>WNFA01001887.1_pt1 | contig 20512 bp, 17 predicted proteins | sample 5400481 | NCBI WGS metagenome assembly WNFA01 (sample SAMN13153340, study PRJNA577476) | soil metagenome | isolation source: 120 cm saprolite under Douglas fir tree site 2 hole 1 replicate 2 | place: USA:California | collected 2015-04-18
GGCTCGGTGAACTTCTGCACCACCCAGGGCAACACGCTGGGTGGGCCGACCCTCTCCGGTGGTGGCTGGAGCGCGACCGAGACGAACGCGAACATCTCGACCGTCACGTGCGCGATTTTCGTGAACCAGGGCGTCTTGGCGCCGGCGACCACCGAAGGTGCGCCTGCGTGTAAGTAAGCCGCATGACGAAGCGAAGCGACGCGAGCGGCGGGGCGTGAGCCCCGCCGCTCGTGAATTGTGGTGTCATCGCGCGGGGCTGTCCGCACGCGCCGCGAGGATACGGCTGCGACTGTCAGGGCGGCGCGGCGCCCCCCCGTGCGAGGCGCGCTGCCTGTTCCAAGAGTGGTTTCAGCCGCTCAAGCTTGCGGGTACAGAGCGCCGCCAGTTGGTCGATCTCGGGCGCGAGCACGGCGGCCCCGCTCGGGCCCGTGCCCGCGAGCCGCTTCTGGAGCGTCACCAAACCCAAATAGACGGCGCTCGATTCCTCGGTCTGCGGGTGGCCGGCTTGCTCGAGGGCGCTCAGAACCGTCTTGGCCTCGTCACGCGCCTGCTGAATGACCTGCGCCAGCGTTTGCGTCGTCACGTTCGCCACCTCGCTCGGTCGGTGGACGCGGACGGCCGCGGTGCGTCCGCCGGGGACGTGCGACCGGCCACGCTGCTGCAGCCCGGCGGCGCGGCACCGGGTGGCGATCAGAGGTCGGAGCGGCGCCGCCAGGCCACGCGGCGCCACCCCGCGCGGTTACTTCTTCCGCGTCCCCGCGGTCTTGCCCTTAAACACGTCGCCCGAGCTGTAATGCGCCTCGAACCAGCCGGTCATCGCGTCCCCTTTGTAATGCCCGACGTTGCGGAGCAGGGTCACCGTTTGGCCGGGGCGTAGGGCGCTGGGATAGGGCCCAGCTTCGGTGACGACGCTGTCCCCACCGACCGCAACCACACGAACCGGGATCGGTTCCCCTTTCGGGAACTGCATGGTGGCGCCTTTCCCGTCCGCGGTTTGGGTGACGGTGGTAGTGATCACGACGCTGTCCTTGGGACCGACCAGGCTCTTCACGGTCCAGGTGCCAGCGACGTCGGACAGCTTGATGCCGGCGGGCGCGGCGGGGGCCGCCTGGGCCCGGGCGGCGAGGGCGTAGCTCGTGAGGGCAAGGCTTGCGATCATGACGGCGCGACGCATGTCAGGCTCCTATGAAGAAAAAGTGTCGGGAGAACGTACGCGCTCGCCGGGCCCGTAGCAACGTGGCCCCCGGGTCTCTGGAAGACCGCCGACCCCGAGCTCCAGCCCGTGCGGCGCGACATCCGGGCGCGGATCGCGCGGCTCGCCGCCGAGCGCTGAACCCTCGCCCGCCCCGCCCGGCCGCGCGGCCGGCCCAGGCCACGAGCGGGGCGGAGCGGCCGGGCGGCGGGGCGCCGCCGCGCGGTGTGATGCCCGCTCGCCGGTTGAACCCGGCCCGACCGGGCGGACGCCCCGTGCCCTGGGTTCAATGCACCGGCTCGAGCTGGCCGATGAGCGGCCAGCTAGGATCGGGGCGCGGCACGAGGATCACATACAACGCGCCGTTCTCCAAGCGCGCGCTCGATCCCAGCTTGGCGAGTTGGCCCTGCACCTGCTCGGGATTGATGGCGTACAGCCCGCCGGTGATCGCGTCCACGGCGAGGCCGATGAGTCCCCCGAACACGATGTTCCCCCACACCCAACCACTGGTGTGCCGCGTGGTCGTGAGCTCGTAGGGCTGGTAGCCGGCCATGGAGATGGAGATCGTGTGCACGTCCTTGCGCGACAGCTTGGCGGTGAGCGGCGTCACCCCCAACTCTCGGTTGTCGACCCTGATCTTGGCCCCGGTCGGCTGGCTCGCGATACCGATCTCCTGCGAGCTGCCATGCATGATGGTCGCACAGGCGGCGGCCGTGAGCGCAACGGCAGCGAGCGCTGCCACGACTGAGAACGGCTGCTGAGCTCGTCGCATACTGTCCTCCCGGTGGAGGTGGATCTGCGGCGCTCGCGTCGTGCGCGAGCGCTCGACCACACTCGCGGCGAGCACTCAAGCGTGCCTCAAGTCGAGTCCGGGGAGGGCGCTCCAGCGGAACGCGGGCCGCGGCGCTCGGCATTTGACAGCACGCCGCGCGCGCCCCAACGTAGGCGGACGAGGCTGGCTGGAGTCGTCGCTCGAGCGGATGCGGGATTGCCGGCCGGCGCCGGCCCCGCTGGCAACACACCCTGCGCGCGGACCGCCCCATGACGAGGACGTCGCAGCCCAATCAACCACCCCCCCACACTCGAGCGCCGCGTGCCGCGCCACGGGTGAGCGGCCTACCGGTGTGGACGATCGAGGGGGAGACCCCCCTGGGGTGGCGGAGCGCCATGGCGCCGCGCCGCGGGGCGGCTACGCGATGAGCAAGTCCGACGGCAAGGGCCCGGACGCCGCGCGCGGGCAGCCGGGCGAGGACCGCCGCGAGACCGAGCGGCGGCGAATCTACAACCGCCGCAGCGGCGTCGACCGCCGGTTCGAAGACGAGGCGGCCGGAAAGGAGCGGCGTGCCAAGCCCGAGCGGCGCAGCGGGCGCGACCGTCGCGCCTGGGTCGAGCGCCGCAAGAAGCCCGGCCCCTAGCCGAGCACCGGCGTGGCCGTGGCCCTCGGCTGGAGCGCGGGCGTCCGGATCCGATCAATCCCGTCGCGTGCTCTTGGACCCCGCACCGAGCGCCTTCACGAGGAACTGTAGCACCTGGGTTTCGTACAGGGCTGGGGCGGTACCATAGGTCGTGTTATGACCTGCCCCGGGGACGACGAGCAAGGCCTTCGCCGGGCTCAGGGCAGCCTCATACATCTGGCGTGCGTCGTCGGGTGGGGCGATGGCGTCCTGCGCCCCGACGATGAACAGAACGGGCCGCGCGCCGATGCGCGCAATCGCCGGGAGCGCGTCGGCGTCATGCGGCTCGATCCGCATGCCGGTCCGCTCGTAGAATGCCCAATCGATGTACGCGCGGCCCCAAGAGGAGTGGAGCAGCCAATTCGCCGTTCGGAGGGCGAGCTTCTCCGCGAACGGCGCGGCGGCGTCGCGCCCGACGATCTCGGTCGCGCGCTCGAGCGCCCGGTCCGGTGAGATGAAGGCGCCATCCGCAATCACGGCGGCGATCTCGGGCGAGCGGGCGGCGGCTTGGAGCGAGGCGACGGCCCCCGACGAGTGGCCCAGCGCCACGAAGGGTCCCGCGTCCCCGCGGTGCCGCGCGGCGTCGACGGCGCCGAGGATGTCGAGCGCCTCGAGCACGCCCGGCGTCATGTAGCGTCCCCCGCTCTCGCCGATCGATCCCGTCGCGTGAGCGAAAACTCACCACGTCCGCTGGCAGGCCTAACCCGGCGGGTGTGGCGCCGAGGCGGTGCGACTCGGGTGCCGCGACCGCCGGCTGGGTCGCCAGGTAGCCGGTCGCGAGCACGGCGCCAGCGAGCGCCACCAGAACGCCCGCCGCACTCCCGAGCCACCGCTTGCGTGTCGTCGCTCGCTCTCCTTCCCCGAGCATCGTGCTTGACCCGCGCTTGAGCGGCCGCCGCGAGCTTGGGTGCCATCACGTTCACGCCGGGAGGACGCCATGGCAAGGATCACCACGCAGCGGTCGCGCTGGGCGCACGTGCGCTGGGGCGTGCTCCTGCTCGCGGCCTGCGACTGGAACCTCATGGGTCCATCGAGCTGTGTCGGGTCCGTGCACCTGTCGCCGACGACGGCGACGGTGCAGGTGGGTCAGACGGTCCAGCTCACAGCCACGACGTACGACACGAACGGGCGCATAATCGACGGGCGGCCGGTCACCTGGATGAGCGAGCGCCCGGGTGTGGCGGACGTGAACGCGGGCGGGCTGGTAACGGGCGTCGCGGTGGGCCAGACGGGGATCACGGCGACGAGCGATCAGCAAAGCGCCAAGGCCGAGATCACGGTGACCGCCGCGCCGCTCCCCCCGCCCCCACCCCGCTCGCCGCGGCGCCCGCTCTAACCCTCATACCGAGCGTGCCCGCAAGCGGACGCGCGGGGAGGGGTGGCGGCCTGAGGCTCTAGGGTTTGCGGAGTGGCGCGGGCTCGACCGGTCGGAGGCGCACGATCATCCCGGCGTCCACGCCAAGGTAGATCAAACCGTCCGGTCCTTGCTGGACGGCGCGCACCCGCCAGCCGCGGTCCTCGAGCAGCCGCTCCTCATGCAGCACGCGGTCGTGCTCGATCACGAGCCGGTTCAGATGACCCCGCGCCAGGGCTCCGATGAAGAGGTTCCCCTGCCACGCGGGAAAAGCGTTCCCCGTGTAGAAGATCATCCCGCTCGGCGCGATGTCCGGGACGTAGTAGTAGATCGGCTGCTCCATCCCGGCCTGGTGCGTGATGCCCGCCCCCACGGGGCGGCCGTCGTACTCGCGTCCGTAGCTGATCACCGGCCAGCCGTAGTTGCCGCCGCGACGGATGATGTTCACCTCGTCGCCGCCCATCGGGCCGTGCTCGTGCTCCCATAACTCGCCGGTCGCCGGGTTGAGCGCGAGTCCGACGGGGTTGCGATTGCCGTAGCACCAGATCTCGGGCAGCGCGCCCGGCTCGTGGACGAAGGGATTGTCGCTCGGGACCGTGCCGTCCTCCCGCACGCGGATGATCTTCCCCGGGTGGGAGCCCAGATCCTGCGCGAATGCCGGCGTGTTGCGCTGGCCGAGGGCGACGTAGAGAAACCCCTTGTCGAGCACCAGGCGGCTGCCGAATTCGTTGCTGTTCGGGACGACGGGGCGGGCGCTGAACAGCCGCTCGCGATCGACCAGGCTCGGCCCCCGCAGGCGCGCGCGATCGACGACGGTCGCGTTGCCGTCGGGGCCGGGGGCGGCGTAGGCGAGGTAGATCCAGCCGTTCCGCTCGTAGTCAGGATGGACGAGCACGTCGAGCAGCCCACCGTCCACCTGGCCGTGCACCGGCGGCACGCCGTCCACGGGTGTGAGCGCTCCGGTCGTGACGTCCAGGACGCTCAAGTGTCCGGTTGGCCGGTCGGCCACGAGCATGCGGCCGTCGGGCAGAGGCGACAGCGCCACGGGGCGTTGGAGCCCCGCGGTGACGATCTCCGCCCGGAACGAGGCGTTCTGAGTGTTGTAGGTCCAACTCGTCGGCGTCGAGTCGACGGCCTTCTCCTGGGCGCGGAGCGGCGCGACCAGGGCAGCAGCAGAGATCAGGAAACGGGCGCCTACGGAGGTGCCAATCCAGGTGCCGGATGTGGGTAGTGCCATTCGCATGTCCAGAATTGGTCGTCGTGGGCGCGGGCAAAGGCGCTCGCGTCGACCACGCAGTAGCGCCCGCCGTAGGAGATGAGGATGTAGTATGGCCCGACGAGGGGCGCCGTGCCAACAGAACGGTACGCTTGCGGGGCGGCCTGGACGTCGAGCCAGGCGCCCCGGCTCACCACCCGCTCGCGCGACAGCGTCAGTGGCTGGGGCGGTGCCGGATGCGCCACGCCACACGCGGCCACGCAGAGCAGCGCCGCGGCCAGCGGGAACAGGAGCGCGGGCCGCGTGGCCCAGCCCGACACGGTCAGTGGGGGGAGGGTCCCGACGCAACTCCGCCAGACGTCGTCGCGCCCGCGCCCTGCCCGAACGCCGCGTAGGCCGCGAACATTCCCACCAGAGCCGTGCCGGCGAGCAGCACCGTCTTCCCGGCGGCGGTCTGCCGGGTCTCCACCGAGCGCACGAACTCCCCCGGGATGACCACGGACTCCCCGTTCCACGCCAACAGGTCCCCGCGCCGATTCTCGACGGTGGCGACTGATAGGATGAGCCCGCGCTCAGTGGCACTGAGGAACCGGCCACGCACGATCAGCACGCTGGGCCCGATAGAAGGGGCGAGCTCCTCCGAGCCTGACTCGGTGAGGGTCACGGCCAGGTAGGTGGACGGCACTAAGCTCGACCGCCCAAGCGGCGTATAGTTGTAGCACCCGATCTGCGCAGCCCCGACGACAACGAGGATGATGGCGCGTGAGCCCATGGTGTCTCCTCCGAGTCCGGTGTCCATTCCCCGGGGCGTACGGGGGAGCGAATCCCGATGGCGGATCCGCTCCCCTTCAGGCACGCACCACCCCGCTACGACCTCCAGGACGGCCGGGCGTCTACGGCGCGGCGATCGGGCACGGGTTCACATCGCCCGCGTTCCGGAACCCGTGAGTCGCGAGCTGGGTGCTCGGATCCGGAACGTTCGGGTTCACATTCCGCTCGAGCCGGGGATAGAACAGCCGCCCCGGCACGCGCGTGAATCCCTGGGTATTGTGCGCCGGCGTGAGCGCGGGGATGCAGGTCCGACGGTAATCGTTGATCGACTCGATATTCTGGAACAGGGCCACGAACTTCTCCATCATGATCGAATCGAGCAGCGCCACGCCCGTGACGCCGACCAGCGGGGTGCTGATGGGCGCCCCAACCGTCGCGCGCTCGTTGTTGAGGTGCCCGAGCGCCAACGCGTCGTTCGCCGGCGTGGTCTGGTTGTACGCCTCGGCGAGGATCAACTCGTTCTCCGCGTAGCTCACATAGGGGAGCCTCGCGGTGGCCGCAAAGCGCGGGGGCAGGCAGTTGAACTGCGACACCGGCGGTGGTGGCGGGGTGTTGAAATCATCCCCGACGTACGGCATCCCCCGGTTGGTCCACGTGACGTTACTGTCGGCCGTCGTGGTGCCGCCGGTCGTCGGCCACGTCGGTTGCGCGGTGGCCGAGAAGTTGTGCGCCGTGTCCACGATCGCCGTCACCTGCTCCATGTTGCCGTTCGGGTCGAGGATCGCCGAGTTCACGCTGTAGCGGTGCCGGCTCGCCCATGACGCGGTCGTGGCTTTGCAGAAGTAGAGCGGCGCCCGGGGATCGTTGCGGGCCTTCATATACGTGACGAGCGCCTGCCCGCCCTCGAGGTCGGTGCCGAACCCGGAGCTGGTCTGAAATTGGGTCCACATGTTGCGCTCCGAGGTGGCGGCCGAGTGAAACGACGCGAAGTCGCCCGCGCCGCTCGCATCGGCGATGCCGTTGGCGGCCGCGCTGATCGCGGCGTTGTACGCGGGAACACCCAAGGATTCGGCCGTGTGCATGTAGTAGCGGGCCTTGAGCGTCCAGGCCGCTCGGATCCACCGCGCCCGGTTGCCGTTGAATACGAGATCCGCGGCGCCCGGACCGGCGCCCGCCCCATTAGTCAGTTCGGCGATGGCCTGGTCCAACACGGTCTGGACGTTCCCCAGGATGGCAAACCGGTTGTCGAGCTTGGGCGCGGTGTTGCCAGCGACCGCTTGGCTGTAGGGCACATCGCCCCACATGTCCGATATCGTACCGATCGTCAGCGCCTCCCAGATCTTGGCGATCCCGAGGTAGGTGGAGTCCCCGTTCGCCACGGCGTCCGCTTCGATTTGTTTGATATCCACCAGGCCGCCGCCGTCGTAGGCCAGGATCCAGTCGACGTCGTTCGAGGCGATGTTGGAGCTCTCGCCGAACACGTACTGGCCCGCTTGCTGCACGAAGCGCCCGTTCGCCGCCCCACAGGCCTGGACCCACTCGCACATCATCATCGCGATGGTGCCTTCCTGGAACGCGAACTGTCCGGCCTGCGCGCCGACGAACAACTGCTGGATCGACGCCGCCGTCGGCAGGTTGGGGTTGGTGGAAAGCCTCTCGCCCGTCAGAAAGCTGTCACAGCCCGCCGTCCCGAGGAGCAGGCCCAGTGACACGAGTGCGACTGCGGTGTTGCGACGCATATGTCGTGCTCCTCGGGGTTAGTGGTTGAGGGTGACCGCAATCACGAACGAGCGTGTCTGCGGATTGTTGAAGTAGTCGACACCGCCGGCGCCGGCGTTGGCCGAGATCGCCCCGCCGAGATTCGTCTCCGGGTCATAGCCGGTGTAGTTGGTCCACGTCTTGAGGTTGCGCCCGGACACGCGCAGATCGATGCTCGAGAACCCGAGCGCGCGCTGCACCCACGCCTGGTCGAACGTGTAGCTGACCGACACCTCGCGCAGCTTCACGAACCCCGCGTCCTCGATGCACGGCTCGTCGATCCCGATGAACGGACAGGCCGCTTGGAAGCGGTACCAGTTCTCGCCGATCGGCACGGCGGTCCCGGCGCCCGCGCCCACGACGGGGCCGTCCCACCAGCCGCCCTGGCCGAAGGTCTTCATGTTGCCCGTGCAGGCCGTCTGACTGGTGCAGGTGGCGCGATTCTGCGTGTCCAGGTGGGTGCCGTAGCTCCACAGCGCGCCCTTGGTGCCGTTCCAGATCTGGCCGCCGTGCCGGACATCGAGCAGGCCCGAGACTTGGAACTTGCGGTAGCGGAACGACGTCCTGACGCTGCCCGTCCAGTTGTAGTTCGGGTCCTGGACAATGCGCAGGTCGGGGTCTTGCAGCGGGAACCCGGCGGGACCGAGCCCGGCGGGCCCGCTGATGAACAGGGCCCCGTTAGGCTTGCCGGTACAGACCGCGGCGAGCGTGGTGCCGAGCGTGTCGATCACGTTCGCGCCGCTCGAGACGCCGCACCGCAGGAACCCGCTCCCCAGATACACGCCGATCGGCTGGCCCACCATCGCGACCTGGTTGTTGAAGTCCCCGATCGTGATGAATTGCTCGCCGCCGAGCGACAACACCTTGTTGCGGTTCCGCGCCCACTGGAGCCCGACCTCCCAGCCGTATTCCGCCGTCTGGATGGGGCGAACGTTGAGCGACGCTTCCCAGCCCCGGTTTTGCATCGAGGCGGCGTTCGCTCCCTGCTGGAAGAACCCCACGGAGGGATTGAGGGGCTGGAGCAGGATGATGTCCGAGGACTTCTTGTCGTACCAGGTGACGCTGGCATCCGCCCGGTCCCGGAAGAACGCGAGGTCCACGCCCGCCTCGAGTTCCTTCGAGCGCTCGGGCTTGAGCGTCTGGGCCGGCCGCAACTCCGAGCGCGTCACGAGACCGCCGATGCCGTTCTGGGTCGGGGTGTTCCCGGTGCCCTGCGAGATGCCGCCGACCAGTCCGCTCGTGTAGGTGAGCGACGTGAGGTAGGGCAGCGGCTCCTGGCCGGCTTCGCCATAGGCCACGCGTGCCTTGCCGTAGGAGAGCCAGGGGCGCTCGCCGATCGCCTTGGTGAATTCCCAGGCCAGGCTCCCCTTGGGGAACCAACTGCGCAGATTGGCCTGCCCGAAGGTCGAGGAGCCGTCGTTGCGCACCGCCGCGGTGAGGTGCACCTGGTCCTTGACGTCCAACGCCGCCTGCCCGAACCACGACGCGTCGTGGATCTCCGTCTCCTGGTCGAGCGGCAGATCCTGCGTCACCGTGTTCGCCAACTTGAACGGCTGCAACGCCACCAACGTGCGCCCGACGGTGCCGAGCTGCCGGTTGTTGCGCACGTTCAGGTTCTGGCCCAGGGTGACCGCGCCGCCCAAGTCCGGGCTGAACGTGTGGGTCGCGGTGGCGGTGAGGTTATGATCGATTTGGTAGTTGACGATTTTCCCCTCGATCACCCGCCCCGCGGTGCAGGGGGCTGCCGAGCTGACAGGGCAGCCCTCGACCCGCTCATCGGACGTGTAGTCGGCGCCGAGTGTGTAGTCGATCTTGAGCCAGGCGACCGGCAGGTACTCGGCGTTCATGTTGCCGTACACGCGGCCGGTATTGGCCGCGTTCAGATTCTGGAACGCCGTCCAGAACGGGTTGTCAAACGTGCGGTCGGCGAGCAGCGTGGCGGCGGTGGGATGCTGGAACCGGAAGCCGCGCTGCTGGGGGCCGGAGCTCGTCTGGACGACGTAGGGTTGGTTGTTGAAGTCGGGCGGCGTGCGCAGATCGCCCAACTGGATGCCGTTGGTGTTGTTGCCGCGCTGGACGAAGTTGCCGCGCGTATCGGCGAATGACAGGTCGGCGCCGAGTTTCAAGTTGTCGATCACCCGGTGCGTGGCCTTGACCCGCACGGTGCTGCGCCCGAAGGTGTTGTTCGGGCCGACGATCACGCCTTGATCGTGGGCGTAATCGCCCGATAGGTAGAACGTCGTGCGGTCGGTCCCGCCCGACACCGTAAACCCGTTGTCGAGCGTATGCCCCACTTGATAGATGTCGTTGGCGTGGTCGTACACCGTCGCCCCTGCCGGAATCGGCGGGCCCCAGGAACGGGCGCAAATGGACGCGCCGGGGGTGTCGCACGCCCCGCCGAGCGAGGTGTCGGCGTGCACGCCGAAGCGCCCTTGCCCGAACTGCGTCTGCAGAGGATAGCTGTGGTTCAGGTCGTCAAACGACGTGGACGACCGGAACGTGAAATGCGTCGGGCCTGAGCGACCCGACTTGGTGGTGATGAGCACCACGCCGGCCGCCGCGCGCGAGCCGTAGATCGCGCTCGCCGCCGGGCCCTTGAGGATCTCGACCGACTCGATGTCGTTCGGATTGATGTCGGCCGCCCGGTTCGTCGACACCGTGCCCAGCGTTTGGCCGAATTGGCCGAGCGTGCCGCCGCCGTCGTCCGGGGCGTTGAAGTTCGAGGTCGAGAAGGTCGAGTTGTCGGTCGGCACGCCGTCGATCACGAACAACGGCTGGTTGTTGCCGAGCAGCGTGCTGATGCCGCGGATGTTGATGAACGACCCCGCCCCGGGATCCCCGGACTGCTGGACCACGGTGACGTTGGGGGCCTTGCCGGCGAGCGACTGGACCATGTTGGTCTCGCTCGACCGCTCGATCAGATCGGCCGCGACGGCGTTGCGCACGTTCCCGAGTTTTTCGGTCTCGGTGGAGGTGCCCGCGCCGGTGACGACCACCTCACCGAGCTGCAGCGGGTTCGCCGCCAGCGTGAAGTCGTGCGTCACGCCGCCGGGAGAGAGCGTGATCTGGGCGCTCGCCGACTTATAGCCGAGCCGCCGCGCGATGAGGGTGACGGTCTGGCCCGAGATCCGCGCGCCGGGCACGACGACGGCGTAGCGGCCATCGTCCCGGCTCAACGCGCCGAGCCCCATGCTGGGGATCGCGACCTCGACCTGGCCGAGCGGCAGGCCGGCATCGCTCACGACCGTGCCTGTGATGGTCACGGGTTCCTGGGCCCACCCTCCGCGAGCTGCCCCAGCGAGTGCGGCCAGGATGGTCACTGCACCAACAACCCCTCGAACGGACAAGGACATGGGACTCCTCCGTGGCGATGTGGTGGGACGGCATACCGCAGATTTCGGCTAGCCTAGGTCTGAGGACCGGAGTGGGCTACGGATTTGCGACGAGCGGCACCGGGGGCGTGCCCAATCGGGGGGCTGGCGCGATGAGTGGTGCAGAAAACACCAAACCCGGTGCGTCGGCACCGGGCTTGGGCGGCCGGGCAGGGCGGCCGTCAACACCCTGCGGGACGGCCTTGGAGCATACGCTCTGTGACGAGCGCGCCTGGAGTGTAGAGGGATGCGGTGGGTGCGACAACCGCGTTGCGCCAAGTGGCGCGCTGGGCGCGGCGAGCGGCGGGCCCGCGCGGCGAGGCCATGAGGGCCCGGGTGCTAAATCGCGCGGCCGAGGCGCGCTTCGAGATTGGCGCGGTAGCCGCGCGACAGCTTCAGCGTCACCCCGCTGTGCAACACGGCAACGTACTCGCCGCGGAAAAACGGTTGCAGCTCCTTGACCTTCTCCAGGTTCACGATGGTCGACCGATGGATCCGCACGAAGCACGCGGGGTCGAGCTGCTGCTCGAGCCGCTTCATGGTCTCGCGCAACAGGTGCCATGCCTTCCCCACGTGAATGCGCGCGTAGTCACCGTCAGCGTCGATCCACTCGATCTCGCCGACCCGCAAGAGCGTGACCTTGCCGCCCGACTTGACGACGAGCCGCTCGAGGTAGGCGCGGGACTGGGGCGGTGCCGCGGCGGTGGAGGTGTCGGCAGCGCTCACCGGCAGCGGCGTCGCGCCGTAGGTGTCGAGCAGCGCCGCGAGTTTCTTTGACAACTGCCCCATGCGGCCGTGACGTACTTGCGCCTTCGCTCGCTCGAGCGACTCGCGGAAGCGATCGTCGCTGAACGGCTTGAGCAGGTAGTCGAGGGCGTGCACCTCGAACGCGCGCAGCGCGTACTGATCGTACGCCGTGACGAACACGACCGACGGCACGCCGTCGGTCCCGACCTCACGCAGCACCCCGAACCCGTCGAGCTCGGGCATTTGGACATCGAGGAACAAGAGGTCGGGCGGAGCCTCCTGGATGGCCGCCACCGCCTCACGACCGTTGGTGCACTCGCCCGCCACCAAGACCTCGGCGTCGCCCGCGAGCAATTGCCGGATGCCCGCGCGCGCGGCCGGCTCGTCGTCGACGATCAACGCGCGTATCCGCTCCATCGTTCACTCCTCCTTCGCTGCCTCGGCCCCGCGCCAGTCGGCCGCCGCCAGCCGGAACGGAACCACGACGTGCGCCACGACGCCGCCGTCCGTCCCGTCCACCACTTCGAACGATCCCGCGTCGCCATAGAGTTGGCGCACGCGGGCGCTCGTGTTCGCGAGCCCCAGCCCGCGACCCTCCTGCTCCTCTCCGGTCTCTGATCCAGGCGCCCCGACGTGCTCACCCAGTCGGGCGCCGTCGTCCCACACGGCGAGATGCAGCTTGCGCCCCACCCGCCAGGCGCTCACATGCACGCGACCGCCGCCCGCGCGCGGCCCGATACCGTGGCGGATCGCGTTCTCGACGAGGGGCTGGAGAATGAGATGGGGCACGCGCGCGTCGAGCGTCTCCGCGGGTACGTCCACCCGCACCTCGAGCCGATCGCGGAACCGGATCTGCTCGATCTCCAGGTAGCTCGTGATGAACTCGAGCTCCTGCTTGAGCGGCACTTCCTGGGCCGTGGCGCCGTCGAGCACGCGGCGCAACAGATCGCCGAGCCCGGCCACTACGGCGACTGCCGTGTCGTCCTGACGCGTGCGGATCAGTTGGCCGATCGTATGCAGGGCGTTGAACAGGAAGTGCGGCTGCAGCTGCATCTTCAGCGCCTCGATCCGGGCCTCGGCGAGCTGCGCCTCGAGCTGCGAGGCGCGCAGCTCGCGCTCGCGCAACGTGCGGTAGTGGCGGACGCCGTAGTCCACGGCGAGGACGGCCCAATACAGGAGGCCGTCCGACGGGAACCACCACACGAACGCCATCATCCCCTCGACGAGGAGTGGCTTGGCGCTCGGCGGCGTGCCGCGGATCAAGCGCTGGTTCAGGAGCACGACCAGCACCTCGAGAAATACCGCGACCGCGCTGGCAGAGAGGTTCACGGCCAAGCCGCGCCGCCAGCGCGGCCCCTCGAACGGCGGGAAGCGACGGCCGAGCCAGATGATCCCCGGCGTGAAGAGCGCCCAGACCAGGGCGCCTGGCATGTTGAGGCGGAAGGCCGTCAGAAACGGCATCGGCTTGCCGCCCATCCGGACGTAGACGTCCACCTGCGTCGCCAGCACGAGCCCCCATCCGGCCCAGATGGCGAGGACCACCCACCAGCGCGGGTAGGGGAAATCGCGCGCGCGCGCAGCCCCTGACGTGGGGGACACGGGCACGTCCCGGTTCGGCTCGGCCTCGGGTGCAGACGAGGGGACGGCGGAGCCGGCAGGGCCGTCGGCCCTAGCATTGGGGGTCGGCCGGCTCAAGCGCGGTTTCATCGCTGCAGTATGCAGGAGCGACCCGCCGCGCAGCCAGGGTTCCAGCACCATTCTGCGCCGAACTGCGGTCTGGGTGCGACGAACGGCGCGGAGCGCACGACGGACCGGTGGCGGGCTCGACGCGCCTACGCCGCGCGCGGCCGGCGCGCCCGGCCGGAACAGGGTGAGGAGCGAGACCCGCGATCGCTCGAACACCCCCCTCCCGCCCCACATCCCATGAGTCGACCTAGAGCACCAGCATCAGCCACCCGCAGCGCGGCGAGGCCCGCCAGATCGAGCTGGTGACCCGGATGCATATACCGCAGACCCTCCAACCCCGAGGGCGGAACGAGCCGCTTCAAGATCCAGCCGCCCGCGTCGAGCGTGACGCCCGTCGCTCGACCCCCGACCGACAGCGCGAACGTTTGAGTGGCGAGACTATCCCAGATCCGCTGCTCCGCGGCGCCCTGCTCGGTGGCGATCGTGACGTCGATCGGCATGCGGAAGGGCGGTGTCTCCGATTGCACCTGTCGGATGGTAAGGGTGACGACGGCGGCGCGGGATCCTCCGGGTGCGTCGCTCGCGTTCGTCCACTCCAGCGCGTACACGGGCCGCGCCGTACCGTAGATCCACTCGCGAAAGAACCACGCGAGGCTCCGGCCGTAGCGCCGCTCGCACACGAGCTGGAAGTCCTCGGTCGTCGCGGCCGCGTACGCGTAAGCGCGCAAATAGTCGCGCAGCGCCCCGAAGAAGGCGCTGTCGCCCATCACGTGGCGCAGCATGTGCAACACCCAGGACGCCTTGTCGAACGTCGTGACCGTGAACAGCGCCGCCAGGTTCGTCGAATCGGCGATGTAGATCGGACCGCTGAAGTCGTCGCGGTCGGCCTGTGCCATCGCGGCGCGATACGCGGCGTGACCGCCGCGCTGTTCCTGCCACAGGGCGTAGGCGTAGGTTGCGAACCCTTCGTTGAGCCACACGTGCGACCAGTTCTTGACCGACACCAGGTCGCCGAACCACTGATGCGCGAGCTCGTGGGCGAGGATGCGGTCGTTCGAGTGGTCGCCCGTGATCAAGCTGCTCCCATAAGCCGTGAGCGTTTGGTGTTCGCGGTAACTCGGCCTCGCGAATTCGGCGATCCCGTACTTCTCGCGCAGGAAGGGGTATTCGCCGAAGCGCGCGACGTGACTGCGCATGATCTCGGGGACGACGGCGAAGTCCTGGCGGGCGCGCGCCGAGTCTTGGGGATAGACGTAGAACACGAGCGGCATCGAATCGCCGCGAGCGGTGTGGTAGGAGGCACTGACGGTCACGTAGTCCGTGACGGCCAACGAAACCACGTCAGGAGAGATCGGGTAGCGCACCGCCCAATGGAACGTCCGCGTGCCGGCGGAGGTCGCGCGCACCGCCACCAGTCGGCCATTCGACGCCACGACCAGCGGCTCGGGCACCGTCACCACGATGTCCGCCGAGTCGGCCTTGGCGGCAGGGGTGTCGCGGCAGGGCCACCACGCCCGCGCCGTGTACGGCAACCCGTAGCTCGCGATCATCGGGACACCGTCGTGGGTGCCGAAGGAGAAGCCGCGCCCCTGCGGGTGGCCATGATAGGTGACGGTGAGAGCGACCCCCTCGCCTCGGGGCACGGCGCGCAGCAGGTCGAGCTCGATCCGATCCCCTGGCCGCGAGAAGGAGACGGCCTGACCGCGAACCGCTACGGAGTCGACGGCGAGCGTGCTAGCGAGGTCGAGTCCCACATGCCGGAGAAGCGGGCTCGTCGCCAGGCCCTCGACCGCGACCTGACCCACCAGCGTCTCGGAGGCGGGGTCGAGGTCGAGCGTGAGGCGATAGTAGCGGACCCGAAACTCGTCTGGCGCGATCGGAGCGCGAGCGGGCGGCGCGGGGCGGGCGGCGGTGAGGAGAGCCACGACCGAACAGACTAGGATCAGTCTCATAGCGTATCCCTCGAGAGGCGGCGGATTTAGTTAGGTTACAGAATGCTTGGCCCTATTCCTAGCTCCAGTTTGGCAAATTCGATGGTGCCAGAGCTCCGCCGCCTCCCGTCCCGTTCCCGCCCCGCCGAGCCGTGAGTCCCCGCACGACGTCGAGCGCGCCGCCTACGCTCGTGCGCCTCGATCTCGGCTCGGCCATCCCGCTCTATCGCCAGATCTATGACTCGCTGCGCGACGCCATCACCTCAGGCCGTCTCCCGCCGGGGGCCGCGATCCCGGCGACCCGCGTGCTCGCCCAGGAGCTCGCCGTGTCACGCAACACTACGGCAGCCGCGCTGGCCCAGTTACGGGCCGAAGGCTACCTCGAGGTGCGGCCGCGCTCCGGGACACGGGTGAGCCCTCTCTTGCCCGACACGCTGCTCGCGGCGCCCGGCGGGCGTGGAGCGCGGGGGGCCCGCGGGGGGCGCGGGCGCCGCGTGCCCGGCTCCCACGCCGCGGCCCGCCACCCTGCCCTGTCGCGCCACGGCGCCCGCCTCGCGGCGCTCCACCTGTGGTCCGCGAGCCCCCCACGCCCGTTCCGCTTCGGCGTGCCGGCGCTGGATGCGTTCCCGTGGCGGCTGTGGGCTCGGCTCACGAGTCGCCGACTGCGGCACTCGGCGGCCGCGCTCACGGGCTACGACCGGGCGACGGGCTTTGCCCCGCTGCGCGAGTCGATCGCCGGCTACGTGCGGGCGGCGCGCGGCGCCGCGTGCACGCCTGACCAGGTGATCATCACTAGCGGTGCGCAGCAGGGACTCGACCTCGTGGCCCGGCTGCTCGTCGACGAGGCGGACCCGGTGTGGGTCGAGAACCCGGGGTACCCGAGCGCGCGCGCCGCATTCGCCGCGGTGGGCGCGCGGATCGTCCCCGTCCCGCTCGACCAGGAGGGGCTCGACGTCCGGGCCGGAGCGCGGCGCGCCCCCCGCGCCCGCCTCGTGTACACGACCCCGTCGCGGCAATACCCGGTTGGGATGACGATGAGCGCCGCGCGCCGCTTTGAGCTGTTGCGCTGGGCGGCGCGGGCCGACGCCTGGGTCGTCGAAGACGACTACGACAGCGAGTTTCGCTACGTGAGCCGACCGCTCGCCTGCCTCCAGGGACTCGATGAAGGCGGCCGGGTCATCTACGTGGGCACGTTCAGCAAGACGCTGTTCCCGGGGCTGCGGCTCGGCTACGTGATCGCGCCGCCCGCCCTCGTCCCGGCGTTCGCGGCGGCGCGCGCCGTCGCCGACTGGCACTCGCCGGCCATCGAGCAAGCCGTGCTCGCCGACTTCATTCGCGAGGGACACTTCGCGCGCCACATCCGGCGGATGCGGGTCTTGTACCTGGCGCGCCGGAACGCGCTGCTCGCGGCGCTCGAGGGGCTCGAGGGGCTCGGCCCGAACGGGTTCGAGGTCGCCGACGCCAGCGGCGGCATGCAGCTGCTGGGCTGGCTGCCCCGGGGCGTGAACGACCGGCACATCGCCAAGCTCGCGCTCGCGGCCGGGCTCGAGGTGGCCCCGCTGTCGGCGTTCGCCACCGGCCCGCTGCGGCGCGGCGGTCTCGTGCTGGGCTACACGGAGTTCACGCCCGCCGAGCTCGCCGCCGCGGCACACCGGCTGGGCGTTGTCCTGGCGCGCGCAAGGGGCGGATGAAGGCCACGGCCCACGGCCCATACTTCTTAGATACGCCGTCCGCCAGTTTCGTTGCGGAAGGGCGGCGCTCGGGCACGTTCAGCGCCACCACGAAGTGGCCTGGATGCGCCTTACTCCCATCTCGAGCGCGAACGCCATGGTGTCGTGACTCATCACGACGTCCTGCGGATGCGGGCCAATCGGGATCCGGGCGAGCACGCGGGCCGCGTCCAGATCGAGGAGGGCTACACTCGCATCGCCCGTCAGCCGGCACCAGTCCGTACGCCCTCGCAACGGGCGAGCCGGTTAGGCGCTCGAGCCCCGTGCCGTCGGCACGGACGACGAAGATCGCGCTCGGCCCAACCCCATCGACGGAGAAGAGGATTTGATTACCGTCCGGCGACCAGACCGGCGCGCGGGCCGTGGCGTGCAAGTTGGTCAAGCGGCGGACGTGCGTGCCGTCGGCTTCCATCACGTAGATGTCGACACCTTCACCGCGATCCGACGTGAACGCGATCCGCTTGCCATCGGGAGACCACGAGCCAGCATTGTCAGTGAAGGCGGTGCTGGCGACACGCCGAACATCACCCCCATCGGGCCGCATGGTGTAGAGCTGATCCTTGCCGGAGCGATCGGAATAGAAGAGCAGCCGCGTGCCGTCGGGTGAGAACGTGGGCACCTGCTCGTTCGCCTCGCCCGGCGTGAGCACGCGAAGATTGCTGCCGTCCGCCCCCATGACGCAGATGCGCCACTTCCGGGCGTCGCGGAAATCGCTGGTCTCGCGCCATTGAAAGACGATGGTTTGCTCGTCGGGCGAGTAGACGGGCACGCCAGCAAAGCCCTTGAGATGCGTGATCTCGACCGCGCCGGAGCCGTCCGACCCCATCACGTAGATATTCGTGTCGGTGCCGTTGGCACGGGGCGACTGAAACACGATCCTGCTCCCGTCCCGCGAGAAGAAGGGATGCGCATCGCGGCCGGGCGAATAGGTCAGTCGCCGCGGGGCCGAACCATCTGTTTGCATGACGTAAATCTCAGGGTCCCCGTCGCGATCGGACGTGAACACGATTCGTGTTCCATCAGGCGACCAGCGCGGGAACATGTCATTCGGCCCAGGCCTCAGCGGCACCGCCAGTAGCACGGGAGCCGTGAGATGCGCGGCGGGCTTCGGAACGCCATCGTCGCTGTACTTCTCCCATTGGCCGTTCGCTACGTAGATGAACTCGCCACCAACGACCGCGCCGATCGTGGGCTCGTCGGCGATCCCCGAATTCTGATCCAGCACCTCAGCGCGAACGAAACGCTGGCCCGACGGGTCGAGCACGAAGCGCATGATGCGGGCGGGTGCGACGCCGTTTTGCACGGCGATGATGGACCCGTGGGCCCACGCGATGCCGTCGCACCCGAGCGATGTGGAGCGCGGCGCATCGGCAACGCGGGTGACGGCGTTGGTCGCGAGATCCACGCGGAGAACGCCGTGGGAGTAGTCGGAGAGGTAAAGCACGCCGCCGTCAGGTGTGGGGGCGAGCCCCTGGTGAGTGGAAAAGGGGGTTGGTGAGGTGCTCGAGGGTGTCGGCACCGGGGCGGAGCCGGTACAGGACGGGATCGTCGGAATCGGTCACGAACACGTCGCCGTTCGGGCCGACGGCTAAGTCACCCAACGTGTGACCACGCGGTACGGGCGACACGTCCCAGCGGCGCTCAATGGCGCCGTCGGCGATGCGGACGCGGACCAGAGCGGCGATGGTCGAATCGGCCGGTGTCCAGCCCTCCATCTGCCGCCGTCCCGATAGGGTCGCCCACAGGACGCCGCGTCGCGGGTCGACGCGCACCCCAAGGACGGAGCCGATGCCCGGCTGGTGCCGTGGCCATAACTCGCGCACGGCGCCGCCCGGGGCCAGCTCGGCAATCGTGCGGTGACGGACGCTCGCCACGTAGAACCGGCCGGTTCGAGAGTCGTAATCCATCCCTTCAGGCCAGAACGTCGAATCGGGAAGCCTGCCGCGCACCGCGCTGCGAGCGACGGGGGCGCGGTTGGCGTCATGACGGGCCGCGATGGCGGCGAAGCCCGGCAGCGCGCGTAAGCCCGCCAGGTTCGTGTCGGCGCGGACGTCGCGGCCGAGTCCGAGGTCGGCGTACGCGGTGAGCGCGGCTAGCGCCGCGGCCGTGTCGCCGGCGATCGCCGCGAAGCGGGCACGTGCCCAGACGTAGGCGTGCTGGGTTGGCCACGCGGCAGCGGCGCGATCGACCTCCTTGCGCGCGGTCGCTACATCGTGAGACTGGAAAGCCGCGACGGCCCGGCCCCAGGCGGCCCGAGCCACACTGGCAGAATCGACGGCCGACACCCCGCTCATGCCCTGTGGTCGCGCGACGACTGCAGGCGACAGGACGAGCATGGCCGATAACAATGTCGAAGGTCGCATGAGCGATGCTCCCCTGAGTACGGTTGCCTGCACCGACGACGGACATTGATTGTTAGTACCCGCCCGTGCACCGGCTACCCTCCTGGCGCTGCTCATGGGGGCGCTTGCGCTGGGAGGCGCTTGACGGGTTGGTGAGGGCCTTTGGCGCCGCAGCCGGCAGGCGATCGCACCGAGCCGCCACTCGTCGCACCGCGCTGGTGACTCATCGCAACCGCTGCCAGACGGGACCGTGACGGCCTACGGTGCGGTGTTCCCGGACAGAGATCCCCGGTCGCGGCGTGCGACGCCTAGCCTGCGGGCTCGGGAGGAGTCGATCGATCCGGCTATCACATTCCCGCGCTCGTCGGTGACCGGACGACTCGCGCCGGCGTGTGGGGAGGCTGGGCACAGACGCCGGACCAGACCATCTGATGATAGACGTCGTCCAGCTCCGCGGGGGAGCCCGCCGCATGGCGGATATGAGGCTCCCCGTGGTCCTAAATCGAGGGGGGACCCGCCGATGTAGCATATGTCAAGCCGGAGCCCTGGCTGCCGCATTTCCGCCCGCCCGTGTCGCAAAAACGCCCTATGACCGGCCCGCGGAGACGCGCATGTTCAGGGGCAGCCCTAGGGGGCGCCCCGAGGCTCGTCGGCCCTGGTGCGGACGCAACGGGTGTCCTATGGGGGCGACCGTCGCGGGACGTGACAGTCGTCACGCCGGCGCCGGGCACAACCGCCATGTTGGAGGGGTCTAACGACTCGCGGGCTCCGTCAGTGGAGGACGTGTAGTGGCTGAGGCGTTGCGGGTACTGATCGCCGAAGATTCCGAGGACGACGCGCTGCTCTTGGTCCGTGAGCTGCGCCGTGGCGGCTACGCGCTCACCTATGAGCGGGTGGATAGCGCGGCCGCGATGACCGCCGCGCTCGATCGCCAGAGCTGGGACCTCGTGATCGGTGATC
>WNFA01005778.1_pt1 | contig 20500 bp, 25 predicted proteins | sample 5400481 | NCBI WGS metagenome assembly WNFA01 (sample SAMN13153340, study PRJNA577476) | soil metagenome | isolation source: 120 cm saprolite under Douglas fir tree site 2 hole 1 replicate 2 | place: USA:California | collected 2015-04-18
AGATCATCCTCGCGCGGCAAGATCTCACCCAGCGAGTCAGTGGATACCGCAATCTGATCGCCGATGAGCTGAACGTTGCGGAAGTGCATTTCCATTCGTCGGGATACGAAGGACTCGGATACCGCATCCGTTTGAATCTACCCCTGGTTGGGCGACGCCTAGGGCCGATGTTGCCTCGAGTTCGCGAAGCACTTGCCTCGGCTGACGCCCGCTCGCTCGTTCGACAGCTGGAGGAAGAGCAACGTGTCGTCCTGCAGGTGGACGGAAAGGAGCATGTCTTCGGCAGAGAGGAAGTGGAGGTTTTCGCGGAAGCGCCGAGCGGCTTCGCGGCCGCTAGCTCTTCTGTGGGCGTGGTAATCCTGAAAACGGAGCTCACCGAGGAGCTGATTGACGAGGGTCTCGTTCGCGAATTATTGGCCCACATCCAGGCCGCCCGGAGGCAGCTCGCGCTCGGTTACGAAGAGCGAATCATCCTCGCAATCGATGGAACCGATCGGATCCGGCGGGTCATCCATGAGCGTTCCGAGCTGATCTCACGCGAAACGCTGGCAACCGAGCTTACCGTGGGTCCGCCCGCGTTCTCCAAATTGACCGAGGACGTGGACGTCAATGGCCACGCGGCGAAGTTGGCGTTAGCCCGCTGCCCTTAAGTGTTGCTCATGACCGAGTCGCGAATCAAAGGGCTAGAGGGCGTCGATCCAGCTGACCGTCGAAAATCACGGGTTTCGCGGAAGGATGCGGGTTTCAAACGGCTGAGGTGAGAAATCAGTGTCAAAGTTGCACGGACCGCCCAAGTCCTCACAGTTGGCAACCACCTGCTCCGGCGTCGGCGGCGTCCCCGTTTGCACCCAATTCACCAAACTGAAAAATGCGCCGCCGAATTCGCTCGGGCCGAATTCGCAGTGACCATTCGCATTTGTATATGTCTGCACCAAGTTGCCGTCGGTTCCGGCGGCCTGCAGCGTCTCGAGATAGGCGCGCTCGTTTTCTACAATCACCAGGCCATCGCCCTTGGTGTGAATTGTAATCGTCGGCATTGGCACATTTCCGGTGGGATCGTAAGCCGAAGCCATGTAGTCCACCGCCGTCGGATTAGATCCCGCGCGGAACACCCCTTTGTTGAGCGCCTCATCGTCCGAGGAACCGGTATAGGTAACGCCCAGGTTCGTTACCGGGCTGAGCCCTCCGATTCGAACCAGCACCAGTTCCTGGAGTGCGAAGGTGGCAAATAGCATGTCGGTAATGAGGAAACTCTCGGGGATCTTGGTGACGCCTAAGATGTTTGCCAGATTCTGAGCCTGGGTTTCAGTGCGCTGTTCCGGTGGAACCAAGATCCCGGTGCACTCGTTGATTCGGGCGATTACCTCCTCCTGCGTAATCGGTGGGTTCGGAGGCGGTGCGAGGCCCAGGTAGAGCGGATACTGCGGCTCTTCAGGCCGCGGAAGATTTTGGCAGTAGTACTGATAAACGACTCGCAAGTCGAAGCCGCCGTACCAATTCCTCCGCCCGCCGGCGAGAGGTCCGCACATGGGCATCGAGCCGTCGTAATTCAACGTGCCGTCAGGACCTACGCCGTACACCTCGGCAACCTTTGCCGTCACCAACCCTCCCTCGGACGCACCAACTACGTACGTTTTACTCGGAGAACCAAAAATGCTGACGAACCGGTGGCGGACGCTTTCGGTGTCCGCCGCCGCATCGGCGACCGCCCAGCCTCCCAGGCCCAACGCGTCCGGACGATAGCTGGAGGCAGCCGCAGCAAATCCCTGAAATAGAAGCAAGTATGCGGGACCAAGGTCGCCAGCTCCCAAGGGCGCCGGCGAGCTCAAACTGTAGCCGTGATTCCAAAGCACGAGTTGGCCGTTGTAGTCCGGCGGTTGGGCAATGAGGTAATACGCGCCGGTCTCCTCCTGATCGGCGTAGCAGGTCGACCCCGATGGAATTCCCGGTGGGCACGACGTTTGTGCCCCTGCCGAAGCTGCATAAGCCAAAATAGTCACTACTGTTCCAAAGGTTGTTTTCATCTGAGCCCCCTTTGAGCGAGACTCAACTCATTCCACGTTGCGGTTTGAACAGGGGTCGGAGAGTACGAGTCCGCTTTCATGCGGGTCAAGTCTGGTCTTTTCTTCCAAAACGGGCCCGCGAAATGCGAGCCAGGAGCACGTCGAGCGCGATGCTACCGCCTGCATCGGGTTCTTGGTCTTCCGGTTGCCCGTTTCGAAATTGACGCACATAGGTCTCTTACCCTCATGTTCGATCCGGCCTACCTGCTCACGATCTTCGACGACTCGCAGCAGTACGAATCGTTCTCGGTGAACATCCAGGGTATGCTGGGCATCTACGTGTAACAGGCGGCAGAACCACAACGGTACCTATCCCGACGAGCGCCAGTCGTGCGGCAGGAGTGATTGAGCACAACGATACTACGCCCCATGGATTCGGCAGGATTTGGTGGACTTACTGGACTCGTTGGAAACGGTAAATCTTTGAAAAGAATGCCCAGGGGCGGAATCGAACCACCGACACGAGGATTTTCAGTCCCCGATGCACCGCTCGTAAGACCAAGACTTCAGGTTGTTTTCCCTCCTCGGAGGGCGCGTGGGTAACATTAGGGTAACAGCAAGATGCGCCTCAGACAGCCTGCGGATGAAAGAACAGGCGAGTAACAGAGGTCCAAACAGATGAAGTTTACGCCAGGCAAGAGTGGAAACCCGAATGGGCGACCGAAGGGACTCACCCAGCGCCAGCAGCGTTTCGTCGACGAATACCTTCTCGACCTGAACGGCACTCAGGCGGCGATCCGCGCTGGCTACTCGCCTCAGACCGCTCAACAGATGGCGACGGAGAACTTGTCAAAACCTTTGGTGAAGGCCGCCGTGGACCTCGCCATCGCCAACCGGGTCAACCGCGTCCAGGTGAAACAGGACGCCGTGGTCAGGAGTTGGTGCGAATTGCGATGGCGGACCCAGCCGACTTATTCGACGAGAAAGGCGCGCTGTTGCCAATTCAGGACATGCCAGAAAACGCCCGTCGAGCCATCTCGGGCATGGACGTGGAGGAAATTTACGCCGGCCGAGGCGAGGAGCGCATCAAGGTGGGCGAGGTGCGCAAGCTGAAGTTCTGGAGCAAGCCGCAGGCCCTTGAGCTGCTCGGCAAGCACATTGGGATGCTCCGAGATGGGACCGATGAGAGACTGCTCGGCGCGGGTGGCGTTCAAATTGTCATCCACACCGATGGCAATGGCTTAACCGGTGCACAGCAGGACGCGGCGCGCTTTGCGACGATTGACGGACGCTGCAGAGACGATGCAAAGGCAGCGCTCTTGCCAGCGGGTGAAAGCGGGTGAGCACCGAGGGCACTAGAATTGCAGCCCGCGTGGTAAGGGCCGAAGGCGGCCCCCCGATGGGGATTTCCGCGAGCCGAAGCTCCACTAGCCTTCCTGCGACTTGATCAGATCGTTACCCCCCAAGCCTCCCGGCCGGTCGGAGCTGAAGAACAGACTTAGCTCGTCTACGGAGATGGCCATGTGAAACTCGCTGTATTGTGTATTGATCGATGGACCGAGGTTGACGGGCGTTGACCAGTCCGAAAACTCACCGAACCGACGTTGACGACAACGATTGTGCTCCGGCTCGCTAGCGTAGGCGGCGCTGTGCGTGGCAAGGAGACTGCAAAGCGAAACAGTCCAAAAACATGCAAGAGTCATTTGTTGCTTTGACATACCACCCTCCTGCTGCAACAAAACAGTTGTGCCTTTCGTTTATACACGTGAAACATAAATCAAAGCGATGTCCTATTCACCACAACCATCGCCTTGCGCGGCGGGGGCATCCTGGTCGCAGAGTTTGGTGCGCGTCGTCACGTACAGATCGTTCGCTCCGAAACCGCCGGGCCGATCGGAGAAGAAGTAGAGCGTCGTGCCATCGAAGGATAGCGCCGGGGCGCCGTCGAACGCTGTGCTGTTGACGGTAGGCCCCAGGTTGGCCGGCGCAGACCACAGATCGGCGGTCGTCGCCCGCGTGGCGACCCACAAGTCCTGGCTCCCGATTCCACCCGGCCGCCCCTCAGAGTCCGAGGACTCGAATATCTCGAGGCCATCCCGACGAATTGCGGTCCGCGTATCGCGATATGGCCCGTTCAGCTCGGTGACATCGACGCCCGGCCCCCAGGGCTCGTCGTCGCTGTTCCGGGTGCTGACGTAGATGTCGAAGTCGCCCAGGCCCCCGGGGCGATTACTCGTCAAATACAGCGTCTGGACTCCCGTGGCCTCGTCCTCGAAGAATGTCGGGCCAGCTTCGTCGTAGATCGTGTTCACGGTGCAGCCCAGATTCACCGGGGGATTCCAACCGAAGTCGTCATGCTTGTTCCGACGCCGGGCTACGTAAAGATCGCCGCCGCCACACCCACCGGGCCGATTGCTGTTCATGTACAAGTGGTGGCCGTCGATCGTGAGATTGGGCGCGAAGTCATTGCTGCTGGTGTTGATCGACGGTCCCAGGTTCTGCGGCGGGCCCCACTGATCGTCCAGGGTCGCGCGCTGAGTCACCCAGATATCGTTCGCGCCGAACCCGCCCGGACGATCGGAGACGAAGTACAGGCTGAGCCCGTCCTTCGAGATCGAAGGATGCTGGTCGTTGTATTCCGAATTGACGACCGGGCCGAGGTTGACGGGTTCCGACCAGTCCGAGAACTGGCCGAAGCGATGCTGACGACTCGGTATCTCAACGTCCTGCGCTTCTGCTGGGCAAAGCGGGGCACCAACAAAAAGCAAAGCTGAAAGCAGAAGTGTCCCACCGCAGATTTTTCTTAAGGTCATTGCTGATTCCCCCCTTGCTGGCGGTCGATTCGGACCGCTCAACTCAGCGGCATAGCACTGCCAGGAGAAGGTGGATCAACTTTGGAGCGAATGAGTAGCGAGGGTCGTCGAGTTACCGAATTCGACCCCGGGAAGCAGCTTTCCCGAAAAGCATATCGCGAGGCCTGACCGCCCCGAGGCGTGTTGGTCGGTTGACCAGTCGTCCTTCTATGGTTCGCTCAGTGCGTATCACCTTTTCGTGCTCGATGTGATCCACTCGAACCGGGCCGAGCGCGCCCTGGTCACCCGCTTACTTTCGGAAGGGCGCCCGCGAAGGCTATGAATTGGCCAGAACCCCTCTCAGTGAGCGCGACTCAACACTCCTGGCCTCGACTGATGTCCCAACACGTCCTGGTATTCTCGCCCTGCGATCCATCGGGATTGACTATCCAATAGTCAAACTGAATCCTGCCGTAGGCAACCGTGAACTGCTCGCTCGGCAGGGTGTCCGCGGGTTGTGGTTGGTAGCTGGTAATGCGGACGTTGGTCAATGTGTATTTGACGAACTCCACTTGTAGTCCGTCGGTGCGCCGTACCGAGAGCACCGCGCTTCCGTAGAGGTGCGACGTACCGACGCCGAGCATCAGCAACGGACTGGCTTTGCTTACCGTGGCGGTAAGGTTGAAGTCTCCAAACAATGGCGGCTGCAATCCCTCCCGTGCCCTTGCACTGAAGGTGTAGCTCTGGAGATCGATCGCGCCCGGGACGGTCTGGCTTTCGCCCGGAATGCCCGGGATCGACAAAAATGCGGCCGATTGCGCGAATGCAGTCGCACCGGTGACAAAAATAAGGACACTACAACCAATGAGAACGAACGCTTTTCGCTGCATGTTTTTCCCCTCCTCGACTATTCAGTCTTCGTGACACCGTAGCTGCCCATCTTGCGCTTAAGCGACTCCAGCTCCGTCTTGAGTTCGGCAATCTGCTTCTCCTGTTCCACCGTGCGCTTCTCCAGCGCCTGGACAGCGATCATCAGGATTCCGTCGAGGTCGCCGGAGGTGATGGTGGTGGGCGTTCCAATGGTTCCGACAGCATCGTGGCCGAAGGCAGCGAAGAAGTCCTGGGCCACGGGGCCGTAATGACGGAATTGCTTCGCGTCCTGGCCTTTGTAGTTCCAGCTGGTAACGCTCATCGCTCGAACTTTGGTGAGCACCTCTTCTCCTTGCACGCGCCGGAAATTTTCCTTTTGGTTTCGGTCGGAGGTGTAGGTGTAGGGCACGTTACCTTCGATGACGCTGACACCGGTATTGCCGAACCGGATTTTATTGCTGGCGTTGACGATTGCACCCGAGCCGATGGCCGTGGCGTTGAACAAATTGCCACTGGAAACATCGGCACTGTGCCCAACGGCCGTGTTGTCAGTGCCGGTGGTGTTGGTTTCGAGCGATCTGTCTCCGATCGTGGTGTTGAAGGCGCCGGTTGTGTTGTAGGCGAGCGCACCGTACCCGCTGGCGGTGTTCCGGTAGCCGGCGGTGTTGTTCCGGAGCGCCTGCGAGCCGATGGCGGTGTTTAAGTCCCCGGTGGTGTTGCTAAGGAGCGCATTGTACCCGCTGGCGGTGTTGCCGTCGCCGATGGTGCTGAAATAGAGCGCGCTGTATCCGGTAGCGGTGTTGTAGTTGGCGCTGGTGTTGTTGTAGAGCGCAGTGACCCCAGTGGCTGTGTTGTAGCTGCCGGTAGTGTTGTTCCTCAGCGCATTGTATCCGTCTGCAGTATTTTCGCCGCCAGTTGTGTTTCTATTGAGCGCAATGGCACCGCTGGCGGTGTTTCCTCCGCCGAGAGTGTTACTGGTGAGTGCGCCGGACCCAGCAGCCGTGTTCCATTGGGCGCCCGTGTTGCTGCGGAGCGCTTGGAATCCCACGGCAGTATTGTTATCGCCCAGGTTGTCGTGAAGCGCTTCGAACCCATTGGCGGTGTTTTGGATTCCGGTAGTGTTGCTGAAGAGTGCATCCCATCCGCTGGCGGTGTTCTGGCTGCCGGTGGTGTTGCTGAAGAGGGCGTTGGTGCCGCTCGCGGTGTTGAAGCTGCCTTCGGTATTGCTCGAGAGGGCTCCGGCCCCGCTGGCCGTGTTTTCGCTGCCGGTCGTATTGCTGCGAAGCGCATTGTCCCCGCTGGCGGTGTTGAAGTTGCCGGTAGTGTTGAAATAGAGCGCGCTGTTCCCTGTGGCGGTGTTCTGGACGCCGGTGGTGTTGCTGAAAAGCGCAATCCGCCCAATGGCGGTGTTGCGGCTCCCGGTATCGTTGCTTCCAAGCGCGCCAATCCCAGTGGCGGTGTTGCCAAAACCGGTCATCGTGAAGTTACCCGCGCCGCTGCCGAGGAAAGTATTGTTTGTGCCGAAATTGTGAAGGAAGGGCACGCCCTCCTTCAAAACATTGCCCACGGTGGAGTCCGCTGAATCGTGCATCGTGAGATTGCCCGGCACGTCCACGTCCTGCGCTTCGGCCCGTAAGATCGGTGCAAGAGTAAGAAGCAAGCCTGAAAACAAAAGTATCCCGTCGCTCCAAGTTCTGATCCTCATCTTGATTCCCTCCCCAGAATTGCGCGTGCGCCCGTCGAATTCCGCCCACGCAGCTGCGGCATAGCACTGCCTGCAGAGAGGTGCTCAAGTTTGAGTGCGCGCCGTTCTACTTCGAGACAAAGGAAGACAGAGCAAAAGCGCGCCAAGCCGCCGGGGGTAGATGCCTTTTAGATGGGAACCCGCGGGTACCGTGGAGGGCCCCGACTAAGCGAAGCTCCTTGAGCTGCTTGACCACGAGGATCCGCGCATCCAGCTCGAGGCGCTCAAGCTGGTGCTGGCGTACCTGTGGGGCCAGCCAGAGCGCTACAATGCAGAACCGGGGCACGTGGGCGGTATGGCTGTGCAGGTAATTATCCATGCTGACGGCAAGGGCCTCACTGGTGCAGCACAGGATGCGGCGCAGCTTGCGACAATTGACGGACTCTCCAGAAACAATGCAAATGCAGCGCTCTTGCCGGCGGGTGAAACGGCTGAGCACCCAGAGCAAGGGGCGCCCGACTAGCTTTCCTGCGGCTTGATCAGTAGCCGAGCCGGGTCGACCTGGAACGCCTGAGCAAGGCGAGCAACGGTGTCCAATGGCACGTTGACTAGCTCACGCTCGATGCGCTGAAAGTATTGAAGCGAAAATCCTGCCTTTTCCGCTGCCGTTTCCTGTGTCAGCCCGAGGCGCTTTCGTTGCGAGCGAAGATTCTGGGCGAGCCGACCGCGAAACTCTCGGCGCAGCTTGTCGTAGGTCGGCGTCCGTCCGGACATGACCCGGCCGAAGCTTCCATTGAAACTTCATAGGTTGTAGAACCCAATAGGTTTCAAAGCCTGTGGACACTCGGCGCAAGTTGAAACGGCAGGGGTGAGTTATGAAGCACGCTCTGGCTGCGGTAATGCTGTTCGGCCAGCTAGCTGTTAGGGCTGCAGCAGCTCAAAGCAGCGCGATCGACTACAGCGCGCTCTATACGGAGATGCAGAGCCTCAAGGACGACGCGAACGTGGTGCGCTGGCTTTCGAGGCACGAAACGGAGGCGCAGCGGGTTTTAGCACTGGAACAAACCGCAGAGCACGCTCGGGCACTCGCGATCGAGTATCGGCGGGCGGCGGCGGAAACCCGCGTGAAGGCCGAGGCGCTTCAGCGGCGGCGGGAATTCGGGGCAGCGGCAGGCGGAGTCGTGACTTTGCAAGCCTACGGACAAGCGCTAGAGCGGGCTGCGGCGCAAGAGCAAAGCCAACTGTCCGACCCAATCGCCCTTGAACTGAGAGCTGCGGAATACACCGCGCAAGCTCGCGAAGCCTTGGTGGGGTTGGTATCCAGCTATCGCGCCATCAAGGCGCGCGCGGTAGCTCGGAAACAGAGCGCCGCTCCGCAAAAAGTTGGCAATGCCAGCGCGAGAAGTGAGGCGGTTACTCAATCGCACGGCGAGGGCTGCCGCAAAGACACAGACTGCAAGGGCGATCGAATCTGCGAGCAGGGAAGTTGCGTTAGCCTGCGTGCAGCTAGCCAGGCACCCTGAGAAATCTACCGGCGGCGCTCGCCAAACACATATCAGCGAATTTGCTAGGCACGCTTTGTCGCAGGGCCCTGCGTCTTCTCGACCTCTTCCAATGCTCTCAGCAGAAGCACGCGCACCGCATCCACTCGGGCTAGTTTCAACCCCGGAGTCGCCTGCTCAAGTCGCTTCGCATACCCATCGATGCGTTTTAGCAACTCCTCTTCAAGCCGAAAGGCGACCAGCGTCGTTTTACCCATCGCGTCCCCCGGACCCCGTGATCTGCTCTCGTCTCACGCGACCATCCTCGCGACCTGGACATGGGCGAACGGCTTGCCGGTTCTGCTTCGAAACCCTTGAGCGTTGAGTTCTCTTGCCACCAATCGGAGCGAAAAGCCCGCTCCTCGTAGTTGCTGAGCTGCGACAAGCGCCCTCTGCTCCTCCGGGTCTTCGACGAGTCTTTCTCCATCGGGCCCGAGCCGGTAGCCGTAAGGGAAGTCGCCTCCCGTGTACTCACCGACGCTCGCCATGTGCTGCATTGCCGCAGAGGTCCGCTCGCCGATGGTTTCGCGCTCCCATTGGCTGACACTGGCCAGAACGTTGAGGACTAGCCTTCCCGCCGCGCTGCGCGTGTCAATCTGCTCCCCGACGGAAAGAAGCGCCCACTTCCCCTCTGCGAAGTAGTCCTCCACCAGCTGGCCGAGGTGGACGACGCTCCGGGTCAGCCGGTCCAGTTTCACGACCAGCAAAGCCTCTGCCTGCCTCGCTTTGAGCATTTCGAGCGCTCGCCGCAGTCCAGGACGGTCCAGAGTCTTCGCGCTCACGCCTGCGTCAACGACAACCTCCATCAGCTCGAGCTCGTACAGCTGCGCGTATGCTTCGACTTTGGCGCGTTGAGCCTCTAGACTCAACGCCTTTGTCCGCCTGCTTTTCGGTGCTCACTCGCTGGTAAGCGACTGCGCGGGTTGTGGCCATCGATGCTCCTCCTAGCTTAACGGCATCGATAGTAAGTCGGCGTAAAACGCTGTCAAGCAGCACTATCAAATAGACTTATGGGTTAGGTGTTCCGGCCGGGCACCCGCTGTTCCGCCCTCTGTCAGCAAACCCCAGCGGTAGCTGGAGTTGAATCAAGCGTGCCGTGCTCGAGCCGATAGCCCCTCAGCTGGGCCGCGCCGACCAAGGCGAACGTCGCCTAAACTTTCTCAGGAACGCTGCGCGACGACCCCCGGGGGTACATGCCTTTTAGGTGGGCCCCTTTGGGTACCGTGGAGGGCGCCCGCACGTGGTGGTTAACCGATCAATTCGAACAACAAGGGCTTTCCACACCCACCTCTCTTTGGTTCACAAGGAGGCAAGACGGGAGGCACGCCACTGGGAATAAAGATTTGAGCCTTAAACCTTTCACAGGGATCTGTGCCGTCGAGGTGCTGCATGATCGCCCAGTTGGTTAACGGCGGCACCGTGTCACCAGTTCTTGCGCGCGTCGAATATCTCAAGCCGAGGTGAATGTCGCACCTGCAGAAGAGTGCCGCTAGGGTTTTCAGCGACTCGTATTCTGGCGGCGGGCGGCCCTCCGCTCCAAGGCCTTCAGCCGCGCCTTGAGTTGGGTGAGTTGCTCGAAGCCAAGATAAAGTACGTGCAATCGCTGAACGCCGTGGGCGATCCGCTAGACGAGAAGATTGCGGCGGCAAAGACAACTTATGACCTCGCTACCGACATTGAACGCCGGCTGGAGGCTGAGCAGCAGCGGGCTGACACGCAAGAGCGGCACAAGCGAGATGTGGACATCCAGCAATCGATGCTTGCAGTCTCTCAGCGGATGCTCGACACAAGCAAGAGCACACTAGAAATCAATCAGCAGACGCTGAAGGTCTACAAATGGCTCAAGTGGCTCACGGTCATTTTGGCCATCGGCACCCTGCTGCAGGCTGGCGTTCCTGTGTATATGCGGTGTGTCGATAACCCGTGCATCTTCGCCAAACCCCTCCAAACGCCTGTGCGGCCGAATCCCTGACGCTTTTTTCTGCTCACGACCTCGCAAAACAGCGATGAACGCGCCAAAGGGTTGCCGCGCTGGCGTTCTGCTTCACGTTGTCGACAAAGACGACGTGGTGTGGATTACCCCAATTGTCCAGCGCGCCAAGGTTGAGACTTACGTCACGGCTGAGGGATTCGAGCTGGTCGAGCTCCTATCCGATGGCTTCGAGAGCGCGGAGGACCCGGATTTTTTCAACAAGGGTTTTCAAATGCTCGAGAACGGCAAGGCCAACGTCCTTCTGCCTCTCAAGCTCGTGGACGGGCGAGTCGCCCCGTGGGATCCGAAAGCAGGCTGATCGCCTGAGTTTTTCGCGAAAAACTAAGCCGTATCTTGCAAAATACGCGGGCGGTTAGTCCCGTGCCCGACCGATCCGAGGCGGGCCGGATTTCAGGTTGGAAGATCGGCCCGTGAAACCTCGTTGGTCTCGGGCCGCAGTAGATGGACCGTAAGCTTAGCGAGAAAAACAAAGTAACCGAGTTGCGCGAACCGGCCACGGCGAACACACCGTTGGTCACCCAAAGCGCTGCGAAGATAGCTCGCGCTGAGCGTCTGTACCATTGACAGATCCACCACTCGGCTCCCGAGTTGAGGCACTTCCTCCAGGTACATCAGGTGCGCGATCTGGTTGTGCGTAATCGGCTCAACGAGAGTGGCTTCTTGACAAATATCCGCGGCAGGCAGGCACGCGGCTGCAAGCACCGTTCCGGATTCCTGAAAATCACACGTATTCGACAAGAGAAGGGCAGGCCCGGTCCACTTCGTTGGCGCGCCACTGTCATCGGTAGAGTAGATAGTGACTGGATCCACAACATCCCCCTGCCAAGGATCGGGGTCCGAATCCTGACCCCACAACCAAGAGCTGTTGTAGCCACGTCGGCGCAGTGCCGCCAGAATCGACGGAACCTGAGAAGGATCAACAGACGGGAAGGTATCAGCTAGCAAGCGCAGTAGCTGCTCAATCATCGGCCACTAAGCTGGTTTGAACAGTCGTGCGATTACTCGCCGGTACGCTGCCTTCTCTTCGCCTTCCAGGTTACGACTGCCAGGGAAAATCTGATGGGCAATCTCGTGCCAGGTTGGCTTGCGGGCAGTCCGTCCACCATCCAAATAAAAGTAAACACGACGAGCTTGCAACTCTTCGCCGCTGGGGTGGAAATTGCCACTAAGCGGCGCGCCAATGCAGCGCCCAGAACCGTGAATAAACATGACCCGGACCGCTGAATTAGCCCTAGAGTCGGCAAAGGACCGGATAACTGCGCGCACTGCCCCGATGGCCAGTGATCCCACGATAGGCGCAGCATCCGTGGACCGGTACATCTGCGCGCCATATCCCCCAACGCAAACCTGGCTACCCGTGCTGTCGTCAAAAGAAAACACGTTCGTCGGCATTGCAGGCGATTCTGTTGTGCCAGCCACCGGGATTGTTAGTTCGGCGGATATGACCTGCGGGCTGGTCGCTTCATCGGATATGAGTTGTAGTTCCAAGAAGTCTCCTAATCGATCAACTCTTCGATATTGCCCCAAAGTTCCGTTTGCCAAGCCAAGCATTCCGCCAGGAAAGCCTGAACATCTGCCCGCCTAAACCGTGGTCTCTGATCATCATGTGCCGAATTGATATCCAGGTCGAGTCGGATTCTGTCGGACGGGGTCGGAGTAGCCCCACCGTGACTCAAAGCGATACTTGCGCGCTTGAGAGTGGCAATGGTGTTCACTCCCTGACGATTGCCGCCAAACGCGCGCTCTAAGCGTGCGCCTATGCGCCAATCCCACTCAAAGGGGCGGTTGTGCTGGAAGGCTTCAGGAATTCGCAGAACTCGTTCAGCCAAATTGTCCATGTCGGCGGGGGCGACTTCCAGCAGCCCTTCACGGACGAGAGCCATTCGGCGCGCTAAGCGCTCAGGAAAGAAATCTAGAACGGCGGCGACGATTCGCGAAGTCTGCGCCACAAAATCATCGAGAGTACCAAGATCGGGTCGCTCGGTGGTCGGAAGCGACTGGACATCGATGCTTTCGCCAGGCAGTACCACCTGTAGCCCTCCACTGGCGGTTATTAGGGCCGGTCGCACAACGGTGCCCTCCGACGCAATCGCAGGCACGAGATCCGTGCGACCGATCGCGGCCTGAAGTCGTTGCAGATCCGTCCAAGGTACTGGCAAGGGGGCGATGTCTGCCCAGACGCGCACAAGATAGCGAATGTGCTGTGCGTACCTCATCGAGACCTGCGGAGAGGAGTGAACCCGAGCTTAACCGCCATTCGACTTGGGTAAATAGCCTAGAGCCCGAGAACTGCAAGTCCGGACATCAAGTTCGATTCGTGCCGTGCGACGCTGCCCCAAGAAGCCGGGTTGCCGCCATGTCCAAATCCAGGTTGCTTAGGGAACGGGCCCGGCAAAAATGCCTCACAGCACGCCTCAGTCCACTGCGCCTTCTAGCTGAACATCCACCATTGCTCGTCATTCATCGCAGTGGCCACCCCATTGTAACCGGGGAAAAGGGTCGCGGCCGTAATTCGTCGCATGTGTAAAAGGCGGAGTAGTTTTCCCGTTTCCTTGACCGGCAGCCGAAGCCGAATCATGGCTGGTTCCTTCACACGCGTTGAGCCGACGATTTCAGTCAGCCGCGCATCGAGAGGTAATGTATCTGGTGGCGTGTCGGGCTCGTTGAATGGCGGCGCGTCCTTGGGGAACAAGCCTCGGACGGCTGTAAAGACCCCACTCTGGGCACGAAGATTTGGGTTCTGGGCGCCCGGCGACATTGCGAGCGTAACGTGCATCTCTTCCCGCGTCATATCGGTTGCCAACACATCCTTTGCCAACGCCCAGACGCCGACATGGCTGACTCGCTCTGGCGAAGGATTTTGGATCCAAGGAGCAGCCTTTGCGGCGGCGAAATATGCAGCACAGAGCGGATTGGAGGTCCAATCAAGTAGCCGTGTGCAAACACCGTGATGCTGGGCTAAGCCAATGAGCGAAAGCAGTTCATTTGGCGGCCAAATGGCATTGATTGCCTGCATCGCCAGATGGAAATCGCTGTCGCAGGCGCCCCGCAATGTTTCGCGTAGCCGTCGCGAGTCCTCGGGCAGCTCAAGGCCTTGCTCATCGCATTGTTCAACAAAGATTCGAATCGTATTCGCCTCAGATCGAAGTTGCTCAGCTTGGGTCGCTCGAACTCCCCAGCTCCACCGAGTCTGGACGCGGGGGTAATCATGCATCCAGAGTACTGCATCTTTGCGTAGCGCTCTTGGCACCAGTGGCCATTCTGCATTGGCCTGTCCACGATAAACCCATCTGCCGCGCTCCCAAAAAGGCAGCCCATCGCGCTCGCTCTGAAGGGAAAGCAGTCGCTGCACGAAGTCGTCAGCAGTGTCACAGGGGATTTGCTCGATAAGGCTCACTCGAAAGTTCCTCCGCTCGCACGTCCCAAACATTCCACGCTCGGGCGCTTTGGACCACTGGCTATTTTCTCCCGGGATCTCTGGTTAGTATTCATTGCGCGCGGGCACGGCTGCGCAGCCGGCTACAATCCCAGAGTGGCAGCCCGCGCAGTTTTACCTCTGGGGAGCGCCCTGGGAGGCGCGATGCGTCGGTCCAAACAGGCAAATGCACCTTGGTCATCTGTCGAAGCGGCGACAGCAGAGTGTCAGCGCGTACTAGGGGAAGAGCTGTGCCGGCAGTTGATTGCGGAGTTTCGCGAGGCTCGCCACTTCGTTCGTCTTTCAAAATGGTCGCGCGGTGAAGCCCGCGCCACCGTTGAGTTTTACAGGCAGATTGTTGCGCTTGGGCCAAAACTTAGAACCCTCAAACGATGGCTGAAGCCCCGAATAGCTTGGGCAGCTGAGAACGTTCCAACGTCAACTTATAAGTGGATTTTCGAGGGTCTTGATCTTCTCGAGACGGCTAAAAATACCTTGGACGGCACCCGATACGGGCCCCGCGACCGCGCTGTCACCGTTGTCGTTGTCGATCACTTGGTCAAGACGGGCCGAGCGCAAACTAGGGGACTCAGTGCCCGAACTCTCGCTCTTCTAGCAATCGTCAGCGGCGTGGAGCCTTGTCCGCGCGGGGCAGGTGCGAACGACCAGTTTGAGCGCGCACGAAAACGTTGGGACGAGGCACTCCGGGCCGCAAAAGCGGGCGGTGGCCGATCTGATTTCAATCTGTCGGAATTCTTGGAAGCGAGCGCGACGAAAAACGACACGGCTTCCTAAGTTTTCCGGGCCTCAGCTGGCAGTCTTTTGCCGTGCGTAATCACACACGCAAGCGCACTGTCCCGGGTCTCGCGGAGCGCCTCATGTCACTTCGCGAAGCCATGGGCCTCTCACAGCAGGTGCTCGCGACGAGGGCGGGCATCTCCATTCCTCGACTCAGGGATGCGGAGCGGTTCAGCACCGCAACAACCGAGACGCTGAACCTCCTCGCTCGGCCCCTTGGGACAGACGTTGACTCACTTTTGGGTCGTAACAACAGTGGCGAGACCGGGCCGAAACTGGAACGGGCGTTGTGACTGGCGTTGGGATGATAACGGCCGCGGTGGAAGGCCGAGGCGCCTCGGCTCGGCCAGCGACGAACGGGGCGGTGCGCTCCGATACAGCGCAGGGAGCAATCTGCCTCACCATCGGCGCCGGCAAGGACAAGCCTCAGGGACGGACCGTGCAGATCGGCGGCGGGGTGGCTGGCCTCGCCTCGTGGCTCAACGAACGCGAGCCGGAGGGGCTCAACACCTGGTGGAGCTTTCACTCGTTCCTCGACGGATATTGCGCAGCCGACCGCTATCCCACGAACCCCGCCGAGCTTGGGTTTCCGAAAGACTCTCCATGGCTCGCGGGCAAGGGCGGCTGGATAGGCGCGTGGGGAGTGGGCGTCGACGTGGACTATTGCTCCTCCGAGGCAGACGACCCTAAGCACACGGACCGGCACACCAGGGTTAAGCACAGTCACACGAGCAAACCGCCCGCCGAGCTCGTCCAGCGACTCGAGCTTGCAGTTAGGAAAGGCCAAGTTCCGGGCAACCTCTACCACCGGACTGCGCACGGTTTTCGGTTCGCGTTCGTCTTCGACCGGCAGTGCACCGCCCGGGACGACTACGCACGAGCGGGCGCTGCGCTGCATGAGATGGTGCGCCAGGCGCTCGTCGACCTGGAGCTCCACGGCTGTCCCGGTGTGCACGTCGACGAGCTCCTCGACCTGCGGCGCGTGTTCTGGGCTCCCCGTGGCTGGTGCGTGGGCCCAGACGGCAAACGCGAGGAGGGAGAGCGCAACGCCCGAGTCATTGTCATGCGCCCCGAGGCCGTACACGTCGCGGAGATCGCCAAAGCGGCAGCTCCAGGGCCCTCGCGACCGGTGCACCAGCGGAGGAGCGCGCCTGCCGGTACGGGCGACATGGAGGAGGCCGTCCGGCGCTACAACGCCGACCACTCCAGGGACCTGCCGCGCAACAGCGGCGAGTGCCCGATGTGCGGCAAAGGCGGGCGCTTCGGCCGGCTGCCGAAAGCGCCAGAACGCTGGTCATGCTTCGGGGCATCGCACCCGGAGTCGGATGCGCTCCTTCGACCCCCGGCGACCCTTGGACCGGCGACGTGCTCGATCTAGACACCTACGAGCGATTCGGCCGCACGGGCGATGAACACAAGCGGGCCAGAATCGAGCAATTGCGGGCCAAGGGTTATTTGTCGGAGCGACGCGCGGGCGTGGCCCCCGGTGATGACGCTGACACTGGCCCAAGAATGCGACCTCCCCCTGAGCCGCAGCATCACCGCGGCAACGGTCATGGCGATTACCACGTGGACGATGGTCGCCGAGTAAATCCACCGTGGCCAGCGTTCGACCATGATGCACTACACGGTTTAGCCGGCGACTTCGTGATGGCCGTCGAGCCGCACACCGAAGCCGACCCGGTTGCGCTCCTGGTCCAGTTTCTCGTTGCCTTCGGCAATGCCGCTGGACGTAGTCCCCACTTTCGGGTCGAAGGCGACGAGCACCACACCAACCTCGATGCCGTCATGGTGGGGCGGACCTCCAAAGGGAGGAAGGGAACGAGCTGGGGCCGTGTCCGCCAGTTCTACGCCCAAGCAGATTCCGCGTGGACGAAAGGGCGGGAGGTGAGCGGGCTTTGCTCCGGCGAGGGCCTCATCTGGGCCGTGCGCGACCCCGTCTATGAGGTCGATGAGGACGGGGACCAGAAGATGAGCGACCCCGGCGTCTCCGACAAGCGACTGATGGTTCTGGAGGCTGAGTTTGCATCCTCGTTACGCGTCTCGAAACGCGAGACGAACATCCTTTGCGCCGTGATTCGCACCGCCTGGGACACCGGGACGCTCAGAACGTTGGCCAAGAACTCCCCGGCGGTCGCCACCGACGCGCACATCTCCATCATCGGCCACATCACGAAAGATGAGCTGCTGCGCCACTTAGACGCCACCGAGATGGCGAACGGCTTCGCAAACCGGTTTCTCTGGGTCTGCGTCCAGCGCTCGAAATGCCTTCCGGAGGGCGGCAATCTCTCGGAGAGCACCCTTATTTCGTTATCTTCGTGCATTCGTAAGACGCTGGAAGCCGCCGGGCGGGTCGGGCAGATGCGCCGATCGGAAGCGGCCCGGGGACTCTGGGGCGAGGTCTACGAGAAACTTTCCGACGGGGAGCCGGGCCTCTTCGGCGCCATAACCTCCCGAGCCGAGGCTCAGGTGACGCGTCTTTCCTGCATCTACGCACTGCTGGACGGCTCGAGCGTTATCGAAGCCCCTCACCTCAAGGCGGCCCTCGCTCTCTGGGACTATTGCGAGCAGTCCTGCCGCTACATCTTCGGCGATGCGCTCGGAAATCCGATCGCCGACCGCATCCTCCAGGCGCTTAGAGGTTCGCCTAATGGGCTCAATCGCTCGCAGATAAGCCATCTGCTCGGTCGTAACGAGGCAGCCAGCGCCATCGAGAACGCGCTTCGCGTCTTGGTTGAGTATCAGCTGGCTGTCCGCGAAGTGTTTCGAACCGGGGGGCGACCGGAAGAGCGCTGGTGCGCGATTACGAAAAAAACGAAAGAAACGAAGAAAGCGCAGCGCAACGGTGCGAGTGATGAATCCGGCGCTCGCGCCACGACCGGGTCGGCGATTTAGTTCATGGCGAACCCCGTCCAGATCCGCGCGCGCTGGCAACCGGACGCTTGGGTCGCGCTTTCCTTGGTCCGGTACAACCGGGACGCCGTCGAGCGCCTGAAAGAAGCCCTCCGAGTGCGTGCCTACAATGCCGAAACCAGGGAGTGGCTCGTCCCGGAGTGGGCGCTAGAAGATGTGGCGGACGAATTCGGTCTGAGGATTTCAGTCTCCGGCCGGCCTCCCTACCACTCGCAGGATCTGCGCTATTCGGTGCTGTCGGTTCACCGCGACGCTCCCGATTCCGTGGTTAAGGCCGCATACAGAGCGCTTGCGTTCGAACTGCACCCGGACCGCAACCACGGCGCCACCAGCGAGAAGATGAAGCAGCTCAACGCTGCCTATCAGTCGATTTCGAAGGAACGGGGCCTGTGACCGTGGGCCTCGAGCTGAACGAGCACAGCAAGGTGCGGGGGGCGATGGTGACGCTGCTCCTCGATGCAAAGGCAGTGGCAGAGGTGCTCGGCGTGTCTCGCGCCACGGCGTATCGCGAAATGCAGAAAATGGTTCACATCTTCGTCGGGGAGCGGAATCTTCGCGTCTCCGTCAAAGCCCTTGAAGCCTATCTCCTCAAACGAACCGAGGTGCCACCATGCAGGACCGTCTCTACCAGAAGAAGCCAGGCGGGACTTGGTACGCAAATCTTCTACGACGCCGCAGGTCAGCGGCTCCAAGCCTGTACCTGGTGCAAAGACCGAAGAGCGGCAGTCGCCGCCCTGCGCAGGTTCGAACGAGAGGCCCAGTCTACGTCCGGTCTTTCCAAGGACGCGCCCGCGCACAGCGTAGCCGAGGCGCTCGAATATCTCATCGCTCACGGATGCTCCGACAGCCCAGCATCTACCCTGCTGATGCACTCCAAAAAGGGCGGTCACTTGCTCCGCCTCTTAGGACATCTCGACATCAACACGCTGTCGGTGGACCACGTTCAGGATTACATCAATCAACGCCTGAAGGAGGGTGCAGCGCGGGAGACGGTTCGAAAGGAACTGTGCACGCTTCGAAAAAAGCTGATGGTGGCTCAGAGCCGCGGATTGCTCCGCCGCGACGGCCGCTCACGCCTGCCGCAGTTTAAGGTCAAGTACATCCCGCGGGACCGATACCTGACCGAGCAGGAGCTCACGCTGCTGCTGTCAGCGCTGCCGGCGCATCGTCGATTGTGGGTCCTGATTGCCGTCTACACCGGGGCGCGCTTTTCGGAAGTGCAGGCGCTTCGCTGGGAGCAACACATTCGCCTCGATGCTGGGTGGATTCAACTTCCTGGCTCGAAAACCAAGAAGTCCTATCGCAAGGTCCCCATCTCGGATTCCCTCCAGGACGTCCTCGGCCAACACTGGCGCCCGACCGGTAACGTTGTCGAAGCATGGTCCAACATTCGCAGAGACCTGGCCGCCGCTTGCCGACGCGCACGAATTCGCCAGGTCACGGCGAACGACCTCCGCCGCACCTTCGCTTCGTGGCTCAAACAGCGCGGCGTTGATTCGATGGTGGTTGCACGACTGCTCGGCCACACCACCTCACGCATGGTCGAACTGGTTTACGGACATCTCAACGACAACACGCTGACCAACGCGGTTTCCACTCTGCCGGCCGCACCCGAATCGGGTAACATTAGGGTAACAAAACCTGGTCATTCTGTGAGACGAAACACTGCCAGTGAGACGACCGATTCCGAGAATTTCCAGGAAGTTGCAATGCCCAGGGGCGGAATCGAACCACCGACACGAGGATTTTCAGTCCTCTGCTCTACCGACTGAGCTACCTGGGCTTATCCAAAATTTTCAAACAGTTGCGGGCTGCGTTCGTACGATCGATTCAGTGTGCGTAACCACTGCGTAGCGGATGCAGATGGGCATACTGCTCGGTAACGATCACGCTGATGTGCCCCATGATCTCCTTCAACTTCTCGATCGAACCACCAGCCAAGACCCATTGGCTCGCGAACGTATCCCGCGTGGCCTGGTACCCCGTCAAGGCCGAAGAACGCATGAATGAGGGTGGCCGGCCAGCCTTTCCACTGCGCGTTGGGCACGTTGCCTGAACAAGTGGTCCTTCCACGTTCGTGCCAAGCTTCCTCGCAGCGATGATCGGTGCAGGCAGCCTCCGGACGGGAACTGACTGCCGCAGTTTGTACCCGGCCGAGCTGTGTGGCTTTTTAGCGTTCGCACCGTTGCTCGACCTCGCGGAGGCGCTGACGCGGCTTCTTTGCCTTCCCGTCCTCAGAGGCGACATCCATCGCCCGCCGTTCGAGTGCGAACGCCTCCGGACAGGCGCCCACCGCAGCGGCGACCGCGCCGAGAGTGGCGAGATTGTCGTAGTGGGAAGGGGCAAGCTCTACGGCCCGTCGAGCAAACGGGAATGCTTCCTCGGGGTGCCCTAAGGCCAGTAACTGCGCTGCTAGCAGATTCTGCGCTGCTGCGCTGTCGGGATTAAGCGACACCGCTTGACGAAGCGCGGCTTCCCTCTCGGTGGCGCG
>WNFA01002313.1_pt1 | contig 20487 bp, 15 predicted proteins | sample 5400481 | NCBI WGS metagenome assembly WNFA01 (sample SAMN13153340, study PRJNA577476) | soil metagenome | isolation source: 120 cm saprolite under Douglas fir tree site 2 hole 1 replicate 2 | place: USA:California | collected 2015-04-18
ATTGCGATTGTGCTGCGGTTGTTCTGGCCGGAGAGAATCAGGGAAGAGAAGAATTCTTAGCGGTACATTCAAGTGCTCTAAAAAGAGCAAACCCCGCAGGAACTCTGCGGGGTTGCCGGTATAGCTGTTGGGATTGGCTGAAGGCGCGCTGGCCTTGTGCGAATCGCAACTTTCGCTAGGACTTAAAGACTCACGCCTTAAGCCTCAGCCACCTCACGTATATGACTACAATCTGAACTTTTCATTTATAGGATCGCCCTCCTTTCCCGTGTAAGCCAAGAATAAAATTGGTTTACATAAAAGTCAACAGGCTGAAACAGAGCTGAGAAAATTTTTTTGTTGCCGGATCAGGCGCGGGCCAGCAGCACACAGAACCATTCTTTCGGATCGGCCCAGCTTTTCTCCAGGCGAAACCCGCTTTCCTGCAGCAGTTTGGCGATGGATGCAGGCGTGAACTTATAACTGTTTTCCGTATGAATGCGTTCACCGCGGTCAAAGTGAAAGCCGCGGTTCAGGTCGCGCACGTTCACCGTCTGGGCAACGCGGCTTTCCAGATGCATTTCAATGCGTGATGCGCCCGCATTCCAGAAAGCAATGTGCTTGAAAAGACGAACATCAAAATCACCGCCGAGTTCGCGATTGATGCGTGACAATACATTTTTATTGAAGCGCTCGGTGACCAACTGGGCGTCATTGTAAGCGCCGTTCAATACGCGGGCATCTTTTACCAGGTCAATGCCAAGAAGAAAGGCGTCGCCGGGTTCCAGCGACTGGCGAATATCGCGCAGGAACTGCGCTGCGTCACTGGGCTCAAAGTTTCCGATGGTCGAACCGATAAAGAGCACAAGCTTGCGTCCCGGTAGCGGTTTCAGCGCCGGAAAATTTGCCGTGTAGTCGGCCACAATGGGGCTGACGTGGAGATGCGCGTAATCGCCATTCAGGCTTTTGAGCGCATCCTGCAAAGCAGCAGGGGAAACGTCTACGGGATGAAACTCAAGCCGCAACTGGCGGCGCAGGATGGCCTCAATCAGCGCGCGAGTTTTGGTCGCGCTGCCGGCGCCAAGTTCCACCAGCGTGAGATTGGTGCCGGCGGTGGCCGCGATCTCACCCGCATATTCCTTAAGGATGGAAAATTCAGTGCGTGTGGGATAGTACTCGGCGGTCTGGGTTATTTCTTCAAACAGCCGCGAGCCTTCCGCGTCATAAAACAACTTGGCGGGAAGCCGTTTGGGATTTGCGCTCAGCCCCTGGAGAACATCTTCCGCAATGGGACTGCCAAGTACTGCTGGCGTTCTAAATGCTGTCATCGGCGAGCCTGATTCCGGAAAACTGCCATCTGGTTTCCGGCGGGAAGAAATTGCGGTAAGTAGCGCGTATGTGGGATTGCGGGGTAACGCAGGAGCCGCCTCGCAATACCATTTGACTGCTCATGAATTTGCCGTTGTATTCACCCAGCGCTCCGGCGGCTGGTTTAAATCCCGGATAGGGAAGGTAGGCACTGCCAGTCCATTCCCAGACGTCGCCATAAACTTGCAAGGGGCCAGCGACACCTTTGTTGGCGACGGGTTGCGGCTGGAAGGCGCCGCTTTCCAATAGATTGCCCTCGACGGGAATTGACGCTGCCACAATCTCCCACTCAGCTTCGGTTGGGAGCCGTGCGCCGGCCCAGCGGGCGAAAGCGTCGGCTTCAAAAAGACTCACGTGGCACACCGGTTCGTTTTCTTCCACGCGGCGCAAACCTGAACAGGTGAACTGGTACCAGTCATTGCCGGACTTTTCCCAATAGAGAGGAGCGATCCAACGATTTGTCTGCACTGCCTCCCATCCCTCAGATAGCCACAGTTCCGGACGTTGATAGCCGCGGTCAGCCATAAACGCCATATATTCGCCGCAGGTAATCAGTCGCGTGGCAAAACGGAACGGCTGTACAAAAACTTTGTGCCGGGGCGCTTCATTATCGAAACGGAAAGCATCGCCACCAGCGCCAATTTCGACGATTCCACCTTCAAACGATTGCGGCTTCTGCGCGGGAACCGTCTCGGCGATCGCCGACACCGCGTTGGCTTGATACGCCGGATGAAGTGGATTACTCCAGAAGCCATGCTTGATGTCAGTGATCAGCAATTCCTGATGCTGCTGTTCGTGATTGCGGCCGAGTTCAGCCAGCGTAAGCACGGTTTCAGAAACGTTGGCTGAAGACAAAAGCTGTTGTATGTTTTCGTCCACGTGGCGACGATATTTCAGAACTTCGTCTAAACCAGGGCGGGAAAACGTATTGCGTAGAGCTTTTTCCGGTTGAGGACCAACGGCGTTGTAATAGGAGTTAAAGAGATCGTGGAAGATTGGATTAAATGGCCGGTATCCCGGCATATGTTGCGAAAGAATGAAGGTCTCAAAAAACCAGGTGGTATGCGCCAGATGCCACTTCGCCGGGCTTGCCTCCGGACAGGACTGGACCATCTGATCTTCGGCGCTGAGCGGAGCAACCAGAGTGTCTGTCTGGCTGCGAACTGAGGCAAACAGGTCGGCCGGAGTGAGCGGTTGCAGCGCTGGCTCTTCGGCGTTCGGAAAGCTAAGAATTGACTTAAGTTGAGCCATGTTCAACAAACCGCCAAGGGAATCGGAAGTAAGTAAAAAATACTAAATGATAGAACACACGCCGGCTCCAGAGCCGTTTTGGGCGTTCTCATTGGATGCCAGCCAATCGTGGGAGTTTCGCCAATTTCAGCTTTTTTGATGTAATGTGGGAACCGTGCCTTCTGCCTACCGAACCATCTTCCACGTGGATATGGACGCCTTTTTTGTCTCCGTGGAGGAGCTAAGCGATCCCAGCCTGAAAGGGAAGGCGGTGGTCGTGGGTGGCCAGCGGAACGAACGCGGCGTGGTGTCCGCCGCCTCCTATGAAGCGCGCAAGTTTGGCGTACATTCCGCCATGCCCTTGCGCACTGCCGCCAAACTTTGTCCTCACGCCATTTTTCTTGACGGCCATCCTGATCTCTATCGTGAATCCTCACGCAAAGCACGGACCGTGCTGGAGATGTTCTCCCCGGCTGTGGAGATGGCGTCGATTGATGAAGCCTACATCGATATGACTGGCACGGAAAAGCTTCATGGCCTGCCATTACGCTCAGCCCACAAACTGCATACGGCCATGAAAGAACACACCGGGCTCAACTGCTCGGTCGGAATCGGCAGCTCACGATTGATGGCCAAGATCTGCTCGGACCAGGCTAAACCGAATGGTGTGCTCTATGTGCTGCCGGGACAGGAGCAGACGTTTCTGGCGCCTCTGGACGTGGGCAAAATTCCCGGCGTGGGCAAGGTGACGAAATCCCAGTTGAACTCAATGGGTATCCACCGCATTGGCGACCTGCAGCGCCTGGAGACAGACGTGCTTGAAAACACGCTTGGCAAGTGGGGTCTGGCGCTGGCCGGCAAAGCGCGGGGTGAAGATGCAGGGGCATGGTTCGCGGGTGAAGTAGGCGAAGATGAGCAGGCCAAGTCAGTCAGCCATGAACATACCTTTAATGAAGATACGGCCAACCTGGAGAAACTTGAGTCAACGCTGTTGCGACTTTGCGAAATGGTTGCGCGCAGGCTTCGGGAGCAGGACCTTGCAGGTCGCACATGGCAGTTGAAACTTCGCTATTCAGATTTCAGCACCATCACGCGTGCCCACTCCCTGCCTGGGCCAACCACCGTGGACAGCGAGATCTTCACCACCATCCGTAAATTGTTTCACGAGAATTGGCAGACGGGCCGGGCGATTCGCCTGTTGGGCGTGCAAGCATCGAACTTTGATGACGCTCCGGAACAGATGGACCTGTTGCAGGATGAAGGCCGGCAAAAATGGGCGCGCGCCATATCCGCGTCCGACAAACTGCGTGACAAGTATGGCGACTCCGCGGTGTTCCTGGCCAAAGGCATGCGCGGCGGCTTCCGTGAGAAGGTCCATGAAAATCCGGCGGAAAAGCCTGACAAGAAAAAACCTGCCGGCTGAAAAACGCGCTCAATGCAGCGAGCCATTATTAAGCCCTTAACCCGGGACGAAACTGAAGAATTTTATCTTTCCTCTATTGGATCGGGCCAAATGGGCTTACTATTTTCAGGATGGTCGAAGCGCAGAAACATGGCTAGATTCTGCTTCCCCATACCCCGTGATATCGGATGTAGACGTTAAGGGGACGGTCTATGCCTGCTCGGTTTGAACAAATCCTCGTCTTTTGCGTGATCGGCATCCTGGTTGGGTTGTTTGCGTGGATTTACCTGCGCAATCGCGAACGCAAATCAGGGTTGTGGTTACTGGCCTGGATCGCGATTCTCATCCACTTCTCAATACCGCTCGTGGCTGGCTCAATTCCTGGCTGGTCTCCGCTTCTCACTGTTTGGATCAATCGAATTACCCTGATCGTGGCGGGCACGTTTTTTCTCTTCTCCGTTTCCGTTTTCCACGCCCTGGGCTCTCGAGCTTCATGGTTCATCATTGCCATCTCTTTCGCCGCATCCGCGTATGTTACCTTGCTGGTCCTCGGCTTTCAGCAGCGCTGGGTTTATCTTGCTCTCCTGGCAACCGGCATTTCGATCGCTGTGAGCAGAACAGTTTTGAAGAGCGGTTGGAACAGCAAACTTTCCTGGTTTCTGTTCGGAGCCGTACTGCCCTACGCTACCTGGGCCGGCGTTCAGATCGTGCGTGGTAAACCCGATTTCGGCCTTGATGTTTTCCTGTACACAGGCTTCGCCATGACGGGCGCGCTTTACTACCGGCATCTCCGCCGGTTAAGCCCAGGTGTGGTCCTGACCTCCCTCTCATTTCTGGCCTGGGGCGCGGTTTTCCCGATAGCGTCATTTCTGGCCGCGCGGCAGATCTTCTTGAACGATATCATCTGGGACCTGCCGAAATATTTCGTCGCCTTCGGCATGATCGTCACACTTTTTGAAACCGAGACGGAAGTCGCAGTGGCGGCCGCAAAGAAATACCAGGCGCTCTTTGAAGACAATCTGGCCGCGGTTTATGTTTCGTCACTCGAAGGAAACCTGCTGGATTGCAACAGCGCATTTATCCGGATGTACGGATTCTCGTCAAAAGAAGAGGCCGTGGCCAGCTTAAACTCCCTGCCTTGCTGTGACAGCCAGGAGCGAGAGACTTTTCTCAGCAGGCTGCTCGACCAGGGCCAGGTGGTGAACCATGAGTGTCGTCATCGCCGCAAAGATGGCACTCCGTTCTGGATACTGGAACGCGCCACCATTGTGCGGGCCGGGAGGGGCGACGAGGTAATCGAAGGCACGGCCATAGAGATCACGGAACGCAAGCAGGCGGAGCTGGCGCTCAAACAATCCGAAGAACGATTCAGCAAGATCTTCCGGCAAAGCCCCATGGGGTGCGCCATTGTCTCCCTGGAAGGCGTGTTTCTTGACGTCAATGACAACTTGCTGGCGCTCGTCAGGAGAGAAGCCCACGAGGTCATTGGCAAAAAGGGTGTTGATGTGGGCCTCTGGAAAACCCAGGAAGACCGCGACAAGTTTTACCAGGAGCTGAGAAACGCAGGCTCCATTCGAGACCTGCGCGTTGAGTTTGAGGACTCTGAAGGTAACCGCCATGAAGGCGACTACTTCGCCACTCTGGTCCGCGTTGGCGACAAAGAACATATCTTTGGCATGCTGCTGGACCGCACTGACCAGCGTGAGCTCGAAGCAAAATTCCTTCAAGCCCAGAAAATGGAAGCCTTGGGTAGGCTCGCCGGCGGGATTGCCCACGATTTCAATAATCTTCTGGGAGTCATCGGCGGCTTCGCGGAGTTGCTGGAGACCAAGCTGGAACACCAGGAACACTTGCGCCACTACTGTGCCAGGATCCTGGATACCACACAGCGTGCAGGCGCCTTGACCCGGCAACTGCTTACCTTCAGCCGCAAGGAGATTACGCGGCCCATGCCGCTGCGCCCGGACCAGTTGATCCAGGAGCTTGCCGGCATTTTGCCGCGCATGATTGGCGAAGACATTGAGATATCCCTCGATCTTCGTTCCAGCGGGGTAGTGGTGATTGATCAGACCCACTTTGAACAGATAGTAATCAACATAGTGGTGAACTCACGAGACGCCATGCCCAACGGCGGCCAGATGTTCATCAGTACTGAAGATGTTTTCCGTCCTGTCTCTGGCGCCAACGGCAATGGGGACGTGCAGCCCTTTGTCTGTCTTTGTTTGCGCGATACTGGCTGTGGCATGACGGAGGAGACTCGCGCGCACGCTTTTGAGCCGTTTTACACAACTAAAGATATTGGCCGTGGCACAGGTCTTGGCCTGGCAACGATTTATGGCATCGTGCAGCAGATTAAGGGTGAGATCAACCTTGAATCGAACCCGGGAGAAGGCACCAGAATCACCATCCTTTTGCCCGCAAGCAGCAACCACGAACCTTTCAGTTTCAATGCTGGTGCTGACGCAGTGATGGCTGGCTCGGGAAACATCCTGCTGGTGGAGGATGAAGCCGAACTGCGAGACAGCAACGCGGAGTTTCTCAGATCCATTGGTTATTCAGTCCACTGCGCCGGCAGCGGGCCGGAGGCCCTGGCCATGCTGCGGGACTTCGATTCGATCGATCTGGTCATCAGTGACGTGGTCATGCCAAAAATGAATGGCCGTGAATTTGCCGAGCATCTCCTTCGTGCCCGGCCCTCGACCAAGATGCTGTTCGTCTCCGGATACGCCGATGACGTGCTTCAACAAAACGGGTTCTCCAGCGCGGCTATTCCTTTTCTGCAAAAGCCATATTCATTGCGAGAGTTGGGCATCAAAGTGCACGAACTTTTGCACGCACAAAACGGAATGCCCGCCCGCGCAGACTGACCACAACTCCAGGCTCAAAGTCACGGCTGAGCACAAACACTTTCACTAAGGCGCTTGCTTGGGCCGCTTAAGGGAAATTCTGGATTTTCCTTATTTCTCTGCGTAGTACAAACGCCCCACCTAGTACACTTTGCGGCATATCTTAATGACTAACGTAATGTTTGCCGCGAGCCCAAGTGCCCTTAGAATCGACCCAATATTTGTAATTGATGTTGTTTTTCTGCTGCCCACAGCCCTTAGAACTGGTTTGAAAAAATGTTGTCAAACAGGGATGTCTCTTAATAAAGGCATCTTCTGTATCGGCGTGTCTTTTGCGGCATTGACTCACGGAGACGTGATCAGGCAAAAGCGGCTTAGAACTCCGCATGTTTGCGGGAATTATGAAGACCATTTGCACTTTCCGGTCCCACAGGACTGGTCTCGCGCTGTGCTTGTTGATGGTTGCCGTTACGGTGGCCGCACCTGCAGCAGCTCAGACCGGTTCGGCGCAGCTTTCCATCAATTTGAAAGTGCAGTCTTCCATCGGACTGGTGTTCAATAACAATCCTTCGGTTGGGTCGCAAGGCTTCTGTCCGCTGGGCAACGCCGGGTCCAATGCCGCCTCGCTTGACCTGGGCAGCGCTTCTTATAACGGCGGCGACAGTCTCGGCTGCATTCTCTTCTCTCAGCTCGGCAATTTCTATGTGGTGTCCAGCGCCTTTGACGTTTTGGTGACCAAGTCCAACAGCAGCAGCGCAAGTTATCAGCTGGCAGCCCAGATATCCAGCGTGCCCCCGGCCAATGTGCAGTGGCGATTAGATCAGAAGCTCCTCAGCACCAGTTTTGTTGTTCTGCAGAACGCAAATAATTACGGCCAGTCCGTCACTGAAACCCTGGAGGTTCGTGTGCGGAATGATGTGCCTGCGCAATCCTTCAGGAGACGATTACATTTCTGGCTACGGCCAATTGACCAGCTGGTGAAAAGTGAATTTATGAAGAGCCTTTTCAAAACGATTTTCCGCGCGGTGCTGGTGGTGTTGCTGCTGGCCCGCGTCTCGCTCTTCGCCCAGAGTCCGACTGCGACCGGGACTATCAACGCCACACTCAATAATCGCAACGGAATTGCGCTGGTCTTTGACACGGACCCGTCAGGCATCACGCTGGGCGCAACCGGAACGTCGGCGGTAACGGTGAGCTTTGGCACTATCTCGGCCTTCGGTCCTCTGTCCGCGGGGATCACGCGGCCAACAGTTACCGCGGCCAGCTTTACTGTGAGTACCGTGTTTGATGTGAAAGTTACCCAAGGCGGGCTGAACAGCAATAGCTACCGCCTGCTGGCAAATCTGGCCACCGTCGCGCCCGCCGGCCTCAGCTACAAAGTTGACGCGGTCACGCTGAATACCAATCAGCAGACGATTCAGAACAACGCGACGTATGGAAATGACATTGCGCACAACCTGGACCTGGTGGTTTCCACCGCGGCCCCGGGCGCGGGAGGCCCGGCGGTGGGAACGCCGTTGACCGCCACCATTAATTTTACGGCTACGGCCAATTGATTTTGGCTGCCGTTGATTTTGGCCGCCGTTGATTTTGAAAGAGATCGGTTTTAGCGAAGTACAAATTTGCAATAGCAATACATTTCTGAGGAGGAACCATGAAGAAACTAATGATTCTTGTATTCGCCGCGGTGATGAGCTCTTTCGCCGCAGCTCAGGCTGGAAGCACGGCCTCTGGAACGTTGTCAGTCTCTGCAACAGTAACCGGGTCGATAAGCCTTGTATTCAACACAGACACCGCTGGCGGATTGCCCCTGACGTCAGGCAATGGCACCAGCGCCGCCTCATTGGCATTCGGAAATGTCTCGGCTTTTGGAACGCTTGCAAACGGGAACATAACCCGTACCGTGGCAGCGAACACGTTCACCGTCAGCACTCCAGTTGACGTTTTCGTGAGCAAATTCAACTCCAACAGCGCCACCTACAGGTTGACGGCGCAGTTGGTAACACCCGATGCCGTTAACACGTGGTCTGTTGGTGGCGTGGCGGTTAGCAATGCTACGGCCGCTACCGTGACTACCACTGGCGCCTATGCGAGCAATAACGCATTGGCCGTGGCCATCACCATCCCGTTCACATCACCGAGCGGAACCAGCATCAGCAACCAGATCAACTACACCGCGACCTCAAACTAGGCTTCGGATAGTCGATTGCAACCGCCGCTCTGCGGCGTGGTCAAGGAGATATAGAACTGGGTGGGGGTGTAAAAATCAAGCTGCGCTTTATTCTGCCGTTGCTGGCAATCGGTTCCTCCCTCGTCACTGACGGATGGGCGCAGAGTAAGGCTGCGAAAAAACACACCCCGACCCCAGTTCTGAAAATGAATTCACAGGCCGCGGGAACGCTCGCGGTGCAACTGGTCAATGCCGCCAATGGCTTGGCCATGAAAGGCGTGAATGCCAGTCAGCGATCCATGGACCTGGGTACTGTTTCCTATCAAAACGTATCAAGCACGCTGAGCCTGAGCGTACAAAAACTCTCCACCAGCTTTGTTGTCTCCACCAGATTCGGTCTGGAGGTGGATGACCCGACCGGGACAGTAGGCACGGTGACAGTGCTTGCAGGACTGGCCGCGCCCGATGTTTTTATGTTCCGTGTAGATGGCTTTCAACTGGGAACAACGCCGCAGTTGATTCAGTCGCAGGTCAAACCAGGCGGTATTGTTCAGCACCTGCTGGAAATTGAAGTTCCCACAAGCCTCACGGAGAAAAATTCTCAACTGCAAAACACGATCCTGTTTCAGGTAGTAGCCAATTAACCTTGGCGGATATTTGGGAGAGTCAGTCAGTGCTTCAGATAGAACCAACAACTTCGGGCAGCCGGGTTTCAGAAAAACGTCTTTTCAAAAGCGATGCAACCATGGAGGCCCAGCGCAAGCCGGTCGCCTTCGCGAGTTTGCTTGCGGCCTTGATGTTTATGATCTTTCTTTTATCTGTGCCTGTGACTGCGCAGACGCCTGTGGCCCAGCCCGCGGCAGTTCCCATGCAAGGGGCGCAAAACCTGCCGCCATCCATTTCGCTGAGCCCCGCCGTTGTGATGGCGAAGGGAAATTTTGGACAAGGACTCACGCAGACACTCACTCTCACCAACCAGACAGGCCGTGAGTTCGCCTTTGAGATGGTTGCGGAAGATGTGGTCATCAAAGATGGCAAACGTGTCTTTGTGTCCGCGGGAGAAACGCCAGACAGCATTGCGGCCACGGCTGTGTTCTCGCAGAAGCTGGTGCTGGTGAAAGCCAATAGCAGCGCGTCAGTCGATCTGCGCGTGACAATGCCACCCCGGACCAGCGTTCGCGCCGTGGTGGCGATGTTCCGCGGAACAGACAAGCTGCCGACCTCATCCGGAGCCGTCGGTATGACCGCATCTCTCGGGACTCTGATCACCTTCAACCTGAGTGACAACATCAAGCTGGAGCAGGAAGTGGCGCATGTGAACCCGGCATCCGCCAGCGCCAACATGAGCATTACGCAATTCATCGCCAACAAAGGCACTGAGCCCGTTCTGCCTGAAGGTGCGGCCGCCGTCATTAACGCGAAAGGCGCGCTGGTGGGTAAAGCCTCGTTCAACCCACAACGTCTTCTGCCGGGTGAACGCGTGGAGTTTGTGGCGGACTATCCTGACCAGCTCACGCCCGGTGAATATCGCGTGCTCTGCTCGTTTCAGTTTGAGGGCAAAACGCTTACCAATTCCACCGACTTCAAGGTGCCTTAAACCTGATTTCCTGAAAATCCGCATGAAAAAAACGGCACCAGCGCTGGCCCTCTTCCTGTTAGTGACAGCATCATGCTTCGCACTACAGGGCCAGGCTCCGCTGAGTGTCGGCTATCAGAAGCGCATCGAGATCGCGCTCAGCGGCGCCACCGCCGCTTACGCGCTTGATTCCAATATTGCTGACGCTACCGCCGCGAATGGCGTGGTCCAGATCGTAGGTAAGCTCCCTGGCAGCACGAACATCGTCATCGTGACGCAGGGGGGAGTGCAGACGCTTTCGGTCATCGTCATGGCGCCGCCTTCCGTGCTGCCGCCGGGCTTTGATCCTCCGCATGCGGAAAATGGCGAAAGTGGCAACTACGAATTCCGCTACAACTCAGATCCTGGACAGATTACGAACTCGCTGGAAATGAAGCGTACGCAGGGGCCGGCCTTTGATCGATTTCAGATGGTCAATGCCAATCTCTTCTCGGCGGGTTCTTCAACATCTGCGATTGGCTTTCCGTATCTTTCGTACGAAATCAGCCGCCCGCGCCGCGACTACACGTTTCTTGATCAGACCGTGGCCAACTCACCCCTCACGCTCGATAACTACATGGTGCGCGGTTTCCATATGCGCAAAGGTGACTGGCAGTTTCATGGCGGCTTTACCTCGATCGCCACTTTTCAGGGACTGTTCCTCTCCACTGAGCGTGAATATGTGGTCGGCGGCTCGCGCTCTTACGCCATCAACAAATCCAGTTCACTGCAAGCCAACGCCTATTACTTCAGCAATCCTGATTCGCAGCAGCTTGCCTCTTCCAACGGGGCGGCCGGATCACTGGTTTATCGCTTCTTGCGCAAGGACCGAATCAACTTTCTTTCTGAACTCGGCGTAAGTCACGGCCTGGCCTTTGCCGCGCGCGGCAGTTATGACGATGACAGAAACCACGTAACCGGCAATTTCCGCACGCAGTCAAGAAGCTTTGCTTCTCTGGCCATCAACAACCAGCACGGCACCTTCGCTGACCTCAACGGCACACGCAAGTTGTCCCAACGGCTTTATGCCAGCCTGGATCTGAATCAATCCAATTTCAACCTGAGGACCTTGCAGCAGAACACGTTCACCACCAATGGCCAGTTAAACTTTCGCATCAACCGGAATTTTTCGCTCACCGGCGGAAGCGCTTACTCGATCTTCCAATCCAAAGTTCCGCTCGGGCAGCGCATTGAAACTCTCAATGTTCCCGTAGGCATCGACTTTGCTTCACGACACTTCGGCAGCGGCTTTCAGTATCAGCGCACCATCAATTTTGATGGCAGCGGCGGCAATGACTATTCCGGCACGGTGCGCGGATCGGTCAGAGGCTTTCAGGCCAATGCCTTTTACCGGCATGACGTGCAGGTACCCACGCTGGCCGCGGTCTTCTCGCAGATTCCGGGACTCCAGGACGCGCTCGACCGGGCAGGCATCGTCGCCAATACACCCGACCAGCTTGCCCAGCTTCTGCGCAACACCGCGCTGCTGGAGACACTTGGTTTCACCAACCTGCTCACCGTCAACCTTGCTCCTTCACGTGACGACTTTGGCGGATCGGTCAACTGGACATCCCATACTTCCCGTCGCCAACAGGTTGACTTCAGCTATTTCAACAGCAACACGCAGTTATTGCAGGGCAAACTTCTGCTCTCCACAGCGACCCTGAGTTATTCACAAAGGCTGAATGCCGCCAATAGCGTGGTCGGCTCCGCTGCAATCATTCACAGCAGCAACAACGGAGTGGCTGATACGCATCCCGTGTTCAGCATTTCGCTCCAGCATCGCTTCTACAGCGTGCCCAGCTTCATTCTTCCCGGACGCCACGGCGTGATTGAAGGCCACATCTTTCGCGATGACGAGTTGACCGGCCTTTACAACGGATACCAACCTTCGCTGGCGGGAGTGGAAGTCAAGCTTGACGATGAGCGCACCACGCGCGCGGACGAGAATGGTTATTATGCCTTCCATCACGTGCCCTATGGAATGCACCGCCTGGAAGCCGTTTATCACAGCGCAGAACCCTTCTTCTACACCACGGATTCGCCGGCCACAACGGACATCAACAATACTGTGAACTTTGGCATCAACTTCGCCAAGGGACAGATCTTTGGCTATCTGTTGAACGACGCCGGTAAAGGCATTGGCGGGGTCACGATGGAGTTACGCGGCGAAGCCAGCCCACGACGGGTTGCCACTTCCAGCAACGGCAAATTCTCATTCCCCGGACTCAAGGCCGGCGCCTACACCATTGCGGCGATGCCGGAAAGCTTTCCGCCGGGATACTCCCTGCAGGCCCTGGAGCCGCAGTCGACGGCCGTGGATTCGGGAAAACCTGCCAGCATTCAATTCACGGTGAAAGCGCTGCGTTCAATTTCAGGCAAGGTCACGGTGTATGACAAGACTTCACTGAAAACTGTTCCGCTCCCAGGCGCGATTGTGCGCCTCAAAGAACTTGCCATGCAGACCATCGCCGCGGAAAATGGCGCTTACATTTTCCGCAACCTGCCGGCAGGGACCTTCACCATCGCGGTCGAATATCAAGGTAAAGAGACCACGCAGACTGTGATTGTGCCCGCTGACCCGGCCAGCATTCGCGACGTTGAGTTAAGCGTCGGGGCCAAATAGCACTTCAACAGTAGCACGCGTCAACAACTTCCGGATTCTTAGAGCCCATTTCATACTCGATGTGAGTGAAGGGAATGAGAGTCGCAAGAGAATGCCGTCTAGCTGATTTCAGAGCGTGGTCGCTGCAGCTTCCATGCGTTCGCCTGCCATGACGGCGGTGGCCTGATGAAAGTCGTTGGTGAGGGCCGCGAGCTTTCCCTGTTTCAGCACCAGTTGCAGATCGCAATGCTGGATGGTGCTCAGCCGGTGCGCGATCACAAACGTGGTCCGTCCGCGGACGAGTTGTTCGGTGGCCTGCATGATCTCATGTTCGGTATGGATGTCCACGGCGCTGGTGGGCTCGTCAAAGATCAGGATGGGCGCATCTTTCAGGAAGGCGCGCGCGATGGCGACGCGTTGCCGTTGCCCCCCGGACAATCGGCAACCGCCTTCACCAATCTTTGTGTCATATCCTTCCGGCAGGGCCATGATGAAGTCATGCGCGCGCGCGGCTTTGGCCGCTTCAATAATTTCATCGCGGGTGGCGCTGTTGCGGCCATAAGCGATGTTCTCCGCCACCGTTGCAGAAAACACGACAGGCTCCTGCAGGATAATGGAGAACTGTTGCCGCAGGTCAGCCAGCTTGTAATCGCGCAAGTTGTTTCCGTCCAGCAGAATCTCACCCGAGGTCGGATCATAGAATCGCGTGAGCAGGTTCACCAGCGTGCTTTTGCCGGAGCCACTCGGGCCCAGGATGCCGACGCGCGTTCCCGCTTCAACCGTGAAACTAACGCCGTCCAGAGCACGTCCTGACGACGGATACTCAAAACTGACATTCTTAAACTGAATCTGTCCACAAACGCGGGTCAACGCGATGGCGTGATCAGCTTCGCTCACCTCAGGCGCTTCGTCCATCAAGGCAAGAGCACGATGTATGCTGACCATCCAGCTTTGCAGTTCAGGAAACTTGGAGCTGATGGTGCGCAACGGCTCGTAAAGCTGCGTCATATAGGTAAGCACCAGCAAAAGCTCGCCCAGCGTGAGCACGCCGGACTCCACATGATGAACGCCGATCCACATGGCCGCCGCTGAAGCCAGGGCGATGGTGGTGCTGATGAGCACGTGAAACATTGCCTGCATGGACGCGACTTTTACCTGCTCCTGCATGCGATGACGTGATCGCAGTTTGAATCGCTGATCTTCAAACTCTTCCTGACCGAAGGCCTTGACCACGCGGATCGACGAAAGCGCTTCGTACAGCACCAGCATAGCGGAGCTGTCCAGCTTCTTGATTCCGTCCCAGCCGCGGCGGGCGCGCCGGCTGGACCTGCGCGCCAATACAAAGAGGACCGGCGAGATCGATAAGGCGACTGTCGCCAATTGCCAATCAAGCCGCATGGTTACGTAAAGCAACGCGGAGAAGCTCAGCACGGAACTGACCAGCGGCATCAGGCCTTGCAGAAAAACATACTGGATGGCCGGAGCGTCATTCTGTATGCGATAAGCCACTTCGCTGGTGCCACGCCGGTCATGAAATAGAAGATGCATGCGCTGCACATGCCAGAAAAGCTGCGTGCGGAAGTCCAGTACCAGCTTTTCACCGGTATATGTCTGAAGCAGCCATGAAATGAACGATTGTATGTTTGCCAGCAGGCTGAGCAGCAGAAGCAGTCCAACAGTTAATAGTAAGGTGGCCGATTTTGAGCCGTGTGCGGTCGCGGGTAGCATGGATTGCAAAAGAGCCGGCAACGGACGGCTGCCAAGTACAGTGTCCACGGCAATTTTAAGTGGAAAGGCCAGCAGCAGGTTCAGGGGGGCCGAGATCAGGCTGAGCAGGAAGATTGCCGTAAGATGCGACCAATAGGGTCGAGCCAGGCGGAGCAGGATTCGTGAGCTGGCGCGCTTACCGGCGATTTCTGTTTCCATCACTGCAGACACTTTGGGCCTGAGGACTTCATCCCTCTTCCAAGCTATTTGAGATAGTCGTTTAACGTGTGAGCTAATACTAGCAACAGTTCAGAAGAGGTAAGTTCGCTTTACAAAAAGTTTTTCGGGCAGGCGGTAGGTCATTTGTCGTAGGGAAGCCCTGATAATGCCGGAAGAAAAGCTGCTATGAACGTGGCGCTGCGCAGCCTCATTAATCATTCCACCATTCGCGAACGAACATTGCATTGAGACATTGCCAGGGCTCTGTATCCCTTCTCCACCCACGTTGTATCCATCCAACACGCTCTTCTGCTGCAAGAAGATCGCTGAAATCATGAACTCTCAATGAAATCAACAACATCGTGTTTGGAATGCAGCTTGCCCTTACATACGCGAAGACCGGAGCAGCGAAAAGCGTCCGGTGACTTTAGGCCAGAGTCTTTGGGGCAGCGGCCCTTCATGCAACTGGCCTTAAAGTAAACGAGCATTAGGGCAACGACACCACAGGTCGTACAAAAAAATCCTGTGGCGCCGCAAGAGAAGCGGCGAAAGAGGAGGTTCAAATGAGAGCGTTATCGTTCAGAGCAATATTCATCGCGTTGATGTTGATGATCAGCAAGCCGGTGTTCCCGCAGGCGGACTCGGGGCAGCAAAAGGGTTTTACTGAGTTTGAAACGGTGCAGGGCACGGTCAATTCAGACAGTCGTCTGTTCAAGATTGATTCCACGGTTGGCTGGGACTTCAACAAGCACTTTGGTATTTACGGCGGCGTTCCATTTTATATCGCCAGCGTGCCTGGCACATCCGCCACGGCAACCACGGCGGCAACATCTTCAACCAGCTCACATGGTATCGGCAATGCGTATGTAGGTATGGCGTTTCGCGCGCCTAATCCCACCCTGGAATATTCGGGTGCCATCACTATTTCTGCGCCCACGGGCAGCACGTCTACCGGATTGAGCACGGGACGCGCCGGCTTGGATTTCACCAACCACTTTGATCACTCTTTCTCCAGCTTCACGCCGTTTGTGGAAGCCGGAGTCAGCAATACCGTTCCCGATTCCACGCTCTTCGCGCGCCCATTCACTTCCCTGGGTGCCGTCACTCACTTTGAAGAGGGCGCTGACTACGAAATCGTAAAGCACACCTACATCGGCGCTTCGGCCTATGAGATTGTCCCTTTTGGCAACCAGAAGATTTTCAGCAAGCTGGTGGGCAAAGGCGGCCAGGGTGGCGGCGGCAAGGGACAAGGCGGCAACACTTTTGACAAGAATGCCGTGACCAGCGGCGCCGACCTGACTCGGGAAAATGGTTTCAACGGCTGGGTGGCATTTGAACCCACGCCATTGTGGCGAGCGGAAATAGGTTTCACCCGCAGCACCACCTTCAATCTGAACAGTTTTGCCTTCAATCTGCGCTTCAACGTGGGCAAGATGCTGCGTTCCAGAAAGTCTTCGTAAGGAGGAACTACTCACATGAAACTTAAATTAATTCTTGCTTTGGTGGCGATGGCGGGCTTCTCAGCTCTTCCCGCATTCGCACAGCACGGACACGGTGGAGGCTCGGGTGGAGGCGGCGGTCATGATTCACACGCCTCATCCAGCAGCCACGGTGGCGACCACGGCGGCAAAGACGCTGACAAGGATGGCGACAGTCACGGCGGGCATGGCGGTCACGGTCACGGCAGCATTGCCAGCAAGCTGGCCAGCAATCCGCAACTGAGCAGTAAGCTGTCAGCCCTGTTGCCTCCGGGAACTAACCTGGCGACGGCATCAGCCGGCTTCAAGAACCTTGGCCAGTTTGTGGCTGCGGTACACGTGTCCAAAAACCTGGGCATACCGTTCGATCAGTTGAAAACCAAAATGACTGGCCCGCCGCCGATGAGCCTGGGCAAAGCAATCACGGCTCTTGCTCCCACGGCCAACGCGAAATCGGCGCTGAAGCAGGCTGAGAAACAAGCCAAGGCAGACTTGCACAGCACAGACACGGATGGCGACCATGACGGAGCAAAAAATGCTGCCGCTGGCACCGCCGGAACGCATGACGCCGACGACAAAACCAAGACTCCGTAATGCAAGCTTGAATTGCAAAGTTTTTGATTGCGGTAGGTACGGGCGGCCCTTCAGGGGCCGCCTTTTTATTGTCGTCAGCTCGCCATGGGCAGGCCGATGGTGGATTGAAGCACGCGCACGGGCGCGACTTCCGGGCTGACAAGCGCTTCTGTCGGGACGATGAAAGTTTGTTCCAGAGCAAACTGGCCGGAGAGCACGGCATGCGGAACTCCGTCTGTATAAACCATCCAGCAGGAGCCGGGCGGAAACTCCAGTTGCTGGTTGCTGGAATTTTTTTGAAACTCCGTGTTCTCCTTCAACCAGTTGTGCAGATAGAGCATGAACTCGTCATAGCGAGAGCGTACTGCCAAAGGAAGTCCAAAATGCGATGCAAAGGCGGATATTGCAGCCACGATCGGCGGGCGCGGCGGCAGGCTGATTTTTTGCTGCTGAGCAAGTCGCGGAAAAAAATCATGGAACGGCGCACCCACCTTCCAGATGCGTGACATGGAGGGATGAATGTTGAGAAACACCCGCAGAATTCGCGCACCTTTGGTGGGCCGCGTGGGAAAAGCGTCTACATGCAGCAGATCATTGCGCTTGTGCAGGGAAAGCTTGCGGCCTGCTTCCTGGGCGGGACGGAAGCTGGCGTAATCAAGCTTCAGCTTGCCCGCGTAAGGCGGAAGGAAGCGCGTCATAAACGCGGTGACTTCCCTGGAGAAACCTCGCATCACCTCCCGCAGACGATCACGGTCAGCGCCTGAAAGATCAGATCCTTTTACCGCATCATTGGCCGGACGATAGGAGATGTTCTTATGGATTCGCGATGCAGAGTGACCATGGGCAAGCAGAAACCGGGTGGCATCTTCTGATACGTCAAAAGGCACACCGCGAAAGAAGAGAATCTTGCCACGTTCCAGATGGTCGCAATACCAGCGTCCCTGCTCCGGAGCGTAAGCCGTCACTTCGATAACAGCGGAGTTCGAATGGCTTGGATCCGTCATAGAAACACTATAGCGCCGAATACACCTCGAGATGACTCTTCTAAAGTTAAGAGTGTGTTAGGCCAACGATTTGAAGGCCGGTTTTGTGCAGAGCGGCGCCAACGATTTGAAGGCCGGTTTTGTGCAGAGCGGCTAACGACTACTAGTGCTTGCCGCCGAACAAGACTTGGGGTATAAAACAACATTCTTTCCAGACATTTCCATCTTTTTTGAGGTGCCCATGCGGCATGTGCGGCTTGCAGCGTTCATTCTGACACTCTCAATCATCAGCATCCCCGGACACGCGCACGCCTTCGATGACTGGCAACCCGTTACGCCGGAAGAACTCAACCTGAAATATGACGCAGCTCATCCTTATCCGGCCGTGATTCTGTATCACGAAGAAACCTCTGACGATAATCGCAAGCATGTTGTCGCTTATTACAGGATAAAGGTCCTCACAGAGGCTGGTCGCAAATGGGCAGACGTTCTCATCTATTACCGCGACGATTTTGACCACATCATTGACGTGAAAGGCCGCACCATCTCGCTTTCTGGCGCCATCACTCCATTTGAGGGTAAACCGTTTGATACGACCGTCATCAAAGGGAAAGGTCTGAAGCTCAAGGCAAAGAGCTTCGCTTTGCCAGCTGTTGAAGTTGGAAGCATCATTGAATATCGCTATACAGAGTACTGGGACGGCTGGCTGGTAGCTCCGCACTGGACACTTCAGGAAGAGCTGCCGCAATTGCACGCCAAGTTCACATTCATCCCTTACCACGGAAGCATGGACGTGATCGATTCGGACGGTGGGGCCGTAAATCGTGTTTACAGCTACGTTTCCAGCGACGTTCCCAAAGGTGCCGTTGTCAACCATACGCCTCAGGATAATCTGGAACTGGACATAAAGAACCTGCCTGCTTTTCAGGAAGAAGATCTGGCGCCGCCATCAGACCTGTTGAAGATGCGCGTGGATTTCTATTATGGCGACAACAACATGTACAAGCCGGCTGAATTCTGGAAAGGGCGCGGCAAAGCGTGGAACCGGCAAGTGGAAAAATTCATTGGACACTCCGGCGATATTGCCTCTGCAACGCGGGCACTGGTAGGGGCGGCTGATACTCCCGAGCAGAAAGCACGCAAGATTTATGCCCGCGTCGAGAAAATGAAGAACCTGACGTACACGCCAGAACTGTCGCCGCCTACTGCCAAGGACAAAAAGGAAAAAGAAGATACCGCGGAAGATATTCTCCACAAGGATAGTGGCGAAAGCGCTGATCTTACGCGGCTCTTTGTTGCCATGGCCCGCTCGGCCGATGTCAAAGCTTACGTGATGCGAATCGCGCGTCGCGACCGGACTTTCTTTCAGGTTGATGTTCCCAACTGGCGGCAGCTTTCTACGGAAATCGCGATTGTGAGTTTGCCGGACGGCAAGGAAATCTTTGTCGATCCGGGAACGCCGTTCTGCCCGTTCGGATTGCTTGACTGGCGTCATACTCTGAGCGAAGGAATTCGCCAGACGCCCGATGGCTCTACTGGCATGGCCAAAACGCCCGTGGCGACTTATACCAATGCAATCACTCAGCGTATCGCCCGCCTGTCACTCTCCGGTCAAGGCACGGCAGCCGGTAAGGTAAGGCTGGTTTGGATGGGACAGGAGGCGCTTACGCGCCGCTTGACCGCTTCCCAAACTGATGACGCAGGACGAAAGAAGGAATTTGAAGATGAGTTAAAGAGACTTCTTCCCTCCGGAGCGCTTGTCACAATGGAATCTATCACCGGCGTTGATAACCCTGACGAGAATCTTTCGGCGTTATTCAAAGTTGAAATGCCGGGATTCGCATCTGTCGCAGGCAAGCGCCTGTTATTTCCCACCGGACTCTTTCAAACCAACAGCAGAAATGTGTTTGCCAGCGAGCAGCGCAAGTTCCCGGTTTACCTGAGCTATCCCTACCGAGCGATTGATGACCTGCAGATCACCATTCCGTCGGAATATACCATGGAAGGAATGCCGCAGGTCGCGCCGCTGCAAACTGACTATGCCATCTACAAGTGCCAAAGGAGCCTGAAGGGGAATACCATTTCGCTCACCCGCGACTTTGCTATCGCCGGTGTTGGTTTCCCGTTGAAGGAATACCCTGATCTGCGTAAGTTTTTTGCCGGAATAGCAGACGGCGATGGCGAACAGGTGGCGTTGAGTTCCGCCAAGTAGAAGGCTAATCAGGGATACGGACCGGGCCAACGACTAGGGCTCAGATTGATCGGGCTGCATGGCTTTTTCCAGTTCTTCGATGGTTCCCTTTACCTGCGGT
>WNFA01002275.1_pt1 | contig 20479 bp, 21 predicted proteins | sample 5400481 | NCBI WGS metagenome assembly WNFA01 (sample SAMN13153340, study PRJNA577476) | soil metagenome | isolation source: 120 cm saprolite under Douglas fir tree site 2 hole 1 replicate 2 | place: USA:California | collected 2015-04-18
TTCACTGTACCTTGTTCTTTACTCACTGCTTTACTCTTTTCTGTCAGCCGGGGACCGGCTGAGCACAACATTAAGCTATCTGATGCCCCAAGTCCCGAGCCCCTCAACAGAGCCGCGGCCGTCTTCAAGCTTCGTTCGGGAGGACTGCAAAGCAGTCCACCGAACAAAAAAATAGGCCGCAAGTGTGACCTTGCGACCGCTTTACTACCCAAAGGCGATACAAGAGCAACAAACGCAAAGACAGAGTACCACAGCTTTTGAGATTCGGCAAGGGAAATCTTTATCCCTTTGGGGTCAATCGGTTAGCGGGTGAGAAGAGCAAGAAAACACCATTCGGGAAAATGCTTGACAGCTCAACTGTACTAGTGTATTAGTACAATATGCTCTTGCACCTCAACCCCTCCTCGGGCGTTCCGGTTTACCTGCAACTGGAAGCGCAGGTAAAGCAGGCAGTGGCGGCGGGGGCGTTGCGCACGGGCGAGGCGCTGCCTTCTACACGAAAGCTGGCGGCGGAGCTGCGCATCAATCCGAACACTGTGGCGCGGGCTTACCAGGACCTGGAACGCGATGGCGTGACGCGGAGCGTGCCGGGCGGCGGGACGTTTGTGGCGGACGGTCTACCGGGGCTGCTGAAAAGCGAAAAGGTAAAGCGGTTGCGTCCGCACGCGCGCCAATTGGCCGTGGAGGGGCGCCAACTGCGGCTGACACGCGAAGAGACGCTGAAATTGCTGGAAGAAGAGCTCGATAAATTGGGAGGCCAGCCATGAGCGAAGCGGCCATTTTCACGGAGGGCTTGAGCAAATCGTTTGGCGCACAGGCAGCGGTGACGGAACTGAACCTGAAGATTCAGCCGGGAGCGGTGTACGGATTCCTGGGGCGCAACGGCGCGGGGAAAACAACGACGATGCGGATGCTGTTGGGGCTGGTGCGGCCAACGAAGGGAAGTGCGAGGGTGCTGGGGCTCGATCCGGCAAAAGAGGCGGAGTTGATGCGCATCCTCGAGCGCGTGGCGTTTGTGCCGCAGCGCAAGCAGCTCTATGGCTGGGCGACACCCGCGGAGATGGTACGCATGAACAAAGGATTCTTTCCACGGTGGTCGGATGATGGCGCGGCGCAGCTGGAAATCCCGATGAAGACGGAGTTTAAGAAACTTTCGATCGGGAATCAGAGCAAAGTGGCACTGTTGCTGGCCCTGGCGCAGGAAGCGGAAGTATTGATTCTGGACGAGCCCACTGCCGGGCTTGATCCCGTGATGGTGGACGAAATTCTGCGGACGTTGATTGAAGATCACGTAAGCCAGGGGCGGACGATTTTTGTGTCCAGCCATCATCTGGGCGAAGTGGAACAGATTTGCGACTGGGTAGGGATACTCGAAAATGGCCGGCTGCTTCTCGAATCGCGCCTGGAGGAGATTCGCCAGGAGTTCCGGCTGGTGATTGCTTCTGGCGAAGGCTTACCTGCGGTGTCTTCGACGAATGTCGTCTCCGCGACAACTGACGGCCGGTTCCGGCGCTACGTGGTGTCTCGGGAGGCGGAGCGATTTGCAGCGGAATTGCGCGGGCAGGGCTCGACGATATTGGAAATCAGTCCGCTTGGCTTACGGGAACTGTTTCTGCACCTGGTTCGCAAGGAGGATCCATGTACACCTGGAAATGCTGGCGCGAAACCCGCGCCAGTTTCATCTTTCTCTTGATATTGTCTACAGCGCCCGCCCTGCTGGTAACGCTCAGCCCGGGCCTCAAGGAGCAGAACGGATGGTGGCATTTCGACCGGAGTGAATACCTACACAATCCGTGGCCGACGTCGCAGCTGGTGAGTATTATGGTTCTCAGTGTACTGTGGCCGAGCGGTTTTCTTTCCGCGGTATTTCTCGGCGCGACTGCCCCCGGGAGCGAAATCGAGTCCGGTACGATTGAGTACTTGTGGACGCGGCCGAGGCGGCGGACTTCTTTGACGTGGACACATTGGAGCGTCTGCCTTGCGGAAATGGTCATAGTCGCAGTCGTTCCCACATACCTTGCGGCGGCCATATTGGGGACACTGACAAGAACCTGGAACCTTCCATTGCTCATGATTGCTCCCTGGATGATGGTGATCGTCGGGGTGCCGATGCTGGGGCTGACAACGCTGATGACCGCGCTGCGGCGCAGCGCGAAAGGCGGATTGATCTATACGGCTGGGATAGTGAGCGGGTACCTGATCGTTCGACAACTCGTCACGGTTCCACTGCACCTCAATCTGCCACCGCTGTTTGCAGGACCTGTGATTTGGCTGATGAACAACAAACCGTTCGTCCCGCCGAGCGCGTTTCCGTGGGGATCCCTGGTTCGGGCCGTGTTGCTAGCCGAAGTTCGTCACGGAGGCGCCGAATTCTGCGATTTTGATGGCGCGATCCGCGGAAGTCTTGTCTTTATAATCTGGATTTCAGAAAAAGTGATGTAGTGCAGACCTACCCTCTTGAAGCCATCTAGGGCGGATGACAAACTCGGCCAGGATGTTTCTGCGGCCGCATCAGCGTAGCAAGGATGGCAAGGATCACACCTATTGGTCTCTGGTGGAGACCGTGCGGACAGCCAACGGTCCGCGCCAGAGAACGCTCTGCTATTTGGGTGAGCTGAACGGATCGGGCCAGGCACGGTGGCTGAAAAGCGTGGAGGTGTTCAACGAGCAGGGCGAAGCCCAGCAATTGAAATTATTCCCTTCGCATGTCGAGGTGCCGGACGATGATCCGCAGGTGGCGCGCGTCTTAGTGAATCGCGTCCGTCTGGAGAGGACCCGACAGTTCGGCGCTTGTTTCCTGGGCTGGGAGTTGTGGAAGCATCTGGAACTGGATCGTTTCTTTGCGCAAGCCGTGGATGACGATCCGGCAGACGTAGCCTGGTCGCGCGTGGCTGCGGTGCTGGCGATCAATCGGCTGTGTGCACCAGGCAGCGAGTTGGCCGTGGAGGAGCGCTGGTATCCAGCGACGGCGTTGGATGATCTGCTGGAGATCGCAGAAGGCAAGATCAACGACACGCGCCTGTACCGCTGTCTAGACCGCATTCTGCCGCACAAGACGAAGCTGGAACAGCATCTCAAACAGCGTTACGGGGAGTTATTTGGAGCCGCGTTCGATGTGCTGCTATACGACCTGACCAGCACCTACGTGGAAGGGACGGCGGAGAAGAATCCGATGATGGCCCGCGGATATTCGCGCGATCATCGTCCGGACTGCGAACAGATGGTGATCGCGCTGATTGTCAACAGCGAGGGATTTCCATTCAGCTATGAGACGTTCGACGGCAACCGTGCCGATGTGTCGACCATGGAAACCATTCTGCGCATGGTGGAGCGCAAATATGGCAAAGCGCGAAGGATCTGGGTGTTCGATCGGGGCATCGTGAGCGAGGAGAATCTGGCGGCGATCCGCAGGCGTGGTGGGCAGTACCTGGTGGGCACACCCCGCAGCCAGATGAAGCAGTTTGAAGCCGAGTTGCTCCAGGAGGACTGGACCCAGGTGCGCCCGGATGTGGAGGTGAAGCGGGTCGCGATTCCTCAAGGAAACGAGACCTACATCCTGTGTCGCACGACTGGCCGCAAAGAGAAAGAGAGGGCCATCCGGAAGCGCTTTTCCACGCGCATGGAGGAGGCTCTGAAGCGCCTGCAAACGACAATTGCTGAGGGCCGGCTGAAGGATCGCAACAAAATGGAGCGCCGGCTGGGGAAAATTCAGGCGCGACACTCGCAAGTAAACGATCTGTTCGAAATCACTTTGCGTGACACACCTGCAGGCGTACGTCTGGCTTGGGAGATGAAAGCAGAACGAAAGGTCTGGCGGGACTTGCGGGAGGGCGCCTACCTGCTGCGCACCAATCTACAGGCGGACTCGGCCGAGGAGATGTGGTCCAAGTACATGCAACTGACCGAAGCCGAGGCCTCGTTTCGCGCGCTGAAGAGTGAGCTTTCTATCCGGCCTTTGTTCCATCAGAAGGAGCCGCGGGTCAAAGCCCATGTGCTGGTGGCTTTTCTCGGGTATGCCTTGTGGGTGACCCTCAAGCATCTGCTGAAGCGTCGGCCGGCCATCGTTCCCCAGCCCTCTGCCAGCGGAGTCGATAGCGCTCAGCCGTTCTCGCCTAGGAAGGCGTTGGCTCTGCTGTCCACCTTGCAGAGCGCCGACATCGTCCTTCCCACGACGGATGGGCGCGAGATCCGACTGCGCCGGATCACGGAACCTACGGCCGAACAGAAATCCCTGCTTCACCAACTTGGACTCAGCCTGCCGGAACGGCTGAAATCCCTTTCAAAATGTAGTGCAGACTCGGCGATCGCCTGAACTGATTCTGAAAGGGTTAGGCGGTTTCCCGACCGTTCCGTGACGAACTTCGGCTAATCGCTTTGCTGGTCGTCCTTGAAGTTTGGGCTGCCTCGGCCAAATGTTTTGACCGTTTCCCGGGAAACCGATACCAGCGTCGGCTTTGTCTCCTTCTGGCGCTCCCAAAGCATCTTTGCCCATTGTCCTAGCGCTCTCGGTCAACAGTTGCCGCACGATGCGCCGTCGACCTGCGCCGAGGGCACTGCGAAGAGCGATCTCGCGTCGTCTCACGGTGGCGCGCGAAAGCAATAGATTCGGGACATTCGCGCATGCGATCAATAGAATAAATGCGACGGCGACCAAGAGGACGATGAGTCCTCCGCGCACGTCCTGGATGTCCTGCCGCTGAAAAAAGGGCGGTGCGGCACGATGACGCACGATTACAAGCGCAACGGAACCACGGCGCTCTTCGCGGCGCTCAGTTATTTGGACGGCAAAGTCATCGGGCAGTGTAGTAGCCGGCATCGGCATCAGGAATCCGAGAATTTCCCGGAGACCGGGAACTGCACATGGTGCTGGATAACTACGGAACGCACTCGACCCCCGAAGTGCAGAGTTAGCTGAAACGTCATCCTCGTTTCGTGCCGCACTTTATTCCCACCAGTTCCAGTTGGGTCAATTTGGTCGAGCGGTGGTTTGGGGAGCTGACGCAAAAGGCGGTGCGCCGGGGAGCGTTTGCCAGTGTGCCGGATTTAGTGCAGACCATCGAAGAGTTTTTGGCGGCGTGGAATGAGAATCCGCGGCCCTTCGTCTGGACAGCCAAACTGGAGGACATCTTGAAGAAAATTGAGCGTGCCCGCGCGAAATTAGAATCGATAAAACCGGGCAGCACCCAACCCCGACGCCGCCAAAAACCAGAAGAATAATCTGGCTAGTTATTTAAGGGACACTAAACTAAATTCTTTCCCGAGCGGGCAGGATAGGATACTCGGCCGAAAAGAGCGAAGCGAATGTGAAAAAGTTCTGGCGAAAATCGCCGGGCGTTACATGATTGGCCATGAGGTTCGGGATCACCGTAATTCTGAAAATGCGCTATATAGGCACGGATTCCACCGGGACAATAAAGTGGAATCGCGCCTCCTTCGCCCGTCTGATGCGCGCCGCGGGGCGGTAAGGAAGCAGCCATGGATACGATGGATTGCAAGGAAGCGTTGGCCAACATGTCCTGCTTCATAGACGGAGACGTTCTGCGGAACTTCGCAAGTCGCTCGAAGAACACATTGCGCGCCGCCGCCGTTGCCGCGTTGCACAGTTGATCTACGGATTCATTCTCGAATACTACGAGAACGGCGTATTGGAGTGCGCCCCAGGACACTTTAAGCTCCCAGTCGCGAACCTTGGCTTAGACTATGGAGAGCCGAGCAGATGGATGTCTCTATCGGTACCGGGCGAGGCATGAAAGGCAAGCGTGACAGGTTCGAAGCGGAGGGAAGATCCCGGGAGTTGATTGTCTTCTCCCTCGTCCGCGAATCCAAATGCTCGGAGTGTAACAAGGAACTGTGGAGGGGAGAATTTCTATTCAAGGACGGCGAGCGTGGACTCTGCATGACTTGTGCCGACCTTGATGAGCTGGTCTATCTTCCTAGCGGGGATGCGGCACTGAGCCGCCGAGCGAGGATGCACAGCCCACTCTCCGCGGTAGTCGTGCGTTTCAGCCGCGCGCGCAAGAGATACGAACGCCAGGGCATTTTGGTTTCTGAAGTGGCGCTCGAACAGGCCGAAGCGGAATGCTTGGCGGACAGCAAATCGCGCGCTTTGCTTCGTGAGCGCAATGCGGAGCGACGTGCCCAATATGATCGCGATCTCGTCGCTCAAATGACTGGGGAGATCTCGAGGTTGTTTCCCGGTTGTCCGCCCAAAGTGGCCCAAACCATCGCAGAACATACGGCGCGCCGGGGCAGCGGAAGGGTCGGACGGACTGCCGCCGGCCAGTCGCTCGAGGAGGAAGCGCTCACCCTTGCCGTGGTCGCGCACATTCGCCACTGTTACACCAACTACTACGAGCTTCTAATGAGTGGATATGAGCGCCGCGAGGCCCGCGCTGAGATTCACGACGAAGTCGACCGCGTGCTCGACCGATGGCGCAATCCGCCTTGAGCCTGATCTGAGGCAATTCCGTTTTTTTTCCACAGGCAGTCAGATTTTCCATCAAGCTCACAAACACATACCCGATACAATCTGCTAATCTTGCGCCGGCACAATGCCGCTGGTTTCTCTAGCGCCGGTCCTGACCCCGCATGGCCGATTGGTCGTCGAGCGAGACGAGGACGCTCCCGCGCTCGATGGAGAGCTTGCTCAGCGGATGGAAGGCGCCTTCACCCGCGGATCGGGACATGGCCTCCTTGCGCTCGGCGCTGATGAAATCGGCCTCGCTCTTCCGCCGGCATTCTCCTTCTGGCGGGAATTCGCCGCGCTTTATGTAACGGGCGTCTGTACGCGACCCATTGACGCCGCCGAGCCACATCGCGCTCACCCACCGACTCCTCCCAAATCGGAACTTGACCAGTTCGTGCTGGCCGCACCTCCAATAATTGGCGCCGAGTACCTGAGCGCGGCAGTCTTGAGCGATCTCTGGCAGGAGCTCGATCGGGCGTTTTGGGCCGAACTGACGGAAGCGAAGTGCAGCATCGAGGAGTTTCTGAAGCGGCGCAATCCGGCGTGGAACCTGGTCGGTCGCGTACACTTCAATCTTGCCGAGAACCGCAAGGATGAAGCCGCGCCCTTTGCTTTCCTTGCCACTTACACGACGCGCCTTTCCGCGCACGCCAAGGCTCAGCATGTTCCGCTCGGCCAGGCCTTGCGGGAGTATGCCGGCGCCGAGAATCGAGACCGATTGCTCTCCCTGCTTCTCCCTGTCCAGCGTTCGGCCGAGAGCTGTTCGTGGCTTAAGGCCATGGTCGACACAGGAGAGATTTTCCACCCGCTCCGCTGGGTTCCCATGCAAGCCATGCAGCTTTTGCGCGATGTGGAGAAGCTTGAAGGCGCCGGCGTAGTTGTACGCATGCCGGCGACCTGGCGAGCAAATCGTCCTCCCCGCGCTCAGGTGACGGCCACCGTCGGCGGTCGGCCACCATCGGGGCTGGGGCAGGCTGCGCTGCTCGACTTTCACCTGGAAGTGATCCTCGACGGCGAGAGGCTAAGCAAGGCCGAGGTGCAGGACTTGCTCCGCACCTCCGATGGGCTTGTCCTGGTGCGAGGTCGTTGGGTCGAGGTAGACGCCGAGCGCTTGCGGGAAACGCTAGAGCATTTTGGCGAGATTGAGCGCACGGCCGCTGAGCAAGGCATTAGCTTTCGGGAAGCCATGCGCATGCTCGCCGGCACGGATGTCGCGGCCGACGGAAATTCCGCCGCCTCGGTCGCGGAGTGGGGAAAGGTTGCCGCCGGCCCCTGGCTTGCGGAAACACTAAAGGGACTGCGTACCCAGGAGGGTCTGGCGCGCGTCGATCCGGGCCGGGCGCTGAAAGGGACGCTACGCCCCTATCAGCAAGTTGGCGTGCGTTGGCTGTATCTGCTCGCGCAACTCGGCCTGGGGGCCTGCCTGGCCGATGACATGGGACTGGGCAAGACCATTCAGGTGCTGGCGCTGCTGCTCGTACTTCGTCAGCAATCTAACGGCGCCGGAGCACCCAGCCTTTTGGTGGCCCCCGCCTCTCTGCTCGCCAACTGGGCGTCGGAGCTCGGACGCTTCGCGCCAAGTCTGAAAGCCGTAACCGCCCATCCTTCCGAGATACCTGCCGAAGATTTAAAAACCATGACGCCGGAAAAATTGCGGAAGGTGGACGTTGTGATCACGAGTTACGGCTCGCTGCTGCGGCTTCCCTGGATCGCCGACCTCTCCTGGAATCTCGTCGTGCTCGACGAAGCGCAAGCCATCAAAAATGCCTCTGCCAAGCAGACCCAGGCGGTGAAGAAGCTCAAGGCAGGTGTGAGGTTTGCCCTCACCGGCACCCCCATCGAGAACCGTCTGGGCGATCTTTGGTCGATCTTCGATTTCCTGAATCCCGGCCTGCTCGGTTCGGCCAAGCAATTTACAAGTTTTACCAAGCAACTGGCCGCGCTGCCGCACAATCCCTACCGCCCCTTGCGAGAGCTAGTGCGGCCTTATATTTTGCGGCGGCTGAAGACCGACAAAACGGTCATCGCCGATCTGCCGGATAAAACTGAGGTCAAGGCGTTCTGCCAACTCAGCCGGAAGCAGGCGGCGCTTTACCAGCAAGCCGTCGAGGAGCTTGAACGGCGGCTTAAGAAAGTTGAAGGTATCGAGCGTAAAGGCCAGGTGTTGGCGTTCCTGGTGCGGTTAAAGCAGATCTGCAACCATCCGTCGCAGTGGCTGGGCGACGGCACATGGAATCCGGAAGACAGCGGCAAGTGGGCCCGCTTGCGCGAGATCGTTGAAACCATCGCCGCCAAACAGGAAAAGGTCTTGGTGTTTACGCAGTTTCGCGAACTGACCCGGCCGCTCGAAGCGTTTCTGGGATCTGTGTTCGGACGCCCTGGGCTGGTCCTAGATGGCGAGACGGAAGTCAGAAAGCGCAAAGAGGTGGTGCGGCGATTCCAGGAAGAGGAGAGGATTGGTTTCTTCGTGCTTTCGCTCAAGGCGGGTGGCTCGGGACTCAACCTCACGGCCGCTTCGCATGTCGTGCACTTTGACCGATGGTGGAATCCGGCGGTTGAGAACCAGGCGACCGACCGTGCCTTCCGCATCGGCCAGACCAAGAATGTCTTGGTGCACAAGTTCGTCTGCCGCGGGACGGTGGAAGAGAAGATTGACAAGCTGATTGAATCGAAGCAGCAGCTTTCGAAAGACTTGCTCGAAGGCGGAGCCGATCTTTTGCTCACGGAAATGAACGACGGGGATTTGCTGAGACTCGTGGCGCTCGACCTAAACAGCGCCCAGGCGGAGGTGTGAACCATGTACTACGGAGGCTGGGGATGGCGACCCTATGTGTCTGTCGCGCAGCGGCAAGCGCAAGCGATGCGCAAGATCGCGCAGTTGAAGAAAAAGGGGCGCGTCGTCTCGCCTGTCGAGATTGAAGGCCGCGGCATTGCTACAACCTTCTGGGGAAAAGCCTGGTGCGAGAATCTGGAACGTTACGGTGATTACGCAAATCGTCTGCCCCGCGGCCGCACTTACGTGCGCAATGGTTCCGTCATCGATCTGCAGATTGCCTTCGGTGAAGTGAAAGCGCTTGTGAGCGGCTCGTCCATCTATAAAGTCGCTGTGAAAATCACGCCTGTCAGCAAGGCGCGCTGGAAATCCATCTGCAAGGACTGTGCCGGGGCCATTGATTCCCTGGTGGAGTTGCTGCAAGGTCGATTTTCCAAGGGAGTCATGGAGCGAATTTGCAGAGAAAACAATGGACTGTTCCCCTCGCCAAAGGACATTCAATTTTCGTGCAGCTGCCCGGACTGGGCTTATATGTGCAAGCATGTCGCCGCCGTGCTCTACGGCATCGGCGCCCGCCTCGACCGCCAGCCCGAGCTCCTCTTTCGGCTTCACAAGCTGGACGAAAAGGAACTCATCAGCAGCGCCGGCAGAGAGCTTCCTCTCGCAAGGAAAGGAGGAGATTCCGGGAAAATTCTGTCTACCGGCGATCTTTCTGAACTCTTCGGACTGGATCTTGCTAAAAGCGGCGCACGCACCTCCCCATTGTCTTCAACTCGCGCAAGTCAGAACAAGAGTGCGAAGGAAATGCGAGGGCGCAAGCAGGTTGTCCGTCCCGGCGGGCGACAGCGGTCGGGATAAGCCATCAGCCGATGTCTTTTCTCTGTTCTCGTTGCTGCTGCTTGCATGCTCATAATCAACCGCTCACTGCCGGCATTACTCCCCGCTTGCTCTCTCCCTCTCCTCCCGCATTCATCGAACAAAGCCCATAGGGCAAAGCTCCTGCCGCGGTTTAGTCCAACCCATTTTTAGATCACCGGCGCCGCTCCGATCACATTTCTTTCCGCACACGCTTTCCGTCGCCGCGCCGCCGATCTAAAAATGCTCTGCCTTATGCTGATCCAAAGCCGAATTGTTTCGCGACACGAACTCCCTGCGCTAGGATGCACCCGTCGACTGGGCAAGGCAGAGACTCCAAGTCCTTCGACTCCGAGGTGCTGCATCGAAGAGATCTGCGATCAGCGTGCCACAAAGATCCTGATTGAGACACGCACGGGATTTTCGGTAATCACACTCGCGCGTTCTTCATTGGGTGAGAGCAGCGGTTGCCTCGGTGCCCAGACTGCGGCGAGAAAGGCCCATCCCCTTCCCTCGTTGAGGCAGGGTAGAGGTTGCTGTTCGCCTTTTGTGCAGGTTGATCAGGGTTTAGGAATCTCGCGAATTTCCCACTCGCCTGCAGCCGAGATCTCCACTAGCTTGTTCAGCAAGAAGTCGTCATCACTCGATTCCAAAATGTCGTCGATTATGGGTTGAATGCGGTCCCATTGTTCGTCGCGGGTCAGGCCGCTCTCGCGGAGGACGATGAGGCCCGGGTGTACTTCCACGTTCAGAAGACGGATGAAGTCGCGCGCGTTGGTTGTGACGACCGTAAAGTCGTGTTCTAAGGCGTAGTTCCAGATGTGCTCGTCCGGTTCCCCGGACAAACCAACATGGGCCACGGCCTCCGCGTACAAGCCCTTCTCACCCAGTTTGCGCACCAATGCCGGCGAAATGTGTTCGTCCAGCAATAAACGAGTCAGCGGCGGCTACCGTGCGCTCTTTCGATTCGCAATCGCCTTTTCGGTCGCCCTGGTGCTGCACCGAATCGAGAGGCCAGCCGGGCGTATTGTAGGTCCTTCGCGTCGAGGGCGGGAAAGTCCTCCGCGATCTCTTCCTCCGAAACGTTCTTGCGAAACAAGGCGGCGACATGCTCCAACGGGATGCGCGTGCCGCGGAAGACGGGCTCCCCGCTGAGGACGTCCGGAGACGAGGTGATTCGTTCTTTGCCCCAACGATAGGCGGACACGTTCTTTTCCACGGTTTCGCGGAAACGCTTGCACTCAATCCATATCTTCATGTCTCCCGAGCGAAAGACGAGGTCCGGTCCATCGGACGTCCAATGTTTCGCGGTCTTGCTTCCGTGCGCCAGGACCTTGGAGAGAGAGTCTTTGTCGTCCTTCGAGAGAGGGAAGGGGAATTCCGTCACAACGAGAAGATAGAGAACGTCTCCCTCGGAGAACCGGTAGCGCACCGCTTTACCAGTTTTGACCTTGCGCGACGGGGTCACCGCTCTTTTTTCGAGTGCCGTTCGAACCGTGTCGGGCTCAATCTCGGCAATTGCCGCCGCTTCGTCAAGTGTAAAGAGTTCTGCCATGCTATTCTCCGATAATAAATATACCACCTCTGGTGGTATATTTGCAAGAAAGATTGCACCGCCGGACCGTCTCAAATCGACCACCACATCAGTTTTCGATTGCTCGGGTCTTCTATTCGCGAACCCCGCTTGACCTTATTGAGGGGATGGGCAGAAACCTTGGTATCCCCTGCCCTTCGGTTTTCGGCGACCTATGAACACCTTGTCATATGTCTGGTCTTCACTTCACTGGACTGATTCTATTCGTTTGCCTCGAACGAGAGTACAGTTGACCTTGCCAAGCCGACCGAAAAATAACCACTGGAAGATCGCAGATTCCATGGTGGAATCAACGTGCTCATCACTTCCCATCTCTTCGAAGCGTACCTCAAGTGTCACACCAAATGCTTTCTTCTGTCGCTCGGCGAAACGGGGACCGGGAATGGCTATTCGGATTGGGTTCAAGCTCAGCAAGCTTCTTATCGTAGTGAGGAGATTAATCGCCTTACTCAAGAAGCTGCACAGAATCAGCACGTCATCGGGCCAATCGACAGGGAAGATGTGCCTTCTTCGGATCAAGAAGAATGGGGTTCTTGATCAACACAGTAAACGCATTGCGCAGGTGCTCCGCTGCAACATCGGCGGAGGGGATTTTTACTTCCTCGCGGTCGATTCCCCGGTGCTTTTCGAGAGCGGCGCCGCCATGGACGATCTTGGATCTAAATTTGTAGATGTCCTTCAGTTCTTTGAATGCCTGTTCTGAGCGAGAGCGATCCGCGACCTTGTAAAGTCCGGCAAGACGCATCGCAACTTTGTGGGTCATCTCTTGTGGGCCATCAGACAAAAGGGCTTCCATCGCAATCATTGCATCGATGACTCCATCTTCATCTGTAGTACGCATCGAGCTGAGGTTTAGTCGGTGCATGGCGAGACGGACCCGTTGAGCGTGCTCCGTCGCGAAAACTTTCTGCAGGTCGTTAAAAGCCTGTCTGATTCCATCGGCTTCACCGGAATGCACCGTCGGAACTTCACTTTGCCAGTAACCGGCTTTGAAGAACGGAGGATAGTTCTCCGTGGTCGGCCCGTCGATTGGGATGAGGTCCGCAGCATAGAAGGAAACCCACCCCACAGGGAGTGCGAGTATCTGAGCGTATCCGGTCGGGTATCCTGTTGCGATTCGGAGTGCCGCGAAGAATGTGTTGATCTCCTCGACGGGATACGACTCCAGGCTCATCGTCATTTGGCTATTCTTCAACCAATTCTCGTTTTCAAGAGATTGGTTGCGTATGAACAACGCATGCGTAGCAGCGCTCTCCACGATAGAGTTGTCGGGGAAACCCCAAGGTCCTTGCCACGCTCGCGCAAGCTGCAACTCATCTGACAGCTGTTCAACGGAAACGGATTCGTTGATACGAAACTCTTGGAGCTCGAACTTGAGGAACAGAATCGGCACGATCGCGATGAATGAAAGCGTCTCATCGAACAAGCGCCGTTCCATCGGCAAATAAACGTGCAGCAGCTTGTCCCGTTCCAACTCACTAGTCTTGTTAATGTGAATGTATCGATCAAGGGCCCCGGCAACCATCGACTTTAAATGACTCGCCAGGAAATCGTACGGTGCCTCTTTTTCATACATGAAGTACTTTTGCAGGCGCGGTTGCGTCTTCGCGTACGCGACTAGAGCAAGAAAGTTTGGTTCTTTACGAAAATCAGGGATTGGCTCTCCTCCAGGTATCAGGCCATTGAGAGCTGAATACAAACCTTGCACCGCATCGGCATAGTTCTTCGGCGCGTCAAAAGATGTGTGTGTTATCCACGGCAAGCCGTTGTCGTGCCAGCGAAGCTCGGGCCAATTCTGGTGCGTTCCGATGTGAGTCTTTCCGGTTTCCGCAAGACGAACATATTCCAGCGCTTTGTCGATTGCACTGCAGAAGAGTTCGAACAGGCGTGGATCCTTAGGACTGGTGGGCACGATTCTTGGATGATATCACCACAGCTTTAGCGGGAGTGCGGTTGCCACGTGCGCATGGCGAGTGATAGGTTCGGGATCGGCCCAGGAAATCGCATCTGCTCTTGGGCGCTCCTGCGGGGTAATTCTTGGTTTCCCTAAGTACAATCCGGCGAAGAATCGCGGCTAAATTCCTCGGCGATGGAGCTCAGATGAAATTCTTGATCATCGCGATAGGACACGGCTGGCAGATGGTGCGCCATGGCTTACAACCCAATGACTGGCCTCCAGAAGAGAGGCAACTACAGGAGGTCGTCACCGATGCAATCAATTCTCGCGAGATCGATCTGATCTGCGAAGAATCGGATCCCTGCCGCTTGTCAATTGCTCAAAAGCTGGCCTATGACCACGTGCCCCGTATCCCATGGAAAAACGTGACCATGACTGCACAGGAGCGGCTGAAAGCAGGAATTTACGAAGCCCTTCTGAATCGTCCTACTGACGTAATCGAGGAAGAGACAGGCACCCTGATTGGAGTTGAGTACCGCATCCCGCAAGACGCCATTCGCGAACAGTTTTTCTGCAAGGAAATCGTGCAGGCGGTAAACGCCAACAGCTCCAAGAGCGGCCTAGTCCTTTGTGGAGACATGCACGTGGACTTTTTGGAAGAACTGCTGGAAAAAGAGGGCTACAAAACGGAGACGAACCACGCCCTCATCCCTCAAAAGCTCTGGCAGTAGCGAGTAAACGAAGGCATTACGATGAAGGACGCTTAGAAGAGGAACCCGGTCTGCTGTTTCTTCATGCGACACGCTGACTTCCTGCGAATCCAGTGAACACCGGAGGAGCCGATTACCGCGGCATCAACTTGTCCTCCGACTTTTCCGTTGCTGCTGTAGTTGACCGTAAGCTCCGCGACTCTTATCGCAATGGATTCGACTGCATGTAGACCATTGTTTGATTGGATCTTCTGGAGTTCAGCCCAAGCTTGCTTCGCTCGCTCGGTCCGTTGCTCCTGGATTTCTTTCCAAACTGTTGGGTCTCCGTAGGGTTTGAGTTCCCAGCCACCAGTTTGTCGTGCATACTCGTTCATCGTCGTCTCTATCACCAGCTTCGCCGGCCCATTCAGCTTTCTGTTGTAGCTGAGTGCAGCGACTGCAAACGCGGGGGTTCCATCGCCGCGTCTCCCCGCAAAGATGCCGGTTGCGAGTTCATCGGTCTCCAGGCGGCGACTGCGTTGGGATTCCGCCGGACCATTTCTCTGAGATCTTTTTCCATGGCGTTCACCCATTCCTCCGCGGTTGCCAGCATCTCAGACTTGTTCGAATCGGAGCGGCGGGCAGCATGTACTCTCTCGTACGCGCGTCGAGCCTCGTCGAAGGCCGACCAAATGGGTCTTGACGGCTGTCCCTCGCCGGCAGTTCCCGCAGCAGCGAAGATAAGTGAAGGTGAGAGGGCTCTGATCTTGCAGGCGTCATCCTGTGGGTGGCCGGACAGTACGATTCGGCTGTCGGCCACAATCACAATCTCGTTTCTCGAGACTCCCACGATGACGATGGTCCCTCCGAACGTTCTTGGGTTCGATGGTGACGCAAACAGTGCGACCAGCAACGATGCTCGCATCACCGTCTCTAATGGACGAAAGGAAGGCATGTTAGAGCCCGAGTTTCTTCGCCTCATCCGGCCAGTCTTGCTTGAATTTTCTCACGCAATCAAGGACCTGCGTGATCGTCTCCTGCACCGATGGCAAGCGGAGTTGGCCACCATCCATTTGTCTTGCGCGAACAGTGCCGCGACTTAACTTCTCCTCAATGAGATATCTTTCGATTCGTGGCACCAGATCCGGACCAGGAAACGCCAAACCGTAGGCATTTTGTTGACCGGCCTTCGTCTGGATCCATTGAGGTGCAATCTTTTGAACGGCCGAAACCGCCTGATCGAACTTCCCTGCCCACTCTGCCGCGCTTTCATCCTCGCGCTTTTTCCTCGCCTCCTGTTCTTCCATGAGCTCGGTCTGCCGCTTGGTGAAATAGAACGATCGGAAACTGATCAGAATGGCGATGACGGAAAGAACCAACGAGATGGCAGTCGCGAAAATCATTCTGAGGCGATTTTAGCAGCGAGACCCGGTAGGCCGTGTGTCAATTTTTCGTCACTAAATTTGTCACTGCGATACACCGCTAGGTGACTACGGAACAGTGAGGCAGTGACTGACTCGACTAAGATTCTCATTTCGCTGAGGTATCGCGGTCTGTCGCAGACTAGCGCGAGTGCCTGAATCCGACTCATAACCTGAGCGTATGCCTCCCAAGCAGGTGCGCTAGTTGCAGGTTTGCTTGGAAGCCAAAAGCTTTCTTCTAAAATTGTATAAAGCATTCGGCTCTCGGCCGAATGCTTTGTGACATTCTGCAGGCGAGCACCGCGGCTGCTGTGAACCCCGCACACAATGCCGAACAAGAACTGCACGTGCGACTAGCGCAATCTAGAGGCTGGGAGCATAGTAGCCTGTTTTTGCGTAGATGCTGAGAGGCGGAAGTCCCTTGGGAGCGCGCATCTTGACCTTGATCTTTCGCCATCGCGCATCGCGTGATTTATTACTCGGGCGGTATCCCAGAATATATTGGTTGCGCAACTCCGAGCCAATTTTTGTGGCGATGTCCGGCAGTTCATTTACATTCTCTACGGTAAAAGCGCGCCCACCGGTCAGTTCCGTCACTTCAGTGAGCAACGAGGGGCCGCTGAGTTCCTCTGGTGTTCGGCTGCGATACTCAAATGGGTCAAATATGCCGACCGAGTAAAGCTGGGTATCTGCCTCTCGGACCAGCCGCTTGATATCCTTCTCGTTATACCGACTATTGTTGTCTCCTCCGTCGGAGATGATGAGCAAGGCCCGTTTGGCGTTTCGAGCGGTCCTCATCTCGCTGAGGCCTAAATATATCGCATCGAGGAGCGCAGTGCGGCCTTTCGCAGATGCTGAGAGTATGCGGCTCTGCAGATCTTCTACACTGCTGGTGAAGGTGCTAATAACTTCTGCGCGGTCGTTGAAACTGACTAGGAAGAATTCGTCTTGCGGATTGGCAGTCTTGAAAAACTGCAAGGCGGCTTCCTTGGCCTTACCTACTTTGTTGGCCATGCTGCCGCTGAGATCGAAGATGACACCAATGGAAATGGGGACGTCTTCGGAAGAGAAATACTGGATCTCCTGCTCGACGTTGTTTTCGAAGATACGGAAGTTATCAGGATCAAGGCCCGTAACCAGGCGGTTATATGGATCGGTGACCGTAACGTTGACAAGCGCCAGGTCCACGTCGATATGGACGGATTGGCCCGGCTTAATGACCTGGCCCGGGGTGTTGTGCTTCACGTCGTTGGCGACGCTGGATTGTGGGAAGCCCAGCGCGGGGAAGATCAAGACAACGAGGGCAATGAGCAGCAAAAACATGAACGTGATGGATAAAATGCGAGTCGCGACTGGCCTACTTTTCACGTGGTCTCCATCGAGTGTCATAGAGATGAATCTGAGCGATTGTTGCCCGTACCTTGATCGATTTGCGCGGAATTTTGATACAACTTGTAGTCCCCAAATTCTTCAGTCTTCATATCGTCATCACTCACGCCCGAAGCATTGAGAAGGCCGGTCATTGCAGTGACCATTCCCGACGGACCTGCGATGTAGTAGATAGGTCCATTGAGCCCGAGTAGGTAACGCGTGAGCATCTGACGATTGATGTGACCTTTCTCATAAGGCCAAGCCATGGTTTTGTGCCCAGTGACCGTTGGAATGAGAGTGAAATTAGGGTTCTGCGCGGTCATACTTTCAAATTCTCCGATGAACGCGGCATCGTCCGCTTCCCGGTTTGAATAAAACAAATACAGTTTATGTGGCAGACGTTCCTGGGTGGCCCACTGAAGGATGCTGCGAATCGGCGTAATCCCGATGCCACCCGCGAGAAACACTGCAGGTTTGGTGACATCCCTGTGCAGGGTGAATGATCCCCTGGGGCGGCTCACGGTGAACTTCGTGCCAAGAGCGGCAGCGTTCAACGCTTTCTTAAACGCAGTCTTGCGCATGCGCATCGCGATCATGATTGGCTCTTTGTCAAGAGGAGAGCTTGCGAGCGAAAAGGTCCGGGAATTGTCGCTTTCGCTTCCAAAGACAAAGTCGGCATGCTGCCCGGCTCGGAATCCGAAGCTGACACCATTTGTGTCAAACCAGAAGGCCATCGTGTCCCTGGCAATTCTTTGCCGATCCATCAGTGTCATTTCATATTCAGCCATGAGTCGTCCTCGGTCTGCGTTTTGCGAAGGCCCTTATGGGCGCCGTCGGCATTTCAACTACATAGACCAAATTGATCGCGCTTTATTCCGCTCTTGTTTCGACACAACATTCGCTGAAGGTCACAAATCAGCGACACGGATCCAAAGAAGCAGTGCAAAGAAAACGAAGGAAAGAACTGAGGGGAACTCACGGTTGGACTCCAGGGCGGACCATCCAAAGGCGATGCGGCAGTAGGTATGTGAATCCTACGAACTCTTCCCATCGAGTGGACGTTTTGGTGAGTCCACGATTGAATCTTGCGTCGACCACCAAATTCTTGCGAAGGGCCCGGGAAACCGCCCAGAGATTACCGACGGTGTTGCCCTTCTCGAATGGTTGCGAGAAATGCCATACCTCCCCGGAAATTGTGAACTTCCCCAGAGGATGGGAAATGGACAGTGTTTGTCCGAACTGCGCTCGACGTACAGCGCCCTGAACCTGCTCGGCAAGTATCCCGTTCGTATCGAGGTGAAATCCGTGTAGATCTTCACTCAAAAGAATCGAGGTTGATTCTCGAAAAGTGCCAACGTCGAGTTCCGGGGCAACACTCGTATGAACCCGCCGAACATAGCTGATCGCAACAGTGGGCCGTGATTCATCGCCGACAAAGAGTACGCTTTGCACGCCTGCGAATACCTCACCTTCATGCACCGCCGTCCGGTCTTTTACTTGACTGATGGCGAGCGGCTCACTCTGCAAGAACAGCTCCAGCCGCGGTAGTACGGACAGTTTGGTGACTTGGCCGATCCCGATGCGCTTCGAAAACTCTGTCGAGTCTTCTGCGAAAAGCGCGCCATTCTCGAACTGTAGGTATGCAACGGGCGTGAGTGTCGCTGGCGTCGATACCGTGGGTCGTCCCGGATTAGCCTCTGGCACGGATGGCGTCCCCGATTGTGCCGGGCTGAGTTGAGCAAAGACGCTCAACATGCAAAGCAAGCAAATTGGGGCGACCTTCAATCTCCCTCCTCTGAATCACACAAGGCAAATCTATTTCCGAAACAAATGCGGCACGTACCAGCGCGTATATGTTGCTATTCCCAGTAACAGCACGACCCACCAGAGCACGAGGACGCTTCGCATCCACAACTTGTATTTCGTGATGCGCAATTTTTCCGGCAAAACGCCTGTGCCCGCTGACAGCAAGATGTACAGTCCCGCGATTTCAGTAACGCCTCCGAGCGCGGCGTGGGCCGTCGCCATTGCATAGTAAGCCTTGCCAAGCTTGGCCGGAATTCTGGGAAACACATGAACGCGGAAGGAAGGAATCATCATCACCGCGATCACTGCAAAGTTCAGAAGCACGATGATGGACTGGCACCAGGCGTGTTGCCGAAAGCGTCCCTTGCGAGCAAGCCAAGCGCCGACCAACAGACCTATCCCCATGGCGATTTCGAGGACGAGAACTAAATTGGCGCCGCGCGGAGCGGCCGTTTCAAGGAATGCTTTTATCAACAGACTGTCTCCACGCAGACTACCGACTGCGTTTCGTTCGTTGTTCAGCTAAGAGTCTCGCGTGGCAGAGCGGACAGAATTCATTCTGGCAATTGGGAGAGAGGTGCTAAGGTCGCACATCGGTGTTGCCCATCAAACACCGCCTGTGATTTGTCGGGGCGACAATGCCCAAAGCCACAATCGTGATTAGAACACCGTGTTTCAGCGTAACTCCTCAGTCCCCGTACGAGCTCGTCGTGGAGTCGCTTCCGCCAATCACCGGGCATGCAGCAAATTCTTGAAAGGACTCGCGCCCCTTTAGCAGTGCACTCGGTTCATTTCTTTTCAGCAGGAGCACGCTTTGTGTTTTCGCCTGGCCCCCGTTTTCTCCAGGTTCCGCAACGCACACGTAGATTCCTGAGGATTTCTGATCGAGAACCTTGATGGACAACTTCCTCATTCCACCCGCGGCCTCGATGACGGCTTCGTTTTCGTCCACCTTCTGCACCGTGAATCCGTAATCCGCAAATGTCTTCTTTCCTTTTTCCTTCTTCGGGCGGAACGCGGACGGCAGCGAAGTGACATCCAGTTTTTCGATCACAAATTCCGCTACTTTTTGATTGGGGTATTCCGCTTTATTTCCTGCCACTCCGAACGGCGCGTATGATAGCGCCACAGCCGCCAACAAAACTTTAGTTTTCATTTTTCATGCTCCTCTTCTGCCATTTCACTTTCCGAATAATTCTTTTCAAACGTTGCCAATGCTTCTCTTCTCTTCTCTTCTCTTCTCTTCTCTTCTCTTCTCTTCTCTTCTCTTCTCTTCTCTTCTCTTCTCTTTGCCCAACCCCCTCGCCGCGTCAGATTGTCCTGTTGGACGACCCACCGACTCTCGTCGAAGGGGTTTCGAGACTCTTCTACCCCGGTCCATTCACTCCACTGAGAAAGCCGCCGAGGTGTCCCGTCAGTGCAACGATGAGTACGGCCACAGCCTCGATTGGCAAGCGGTATCCGGGCGGGATCTCTTCTTGGTTCCGTCGGGATCTCCTATGGATGAACCACACCACCCAGATCAGGACGGTCGATGCGCACCCCATCACCAGATGCGTTAAGAGGATCCCTTTCAGTTTCTGACCCTCGAGTTCCCACTGCCAGGC
>WNFA01001265.1_pt1 | contig 20476 bp, 18 predicted proteins | sample 5400481 | NCBI WGS metagenome assembly WNFA01 (sample SAMN13153340, study PRJNA577476) | soil metagenome | isolation source: 120 cm saprolite under Douglas fir tree site 2 hole 1 replicate 2 | place: USA:California | collected 2015-04-18
TTCCTGGCCCGCCGCCTCGCCATTCGCTAGGAAGAAATTCACCCCTTCACACCTAACGACACCACCGCTTAATACCGCTGCCAAGCGATGCGCCACTCGAAAGATCTGCGCACCTTCTTCCTCTTTCAAGCGGGCAAGATCAGCAGCATGTCTGTTCGGGACGACCAGCACATGACCAGGAGTGACAGGCTGAATATCCATAAACGCTGAGCAGCAATCATCCTGAAAGACCATGCTGACTTCGAGCTCACCTGATAGAAGCTTGCAAATTATGCAGTGATCTATTTCACTCACGAGAATTCAAGTTAGCAGCCCAACGGTTAGGTTAACCGGGCGCGGAAACAACTGCGTGACCACACTAGTTGTCGATAACAAGCTCGCTGATTCGCGCTCCGGTTAGCGAGTCGTTGGGCGGCAGTCCAAATACAATATCGTGCTTGCCATAACATAAACACGTAATGCTACGGACCAATCTTACTACCCGAAGCTCGCGCGTGTTTGAGGATATCACGCGGGAATCGGCAATCCAGAGCCGTCCGCAGGTGCAGCCACATCAAGGTGGGTAGGCAGCGGACTATGAATGCGAACGACGGCCGGTACTCACCGCGTAGAGCCAGCAACTGCACCAGGGTGCGGCTCGGCCCAAGTTGCCCCTGGAAGAAGGCGACCTCCTCCTCAAGGGGAGCCCGGCGGCCGTGATAGCAGAAGAAGCAGTTATGTAATGAACGCTTCAGCACTCCCATCGCGTACTTGGTCGCTCCGGGGAGCACGGGGAACACCGCGGCGCTTAGCAGCGCCTGACCGCAGAGCCCGAAGAACGCCTTAAAAACGTCAAAGCGGCGAATCGACGCCATTGGGATTTGCGAGAGCAGCTCTTCCCCCCAGACTGTCACTGCAGAGGTCACGATGCTAGGGATTACCACGCGGTCGACAAACAGCGCCTGCGACGGCCGGAGATCGAGAATCCGGTCCACGCGCCCCGAGAGCAGGTCGCTTCTAGTGCAGACGAAGAACGACCGTACGTTGGCAGTGACTTTCTCGACGAACACTTCGAGTGGTCCCCGCGGACGGGTAGGGTTCTCGCGGAAGCCGTGGAGGACCTCGATGCGCTTGATACCGTCGCGCAGCCGATTCTTGTCCTCCCCGCTAGTGCCGTCCGGAACGACCAGGATAAGGTCCACGTCGGAAGCTGTTGCTGAGAAGCCTCCTGTCGCCGCACTGCCGAACAGTACTACGCTTACCAGCGGTCGGCCGCTGTCCAAGCATGTTCGAACGAGCGCTTCGAGATAGGCCTGAACAGGAGGAGGAATCGGCGGCGCGGCTGAGAGAGCAATCATGTGGTGTCAGTCTTTGTAGATGCTGAAGTGAATTTCGCCGCCCAACGATCGAATTCACCGGGCGAAACCGCTACGCGCAACTTCGGGTTAAATAAAATATAGTTTTATGAAGCGAGCTGTTTCGCCTCTTTCATTGGTTTGGTCCCTCAAAGGGGACAACAAGTCTGTTTAGCTTTACGATTCAGAAGCTACGAATGTTCTAAAGGTAAGCTGCCGAACGTCAGGCATCGGCGGCGCGCACAGGGCTTCAGCTTGAGAAGGCCGCTTGATTGCGCGTCCGCTGCGTGCCTTTGTTGGGCGGCGGGCGGTATGCCCGACTCGTCCTGAAGGACGGCTCTACTTCCACCATTCGGAATAAAGCGGCGTGACCACAAGGGCCCATGCGTCGATTGCGGCGTGAGCAACGATCATCGTGAGGAGGTCACGCCGCCAGATGAAAAATGCCGTGGTCGCTACACCGCCGATGAGAAAGGCGAGTGACGGCCCGGCACCCCATATGGGGAGATGCAACGCAGCGAAGACCGACGCCGACAGCACGGCCGCCAGCCACAGGCTTCCCGTGAGCCTGGCCAAGCGGGTCACGGCGTAGCCCCGAAACAGTGTCTCCTCCACGACCCCGGCGGTGACGACGGCGGCAACACGAAACCATATGGGCAGGGCCAGCGCCTTCTCCATCCCGGCTGTGTAGCCGGGCAAACCCACCGCCTTGCGGACCCACTCGGTGACTGGGAAGAGGAACAGGATGCTCGCGAGGGCGAGCAACCCGGCCCACGCCACCGACTGCCAGTGAAACGGCCTCAGCCACAATGAGGCCAGTGGCTGCTTCTCCCAGAGGACGACTATCCCGACTACGGCGGCGAGCAACAACCACAGGGCGACCTGCCCGAGGCACTTCGCTACAATGGAAGAGGGGTCGCTAAGGGATCGTGCGACCGGGCTCACGAGAAGCGCCGTACCGCCCCAGGCAACCAGCAAACCGACTACGGGAGCAACACGTTTCCAACCGTCCATAGCTCTTCGCCGCCCAACCTCGGAGTTCAGGTGGCGCGGGCAGTGACACGCAAGCCGCGCCGAACAAAGCTAGTTGAGAAAGGTGCTATCCCGCGCTCACCTGAAACGAATCGTTGGGCTGCCTTCAGCTCGGCTCTATTTCTGTTTTATTCTCCGTCTCAAGTCACTCTCTTTTGGAAGATAAATAAATCCACAGGTTCATAAACCGCACGGTCGCGCGGCTGTAAGCGCACCCAATCGTGGAATCGCTGCAATCCACTTTGAAAAGACTCATCGCTAATGACTATCAACGATGACAACCCTCGCTGACTTATCTTATTAAAATATTCGTCATAAGAAGAAGCAAAGAACTGGTTAATGGTCCGCTGTGAAATCATGGCAAAGGATTGACTGCACACCAGCTCCTTGAGTTCTTGCTTAGATGGTGTGCGCTTATCTTCAATTTCCAAAGCCTCGGGAAAACAATTAAGCCATGCAAGCTCCCCGTTATGCTCCCGCGTGCCGTTGCGGATTGCTAAATGGCCAGCAGGAGTCAACACACGACTGATTTCCTGGAGGGCCTGCTGGGGTTGAACAAGATGATGAAACACCTGAGACATGAAGACTAGATCAACGGTTCGGTTCTCCAAAGGAATATTTTCGGCTTGACCTTGTTGCCATTCAACATTCGGCTCGCCTCGAGATAAAGCGATAGTGAGCATCGCCGCGGAAGGTTCAACTCCCACCGCAGGACACCCGAAAGTCTCAGCGAGCGCGGCCGTAAAGCGCCCTGTGCCACAGCCTAAGTCTAAAACCTTTCTGATCTCTTGCTCTGGAAGAGAGGACCTGAGCGCATGAAGCCATAAGTTTTTCGTTTGTAACGGCAGACTGCGTGCTGAGTCGTAACGGTTTGCCGTTTTGATTTCGCTGTAAGCGTTTTTCATGCGATATTACCTGTCGCGCGGCAACCCAACGGTTGAGTTCAGGTGGCGCGGGCGGTGGTACGCAACCTGAGCCGGAACCAAGCTAGTTGAGAAGCACTTACTGCCTGGTATATCAAAGCCACTCTTTACTTCTTTGGCGGCTCAATCAACCGATTGTATTTCTTCATCACTTGTCTGAGCCGGTCATGCGAGATCGCCTCAACTCTAAACCCGTCTATACCAGTCATTGACTCAGCCGCAACCAGCGCGTTAATAATTGCCTCCTCGGTCGCTAGCATAGTTGCTCCGAATACGCGGCTAATCTTATCGTTTGAAAGCATCTGCAATTGAGCAGTGGCGGCGGAAGGCGATGCTGCTCCGGCATTAGCTGTGGAAAAGGCAATGAAGATATCACCGGAGCCGTTGCCAGCCGCACCTCCGGTTCTCGCTAACCCTAAAGCCGCACGTCTCGCAACTCGTTTCAACTGATGAGGAAGTAGCGGAGCGTCCGTGGCCACAACAATAATGATCGACCCTCGTTCGTTATAGTAATCAGCTCCCTTTGTGAATGGAGCATCTTCTGTGATCTCCTTTCCAACGGGAACGCCCGCCACTTGCAGTTGATACCGCAACCCATGATTTGCCTGCACTAAAACTCCGACCGTGTAGCCGCCATCTTTTTCGGCCAGCTTTCTCGAGGCAGTGCCTGTTCCGCCTTTGAACTCGTAGCAGATCATACCCGTACCGCCGCCGACATTACCTTCGGCTATCGCTCCTGATTTAGCGCTATCCAGTGCCTGAAAGACGTGTTCTTTCTTCACATGGAATCCATTAATGTCATTCACCTCACCGTCGAACGTCTCAGCCACAATAGGTAAGGACCACGGTTGGAAAAGTTTATTGTTTTTCGCTTGCCACTCGACGACGGCATCTCGGACGACGCCCACGCTGTGTGTGTTAGTAATCATGACGGGACCTTCCAGGAATCCGGATTCTTCCACCCAAGTCGTTCCAGTCATCTCTCCGTTGCCATTGAGAGCAAACCATCCGGCAAAGACAGGGTCTTTGGACTGCTTGCCGCGCGGCAAGATAGCTGTCATGCCGGTGCGGACAGGTCCAACGCCGACGTTTAATTTGCCCTCACCGGAAATGAGAGTTACATAGCCGACTTCAACGCCTTTCACATCGGTAATGGCGTCAAATGGTCCCGGTATCCCGTCAAATGGAATACTTAGATCACGGGCTCTGGGTTTATTTTGCGCTATGCCACTGTGCTGGACGATGAATAAACTTAATGTGACGAGTAAGAGCAGTTTCCTTAACATAAACAAAAGACTCCTTCGTTTTCAATCTCGATTGACTTTCGCAAAGAGAAGCTGCCCAACGGTTGAGTTGACGCGGCGGCGAGCAACTGCGTTACGGGCAAGTTGTCGATCAGAGGCGCGCTAATTCCGCTCGCGTCCAACGAATTGTTATAGGCGTCACCGGCCGGTGGTCGACCACTCGCCCCGTCGGGCTGAGCCATCCCGGATAGTCTTAATCCCTTGAACAGAAGCCAAAGGCCCAATGCCATTTCAAAGATAACCATAGGCAAGTCGAACCAGTACGCGTTAACCGTCGCGTCGAAGTGGGGGAAAACGATGAAAGCGAAAGCACAGATCACGCACCATGCAGACGAGATCACACCGAAGGCAGCCAATGCTCGCGGGATATACCTTGACTTGAACCACAGGTAGCTGCAAACCGTGGATGCCAATCCCCAGAACGGCAGGCCAACGTAGTACGCGTCGAAACTCGAGGCGATGTGCAGCCTCGCCAAGGTCTGCAATTGATCTGCCTCGAAGACTGGCAGGTAAGCAGCGTCACCCAAGAGCCGCAGAGCGCCAAGCGTGTTGAGCGCGGTAACACCCCACATCAAGGCCAATACCAGCCTGCAGAATGCCGCAACCAAGGCAAGGTTCCGATTCAATTGCTTAAGGATCACGTAGAGCGCTGCGAGCAGCACCACGACGTTCACAACGTAGATCAGATTGCAGGCGATGTTGATACGAAACAGTGTTTCGTGCGCCATGATGTTCCGGGCGGTATCCACAGCGTTGCCCGGGACGATGAGGCGAAAGTTGATGCCATAGTTCGCAAGGACAACGATCGCCATCGCGAACAGGAAAGTGAATCCCGCGACTCGTGCGGCTTTGCGTTGTGACTCGTCGATGCTGTAGATCGCCATGTCATTTCCTCCCGACTATAGATTTCTTCTCAGGAAGCGCTGAAGTATCGGCCGCCCCTGTTCTTCAATGGATTGCCATGAGGAACAGGCCGATTAGACCCCATGTAACGCCACTCGCAAAGTACTGCCACTCCCCCACATTGTCACGGTGTCCTTAACGCCTAACGTCGGAGTTGACGCGGCGGCGCGAATCAAAACACCCTTCGCCGCACCACGCTAGTTGCGAGAGGCGCTCCCCGCCGCTCGCGTCCAACGATTTGTTAGACCTCGCCTTGCACATGAAAGATTTCGCTTAGAGCAGACGCACTTTACCGGAATCGAACGACATTATTGTTGAGGGGCATTTCCAAAATATGCCGCCGCGTCTGTCCAATTACATCGAAAGAATCAAAGACGAATGGAATGCCTTCGCTGCCATTCAGGGAATTTGCATTGCCGATATGAAAATGAAGATGTGGACCGACCGCGTTGCCAGAGTTTCCAAGCAGACCAATCACCTGGCCTTTACGAACTCTGTCGCCGACCTTCACGCGAATGCTGCCCGGCTGAAGGTGGGCATAGAAAGCATAACGGTTCTTGCCCAAGTCAATACTTATCCAATTGCCGGATACCGTTTCCCGTGTGATCGGCGCGGCGGGCTTAATCTCTCCCGATGCTTGAGGAACATTCTCCGGGATGCCGTCCTTAACCATGGCGACAACACCATCGGCAACGGCGAGAACTTCAGCGTCGTAGCCGTAAAACATCTTGTTTGTGATGTCATCTGGAAAGGGGCTGGGTAGGATGTTGCCTTCCGCATCAACTTTATTAAAATCAATGGCGAAACGCTGGGCATTCCTGACCTTGCCCTCGCGGATAGTCAAATACTGATGAACAGAATTGTATGCCGGACCATTGCCGCATCTCCAAGACCCGCCGCGTAGCGGTGCGCCTATCACAATGGGCTTGTCGTTGCTGACCCTAACCTTGAAGTTATCCAGCACCATACCGCCGCTATTATCTGGGACAGAATCGCGGAGCAATTTAATGAGCGGATTCGCCTCGAAAGTTAAGCGGTGTTCCAGCGTTAAAGGAATGGCGGTCGGTGCGTCAACTGTCAACCAAAAGAAAAGGACGCCTGTCCGTCCACTAGCAATTTGGCGCGGATACATCTTATTCGGCATCTCTGACCTCGGCGGTGTTGGAATAAGTGACCTGAACCGATAGAAGTCAGAAAGCTCCTTGTCCTCATAACGCGCTATGGTTTTGCCATGTTCTCCATCCGAGACTTCAACACTTTTCAAGGTTAAGTCGGAAAAGCTCCAGTTGGTTATGAATAAATGATAGACGAGATACCATTTACCATCAGTGCCTTTTACGGGAATAGGCTGAATTGGGGATTCAATGTTGATAGGTAAATCGAGATACTCTCTCGGTTGTTGTGGCACTCCGCCTTGCGCTTGTGCGCCGACTCGTTGGCTGTGTAACGGCTGCGCGACCGCGATTGCCAGCACAACCATCGTTGACAGCAACCATGTGTGTGATTTCATCTCAATCCTCGTCATCAATTTGATTCGCTACTCGAAGAGGTCTAACGGTTGAGTTGACGCGGCGGCGCGAACCGAAGCACCCTTCGCCGCACCAAGCAAGCTGAGAGAGGCGCTCCCGCCGCTCGCGTCCAACGATTTGTTATCCCGCCGCCCCCACCGAGCACCTGCGCAGAGGACAAGTCTCGCGCTCAAAGCGAAACCACGCAACCTGCGCCGCACCGAGTGGCCTTAACTTTTAGGTTTGCGGCGCGATAACGTCTGAGTTCAGGTCGCGCGGGCGGTGACACGCAAGCCGCGCCGCACAAAGCGAGATGCGAAAGGCGCTATCCCGCGCTCTTACGCAACGAATTTTTCGGCGGCTGTTGAGAATGAACAAGGTACTTTACGTCAATTTATGGAGCGAATCGCTTCTGAAGCCGCTGCAAAGTGTATGCGTTGTCGCGATTGAAAAAGTCGCGCATCTTCTTTGACTCATCGTCGTTCCCAAACTCCGTGTTGACTTCCCGCACGCGAGTCGCTTTGACAGTTTCATGAACGAGCCGAGAGTCGTCCTGTGCGCGAGAGATATTTGGCAAGAGCGCCAGGACAACGAAAATCAAAACCACGAACATGGCTTTTTCATAACCTCATCCTTTCGTCTGAAAGACCATTATAGCCGCCGAACTACCATTGCAGGCACTACCAGAGAGGCAACGCGCTAGACCTAAACGTAGTTGAGAAGACCAATTACTTCAACGCATCAAGCGAGGCGCGTATTTCTTCATTCATTGGACGCTGTTTGTAATCCGACTCGATCTTGGCCCACGCAACTTTTCCCTGCTTATCGATCACGTAAACCGCGGGATGCGGAATGCCGTAGACTTTCTGTCCTTCGTAAGCCGGATCGCGCAACCCGTAGGCGTCGATGATCTTATGTTCAGGATCTGAGAGAATCGGAAATCTAACTTGGCCTTTGCCATCCGATGAAATCTTATCGGCGAAGTTCTTGCTTACGTCTGGCGGGTCGACACTAATCGCGAACAGTTTTACATTCTCATCCTTCTTCAGAAGAGTTCTGAATCCGGCTAACTGCCGGGCACAGAACGGTCACCAATAACCACGATAGAAAACGAGCACAACAGGGCTTTTGCCCCGCGCGTCGGAGAGCGTGACCTTATTATTATTCTGATCCTGTAGGGTATAGTCTGGCGCTATATCTCCGACTCCAATTGGCGAACTGCGCATTGAGTCGGTCGGCGATTGTGAATTCCCGGTGACTACAAGGAAAAGCAGAACCATTAGTAAGAAAGCTGCTGACATCTTCACGAGCATTTCCTCCTAAGAATGGGTTTGGCAATAATCTATTTCGAATGATGATAGTTGAATTCATGCGTGAGCTTAGTGTTTGTGCTCGCTCTCAGTAGGCAACCCTGCATCAATCCAGTCCTGCTTGCCTTCGGCATAGTCTCGCACGTTCGTGTAACCCAGCGCCGCCAGTTCACGGGCGGCGTTCTCAGAAGCATTTCAAGTAGGACTGGCACAATAAACCACGATGTCCGCTTCCTTGTTCGGCAAAAGTGTCGGCGCAAGTTGCGTTACTTGGTCGGGTGGCAAATTGATCGCGCCGGGCAAATGCGCGTGATGATAAGTAGCCGCAGGCAGAGTCTCGACAAGCAGAAACGTTTCTCCGCGATCAATCTTCAGCTTCAGGTCATCCCGTGAAATTGAAGCTACCATAAGTTCTCCTATTCTTTTCTTCGAGGCTGTGGTCGTGGCCTAATTTGAAACTCTCACCCTTTTAACTGTCCAGTCAAGCATTGTATCGAGGAAGTCAGGAGCAGGTTGAATAGTGTGATTGGCCTTTGGGAAGATCTTGATGGTTACATCCCTATTTCCTGCAACCTTCAAAGCGTCTGCGATTCGCTCGGCGCTTGTCTGTACCGGAACAACGTCATCCAATTCGCCGAACATGACCAATGCTGGAACCTTGATCTGTTGCCAATAACGTACCGGGTCAAGGTCAAGATTGCGCCAACGTAACCAGGAGTGAATCTCGTCAGCACTCGGAACTCGACGGGGCAAAGTCGTTTGCGACGCCCAGGGTTTACGCCAAGCCTCGTCAAGGAATAATTGTAGCGCCTGTTTATTCCCACCATGCCGCGCGTAATCGTCAACCCGCGCGAGGTCTTCGGTCGCTTCACTGATGTCCGTTTCTGAAAAACCGCGGGCGCGCAGTCTTGTTGCATCCGCGTATTTGTTTAGTTCCGCATAGGTGACGCCTGGACCGGAAAAACTAATGACGAACGCCACATCTTTTGATTGAGCTGCGGCAATTGGCGCGACCCACCCGCCTTCACTGTGTCCCCAAAGCCCGATTTGCCGTGCGTCAATGTCGTCGCGCTTTTTCAGCAACTCAACTGCGGCAAGAGCATCCGCTGCGAGGTCGCGCATATCAACTCGACTCGCCCCGCTGAGGTCGGCTCCGGCCCGTTTGTCATAGAGAAGTGCAGCGATGCCTTTGCGAACAAAGAGGTCTCCGTAAAACCGAAAATCATTGCGGCTCGGAGTGCTCGAACCATGAATCAGAACCATTGCTGGATGACGGCCCTTTGTTGGCGGGATGAGTAGAGTACCGGAGAGCGTAACATCACCATTGCGAAAGCTCACTTCTTCTTGCGCATAAGGAGTGGGCGGCGTAATACCCACATGCTGTAGAGAAAGAGGCCCGGAGAATTCGCCGCCGCGAACAGTACCGGAAATAACTTCTCCGTTGCGCGATCCGTCAAAGATGATTTTCCGCTCGGTAGCCTGTAACTCGAAATGAACTTGAGGTGGTTCGTAGCGAACACTGGTAAGAGGTTTACCTAGCAGTCGGTCGTCAGGCACGCTAATAACGGCGCGCAAGGGCTGGCCCGGAACTTGGGTGAAATCAATAATGGCTTTCGTCTTCTTGCCGGGAATTTCGGCAACTCCTTCCCATCGCCCCGTCAGAGTCGCTGGTGTAGTGCGAGACGACGCAGAACAACCACACAGCAAGAAGATTTCTGTTAAGAGGATTATTGCCCTAAACATCTTTGCGTTTCCCAAAGAAGCGATAGTCGCTGAACGTCAGTTGACCGGGCGCGGCGATTAATCACAACTTCGATTCCAACAATCACTTAAGGAACGCGCGACCCCGCGCCCCGGTCCAACGAAGTTCGGGGGCGTCGAACTGAAGGGGCGTGAGCGAACGCGCGTTCAATATTCTCACTTCTCAACGGGCGCGTCTTGAATCTTCATGTAATAGCCACGACGTGCCAGTACGATAAACTTTCGCTCCGTGCCCTTTGCGTCACGCACCTTCGTTCTTACCTCCAGCTTGTGCATGCGCCCGTCGTCCTGCTCATTTTCCTTGAGCGTGAAGCCGAGATTATAACGCGCCGCTAAACTGGCAATCAGCTTTTCCAGGGCTACGCCATAGTCTTCCGGTTGGTGAATAAGCGTAGTCTCACCGCCAGTTTGCTGAGCGAGATATCGCGGCGTGTGGCTGTCCTGTCCCGCTAAACGTGCGAGCGCGTCAAGGACGGGAAGTGGCGGCGCGGGGTATTTTCCAGGAACTTTAGCTATCCGCATAGTTCCCTTACTCACGTCGCTAATCAACGGACTGTAGAAGACGTTGGCTCGAACTAGTCTGGCCGCAATCCTATCGCGCCGAGCAATGGTGGCCGGCGCGAAAAGAATAGTAGTAGGCAGGACGATGATTTGGGAGTTGGGTCGTTCCTTTGCCGCGCGCTCAGCCATTTGAGTGACATTCTCCAACTCCTCGCTGTAGTACCTGGGCTGCGGCGCCGGAAGGTCCCGCACCGTCGCCAACGCCTCCGTCATCTTCGTCCGGTCGCGGGTGAAATCAGTTAGCGTTTTCAGCGGCGCGCCGGGGCCCCCGAGCGAAGCCACAACTGCCACCTCATCTTCTGGAGACAAATTTTTCAGCGCCCTGCTCACCGACTCCAGGACCTCCGCGCGGCGCAGATATTCGCCTGTATCACGGCCCACCAGGTCTAAGACAAGCAGCAGCGCCAGCGGACGCCGGCGGCCCTCGCCGGCGCGGCTGAAGTAGGAAAGCGTTCGCGGCTTTCCATCGGCTAATACCTCAAAGTTCTCGCGTGTCAGGTCAGCGACCGGCGCACCTGTTTTCTTGTCCTTCACGAGAGTATCGACGAATACGACGCGCGTGCTGACGCGCACAATGTCCTCTTTGCTGCCCTGGGCCCTGGTGGCAACGGGAAAGCAGAAGAACGCCACGACCACGATGACGAATGAAAGCGGCTTGCTTTTTACCCTCGTTCGCTTCTCCACAATCATGGGATTGACCTGCTAATTGACATCACAGAAGAAACTTTATCTCAACAAGCCGTCGAACGCTCGAATTCAGCGGGCGCGGGGCGAGCAGCATTCAAGCGGTACGGAACTAAGTTGCGTGAAAGGGACGCTATCACGCGCTCCGCCGCAATAGATTGTTCGGCGGCGGCTTTGCACACAAACGCGGTGAAATTCTTTCTGCAGCCTCCTTCGAGGAAATGACTGGGTAAACTTCGAACTCGACAAGATCATTCCAATTGACAGCCCATTCGTCGAGAAGTTTGCGATCCTCAGCTTCCATCAGTTGAAAGCATAATTCGAGCTTTTCATCGACCCAGCTTGATACATATCGCAAGCCTTCCGGCGCCAGACGACCGCGATCCCGAAAGCGTCGATATACGGGCACCGGATCCTGATTCTTAAAGTGCTCAACAATCATGTGGACCACGGTTCCTTCCTCCTCCTCTTAGAACTTGCGAATGAACAGATCGGCGGTTCGATCCAAATACCGACGAGTCCACATTATCTCTTTTCCATTCTTCAAGATAATACGGTACTCGCCATGAAACCACGGCTGTAGCTCTTTAATGAAATCTGCACGGATAACATGTGACCGATTCACGCGGACGAACTTCTTCGGGTCAAGTTTTCGGCACAACCCATCTAATGTGCCGCGTAACAGGTGAGTATCCTTGCCAACGCAAAGGCTGACGTAGTTCTTGGCTGCTTCGATCCAATCAATCTGATCGATCGGTAATAGAAAAGCGCGTTCACCATGATTAATCATTAGCCTTTCGGCAAACCGCGAAGTGCTACGAATTTCATCTAGTAATTTTGATAATTGCTCGTTCACGCTTGAACTTCTCGATGCAAGATGTTCTCTGGTTCGTTCAAGAACACTCTGAAAGCGCTTTACATCGAAAGGCTTGAGAAGATAATCAAGCGCGTGGACTTCAAAGGCGCGCAAGGCAAACTGATCGTAAGCGGTGACAAAAACAATCTGAGGCAGGGGTTGGACATCGATTGCCTCGACTACATCGAAACCGTCCAGGCCTGGCATTTGGATATCCAGGAAGATGATGTCGGGTTTTTCCCGTTGAATAATTTCTATTGCTTCGTGGCCATTGCCCGCTTCGCCGACCACCTCAACATCAGGCTCCATTTTAAGAAACCGAAGAATCTTTCGGCGCGCCGGACGCTCGTCGTCAACAACAATTGCGCGAATCTTCGAATCAGTGCTCATCTCACCGTCAGTCTGTTGCTTCCGTGGTGTGAAAAGGAACCTGAACGCGAACCATTAGCCCTCCCTTAACACCGTTAGATAAAGTGAGACTTTGAGCCAGACCATAGAGCTGGCGCAGTCTTTCAGCAGTATTGGAAAGGCCGATGCCGTCGTTCATCGTTGACTTTGGATCAATCTTAATTCCAGGACCTTTATCGGTGATTTCGAGTAGGAGAGAACCGTTTTCGCGTTTGGTACAAACATCAATGGTAATGGTGCCCGAAGATGGGTCGGTGGCATGCTTGATTGAGTTTTCAACGATGGGCTGAAGAATAAGCTGCGGCACCAGGGCCTCTCGTGTGCCGGGCTCCACAAACAAGTTGACAACCAGCCGCTCCTCGAAGCGCGCGCGCATGATCTCCAGGTACCGATCAAGAAGCTCCAGTTCTTCTTTGAGCGTGATTTCCTGCGATGGCGGATTTCTGAGCGTCAGGCGCAACAGGTCGCTAAGATTCGCGATCATTCGATCCGCGAGTTCCACGTCCTCGTAGATTGCTGATGAGATGGTGTTCAAGGCATTAAAGAGAAAGTGCGGTTGCAGTTGCAGCCTAAGCGCTTCAAGCTGCGCCTCTGCCAGCCTCGCTTCCAGTTGGGTGGTCCTCAATTCACGGTCGCGCGTCCGGCGGTAATGATCGAACAGGTAGATGATCGTGACGAATAAACAGTAGAAGAGCGCCACGTTGGCGAACTCCGTTCCGTAGCGGAGCGATAAGACGCCGAACTTATACGAGCCGAGTGCGGCGACGGGAAAGAGCAGAAAGCGAAGCAATCCATTCAGCGTTGTGTGTGCGATTGAAAAGGCAACCAATGCCAAGAGGTGAAAGGGAATCCGCCGAGGCCAATTGTGCCGGTCCGGCCGGTAACGGCGGGCAAATTTGAGCACTAGTGGGAAAAGCAGAGCGGCCGCGTAGGCAGCCGCCATCTCCTCGATCAGATGCGCGCGAAAGTTGCCCTTACCATTATGCGCCAGTTCGTCGAGATACTTGTGTGTGAAAGACAGCAAGCCTTGCGCGGTAAAGTAGCCGAACAAAATTAGCCAGAAAACTTTTCGCCGCGCAGTCGTGAATAAAGTCTCCATGCCGAAAGTCCTGAGAGTATACTTATTCGCTTTCTAATTTTCCCGCAAACTTCGCTTCTACATCGTGCGTTCTCTCCGTGACTTCGACGGACACGTGCTCACCGTTGAACTTGAGTCGGATTTGATAGTGGTTAACGTTTCCGATCTCGTCATAGTCGAGCACGAAAGTTTGCGGCCCTTCCCACCATCCTTTCACTGCCGCGGGAAGTCCGTAGCGGCCATTTGGAGAGATGCGCGGCACGCCGTCAAGTCCGACTGGCCGCACTTCCGCGTGATTATCCATGAACGTCAGGCGCAAGGCAGCTTCAGTCGGAGACGCAAACGTGAGTGAGAGCTTCCTCAGACCGAGTGCGTTCGCTTCAAACAGATAACTCTTCCCGGAAACAGTTCTCGCGGTCTCCGGCAGCGGTGGAGCTGAATTTGATGGAGGCGGCTTCGTGGCTGCTTCCAAAGCCGCTGCGAGTCTGGCGACCCTGGCGCGGTTCTCTGGCAGAGCCTGGTCCGATTTGATTGCAGGCAACAACAGCGGGCGAACGTCGCTCGGCTCGAACCCGCCGCCCGTCATGACGACTACCAGGTTCTTCGAAGGCACGACGGTGACCCGCTGTCCGCCGCGTCCGACCGCCTCATAGGCAAAGGGAATGTCGTGGGTCTTCACCCACCAGCCGTATCCGTAGTCGCTATCAAGAGAGGTCTTTGCATGGACGCGCGTGGACTCATCAACCCATGAAGCAGGCACGATGGGCTTGCCTTTCCAAACGCCACGATTGAGCCACAGGAGACCTATCTTCGCCATATCGCGCGGATGCATACGAAGATCGCCCCATCCGTGGTTGACGCCTTGCGGGTCGGAAGGCCAGAGCACCTCTGTGATGCCGAGCGGTTTGAAAAGAGTTTGGCGCGCGAACTCCAGCTCGTTTTGTCCGGTGATCTGGGAAATGAGCGCTGAGAGCAGATGTGTCCCGCCGCTGCAATAAACGAACTTGCTTCCCGGCTCCGCAACCATCGGCAGATCCAACATGAACTGCGTCCAATCCTGGCTCTGTTTCATCTGGCGCAGCGTTAGCTCGCCAGATTGAAATTTGCAATCAAGCCCGCCCGTCATGCTCAAGAGGTGTTCGACGGTAAGCCGCTCTTTGCGCTGCTCTCGATTGGCGATTGAGCGGCCAGGGAACAGTTGCAGCAGCGGCTGGCTGACTGCCTTGATCTTGCCTTGCCCGATGGCGATGCCGACGAGGGCGCTGGTCAAACTCTTCGTGACAGAGGCGATGTCGTGGAGGTCTTTCTCATCGTAGGGATAGAAATAGGCGTCCAGCACGACATAGCCGTTTCGAATAATCAATAGACTGTGAACGTTGATCTCGTTCTTGCGAATGTAATCCAGTGCATCTGCTAGCTTGTCTGAGTCTATTCCCTGTTGTTCAGGAGTAGTAGAGCGCCACCCGTCGGTCGGCCAATATGTCGGGGCTGCGATACTCTGTGTCGACTGCGGGCTCACTGGTACGGTGGCAAAGAAGACAATCAGCGGCAACAGGAGCAGGCGACAGTAAGCGTGGTTGGTTCCCAAGGTGTTCTCCTTCAAGAATGAGCACGGATAACTTCGGCGCTCCAAAGTTACTTTGAGACTGATTTCTCAGGGAAGTACGCTGGGACAGAGGCGAGACTTTCCGTGACGAGCGGGCCTACGCAGGTAAACTCGTTGGCAATAACCAGGAAGAAGCACTCTCCAGGATTGAAGGTACAGATTGTCAGATCGAGATTCTTGTCCAGATAAGATTTGAAATGGTTTTCTGGGTCACGTCGGCTGTTGCACTGATTCAGCGGGCTTGATGGTCCGCGCTGAGACTCTTGGCTGTCCGACCGTCAAATGAGTTCTTGGACGCGGCGTCAGATCAATCTTCTCAACTTTAACTTAAGCTGCTTCTTCTCTTCGCCTCTGACAATTTCCAGCACGTACTCTTTGCCTTCCTGCTTGAACATTTGATTGATCTGGGAAAGCGAAAACTCCGCCGCGGGCCTGCCGCCGATTGCTGACACAACATCGCCCTCGCGCACCCCAGCATCAGTCGCCGGAGAATTTTCAACGACTCGCGATACTTTCAGGGTTTTGAAGTCCGCGCCGTCAGCCCGCAAGCGGATGCCGCTCATGTCATATTCAAAGCGGTCAGCGAAACTCGCATTCGGCTCCAGAATCATCTGCTTGTGTGCGTAATCGAAGATCACTTTGAATCTGCGCAACAACTCCCCGCCGATCACTCCGCTGAAATCGGAACTGGCAAACGCCCCTTTTCGATCCTGGGCGAAGTGGACCACCGGGTCCGACAGCGTGAAGTGTCCCAATTGCAGCCTGGGCAGGCGGCCGACAAGCAACTTCACTTCTCCGCCCACGCCCATCGCGCCCGGCTCCGTGATAGTCCTTGGCGGGGCTGCCAGCAGATTATTGGTTGCGACCACAGGAGTATTCAGAATCAAGGTGAATCTTCCCGCCCCCGAATCGATCATGAATTGACCTTCAAGCGGCTTGCGCCCCTGCAACGGAATCTTCATTGGGGCAAATGGGAGTTTGCTTAGAATGTTGAGCGGGATACTCTCACCCGCGCCCGCGTATTGATAGCCCTCGGGTTCGTGCAGGCTAACAACCCGCGCTTGGTAATCGATCTCCACGACATAACGGCTGAATAGCGTGTAGCCAATCACGCCATCGATAACTCTACCGATGGCAGGCGGCGTTCTGTCCGGGGGTAAGACCACGAAGGTCTGATTATTCATCGTCACTCCGGGAAACGTTAGCGAGGCACCCTTTATCGAAGAAGTTTCGAAAGTGCTTTCCCCGGCACCGCTGCCTCGGCCTTTGCCTTCACCTTTTAAGCCCAGGGCTTGTGCAGCTTTGTAGTAAAGGACCAACCCGGAGCCAGCGGCTGAATCCAGGATAAACGTCAAAGGCTCGGAGCCATTGACCCGAGCTTTGATGAGAACATAATTGTCGCCGGTAATTTCGACTGGGATAGATGCGACCTTGGCTTGCGTCACCGCCGGGTTTTGCGCGGTAACGCTAGTGAGAAGGCCTTGCGCGCCTGCGCAACAAGTCAGGGCGATCAAAGCAATTGCCACTCTTCGCAGAAGCAGAAAAGGAACTTTCATTCAACGACCTTCACCAGATCCTTAGCAGAACGCGGCCAACGATCAGTTGACCGGGCTCGGCGATTAGCAACAACCTCGGTTCCCACGAAAAAGTTATAGAACACGCTGTCTGGTGCGCTCCGGTCCAACGCGTTGGGTGGCGCTGGCCCATAAAGACTCCGTGTTGATGGTTATCTTCTTCGCGTATTGCTAGCCCCGGCCAGTCCTTTTTGAAGGCAGATAGATTGTGGTGCACAAAATTTCTTCAGCGCTTTCTTTCAAGCTCCACCCAATATCGCAAACCTACCCCTCGTGAAGTTTCGCGACCAACTACGTTCAAGACGCCGTTGAGAGTCTCGCCCCGAAGTGTGACGTTCCAGTCAAGGTAGTATGGGCGGCGGCTTGCGTCTGGAGTGCCAATGTCTCCGGTCATCCGGCCTGAATATTAGAGTAGGCTCACTTCCCGGCTTTCTGCTATGACTGGACCTTACTCATTCCGCAGCGCGATTATCGGATCAACTTTCAGGGCCCTGCGTGCCGGGAGATAGCTCGCAAGTATCGCAATAACAACCAACAGCAGAGGGACCGCAACAAAAATCGCGGGATCGGTAGCGGTCACGCCGAATAACAGGTTCGAGACTACGCGAGTCACGGCGAAAGCGGTCGTCACCCCGATAACAACGCCAACGAGGACTAATTTCAATCCCTGTCCGAGAATCATTCTGAGCACATGCCGCTGCTGCGCGCCCAAGGCCATGCGGACGCCGACTTCATGCGTGCGTTGCGCGACCGAATAGGACATGACGCTGTAAACCCCTATGGCGGCTAAAATCAGAGCTACGGCGGCGAAGGTCGCGAGCAGCGAAGTAATCACCTGCGGAGCGGCAAGCGATTGGCTGAACACATTCTCCATCGTCTTGATGTTATAGACCGGCTGATCCTCATCCACTGCCAGGACCTGACCGCGCACGCCAGGAACCAAGCGCAGTGGATCAGATGTTGAGCGCACTAAGAGGTTCATCAGAGACGAGGGGTTCTGCAGATACGGCACGTAAATCTCCGCCGATGTCTGGTCATTCAACCCGTCTTCTTTAACATCTCCCACGACGCCCACGACGGTAAGCCAGGTGTTACTCGACTCCGGTCGCCAGGGAACTTTCGCAGCCGGGAAATGCGGCTGGAGACGCCTCCCGACGGGGTCTTGATCGAACCAATAGCGGCGGGCCATCGTTTGATTAATCATGACTACACCGTGTGACTCATCGTTGTCCTGCTCCATAAAATACCGCCCTCTCAACAGTGGGATGCCCATCGTACGAAAGTAGTTTTGATCTATCACGCGGTATGAGACCGTGATTTCTTGTCCCGGAGGCGGAGGGTTACCCCCTTCGATGGTCAGGCTAGTCGCATCTCCCAGATTGGTTAGAGGGAGGAAGTTGACAGCACTCGCCGACTGCACTCCAGGTTCAGATTGAATTCGCTGTAGAGCCCGCCGGTAAAACGTAGCTGTCTGCTGGGCCGTACTGTATTTCGCCTTCGGCAATGAGATCTGCATGGTGAGGACGTTCTTCAGATTGATGCCTCGATCAATGTTTTGAAGAAGCAGAGAACTCCTAAGCATTAACCCAGCACTGATCAGCAGTGGAACCGTCAAAGTTACCTCAAGGATAACAAATAGATTACGCAGCCGCCGACGGCTCGGAGCTTCTGACAAAGCCCTGCCGCCTTCTTTGAGAGTCTCACTCAAATTCAGTCGAGAGGCTTGCAGACCGGGAATCAAGCCGACGATAACGCCAACGAGAAGTGAAACTACGAGAGTGAAACCCAGTACTCGTAGATCAAGGCTGAACTTTTCTAAATGGGGCACTCTATCGGGCAGGATAACGTTCAGAACATTTATCCCCCAGTAAGCCAGCAGCAAGCCCGCCGCTCCGCCGAGAAGCGCGAGCAATAAACTCTCTATGAGCAAGTGCCTCATTAAACGGGAATGGCTGGACCCAAGCGCCAAGCGAATCGCAATGTCTTTCTGCCGTGCGGTCGCTCTGGTCAGCAGTAAGTTGGCTACGTTGGCACAGGCAATCAGCAGGACAAAGCCCACCACCACCACCAGAATGAGCAGCGTGGGACGGACGGACTGGACAGCTTGATCATGCAGGTTATTGACTTGCGCGGCCCAGCCGGAGTTTGTCTTTGGATACTCTTGCTCAAGACGATGCGTAATACCATCCATCTCTGCTTGAGCTTGGGACAATGGGACGCCTTGCTTCAAACGCCCATAGACGATTATGGAGCGGTCTTCGCGCGTCAGTTGCTGCGGCGCAAAGCTGATGGGCATCCACAATTCCAATTCGGCGTTTAGAACTCGGGTGAAACGGAAATTGGCGGGAAGAATGCCGATGATAGTAAACGGCTCGCCATCTATCGTCAGGAGTTGTCCGATGATATTCCGGTCGCCGCCAAAGCGGCTCTGCCAGAGGGCATGGCTCAGAATCACAACATGATCCCGGCCCACCTGTTCCTCTTCTGGTCCAAAGTTGCGCCCAAACTCAGGCTTGACGCCCAACAGTGGAAAAAAGCCGGCGGAAACGCGGGCGCCCTGATACCTCTCAGGATCGCCGGCCCCCGTCACTGTGTAGTACCAGAAACGAAAAGCTGCCAGGTGTTCAAAGACATGGTTCTGTTCTCTCCAATCGAGGAAATTGGCGGGTGAAACAATTGATCGCGTCACAGCTTTGCTTTGATTGGTTTCCCAGATCATGACGATTCGATTCGGCGCTTCATAAGGTAGAGGTCGAATCAGGACGGCATTCACTACACTAAAGATCGTAATGTTTGCACCAATCCCGAGGGCCAGAATCGAGGTGATAGTGATTACGAAGCCAGGATGCTTAAGGAGTGATCGCGCGCTATAGCGCAGGTCATGTAGCAGACTCATCGTTCCTCCTAACTGAAAGCACCTTTGTCAGCTCCATTTCCCTTTTCAAATCGCGCTCATCAGGAGATAGATGCCGTAAACGCCGACGCACACCATGGACCAGAACGCAAGTTCCTGGACCCATACGTAGCGGCGCACGGGATGTGATGGCGCAACCCTCTTCCGGGCAAATAGCATCACCGCATGAACCTTCCACACTCCGAAGATAACAACGAACGTAGCGACGAGAAAGATTGGCCACATGAATCTGATGTAATAAATTCTCACCAAGAAAAGAAACACGAGTCCGGCCAGCAGAAAGAGCAACGCACCGATTAGCCGACCAGGTATCGTATCTGGCAGTAGTGCTGAAGGTGGAGACAAAGATGGCCCTACCGCGCTCAATGCGTCATCGCTCCGTTGGTGTCGCGCGTCGTAAGCGAGCCGCGTGGCCGCATTTCCGAGCACGCGGTAAGCTTCGTTGATCACCTTCATCTCTTCCGCGTCGCCTCCGCGGTCGGGATGATGCCGCATCGCGAGACGCTTATAAAGGCGTTCGATCTCATCCTGCGACGCAGTTTCCCCCGCGCCCAAAATGGAATAATAATCTTTCTCCACATCAGAATGGCGCATCCTTAATCTTCCGTTAATTCAGGAGAGCGTACCAAGAAAAACAGCGATGAGAGCAAGCGTATCGTTCAGCCCATGACAGATGATGTTTGACCAAAGGTTCCGCTTGCTCGCCAAATAGAGAAAGCC
>WNFA01002840.1_pt1 | contig 20474 bp, 12 predicted proteins | sample 5400481 | NCBI WGS metagenome assembly WNFA01 (sample SAMN13153340, study PRJNA577476) | soil metagenome | isolation source: 120 cm saprolite under Douglas fir tree site 2 hole 1 replicate 2 | place: USA:California | collected 2015-04-18
TCGAAAAACCTTGAAAAGTAAAACCGCCGCAACAGCAAGAAAAAAGTTCCCTGCCAGGGCAAAGACGAGAAGACACACAATACCCAGGAAATTAATAACGAACAAAGCACGTATCAATATGCGCTGTTGAGCGATATTAATCCATCGCCTGACAACCTCGGTTGCACCCAGAGTAAGCAGCGTACCCACCACTGAGATGATGCCAAACCAGACAACCGGTTTGAGCTGACCGAACGTAGGGAAAGTAAAATTCGTGAGAAAATGTGCTGTCCAGAGGCGGTCAAATCCCTCACTATATAATCCATAGAACAACGCAATCAGGAGAATCGTGATCAAAATGGGTCTGCCTCGCACAACATGCAAACCACTACGGAAAGTATTGCCCATATCTCGCCATGTTCGGCGCTCCGCTTTAGATATTGGGTGGAAGTTGTTCTCAGGCATGAAGAGTAGTAGAAAACCTGCAACTCCAATCGACAAAGCACCGCCAATCACAATTGGAATGTTGATTCGTATGCTGGCCAATCCAACACTAATGATCGCTCCCAGTAACCCGGCAAGTAGTCCTACTTGTGTGCTACGTAAGAAGACGTGACCTATTCTCATTTCTCCCACTTCATCCGTAATCCACGCCTGCTCTGCCCCATCCGATAGCGTAGCTCCTATACCAAACAGGATTTGCGAGACTAAGATGACATCGAATCGAGGGAATGAGCCTTCAAGAACGAAAGCCATCCCGAACAAAAGGGTACCGAGAATTACCGCCAGGCGACGGCTATATATATCAGCGAGCACACCGGTTGGTACCTGGCAAACGAAAGCAACGAATTCCAGTACAGTTCCTACCAGTACAAGCTGCAGAGGATTTAGCCGTGCTGTCTCTACTTGATAGACCATGTTGACTGTAGAGATCAGGGAACCGGAAAGCGAGGTGACACCTGAAAATATCAGGTACACGGTATACGCGCTGAGTTTAGACTTATGTAGAAGCATAGATTATCCTCTCCTGGGATTTTAGTACAGTGGCCTGTCGATCTTCTGCCGCACCCACAACAAACTTTCATGATACCTGGATATGGATAACCTGCTAACATCGTTTCACCTCTCTTGAAATGAAGGCTTATTTTGTAACAACCACAATTATGCTAATGCATACGGAACAGAGCATACCACATTGAAAATTCAAGCAAAGACTGCCGCTAAAAATTCCGTTTTGCAACGTACAAACGTAATGAAAGATTCACCAGGAGTTCCTCTAGATGGAGCATGATTATGACCAACCATATATCACAACAATTGGGAAACTATCAACTGGTACGCCATCTTGGACGTGGTGCTTTTTCTGATGTCTATCTCGGCATACACGTTCACTTGAAAACTCCTGCGGCCATCAAAATACTGCATACCGAATTGACAAGTAGCGATGTAGAGAAGTTCCGCACCGAGGCACGTACAATTGCACGTCTGGAACATCCCCATATCGTCCGCGTGATTGACTTTGGCATTGAAGATCATACTCCTTTCCTCGTTATGAGTTTTGCTCCTAATGGCACATTACGACAACGCTACTCAAAAGGAACAATCCTTTCGCTTGCAACCATTATCTCCTATGTTACGCAGATAGCTGATGCATTGCAGTATGCTCACAAGCAAAAGTTTATTCATCGCGATATCAAGCCAGAGAACATGCTGCTTGGACGCCACAACGAGGTACTGCTTAGTGATTTCGGCTTTGTCATGATTGCTCAAAGTTCCATTTCCCAAAGCACAAAGGAAATGGCCGGTACTATCCCATACATGGCGCCTGAGCAATTTCACGGTAAACCTCGTTTTGCCAGCGACCAGTATTCACTCGGCATTGTCGTGTATGAATGGTTAACCGGAGATCGCCCATTTCAAGGTTCCGTTCTCGAAATAACCACACAGCATATGATAAAACCTCCTCCTCCAATACGTATAAAGAACTCTGCAATTCCACCAGAGGTCGAAGAGGTTTTACTTACAGCGCTTGCAAAAGAACCACAACAACGCTTTGCGACAGTGCAAGCCTTTGCTAATGCCCTACAGCAGGCTAGCAATCTAGTTTCTCCTATTGCCTCTGCTTCAACTATCTCTTTTGAAGAAGCGTCAGCGCTTCCATCCATCGGCACACAGCCATTATCTGCTGTGATGACACATGCAGATCTTACCCACAACACTCCTCCTGCCTTTCAAACAGATACTTTTGAAGATAGCTATTCAAATAGAGATTCATCCAATAACCAGCAGTTGACGAATGTACCTGTTGTATCCACTACACATTCCCAGCGCCACCTCTCGCGACGAGCAGTTCTGTTCGGGTTAGCAGGTGTAGCGGTTGGAACTGTAGTTAGCAATGGTATCTGGTTAGCAAAATCCGCGGGATTATTAGGTGGAGGTTCTTCAACTACTTTGTTCACTTACACAGGACACAAAGGGTCCGTACTTACCGCCGCCTGGTCTCCCGATGGATACCGCATCGCCTCGGGCAGCGCCGACTATACTGTTAAGGTCTGGGATGCAGTTTCAGGGTGGCATTCGTTTACATACACCGGGCACAAGGATTATGTATGGTCTGTTGCATGGTCTCCTGATGGGAAGTACATTGCCTCCGCAGGTGGTTTATATGATAAGACTGTTCGAGTCTGGGATGCTACAACTGGAAATCCCATCTACACCTTCGACGATTACACTGATGGGGTGAACTCGGTCGTATGGTCTCCTGATGGGAAGCTCATAGCTACGGGTAGCTACGACAAGCTAATACAAATCAGGGATCGATCAAACGGTAAGAGTATGGGATGCTTTGAACGGAGGAAAGCCCATCTATACTTTGTCGCATTCTAATTATGTAAAGTCCGTTGCCTGGTCTCCTGACAGCAAGTATATTGCTTCATCAACTGGTGATACCAGTAGTCAAGGAACCGGTGAACATCTCGTATACATTTGGAACACGAATACAAAAAAAATGCTTCTCAAGTACAACTGTCATAATGATGGAGTAGCCACCGTGGCCTGGTCACGCGATGGGAAACTCATCGCCTCTGCTGGTGGAAATATCAGTTCGGGAGATGGCGATACTTCTGTACAGGTTTGGGATGCCTTCAACGGTAACAAGGTTCTGACCTATTCTGGGCATCAAAAAATGGTAAACTCTGTAGCCTGGGCGAAAGAAGGGCCACTCATTGCTTCTGCTTCCTGGGATACGACGGTGCAGGTTTGGAAGGTGGAGTAATAGGATATTCATCAGTTGCAGGGGCGCAATGAATTGCGCCCCTGCATCCCCCTCTTTTTGAACCAGTTCTTTCTTGTTGTGTTATTATAAACACACTTTCGCTAACACAAATATAGCAGGTTTAAATCGTTTCTTCTCATAAAGAGAACTACTCTTTCTATCAGGAGAAATCCCGCATGTTCCATTTCACCCAGCACCGGCGGCTGACAATCACTGTCCTCATAGTTGCACCCTCACTTCTACTCTTATTGCTAGTAACAACACATATCATCCCTTTCACTTCAAGAGGAGGCCTGTTAATTTTTGCTACCCCTACTATGCCCAATGTTGATCGGCCTCCATTGCAACTGAGTAGTGATCCTTATACCAACAGCCAGTACCAGACCGAGCTAGAACCCGGTACATACTCGTTTGGCTCAACAATTGTTACAGCATTCCAGGTAGGCCGCTTCATCGATACAGCGAGTTCCAATATTGGTTGGGCAACTTCCTTAGACAGCGGCTCCACATGGAAAAACGGCTTTTTACCAGGTACAACTCAATTCGCAGGTGGCCCTTATAATCGTGTAAGTGATCCGTCTGTCGCGTATGATGCTATGCATAAGACCTGGATCATTTCCTCCGTTGCTGTTATTAGGAATGGTAGTACCCTTGCCAGCCCTGCAATTATCGTCAATCTTTCCACCGATGGAGGGTTGACCTGGAGCAAACCGCTTGATGTTGTGAACGGCGGCAGCACATTTTACGACAAAGACTGGATTGTTTGTGACAACACCTCCACGAGCGCATTCTACGGACATTGTTATGTCGAGTGGGACAACGACAACAAGGGTGGTCTGATCTTGATGAGCACTTCCACCGATGGAGGGTATACCTGGGGAGTAGCTCAGACTACTCTCGATAAAGCACATGGACTTGGAGGACAGCCTCTTGTTCAGCCTAACGGTACAGTGATCGTTCCCATCAGCGGTTATGCAACTTCTCGCATGCTCTCTTTTACCTCCACTAACGGTGGTATCAGTTGGAATAGTACGGTAGTGGCTGCTAAGATTACAGGCAGCGTTCTACCTACTGCCGGAATAGACGCTACTGGCAAAGTGTATCTTGTTTGGGTTGATTGCCAGTTCGAAAAAAGCTGTAATGCCAAAGGGGGAGGCGAAGATGCGGCTCTATACAATGCGAGTCAGGGCGAAGATGATCTTGTTATGTCAACTTCTACCGATGGCATCAATTGGTCGCCAGTGCAGTTAATACCCATCGATCCTCTCGGTAGCGGCATAGATCATGTAGTTCCCGGCCTGGGGGTTGATGAGCAAACCTCTGGTAAAACCGCACACCTGGCGCTAACCTACTACTATCATGCAACAAACTGTGATAGTAATTGTGAGTATTACACTGGATTTGTTTCATCGACTGACGGCGGCGTTCATTGGACACAAAAGATTCAACTTGCCGGACCCATGCCATTATCATGGCTCTCACAGGGCAGAAATAAAGTGGGTGACTACATCTCTACCTCCTTCTGCAATGGGCTGGCTTTCCCCGTCTTTTCGATTGCTACTGCTCCCGACAGTGGACACCTCAAAGAGGAAATATATACCATTACGGGAGGACTGATTGTATAGTTGGGCAAGGGGCATAAAGATAGCGCTCAAAATGAGCGCTATCTCTTGAGCTATAATACTACTGGTTTCTTGTATGCGCCCAAAAATCCAGCAGGTCGCTCTTCGTAACAATACCTTCTAATTCATCGCCATTCATCACAGCCACCGCATATTGTCCTGAGCTGAAGAAGGTATATGCCTCATGCGCAAGAGCACCTGCCTGCAACTCGGCAAATGGCGGACCTTGAAGATCGCGAACAACCATCGATTCCAATGGCTCACCACCTGCAAGATGGCGTAGCAAGAGGTTCTCTGTGAGACTTCCAACTACTTGTCCCTTCTCTATCACAGGAGTCTGGCTAATACCATAACGCCGCAATAACTCAACGGCGTCTGCAATTGAATCACCAGGCGCAACACTGACTACAAGAGGCATAGTGCGCGAGTGAGTACGACGATGAGTAAGCACATCGTGCAGAGTAGGTTCGTCTGTCTCTGCCTGCACCAGCAAATTATTCTCACGCATCCAGGTATCATTGAACTGTTTGCTCAAGTAACCACGACCGGTGTCAGGAAAAAGCACGACGATAACATCGTTTGATGTGAGCCGACGCGCATAGACCAGAGCGGCAGCCATTGCAGTACCTGCTGAACCTCCCACTAGAATGCCCTCTTCACGCGCCAATCGCCGTGCCCAGTAAAATGAAGTACGATCATCGATACGAATGACCTCATCAACAACCGTCGGATCATAATTGTGCGGAAATAGCTCCATCCCAATACCCTCGATCTTGTAAGGCTTCGGGGTATCACCGGAATAGACCGAACCGGGAGGGTCAGCGCCAATCACCTTTACATTGGGATTCTGTTCTTTAAGGTAGCAAGCAGTGCCAGTGATTGTTCCTCCAGTGCCGATACCAGCCACAAATGCGCTAATACGACCTGCCGTGTCACTCCAGATTTCAGGCCCAGTTGTAGCATAATGTGCAGCCGGATTAGCCGGGTTAGAGTACTGGTCAGGACAACAGGCTCCCGGAATCTCATCTGCAAGCCTGTGAGCTACGTTTTTATAATGTTCAGGCGAATCATGCATCACACTACTGGGACAGATGACCACTTCAGCTCCATAGGCACGTAAAAGGCTTCGCTTCTCTTCACTTACCTTATCGGTCATGACAAAGATACAGTGATATCCTTTAATCGCTGCTGCAATGGCCAGACCATGCCCCGTATTACCACTGGTAGGCTCAACAATTGTTCCACCCGGACGTAATAAACCTTGTTTCTCACAATATTCGATCATAGCTGGCCCTATACGATCTTTGACACTTCCTCCTGGATTGAACATCTCCATTTTCGCCAGGATCAAAGGCTGCACATCACTCGCAACCCGGTTGAGACGAATAAGCGGCGTATTGCCGATCGCATCAAGCATCGAGTTATAATAATGCATCTCACCTTGAGCAGCTTCTGTCATCATATCCATTGCACATTTCCCCTTGAATATTTCTAACAGTGCAGGCCACTATGCCGCTACACTCTTTGACGGCATCCAGTATAACACAAAAGAGAGAAGCTACCCCTACACATTTACCAGCACAACCTTGATCTGATCGACAGAAGCAGGCAGATGATCAGCACCAAAGGGAAGTTGAATCTCAACACCTGCCACTCCAGGTTGGGTAACAATATATGTCTTCGCCAACATAGGTGTTGCACCCTTTACAGATTGCTGCCATTGTCCAATTTGTTGAGAGGAAAACGTATGTATCCAGAGTCCATGCGCCGCAACACTCAAATAAATGATTCCATTTTGGCTTTGTTGTACGACCACAGGATTGGCAATAGTCGGTATCCCTTTCAAAAGATAATTACTATCCAACTGTAACGTTGCCTGTTTGATTAACAACTGAGCTGCAACCAGGCGAGCAGTTGTCTGGTTATATACGAATGCCGTGGCCGACACACTTACCTGCACCCTCACCTCATCCACCTGTGTACCAGGAACGCTATCAGATACTACTCTCGTAACATACATAGGCTGATCAGCCTCAACCTCGTTCGCAGCAATCTGTTTCTGAAGTTGTTGCAATGCCTGTTTCTGAAGTTGAGCAATCAGAGCATTTCTCACGCTATCGATGTCAGCCTTAGTCACAACATGCAAAACATGTGCATCCACTCCCCCGCTAAAAGACTGGGGATTACTTACAGTCAGATGATTACCACAACACCTGGTGTTTAGAGCATTCGCAGCGATATTTCCTGTTACACCAGGGACGACAGCGACTGCTGAAGCTGAAAGTGTACCATCTTGTCCTTCATTACGTGGCGGCACCAGCACCGATTGCGTAAGTTTGACTTCTACACCTATGCTTGTTGTAAAAACGATCCCCGCTTGTACTGAGAATGCCGATTGACTGCTATTATCAAAAAGAACAGACCCACCTGCTTGTGTACCAGGTATCGATTTGGTACCGGACGATGCAGTAGTGCGACTGGCCAGTGCAGTGCCGAAGACGGAACGATCAGGAATGATCCGTGTTGTGAGATTCGGTTTGCTAATCTGCGGAGAAGCTGTCAAAAGATACGTGTCTTGCACCGTTTTACTTTGAACGGTCACTGAAATGGTAGCATAAGGCGCAGTACCAAATACAGGAAATCCCATTGGAAAGAAGCTGAAGCCAGATACTCTAGGCATGAGTAACAAGACCAAAAGCGTGAGAGGAACCAATGTCGCAGCTACTACCGATAGGGTAAAAAGCTTACGACTCTGGCTCACATTCTTCCTCATCGATTGATTCACATTGAGCGGAAAGTGAGAGGCAACACGATGGTGTTTCAATCTACGTTGAGGCGCTACTATCCCTGTTTCTGGTGGCGATAATGGCACAGAAATGCGCCGGGCGGGTGGAGCTGTAGTTATAAATTCATCTAATTCTGAAAGGTCGCTATCATCTTTGACAGCAGGCACCGACCCTTCAATTGCCGCTAGAAAAACCTGACGCATTTCGGCTACACTGCCAAAGCGACCTTCAGCCCGTTTTGCCATGGCCTTACGTACCACTTCTCCCAGTTCGGTAGGAATGGACACATCACGATCACACGGAGACGGGATCGGCGCATACAGGTGCATCTTTACGACTTTCACATCATCGGGATCATCATAAGGAAGTTCTCCAACCAGCATCTGGTAAAGCAACACCCCCAGTGCATAAATATCGGTTGCGGTGGTAACAATGCCTCGTGTCTGTTCAGGAGCCATATAGTGGGGCGTTCCCGGTATCTGATCCAGGGGAATGGATTTGCCAATTTGCTCTCCTTCAATCTGCTCGGAATAGCGTACCAATCCAAAATCGGCAAGATAGACATACGGGGGTCCGTCGCGACGAGCCTCTAATAGCACATTCGAGGATTTGATATCACGATGAATTAGACCCTCTTCGTGCGCATACTCCACGGCATCCAGGAGTTGTAAGAAGATAGCAGCAACATCACTAAGATCAGGCAGGAAGCGGCGCAGGTAACCAGTGAGTGTTCCGCCTTCGATAAAAGGCATGACCAGGTACAAAATCCTCTGCTCATCGCCAAACTCGATCAACGGCAGGATATGAGGGTGATGCAACTGGGCTATCGTTCGTGCTTCTCTTGCAAAACGACGCCGCATTTCGCGATCAGTGGCATAGCTACCTAGAATGACTTTGATTGCCACACGCCGACCAAAAGCTGAACGCTGTCGTCCCTCGTAGACAGCTCCCATGCCTCCGACGCGTATGCGCCGTACGACATCATAGTTTCCGAGTTGCATACCCTCGAGAGTCGGCATCGCAGGTGTCTTTCCTATCTATCTATCTATCTAGCTACCTCCCAATCCCTGAGTGGGAGTGGGTGTTAGATGAGTGGGAGCTACAGTAGGACCGCCCGTAGGTGACCCGGATGTGGGTGTGGGTACAGCCGGTGTAGGTGACCCGGTTGCTCCTGGTCCTGGTACGTATACTACTTTCATAGTAATATTTGCAGCATCCGGTAAGTCAGTACCACTGGAGATTACGATAATGACATCACTGACCCCTTGCTGCCCCTTGAGATATTTTATGGCATCCTGCTCGCTCATCTTGGCAATGTGATTCTTAAAACCTGTCAGTGTGGAATCATCAAAATGATAAACCCACACGCCTTCAGCCCTGACAAGTATGGATACTGTTCCCTTGGTATCAATCGCAGTTACTCTTGTGACCTGGGTCAAGATATTGCCTGGATCGGTATTTAGGGCATATGGAGGTCCAGGAGCTGTCGGGGGTGGGTTCGTTTTGAGCAGGCCTGCAGCCATGGTCAGCGCCGCCTTTTGATCATAAACCTCTTCCTTGCAGGTAATCGCCACCGTCACAGTCACATTGGGTGCGCGGTCTCCCGCTGTATGATTGGCAGTAAAAGTAGATTTATTACATATAAACGTATGAGGGACAACTTGTTCATTCGGGAGTACCTTCTTCTGCAATGCTGCCTGCGTGGGAGGAGTAAGCGATGCAGTAAGCGCATTCGCCGCACCATTGATGTCGCTCTGTTGTACGACAGAGTTCGGCTGTGGATTTTGTCCTCCATTGAATTGTCCATTTTTCACCGTAATCCCGGCAGCGCAGCAAGATCCACTAATATCGAGTGCTTTTATGTTTCCGGCGGATCCAATGTTGACTGCGAAACCCGTTACCATTAGGAAACCAGGCAAAGCATTAACAGTAATCGGTCCATTGAAGGTAACTGGCACCCCAGAAGCACCACGAAGAATAGCGCTGCCAAAAGACTTTGTAGATCCGCTATTTAAGAAAGTCAATGCTCCTGTCGCTCGCGTACCTGGAATAGATCCGGTCGATGTTACAGTTTTCGATTGTGGCGGGGAGGATGTAGCAGAGATAATACGCGCTGACACTTCGCGCATGCTTGGATTTGGAGTGCTAGTCACGCCTACGATCTGAAAAATATTTGACTCAACTTTACTATCTGGAGTAATCGTCACCGTAGCTGTTGTAGTTGCGCCGGGTATTATATGAGTAATGTTATTAAACCCACCCGGAATGGCTGCAATGGTGATACCACCAATCAACAACACAGTGAGTACGCCTAACAAAATAGCGAGCAATATGCGTGTTCGTCTAGAAGTACCGCCTACACCGCTGCCACCTGGCCCGCCAGGAGCATTCCCGCTGGGAGGTAGACCGCCACCGCCACTGGCAGCGCTACCAGCCTTTGTAGCTCCAGCGCCCATGGCAGTAGTGCCACCAACTACAGCAGCCATTTTCCCCGAATTACCTCGCTTGATTGGTAGAGCAGTATTCGTTCCATTCGGTTGTGACGATAATTCTGATGCTACGATTGGAACAGCAACAGCCTCCGCTGGAGGCACGGGAAATTTGCGCGTAATTTTGGGACGAGGCGCAGCAGAAGAAAAAGTGATAATTCCTGAACTTGAGTTTTGATCATTGGCAAGAGTCGCTAAACCTGCACCAGCGGCCAGACCCACCAAACCAATAGCCTTTGCATTCTGTCCTTTTGAATCATTATTCTCACCTGCCACATCCAAATCATCGCCAGCTTTGGGAAAGTAAGACTCTTCCTGAAGTGCGCTCATAGTTCCATCAACGGGAAGTGAGGTGGTGCTTTCTTCACCGATTTGACTACCTGACACAGAAGCCACTGCAACAGTAGCAGCAACCTCTTGCTTGCGACCGAATCCGAAAAGCCTTCTTTTAGTAGATTCTTTGGAGGTTCCAGAAACGATAGTTTCTAACTTGATCGATTGCGAGAAGCTTTCTAAAGAAGAGTAAACGGGAAAGCGGCGTTGACGCGCGAACTCAGCCGGGCCTGGGCCACTGAGTGCTATAAATACTATCTCGGCCTTGAGACCGCGCCGCATATTCTTAAGCCCATCAAAATCGACTGGCCTTTGAAAGGCTTTGTTTTGATCAGGCAATACAACTACCACCTGATTAAAACCTAGTTTATCCTGAGTCAATATGGCAGTTAAGACGCTCTGCCTGTCATCGTTAGGAGCTACATATATCACCCCGATACTTGCGCTGCGTGGGTCACTCGGGCCCAGCAGATCTGTGCCGTCACCGTGTCTCATCGCTCTAATCTCTCTTTACACCTTATTTAGCAAATAATGCTAATAGTTACATTTTACACTATATGAAAGAAATCGCAAGTAGATAGACTAACTTCACTATCACAATGATCGAGAAAACCAGCAGTTCACGTATTTGGGAGGCCTTAGCTACCGCCTAACCCTTGAGTTGGGGTAGAGCTAATATGTAGAAAGACAGTCCCGGAGAGCTTACCAGCCTAACAAGCAACATTATTGAAATAAAACGCAAGAATGCTCCCATTTTCGCCAGCGTTCAGAAGCAGGAGTACTATCGAGGTGTTTTGGAAGATGTGAATTATCAACTGGATGATGCCATGCCATGGAGATTAAAAGCAAGAGGTCAAAATGGATACTAGAGAACAAGACTCCTGGCGGTCTTTGTGACCGCCAGGATAATGTACACGAACAAGCTATCTAGGACCAGCGTTACGCACCTCATCGCTGGGCAAAGTGAATTGTGCGAAATTCTTTTTGAAGCGCGCAGCGAGATCGGCAGCCTGCCGATCATACGCTTCTTTGTCAGCCCAGGTATTTCGGGGAATGAGCACCTCATTCGGGACATCCGGACAAGACGTAGGTGAACTCAGACCGAAGATGGGGTCTGTAAACATCTCGACCTTATCAAGCTCTCCGTTGATAGCAGCTCTGACCATCGCTCGCGTATAGTTGATATTGATACGCTCACCTATCCCAAATGGGCCACCACTCCAACCAGTGTTAATGAGATAGCAGCGTACCTTGTGTTTTTCAATACGTTCACGCAGCAAGTTTGCATACTCTCCTGGCCGCAGCGGCAAAAAGGCGGCGCCAAAACAGGAACTAAAGGTTGCCTGTGGCGTTGTTACACCCGCTTCTGTTCCTGCGAGTTTACTGGTATAGCCAGATAGAAAATAATACATAGCCTGCTCTGTAGTGAGTTTCGAGATGGGCGGTAGAATGCCAAAGGAATCAGCCGACAAGAAAATTATCGCGCCAGGATGCCCTCCTCTACCCGACTCAATCACGTTATCGATAAAGTCTACCGGGTAGGCAGCACGTGTATTCTCCGTTAGCGAGTCATCGCTATAATCTGGTTCGCGCGTTTTCGGATCCACCACCACGTTTTCGTACACGGCTCCAAAACGAATGGCATTCCAGATCTGCGGCTCAAATTTCTTCGAGAGATTAATGCACTTTGCATAACACCCACCTTCAAAGTTGAAGATACCATTATCACCCCAACCATGCTCATCATCGCCAATCAGGCGACGGCTTGTGTCAGCCGACAGACTCGTCTTCCCGGTTCCTGAGAGGCCAAAGAAGAGTGCAACATCATCAGCGCTACCAACATTGGCTGAGCAGTGCATTGGTAGCACACCTTCAGCAGGCAACAGAAAGTTGAGAACGGTAAAAATGGACTTCTTCATCTCACCTGCATATCGCGTACCAGCAATCAGCGCGAGACGCTCTTCGAAGTCCAAAATAATCGCTGCCTCTGAGCGAGTACTATCTATGCGTGGATCTGTGTGAAAATTTGGTACACAGAGGATGGTAAACCCTGGATGCTCTGTAGTCAAATCGCTTTCGTTAGCACGCAAGAAAAGTTGTCTGGCAAAGAGGTTATGCCAGGCAAGTTCGGTGATCACTTGAAGCGGCATGCGGTAATCAGGATCAGCGCCGGCAGCAGCATCCAGCACATAGACATCACGCCCCTGTAAATAAGCTGCGAGGCTACGCCGTACCCCCTCAAAGGTCTCTGGAGACATCGGATGATTATACTCGCCCCACCAGATCTTCGCTGCGGACTCTTCATTCGTAACAATAAATTTATCCTTGGGCGAACGTCCTGTGTATGAACCTGTTGTAGCAGCAAACGCACCATTGGCGGCTAACTTACCCTCATTACGTGCCAGGGCATGCTCGACTAATGCTGCTGGTGAAAGATTCCAGTTAATATTGCCTAAGTGAACAAGCCCATATTCCTCCAGAGCTTTTCTGCTCATCATTATCTTCATAGTTTTTTCTCCTATTAGCCAGGGTGCGTCGGCAACTATAATGTCAACATTGTACTGCTTCTCCTGGCACGCAACAACGCTCTTAGTATCCCTATTCATTTAAGTCTATCAAACATATTACGGCTACGCAAGACAAAAAGTAGCCTGCCACTTTCTACGATAATGGTAGAGATCCTTCGAGTCTGCGCACGTAAGCTACAAATTTATCGCCTCTATCAAATTCATTGAGGAACATACCAAAACTTGTAAAACCAGGTGAAAAGAGTAGGACATCACCCGTATGCGTGAGAGATACGGCAGTATCCATAGCAATAGTAAAGTCGTCAAAGACGCCACGGACTGGATCTGTAATCCCGAGTTTCTGCGTTGCTTCCTGCAATGCCGGCAGCAACTCATCTGTACCTGTCCCTTTAAGCAAGACTACATCTCGACATTTCCTCACGATCATCTCTGGCCAATCCTCCAACGGCAGAAACTTTGTGTTTCCTCCAGCTACCAGAACTATCGGCACGTCAAAGGCATCCAGCGCCACGCGGCCCGCCACAGGAGTGGTACTGGTTGTATCGTTAATATAACGCACACTATTCACTACCGCGATTTCTTCCAACCGCTGAGCAACGCCATGAAAACTCCGCACTGTGGAGGCAATAATCTCATCTGGTACGCCAAGCAGTCTCGCAGTCGTTGTTGCCAAAATGATATTTTCAAGGTTATGTTTTCCAACCATCGGCGTTTCAGAAAATGTAAAAGGGAGCAAGTTTGTTGAATCACGTGAAAAGCTGCCCCAGCGTTCCAGGCTTGTATACCAGGTTTCAGCTATGGCTTCCTCGCCAAGACGGCGGGTCCAGGGATTATCATAATTAAATATTGCCAGGTCGCTTGCATGCTGATGACGGAAAATATTGGCCTTTGCCTCAGCATATTCTTCCATTCCATTATAAGTATCGAGGTGATCAGGATAGATATTGGTCATCACAGAAACGAACGGGCTTATCTTGTGCGGAGCAAGTCCTTCAAGTTGCCAGCTTGATAATTCAAGCACCACCAATGTCTCTGGCGTAATCGTAGGGAGTAGAGAAAGGGTTTCAACACCGGAAACATTGCCCCCCATTGATGTGGGCATGCCATTGGCTCGCAATATTTCATAAACGAGCGTGGTAGTCGTAGTTTTACCACGTGTTCCGGTTATGCCGATAATCCTTCCTGGACAAGCCTGGAAGAAAAGTGCAATCTCCTGTTCGATACTTGCGCCGTTTTCGCGCGCTATCCGCAAGTACGGGGAGTCTCGCCGAACGCCAGGAACGCGAATTACGATTTCAGCCCAGAGAAAATCCTCATCGCGATGTTCTCCTAGCACATACTCGATTGACAGACCTGCAAGTGAAACTAAGCTCGACGCCAGAATCTCTGCTGACCTCAGATCGGTTACACGCACAATAGCGCCTTGTTGAGCTGCATACCTGGCAGAAGCGATACCTGACCCATGCAATCCTAATCCCATGATCAATACACGCTTACCACGCAGATCCATATTCATGCTTCCTTCATAAACAATTTTCTCAAAATACGCTGATATATGATAGCAGAATAGCTTCCGAGAGACAAACCAGCATTTCATGCGAAAAAATCTTTCATAGAAATTTGACAACCTGGCGTTCACACACGGCAAAAAAACGCTATAATATAACCAGGTAGAATCATTTCACGAAATTTGATTGTTTTTTCACCTGTGAGTTCCTTTCTAAACTCGCAACTGGTACCTGGAAATTAGACATATATGAACTCAGTACAGCCCGCGCTACTCGAACATATCCTGGAGCGTATGCCGGTTGGAGTCGTCATCCTCGACTGTACCAGCCTCCGTGTTCTGTATTTAAATACGTACCTTCAGTCATTACTACCTCCACCCTGGCATACCCAGAGCCCGATCGGTTATAGATTGCACGAAGTAGTACCCTATGACGTACACAAAATAGCCGAGCCGCTGATACAGCAAGTTTGCTCAACGGGTCGAAGTGTAACTTTCTCTGATATTCCTTATGAAGGATTCCTGGAAACACGAGGTCGCACATATTGGCATATATCTATCGAACTCCTGCTAAACTCCATACCAAGCATGTCATACGAGGGACAAGCATCTGCAGATCTTCAATACCCGGAGCATAGATTGCTTATAACTATCAAGGATGTCACCAATCAGGTACGCTCGAGCTTGCATTTGAATGCCATCCACCATATTTCTTCTGCCATTCTAGAGCGGTTTGCTCTTCCACAAGTTCTCGACAGCATTCTGCAGGCTGTACAGGAACTGGTGGGTTCCACGCGTTGCGCTATTTTGTTGCTTGACTATACTGTATCAGTTAACAACCTGGATACCTTGGACTTCAAGGAACTCAATCAGGACAAAAAAGATCTTCGGAACAGACGTACCTCTACAGTCGCGGTTGCAGCACAGAAAGGTCTGCACCTCAGTTCACAGAACTGGCACCCACAGGTTAACGAGCAGTTACTACTCAGTCAGGTTCTACATAGCCACCGCTCCCTGGTAATTCCAGACACAGATGCCTATCCCGACATCAAGTTTCCTCTACTGGACGACAAAGGCATACCTCGCCGACCAGGTTCGGTACTCTGCGTACCCATTTTCGAGCCAGATCCTACTACAAGTGCCGGTAAAAACTCTTCTTCGAGTTTAGAACACGATTTAGGTAACGGATTAGCTGCTAAAACAATATTAGGGTCAATTGAAGTTTATCATCGACGAGCACGTGGTCTTCCTATCGAAGAGGTAGAATTATTGGAGCAATTCGCCCAACAGGCTGGCCTGGCGATTCAAAATGCGCGTTTGTTCCTCAGCATCGACCACTTAGCACAAGAGGCTAGAGAGCAGGCACATCAGCGTGAGAATGTCATGCAAGCCATCCCCGACGGTGTAATCATCTACGATACGCACTGGCATGTAGCCGACACGAATAACGCCATACGAAATTTGTTAGGATGGACAGAAGATGTGAAAGGTCTGCATATTAGCGAGGCATTGAGTCGTAGTACCGCCATTTTTCCCTCCGACTCTCCCTCAATTGCTGGTCTTGTAGATGAACTCGAACGCTTTCCTCATGAGAAACGGGTAGATGAATTCAAAATGGTGGGAGCAGATGGACGGAATTACAGCATCCGCCGCTCAAAAGCTCCCATACAAAACGACTCAGGCAATATCTTTGCCTATGCCGTTGTCTATCACGACGTGACAGAACAGGCAACTGCGAGAGAACAGATCGAAGCTCAAGTCATTGCTCGCACAATGGAACTGGCGCAACGCAACCAGGCTCTACAAGCAGCACAAGCTGCACAGGAATTAGTGAGTGCACGCTTGAGGCTTCTTATGAAACGATTACCATCAGGTGTAATGCTTGTCTCGGCAGATGACAAACACATCTCTGTCATCAATCATCAAGCAGTAGAGTTGCTGCAACGCATGGGAGTTCCTTTAGACACATTTGATGATCCTGATCAGATTGCTGAAAGCGCTGTTGGCCTGAATATTGAAGATGCTTTTCGTGCAATCAGGCTCTACGATCCTTCAGGTTCGATCATTGCATATGAAGAACAGCCTTTGTTCCGCGCATTGCAAAAAGGAGAGGCAAGCGAAGTCGAACTGCATATGACACAACCTGATGGGCAGAAGTTTTTTTTACTTATCAGCGCGGCACCCTTACATAATCATGATGGAAGGATTACCGATGCTGTCTTAGTTTTGCAAGATTTCACAAAACTCAAGGCGTTAGAAAGAGCACGTGAGGATTTCTTTACGACTATGCTCATGAGCTTAAAACGCCTCTTGCCAATATCCGTGCTCATTTAAGCGCCCTCCAGGCCGACGATTTTCAATGGTCATCCGAGGTGCAACACAACTTTCTGGAAACTGCCGATGAGCAGGTAGAACGCCTGGTGGGTATGATCAACCATTTTCTTGATGCCTCACGCGTTGAAGCCGGGGCCTTGCGTCTCGAACTCGAACCAATTCTGCTTCCTGAGATGTTTGAAGACCTGCAAGAGCGCCTGCTCCTCTTGATCTGCCTGCTGTACAAGCTGACTATGAACTCATTATGAGCGTGCTCACCAATCTACTTAGTAATGCTTTCCGATATGCTCCCGAAGGTGATACTGTTCGCCTGGAAGCCGCGCCATTGTTTGATCCATCCTACGATCAAATACCAGAAGTTGAGATACGCGTAATAGATCGAGGCCCAGGTATCACCGCAGAACGACAGGCTGAACTGTTCACACGCTTCAGCACTTTCGCCGCATTGAGGCGTCCAACAGTAGAACGTCCAGGACAACCGATTGCAGGGACGCAGCGAGGCAATCTTCGCTGGAGTCCCGCTACTGGACTTGGCCTGTACATTAGTCGAGGCATTCTCGAAGCCCATGGTAGTGCACTTCGGCTGAAGAGCAATCCGGGAGAAGGAGCTACTTTTACATTTACCCTGCGTGTGGCAAGTTCGCTCAGCAGCGAGGTTTGACCAGGAGAGGTTGATGTCTACTACAGACAAAAAGGTACGTGTCCTGTGTGTCGAGGATGATCCGCAATTACGTACATTTCTACTTGCTCAGTTAAAAGCTCGGGGCTTCCAGGCACAGGCTGTAAGCGATGGCGCCCAGGCAATCGACCTGGCAGCCATTTTTCAACCGCAACTGATCTTACTTGATCTCTCTCTTCCTACGTTGGATGGGCTGGAATTTTTGAGGCGTTTACGCGAATGGAGTGGAGCGCCTGTCATCGTACTATCAGCCCGCGACGAGGAACTAGTGAAGATTAAAGCTCTTGATGAGGGAGCCGACGATTACCTGACCAAACCTTTTAGCTTGAATGAATTGCTCGCCCGTGTGCGTGTGGCTCTGCGACGAGCTGATGAAACCGAGCGTCTCCGAAGTGGTGCAACGGGCAGTGATCTACAACGTCCTGTATATAAATGTGGTGGAGAGAATGGACTTATCGTCGACTTTGCGCATCGCATGGTACGTTCAGGCGGTGAAGAGGTGCATCTCACTCCCACTGAGTATGATTTGCTATGTGAGCTCAGCCGAAACGCAGGAAAAGTGTTGACACACCGCGAACTTTTACAGCGTGTCTGGGGGCCAGACTATAGCGGTGAGAACACCTACCTACGCACATTTATCCGTCATCTGCGCCGTAAGTTAGAACCCAACTCCGCACAACCTCGCTTCTTACTCAACGAGTTGGGTGTAGGTTATTTTGTCCCACCACCTGATTCCTCTGAATTGTAAGTATCTCAATATGGCGCTTCAGTAAGACTTGTTCCCTCATAAGCGTCTTCGATAGGGAACTGGATATTAAGACTTTCTAATGTAATGGTATTTCCAGGTTCAAATACATTAATTGTCCAGCTTCCCTCTTCGCGACGGTGAACTTCTACAAACACTTCTTCAGAGTCGACCATCATATATTCTTGGACGGTGGGACATGCACGATAGTATGCTGCTTTTTTGCCTCTATCGGTAGCTTCAGTAGTTGGAGATAGCACTTCGACGACAACGAGGGGATAGTGAATCGTTTCTTTCTGGTTCTTGTCGCGCTCATCGCAGCTAATTGTAATATCGGGGAACACGTAGCGTTTTTCGGATAGTTTTAGTTGAACGTCGGAATTGTAGACACGACATGGGTTGCCCTTTAGTGGTCCCTTGATCGCGGCTGTCAGATTAGCAATAATGATGGAGTGATCGGGGCTTCCTCTGGCCAACATTCGTACGACACCGTCGAGATATTCGTAGCGCATGTCCTTGCTGTTCCTGTTGAGTATCAGGTAGTCCTCAACACTCATAACTAAGTATTTGCGTTGTGCCATTGTTCTCTCCCTGCCGCTGTCGTCTGCTTGCGCGTATTCTATCGTAAATGATACCATATTCTCGTTTGCAGGGTAGATACCAGACATACTAATGACCCATTGGCAAGATACCATCATTGTCACCAGTGCAGGCGTATGAACCCTAAGCAATCATTTGCTTGAATGTACGCGAGCAAGAAGAATGTGACGCTGTTTTCACACAATTTTCACATGGCTCAAAATATTTTCACGCCTTTATCACTGATTATCGGGTACACTTCTTCTTAAGTGAGAAGGTCGTTCTCTCAATACCGTATCGGCGTTCTACCGCAATATTACTCTTAACCTTTGCGGGAGCAAGATGTCAGTCATGCAAGACAGAGACGCTGCAGACACGCTGCCGGATGGCGGTGATATGAGTATTTGGAACAAGTCAACATTGTATGGCGCTCACAGTCTAGCGAACCCAACGCAGCAGCAGGTTCGCGAGCAAGGTTCGTCTTACCGCATACTTGTTGTAGAGGATGATTCCTCACTAGCTAATTTAGAAGCAGACATTCTAACGGCCCATGGCTATTTGGTGGCGATTGCAAATAATGGAGAGATGGCCATCACAGTGCTTGAGCAGGCATTGCCAGACCTGGTCTTACTTGATCTAGATCTTTCTGGCACAATCAATGGCTGGGATGTATTGCAAATATTACGCACCTATTCCGCGACACCTGTATTACTCACGAGCGCGGAATCGGCAGTTAACAGACAAATTCGTATTCGTGGCGAAACCAGGTCTACTCTAGACCTTCTGCCCAAGCCATATCTTATGCAGACACTTCTTAAGCGTATAGAACGCATGTTAACGATAGCACCTTACTAGCTGTTCTCAGTGAAAAGGAGGTTCATATGGACCGCAAAGAAGAACGCGACATTGTGCGTAAGGGAAGTTTGTCAGAGGGAGAAATGAAGCTGTTAAGTCAACTTCGTAGAGTTCACCGTGAAAGAATAAGACTCATGGAGCTCCAAGAACACCGGCGTCTAGAATTTATTCGCTGGCTGGTTGACACCGGCAAATTGACGGACCAGATCGCTTCGTAGAACGATCCTTATACTTCCTAAACATAGGTATGCACCTGCCAACTATAACCCTGCCAGATTGGGCGAACTGAGCATACGGTTGTAGAAGCGATTTACTACCTGCTGATCAACACGCATGCCAATACGCGCCAGCAGAATATTGGCAGGTTCCATACTCACGTTGGGTTCGGTCGTTGGATATTCAACAAAGCCCTGGGTGGCGAATAAACGTGAAATCAGTTCGCGATAACGGTAAACATTCAACCCTAGATTTTCAGTATCCCAATGCCAGGATAAACCGATCGCAAACAGAATCATGTCTTCAAGAGCATCGAGTTCGAGTGCAAATGCTAATAAATCGCGTGCAACACCCATTTGACGCCAATTTGAGCTAACTTCGATAGCCACCTCATAAACATTCTCCAATCCATCCCACCACTCATCACCAGGCGCGATTGTCACTTCACCAACAATCTCACCAGCAGGCGAGTGTGCCAGTGCCAGCGCGCAGTCCGGACGCTTAGCAATATTGAAAAGGAGTTGATGCTCACGCTCTGGCAGGCGAGC
>WNFA01017673.1_pt1 | contig 20439 bp, 16 predicted proteins | sample 5400481 | NCBI WGS metagenome assembly WNFA01 (sample SAMN13153340, study PRJNA577476) | soil metagenome | isolation source: 120 cm saprolite under Douglas fir tree site 2 hole 1 replicate 2 | place: USA:California | collected 2015-04-18
GCGAGCCACTAGATTGCCAACCGTCAGGATCACCTGATCTCTGTACCGCTCTCCTAACAACTTTTGGCGCAACTCAAGTCTATCCTCTAACGGACGAAAACGGTTGGTGTCGTATCCAGGATAGACGATCTCGATGCGGCTCGGATCCACTCCGGCACGCTCAACAAATGAGGCAGTGTATCGGCTGATTGCCACTACCCTGTCGGCAGTCTGCAGAGCGAGCATAGGTTTAGGCCATTTCTCTTCGATCACATCCAAAATCTCATTCCCGGCAGCAAAAACAATAAAAGGCATTTTTAGCCAATCACGTAACGTAAGTGCGATTTGACCTTCATCAATCGACCCCAGCATAGTTACCTGCGGTCGCTCTTGAACCATTATCTGGGTGATTGCGGCGCCCCGTCCCACCGCCCTAACATACCTTGACTTGGAAAAGGCTGTTGGGAAGCGGTAAACCCTCGGACCATCCTCCCTGGCAGAGACCCGCCCATTTTGACTAACACCCGTGAGACAACAGACGCGCTCACGTCCCATCGTGGTGGCCAGTTTGCTCATAAACTGCGAAAGTCCACCCACCTGAGGCGGATAGTAAGCTCCACTGATAAGCAGCGACTTCATTAGGTATCTAAACTAATACTAGACTAGTTCTTCCTTTTTAGTGACCTGTAGTTCAGTAAACAGCTAGAAAGACTCTCCTTTTTGCCCCGCCCGTAGCAGTTGAACTGAACGTACCGCATCCCCGAGTGCATTTCTGCCAGCCGGAATTATAGCCAGTACAAAAATGGTGGTTAGAAGAGCGACTACTGCACAAACCATAATTCCGCCGAGAGCGTTCACGGGATGTTGCCAGTGGCGGAACGCAATACAAGCAGCTAGCGCAGACAGAGATGCTGCAGCGAAGGGGGCGATTGTTCGATAAAAGTCCATTGTGCGTACTGGTCCACGTCGTCCGACGTACCAGTACAGAATGTTAATGGTGATGAGTTGTCCAGTCACATATGAGGCGGCGACACCCACAGCACCCCAAGGCAATCCAGCGATTATTGACGCGATAGTAATTGGACCACTTACCATCGAGAGTCTGAACATCTCTTTCGTGCGTCCCTGAGTAATAAAAAGCCACCCCGTTGTGTTGGATATTGGCTGAATCAAACCGGCAATCCCCAGGATGATGAGCAATATTCCTACCTGCCGCCACTGAGGCCCCAGAACAATCGCAACAATCCAGTCAGAGGTTACGATCATCAACGCAACGGCTGGCATTGTCAGCAGCGCTACCTTTTCCAGCATTCGCAGATAGGCGCGCCGGTAAGCTGTGTCAGAATCAGTCAGCCTGCTTAGGGAGGGAATAGCAACCGATGAAATCGGCTCATTGATCTGATCGATAGGCAGCATCATCAATTGATAGGCTCTGCTATAGACACCCAATTGCTGTGCACCCCAGACTCGTCCTATCAATAAGTTGTCCAGGTTTCTGGAGAAAAAATTTATGGTGGAAAAGCCGGTAAAATTGCCGCCAAACCTGAGCATCGATCGCACGCCAGTGTCTTTCTTTGGCATACCTGGACGCCAACGACACACAGTCCAGGTGATCACTGTGCCCGTAAAAACCAGCGCGAGTTGGCTGCCGACCAGCGCCCAATAATGGAATCCATTCCAAGCCATCAGTATAGCCACCATATATCCGACGACCAGCGAGATACAGCCAATGGAGGCAAGAGCAAAATACCGCATTTGCCTTCTTAAGAGCGCCTCGTGCTGCACCGCCATACCACTGATTATGAAACCAACTGCAGTAATGACTGTGATCGAAGTCAAACGTGGCTCGCCGTAAAACCAGGAGACCAAGGGGGCAATCGCCACGGTGAAGATACAAACTGCAACACTCAACGAGACATTTATCCAAAAGAGGGTACTAATCTGGTCAAAACTAATCTCGGGCCTCTGTATCGTCGCGGCGGCGAGGCCAAGATCTTTGTATAGAGAAACAAAGGCGGTCACAAATGCGACCATGCCAATCAGACCGTAGTCTTGAGGCGTCAATAGCCGAGCTAATATGGAAGTAGCAGCGATAGTGATAATGAATTTCAGGGCCTGCGCGATAACGGCAACTGCACCGCCTCGCGCGGTACGTCCGCCGAGATTCGTCTTGAGATGGTGAGTGCCAAAGTACTGGTCATTGGCCGTCGCTACTGCTGAATCGTCAAGGGACATTAGAATGTTAGGCCCGTATGATGCGTCCCGATCTGGATTCTTGTGCTCGGTAGACCTGCCGTGTTAGGCGAGGTGCCAGACGCAGCGACCAGAGGACCAATCGCAGCTTCCAACTGGGAATACAGGCATTCGCCGACTCAAACGATCGTACTGCGTCAGCAAAATCTCCACTTAACAAAAACCGCTTTCCCCTTATGACGTCCGCACTGGTGCGACGGGCTGAAACTGTACGCTCCAGGGCATCTCGTTCCCTTGCTGTGAGGTCCGCGCGTCGACTCACCTTTTCCAGGACTCGCAGTTCACCTTCGAAAGACTTGACGCTATCAGAAGCCAGGCTTCCCTGATATAGGCGTCTTCGAACCAGTACTTTTCGTTGATAGGTGATTCGTGCCTTTGCATCCTTAGCCAACCGCAACCAGAGATCGAAATCCTGAGAGTTAGGGAAAGTCACATCGAACAGACCTACGCGCATTATCAACTCTTTGCGTGCAACAACTGCTGAGGTAATCACATTGCATTCCCCGCAGAGCAGTTTGTGGAAGGTTACCTCTCCATCGGAGGGATTTGTTTCCATGCTGGTCCGACCATCAGAAGTAGGACCGCCAAAATTTACGGCATCGGCGTAGACCAGATCGTAGCCACCATCGCTCTGAATGAGGTTTAGCTGTTCGTTCAAAAAATTCGGCAACCAAATATCGTCGCCGTCTAGAAAAGCCACGAAGCGACCCCGAGCGACTCTTAATCCCGCATTCCTTGCTGCCCCGGCGCCCTGGTTTGCCTGCTTTAAGTAAGTGATGGCGTGGTGGTGTCTTTCGATCGCATCTTCCAGTTCAACCGTATCCGGAGAGCCGTCATTAATAACAATCACTTCAAAATCCTTGAAACTTTGAGCAAACACCGAGTCCAGTGTTTCCTGCATAAAAGCTGCGACTTTATAAGCCGGGATAATTATGCTGACCGTGGGATTCGGAGTTTTGAGATCAGACTGAGCTGTTTCTGAAATCGTCATTAGACCAGTATTTTGGGTGAACTGCCGGCAACTAATATTGGTGCTGAGATGGCGTCGGGACGCATCGCGTCTCGCTCTATCGCAGCTTGATAAATGCGCCGCAGGCAGACTGAATAGGCGACTAGATAGTAGATGTACCACAGATAGGCAACTGAGGCGAAAAAGCTTGCTACCATATAAGCCACCAGGGCGGCCTGTAATCCGATAGCAAAATAGTAAAACCGCCTTCGGGACTTAATGTCAGCGCTTTCACGTTCGATATCACGCAGGCGCTTCAGGGGCGCGATCATAAAAAGCACATAAAATACAGTAGCTGCGACTCCCATTTCGGACGCCACCTGGGTGTAGGCATTATGACTCGCCTTATTGTAGTTAGAGAAAAGAATGTAATTGTCCATCCCGACACCAAACACTGGGTGTCTCACCGCAAGGAAAAGCGACCGTTTAAGATCATCTAGTCGCGCGATGGCAGAATCGTCCTGAGTTGTAGACAAGCGAGCTCCGTAACCGGCAGGGACGACAACAATGAATATGGCAATAAGAGCGGCTCCAACGATACCCAACAGTAGTCTGCTACGACGTGCCAGCTTCCACATAAACACGCCTAGGGCAAATAACAGAGCGAGAAAGCCGCCCCGTGAAAAGGTCGCGACAACGCCTCCTGTTATTAAGATGGCGCAGACGAGATAGGTGATCTTCGAGAATGGATTGCGCGAGGTGAACATCAATGCCAAGGTGATAGGAATCATTGTGACCAGATGAAGAGCTAAGTCATTGGGATTGTCAAACAAGCCGCCGATCACGCCCTGTATACGTAAACCCATTAAGGCAAGCCGGCTTAGGCGATAATCGTTTATGGCGCCAATGCTGAGCGTGCAGGTAGCGAGCAACACCAGAATCCACAACATCTTCAACCGTTTCTCGGATCTTACAACGTTCACCATCACGACGAACACGAGCACCACTTTGAGAAAGTCGATGAAACTATTGCCTGCTCTCCCCGGCTCCAAGGCCAAAGGAATTGAAAGAGCTCCCGTCAACAACAGCAATAGAACCAGATTGACTTCCCTTGGACGCGCTGTAATCTTGCCTTCCACTCCGAGTTGGGTAGGGAGGAAAATAAGTAACGTCGCTATTGCAACCCAAAAAGCGCTCGATGAAAGCCAGAACAAAGACGGAAAATACTCATAAGGTCGGAAGAATACGAGCGCGGTAAACAGAAATATTCCAGCAAAGCTCAGAGAGTGACCCTTCTTAAGAACCCAGTTTTCCCCCGAGGTTTTCAGCAATGATTCCGCATCAATCTTTGCACCGCCGCCCTTTTCTAGCCGCTTGTCTGACTCTTCGAAAGCAGGTCTCGTTTTGGAAAACGATGGAGAAAGTCCTTCGTTAAACTCCATTGAGACCTCTTCGGATGCCGATCTTTTCAGATCACATCCAGTATCGCCTTCCAGAGACGGCATGGAAGATCTGCGCGAGTTCGACGGTCTTAGCGGATCGTAGTCTGAAAATGGTTTGCTGTGTGTCATCCCAAGAAGCAATCGGCCAACCTGGATCTGTCAAGAACGGCCGGCGTTAAGACCTCCATCTTAGAGGCCTTCCCTCAAAAAGCAAAAGAAGCTGCGGGCGCTTCTTAGCGCGGCAGCTCCTATGAATGCGGATCTTCAGGATTTATTTGTGGATCCAATCCCGCTAATTGAAAAACGCTCTGTCCTAAACCGCGACCTCTTTTTCGTCCATCGTGAAAACGAGTGTCTTAACTCTTTCCCGCAGGGCGATCTCAAATTGCCTCGCCTCCTCCACTTCGACGAACGATAGGGCCCTCAACTCCTGCTCAATACGACGACGATAGTCAGAAACTAAGGAGTCAGAAACTCCTAATGAGGCCGCAACTTCTAGTTGTGTCGAATTATCGGAACTCAAATAGCAATGCCACAACACACCCAGGATGCGATTGTATTGCTTTATCTTTCCCCGAACAGCCTCGTGCAGGTTCTTTAGAAACTGATCCACAAAGCCCGCGGCTTCACGTTCGGATTCGCGGCGGAGGAGTCCTTCCTCAGGATTCTCGAGCTTATCAACCGGCTGAAACTGGTTGCCGTCGTTTTCGCTATCATCCCCGTCAAGCGGCACCAGATAAATATCCATGACGGGCAGCCGCGACATTACCAGACTGCGCAACGTGCGCACGTCGATCGGCGAATCCACCGCATCAAGAACGGAAACTATCAGGTCTTCCAAATCCGGATTGCTGATTACTACCTGCGAATCTCCCGTGCAGCCGACCATTCTCGTATCTCTCGCTCTCACGGGAATCATGTGGATACGCTGCTCAACTTCATGTGAACCACGGCGTGGTTTGCTGTCTTTCCACTCACTCAAACCGTAGAGGCGATCGGCTAACCTTCGATGTGGCTCGTCGTCAATGCCGCTTGAATCGAAGCGACGGAAATTTGTGCTGGATTGAATGAGCGTGGAAATTCGTCGAGCGAGACGATAACTTTCCGGGTGTCGCTTCCGCAGCTCGGCGGTCAGCATATTTGTCAACTCGATCTGACTAATCTCACACTCGATTTCGTAGTCAGTCATTTCCGTTTCGAGGTAATGTTCGAAACGGTTTTTGCTGAGGAGCTGCACAAACAGCTCTTGCGTCAGATCGGTATAAGAAGATGCCCCTTCCTCAACCAGTAGCCCGGCGCTACGCGAAGCTCTCACCAACGGATGGTGCGATACGATGCGGCGCGCTTTCGATTGCGGCTGTTTTTCAGAAGTGCCGGTTTCTACTGCTTTTTCGTAATCTTCGCTTATGGATTTCACAGGATTGTCCGTATTGGCCCTATTGGTCTATGTCTGGAGCTTCTTGATTCTCGAGTCTGGTGGGCACGTTTCAGGCAATGTAATGATCGGGGATAATGCTCATTGTTGCCGCGCTGGGTTCAGCTATCGAAAGAGGAGTTCGCGGCGGCCTACGAATTCTGGTCACCAGGTTTAGGCAGAAGGTTCCGCCTGGGTTGAAACCCGGGGCGATCTGATGATGTTTCGGAAATGGAGACTTCTGGTGCCGGCCTAAAGCCGAGCGCTGGAAGAACTGTCAATGTGCCCGATCTAATCGCACGAAGCAGGTGGGCTGTCCTGGAGAAGCGTCAGAGAGCAGACTGCCCTTTGACTGACGTAACGGATGTTAACAGCATTTTTAAGAATGGGCAACATCTTTTTACACAAATGTAAGCCCTTTGATTTCATGGAAGAAAAAAGAGCTGGCAGCCCAAAAAACGCTGGAATCCGGGGATGATTAGCCTTTTTTCTTTGTTGAACAGATAGAGCGTTTGTGCGGAACTCGAACCGTTGGATCGGAACCTTCTTGCCCCTGGCTCCTCCCAATGCTCAGACGCCTCGGCTGCAACTGGTAGAATGGCGAAATAGAGGCTGCTAAAGCGCCTTCAGGGGTAAAGATGAAAGGCTCAAACACAATTTCCGCTTCCTTTAGAAAAACAGAGGCCTGCCCGTCTTCCAATATCCTCCTATCTTTCCGTCTAAAAAAACTGTCCCCCGAGATTTTAACTTTGGTCAGTTATCACCTGATTGTCTGCGAGTTTTGTGGCGCCGAACTGCGGCTTCTCGCCCATCACTGTGCAACCGAGAAACGTGAGCGTAAGGTACCAGACATTCCCATGAACCTGAGAATTCTAGCGGAATCAATCCTCTGCCAAAGTAGCAAAAATCGAATTATTCGCTGAACCTCGTAACGTGCCGATCAAGGAGACATGCTCCTGATTTGTATTTGCCTTTCATGTCACGCTTTGTAGTGGATTACTTTCACTGTCTCGAGTGTAACCAAACCATCCTTGATCATTTCGTCCAATAAAGGCAGGAACCTCTCGATTTTTGCCAAACTATCGACGATCTCTATCACCATCGGCAGGTCTTCGGAAAGTCGCAGTATCTTTGCCGTATGCAAAATGCTGTGTTTACCGAAGCCCATCTGCCCTCGCAGCACAGTAGCGCCTGCGAGCCCCTGCTCTCGCGCCTTCATAACAATTGATTCATAAAGGGGATGATGGCCATCGCGATCACTCTCTCCTATAAACACTCTTAGCAGGTAACCGTCTTCGGGTATCTTCATGAATACACACCTAGATGAATCTGGCCAGCGAGTAGCCGGCCCAAACTGTCAGTAACCCCGCAACGTTGGAGACGAGGACATTCATTGTCGCCAATCCCATTTCACCGTCTCTCAAAAGGGTAAATGTTTGTAGACCGAAAGAGGAGAAAGTGGTGAAGCCGCCGAGAAAGCCGATCATGATTGCGGTGCGAACAATATCGTTGACCAAAAACCGCTCTTGCATGAGGTAGAAGAGAAAACCGGCCAGAAAACAACCGACTACGTTGACGACCAATGTTCCAGCGGGAAACGTTTCGCCGAAGCGCCGGGCAATGAAACCCGATAAAGCATACCGAGCCAGTGTTCCAAGCAAGCCAGCCAATCCGATTAGAAGAAGTCGCGGCACTGATCTACTGAATATCTCAGAAACTTCTCAACCAAAACATGTGTTAACCTGATAAAGTTTATCGGACAACTAAAAACTGACGGTTACGAATACAGCTCTTCGATTAGATCACCAAACCTCTGATCGATCACGCTTCGTTTAATCTTGAGGGTGGGTGTTAACTCTCCACCAGCAATACTGAACTCATCCGGCAAAAGTGCAATGCGGCGAATGCGCTCGTAATCCGACAACTCCGAAGTAAGCGCAGCCACATCACGCTGAACAATTCTAATCGCCGCTGAATGGCGGCTGAGTTCAACTCTGTCTTGCGGAAATTCTTTTTCAGATTCTGAAAGCGCCTGTTTCAGGTTCTCCCAGTCAGGCACAATTAAGGCTGCAGGTTGCTTGCGACCGGCGCCGACAACGGTTACCTGGTTAACAAACTCGCTTTGCTTCAACAGGCTTTCAATTATCTGCGGAGCAACGTACTTTCCATTCGAGAGTTTGAAAAGATCTTTTTTCCTGTCGGTAATGTACAGACGGCCATCCTTCTCTATATGTCCGACATCTCCGGTTGCAAACCAACCGTCTTTCAGAACCGCCGCCGTAGCTTCAGGCTGACCGTAGTAGCCTCGCATAACATTCGGCCCGCGTATGAGAATCTCGCCGTCTTCGGCGATCCGTAAGTCAATTCCCTCGAAAGGCATTCCCACCGATCCAACGTGGTTGTTGTCCGGCCGATTTGCCGTCACGATACATGTTTCCGTGGCGCCATACCCCTGCAGAATTGGGATTCCCGCCGCCAAATAAGAATAGGAAAGCGCTGGGGAAAGCGGAGCACCGCCCGAAACAAAGTATCTCAGTCTGCCACCGACGCCTTCTCTCCATTTGGAAAACACCATTCTACTGGCAAGTCCGTGCTTAAGTCGTAACCTCGCCGGAACTCGTCTGCGCGTATCTTTAAGTTCGCCATACCGCTGACCGACTGCGAGCGACCTTGTAAAGATGCGTCGTTTCCAACCCTTCTCCGCCATTCCTTTCTTAACGATGCGGTGATAGACCTTCTCGAACAGTCGTGGCACTGCGGTCATTACAGTCGGACCTACCTCGCGCAAGTTTTCCCCAACCTGATCGAATGAGCCCGCGTAATAAACGGAGACACCGTTGTAACAGAAAACATAAAAGCCGGCCCGCTCAAAGATGTGAGACAGCGGCAATACGGACAACGCCACATCCGTTGGCCCAATCGGGAGTCCCTTCGTGATCGCAAGGACGTTTGACATGAAGTTGTTGTGGGTCAACATCACGCCCTTAGGCTCACCGGTAGTTCCGGACGTGTAGATGATAGTGGCGAGATCATCAGGTCGCACCGCACCAAGATACGCGTCAAAAGCCTCGGGTCTCTCTTGCGCCTGCGTTTTGCCTCTGTTCTCAAGCGCTTCCAACGAGATTCCGCGATCGATATCTTCGGCGACTTCGGGATCGAAGAAGATCAGATGCTCGAGCATGCGTTCGGCGAGCACCGTACGAGCATGCCGGTAAAGTTTACGATTGGAGATGAATATCGCACGCGCTCCTGAGTCCTTGAGGATGAAATCAATCTGATCCACAGCCTGGGTGGTGTAGATGGGCACATTGATGGCGCCCAGACTCAAGATAGCCAGATCGACGATCGACCACTCGGGACGATTTTCGGAGAGCAAGGCAATGCGGTCTCCAGGGCGAATACCTAAAGCCGCCAAACCGAGTGCGACATTCTGCACCCGCTCGACAAAAGTGGCTGCGGGTATGTGGATCCACTCGTCGCCAACCTTCTGGTTTAGCGCATCAGGTTTGCCATGCTTGAGAGCAGCGGCAAGGCATAACCCTGAAATCGAAGTCGCTCCCGTCATGGCGGGATTGTTATCTTTGGCCGAAGCCACGGAAGCCACGAATTGGCGTCTCCTTTGCGACTGTTTGTCCGAAAATTCTGCCGGACTGTCTTCAGATTAAATAATGCGAGATCGATTTGCGCGCGGTTCATACTAACTTTGCGCTCGCCTCGTTCGCACTTGAAGCGCGTGGCTTCGTTTTCGCCGACGCCGACGAGGTGCTTCCTCGACTCGTCCATTAAGGGTGGCAATTGCTGCCAACACTAAGAAGAGAAGGGCGTTCGAAGTTGTGTGTAACGTAAAGTCGAAGAAGCTATGAACGAGCACGCCACAACATCCTCCCAAAGCGGCAATGGCAATTCCGCGCCTAAAATTGTCGCGCGAACTACTACGTGAAAACGCCTTACGGAAAAGTACTGCCACAAAAAAAAGTGCCAAGCCAGCACCGATGATACCGCCGTCGGACAATACTTGCAGATAGTCGTTGTGAGCCTGCTCTAGTCGATAGAGTCCATTGCGCGAATCATAGAGTGTGTAATTGACGCCAAAAGCACCCAAGCCTGTACCCACAATCGGATGATTTCTGATCATCTCCAGTGTTACGGACCAGAAGTGGGCTCGTCCGGTCGTTGGATCGTCGATATTCACACTATCGATCATTCGTGTGAGTGACTCGGTACCGAGCAGGGCGACCCCGACGAACAAACCGACTATGAGCGCGACGCCCAGGCCTGCTCTGATGAGATATCCTTTCATTCGACCACTCTTTGCCTGTTCTCTCTTCTGTTGTTCACCACGTCTAAAACTCGTGACTACGGCGAAAAAGAGAATTTGTGCAATCAATGCGATTATGCCGCCGCGCGAGCCCGTCGTTATCAACGCCACTCCCATGAGAGCGGCCGCAAAAAAGTAGAGCAGTCTTTTCTCCTTGTCGATCGCGTTTGCGAAAAGCAGACCCAGTGGTAACGCCATCGTCAACTCCATATAGCCCGCAAAGTGATGTCGATTGATAAAGGGACCAAATGCCGTGCTCTGACCGAGTTCACGAATCCAGTAAACCTTCGTAGGACTAGATATCGATTGCGTTAAACCGAAGATCGCGAGGCAACAGCCGAAAATGATTATCGTGCGCGCCAATAGGCGAAGACGATGTGGCGTGTCGGTATAAACCAAAGTGGCGGAGAAGTAGATGAGCAAAGTTGCCAACTGCACCAGCACGAGTCTGGTGGAGTAAGGATCGAGAGACAAACTTCTGGTTAGACTTGTTGCTGCGAGTGTGTTGCCGGCGTCGCGGAATGGCAGAAGTTGGACCAGTCCGAGCACCAGCGCTCCGAGAAGTGGAAGTTGGAGAAGATTTCGGCTAACACGGAGCCTGCCTAAACTCCAGCCGTCGAGAACCCAAAGAAGAAGAATCGCTAAGGCCCCGAGATTAAAAAGTCCCAGGGCCCAGTAGTGAACCGTACCGTAGGCCAGCGCCGAGAGAACGATAGCGATACAAATAATCAGGAAAAGAAAACGACTCGCCAGAGTGTGCTGGAGGCGAACAGCACGCATCGCTGAGCCAACCGCGAGCGGCGCAGAACGAGAAGCGGAAACAATTGCGTTAATTTCGCCGTTGGAAACGGAAGTCGTCATACCAAACCATCCCGAAAATTGGACATACCGGCGTGTCGCCACATCCTTCTCGCATAGTTCTCACAACGACGGCCTGGCTTTTTGTTCCGGTCTTGAAAGAAAGGGCGACACGTTTCCAGTCGTTATCGCCAGTGCCCGCCGGTTCGGAAGAAGCTAACACTGAATTATCCGTTGCTTCTAAAACCTGAATTGCTGGCGTACTTCCACTCTGAAGTTTTTCAGTCTTCACATAGTATTCAAAATCGTATTGCGTGTTCGGGAAAACGGGTATTAACTGCGAGACACTTATGGACTCCAGATGTGAGCGCACCTGAAACAACAAACGTAAACTACGAACACCCGTATGAGCGTGTGAGGGATCGATGCCAATTTGCATCTGGTTTACCTGCTTTACCTGCCAACCAAACACCTGATCGGGTCCGTATACAATGTCGTCTTCAAAACCTCCGTCCATGATGCGCTCGGTTGAAGCGCGGGACGACTCGCCAGGCGCCAACTCATTCCACACACGCATTGCGTCATGGAATCGCTGGTAAGTAACAAGACTGTTTACTACCGAGAGACCGGCGGCGCGGTTCGCTCGTTTCTCGCTCTCACTCAAGGTATTCCACAAACGCAGACCATCATCGATCCGCTGCTGTCCAAAAAGATAAAGCGCAAGCCCTGCTCTCGCTTCGGCCGTCGAGCCCACTGCGATCTTCAACGCGTCAAAATCCTCGTTGTAAAGTTGCCACGCGAGATTGAAAAGTTGCGGACGAAATTCAGGATCCGCATCGCTGGCACGGCGGAGTTCCGCGAACCCTTCATCGTAGCGCTCGGTCCTCAACAGTAGATTGCCCAGATACCAATGGGGATAAACATAAGAAGGTGCGAGGAGTGTGGCCTGTCGTAACGCTTCCTCTCCTCTTTTGGTATCACCTAACTGTTCGAGGGCCAAACCCAACGCCATCCACAGGCGATAGTCATTCGGTGAAAGCCGGACAGCCTCTTCGTATTCTGGGGTCACCTGAGCCAGCCGATCTGGAGGCAGTTTCTTGATTAAGACATCAGCGAGTCGCCAATGCGTTAAGGGATCATGGGGCGCGAACGACTCAGCACGTTTTGCTACTTCTACGCTGTTTTCGTCCATAACAAAATACTCGGCGATCGTGTTCCCCAGATACCAGCGCACAACAAAGTAGGACCAAACGGTTACACCGATTAGCAGCAGGATCGCAATAACTTTTATCACCGGCTTGCGAGCGTTCAGCTCAATTAATTCTTTGGGCATTAGAAACTCTAAAGGTATGAAAACGAGCTTTCACCGCCACCGCTCAATTCGGACTCAGCTCTTCCATCAAGATCTTCATTCGTTTTACGGTGATCTGACGTTCGGCGCAACATCGCACAACTTCTTCAATTCGGTCTTGGGGCATTTTTGAACTCGAGATAACCACCTCATCGACCTCCTGTTGTTCGCAGACCTGTCCGAGCTCTCCGTTGCCGCCGAACACACGTAGTCCATGAATGACTTTGCCGCTCTTGGCGGGATCGTCGTCCAGGAAACCAATGGGCGCTAGTTTAAGCGCGCGATTGTTGAGTAGTTCTCTTAACAGTAGTTCTCCCCCGTCACCGGCCCCGTAAATCAATACCCGTCGTCCCGTGTGGCGATTGCCGGCCGGTAGCATTTGCCGAAAGAGCCTGAAGGCCATTCGGCTGCCCGCCAGAAACAGAAACATCAGTATGCCGTCGAGCGCGAAAACCGTGCGGGAGAAACCTTCAAAACGGAACGCGAAGAGAACCGCAAGTAAGCTTGCGACGGAACTCAAGAGGACTGCTTTTGCAAAAACTATCAAATCATCGATGCTTGTATAACGCCAAATGCCTCGATAGACACCCATTACCAGAAAGGCGCACATTTTCACGAAAACAAGCACGGGCAAAGTGCGAAGGAACAGCTTCCAGGCTGGACTTTGAGAGAACGATCCAAACTTTATGGCGTAAGCGCTCCAGTAGGACAGAATGATGAGAACCAGGTCCAGCAGTACTTCGAAAACTCGTCGCTTATAGGAAACATCGACCAGAAATGCATACAGAGGCTTTTCCTTTAACGCCTCCTCCTCTTCGGTGGGGTCGTATACTTTTACACCGGCAAGATAAACGCCAACGAGAGTCAATAGGATCGTGAATCCCGCGATTGCCGCCAGGCTGACATCGAGCTTCATACGCTGCACGATGACCGCAAGCACTCCCGATAGCGCAGCAAATCCATAAAGCATCCAGACGGCGCGTCGCTCCGACATCCCTAAGGCGACCAACCGGTGAGAGGTATGATCGCGGCCGCCCTGCGACGCTGCCCGGCCGGAAAGTTTACGCAGAATTGTTACGAAAGTGGTGTCAAAAATAGGAATGAAGAGAACAAGAATGGGCACGGCCAAGACGGGAAGGAAACTTCTAGATCTTCCTCCACTCACATTTACGAGAGCCGAACTTGCCAGAAAGAATCCTACAAACATCGACCCACAATCGCCCATGAAGATTGATGCAGGATTCGAGTTGTAAATCAGAAAGCCCAACAGTGCTCCCGCAAAAGCTGCGAGCATCAAAGCATCAGTCAGTTGCCCGTTATTGATAAAGCTCAAGGCCAGGAAGCCTGCTGCAAGGATTGCAATTCCCGCCGCGAGCCCATCCATGTTATCAAGGAGGTTGACTGCGTTAGTGATGCCAATCAGCCAAAAGATCGTTAGAGCCATGTTTAGAGATAGCGAGTGAGTCCATGGAAGGCTCAAGCCGTAATAGACAACGAAGGCTGAGCCCAACACCTGGCCGATCAGCTTTTGATAAGGCTTTGTGTGAATGAGGTCGTCAATCAAGCCGACCAGGAAGAGAAAACTACTGGCCTTAAGAATCACCCAGCCATAGGGTGTGTGAGGGACAAACAGCAGATAGGTTGTGACTACGGATAACCAGATCGCTACCCCGCCCAGCATCGCGGTGGGTTTCTTGTGCCAGCGATCAGTCTTCGGCTTTGCGACAACACCGAAGCGACGGGCGATGGCTCGTACAACCGGCGTAAGAACCAAAGCGAACATTATGGAAGCGGCAACCGCCAGTAGATTAAGCGGGCTAAAGGGCATGTCTTCGCGGTGGGAGAATTGTCAAAGTGTTGATATAAGAAGCTATTTCGTCAAGAAACTATTCGATAAGTAGCGGCAACGCAAGCTCCGGGGAGATCAATCAACCAAAGCCGGACGCCGGCCGCTTTGATAGTCGATGACGGTTTCCAGAATTCCATCGAGGTTCATCTGGGGCCGAAAACCGACTAGCTTACCCACCTTGGAAATATCGGGAACGCGTCGAGGCATGTCTTCAAAACCTTCCTCATAAGCCTCGTCATAAGGAACAAACACAATTTCAGAACTGGATTGAGTCAGTTCTTTCACGCGCTTGGCGAGATCGAGAATTGTGATCTCCTGGTTTGAGCCGATATTGAACACCTGACCCACAGCCTCCGATTCGTCCATCAGCTTGATCAAAGCACCGACAACATCCCCAACGTAACCAAAACAGCGGCTCTGTTTTCCATCGCCATAAACCGTGATTGGACGTCCCGCAAGAGCTTGCTTAACAAAAGTCGGGATAACCATTCCGTATTGGCCGGTCTGTCGCGGACCGACAGTATTGAATAATCTCACAACGATCGTAGGCAGTTTCTTTTCTCGCCAGTAGGCAAGCGCCAGAAATTCGTCGATAGCTTTCGAGCAGGCATAACTCCAGCGGCCCTTCGTTGTGGCTCCCATAACCAGATTTCCATCTTCACGAAACGGTACGTCCGTGCTGAGGCCATAGACCTCAGAAGTGGAAGCGATCAAGACCTTCTTCTTCTTCTTGTTGGCAATCGACAGCACAACCTCAGTTCCCCGCACGTTCGTCTCTATGGTCCGCACGGGACTTTCAACTATCAGCTTTACACCTACTGCTGCAGCCAAATGAAAAACGACGTCGCACTGGTCCACCAATTCGGCGGTCACAGGCTGATTGTGAACAGTATCTATTGTGTAATGAAAGCGTGGCTGGCCTTTGAGATGTTGAATATTTTCAATAGTGCCGGTGGACAGATCATCAATAACATATACTTCGTCGCCCCGTTGCAGGTAGGCATCGGATAAATGTGACCCGATAAACCCTGCCCCTCCCGCAACCGTTGTTTGGAATAGTTTTGCTCAACGAAACGCCGGCCGCTTTCTCCTAACGCACCGCGCAACGCATCGTCATTTACCAGCCGGTCCAATCCCATCGCAAAAGCTTTAGCGTCATCCACAGAAGCGCTGATGCCTCGTTGGCAAACCACATATGACATGGTCCAGTCGCCTGGCTGAGGTTTGCCGAGCAGATCAACCACTCCACCGACCGCGGTGGCAATAACCGGCCGGCCGTTTGCCATTCCTTCAATCAAAGTTAGCGGTGTGCCCTCATTTTTGGACGTTAGCGCGACGATATCAAGAGCAGGATAAAAATTCTCCGGGTCGCTGCGGTTGCCCGCAAAGATCACATCTCCTACCAAGTCGAGTTCTTCCACCAACCCCTCGAGTTCACCACGCAAACTACCGCCGCCTATGATAATGAACCGTACCCGCCTTGCCTGGTTATTTAATGAGCTCTGTTTGAATTCTGAGATAGCGCGCAAAAACAACTCGTGATTCTTAACCGCGGTCAGGCGGCCGACAATACCGACTAGTAGCTCATCCGCATGCACGCCCAACTGATCGCGTAACAGGGAGCGCCTGCTGGGGCCATCGGCAAATTGATTAATATCCAGCCCCAGACGGATAATGACAAACTGTTTCATGCTCCCGACTCGGAATCTATCGTGTATCTCCTCGCACTGCTGCTCGGTGATAACTACTATGCGATCCGTCGCCACGCGCGCGAGAACTCGCTCGACGAAAAGAAAGAAACTCGTTTTAATTTGTCCGTAGTAGCTGTGAAAGATATGACCATGATAAGTGTGCACCAGTTTGCATTGTCTTCTTCTGCCGATCAACGCTCCGGGTATAGACCAACGATATAGTAACCCGGCGATTCTGCCTACCGTCCCAGCCTTGGCTGTATGTGTATGAACAATGTCAGGCCGTTCTCGGCACAACAGCCGGTAGAGCTTCCATACGGTCAACAGATCCTTAACCGAGATCTCCCGGCTCATTTCGGGAACGAAGACCGGTTTGACACCAGAATTCTCAGCGAAATAGCCCATATCGTCTTCGCCCGCTGGTACCGTTCCCGCAACGAGAACCGATTCGTAGCCAATGTTCCGCAGTCCTTCAGTAAGCCAAACTACGTGTTTCGCCGGTCCGCCCACGTTTAGACGGGCGATAATGCGAACTATCTTCATGAGCTTCTTGGTTTTAGATTTTTGACACTAACCATCAATTCGATATGGCGTGTCAGGATCATCTTCGTGCCTGAGTTCGTCAACCAGCTCTCGTTTGCGCTGGCCCATGTAGAGCCGATTGGGGCAGTTGATCACAATTCCCGCAGCCTGTCCGACGTTTTGGTATGCGTGGACGACGCCCACCGGCACCAGTACCGAAGCGGGATTGTCTTCGCCGACGACGACTGTCATAACACACTGAAAGGTCTCCGAATCCTCTCTATTGTCCCACATACGCAGCTTGAAATTTGAGGGACCAATGAAACAGAAAAGGTCTGCCTGGTCTACGTGCTCGTGCGGTCCGCGGGTTACACCGGGATTGGTTGACGAGATGTAGGCCATTGCCGGGTAAAACTCGGCGGCCAACTCATCGTGTCGAAAGAGTTCTGCCAGCCAGCCCCGTGAATCTTTGAATTTTCGCAGCTCGCGAACAACAACGCCCGCGATCTGACCCGGCTTGAAGTTTTCAGGCATTTGTGATGATCTCGGCTGGCTGCTGCCGCGGTAATTTATTTGCGCCTGTTTCTGCTACCAGGTTCGACGCGTGCAATAAACTCTCAAAAGTTCCAGCGTCGGTCCACCAGCCTTCCAATTCTTCCCAGGTCATGTCGCCCCGGGCGATGTAAGCATTGTTCACATCCGTAATTTCAAGTTCGCCCCGTCCAGAAGGCTTCAACGTTCTAATGATGTCGTACACTTCACCGTCGTACATATATATTCCAATAACGGCGTAATCAGACTTTGGCATCTCCGGTTTCTCCTCAATGCGCAACACCTGTGGGCCGTCGAGCTCAGGCACGCCAAAGCGTTGGGGATCCTGAACCTTCTTCAATATTATTTTCGCGCCTCCGCCCTGATGGCGATAAGAGCGAACCGCAGAACGGATGTTGCCCTCAATGATGTTGTCTCCCAGGACAACGCATACTGGATCGCCGCCGGCAAAGTGTTCGACCAGCGAAAGAGCTTCCGCAATGCCACCTTCACCTTCCTGGTAAGTGTAGTTGAGATGTTTGAGACCAAACGCCTTGCCATTTCCCAGAAGCCGCAAAAAGTCTCCTGCGGAGTTACCACCAGTAACTATCATAATGTCCGTTATCCCCGCATTCACTAGCGCCTGAACCGGGTAATAGATCATTGGCTGATCATAGACTGGGAGCAGATGTTTGTTTGTTACAGCCGTGAGCGGACGCAGTCTGGTTCCTAATCCGCCGGCTAATACGACACCTTTCAATCGATTTCCCTCCCGTGAGATATTAGCGCTCGGCTCTGATCTTCAGCGAGTCGCCCATGTGGCTCAATCTGAGCAATCCATTCATTAAGTTTTTGAACGCCCTTCGAGGCCCACTCTTAACAAGAGAAGCGTTAAATTTATAACCGGTGTGCACGCGATCAATGCCAGCCTCAGAATGCAAGCCGTTGTCTTTATGAGGGCGCAACTTCCCCAATAGTTCGAACGGGTTTAAGCCTTCAGTTCTCACGTCACAACTCCCAAAACCCGCTCTGATCAGCAGACCTTTCAGGCCTTGTTCAGAAAACAAGTGCAGGTGCTCTGGTGGACTAACCACACTCCACTCCACCCCCAGGAGGCGCGCCGACATACCCTTCGCGTTTGGAGTAGTTGCCCAAAAGAGTCCTCCCGGACGAACAATACGCGCAATCTCGCGGATGGTTAATTGCGGATCCGGAACATGTTCCAGAAGTTCACTTGCGATTACCACATCAAAGGTTTCATTTTCATAGTGAGCGTCGGCAAGATCGCCACAGAAAGTATTAAGGCCTTCCGTCCGACCATGATCAGCCGCAGTCTTTGAAACCTCAATTCCGGCAGCGTTCCAACCCGCGCGCTGCGCGGCGTGAAGAAACGAGCCGGCGCCAAATCCAATCTCTAACAACCGATTAGCCTGGCGATACGGGGCGAACTCGCCAACGATTTCATCGAGTCTCTTATGGATAAAGTCGGGGACTGTGAGATTGGCGTCGGAGTAATAGCCGTCGTAATCCTCTGCATCTGACAGGTCCGGAAGCGTCCCGGTGTAAAGGCTTCCGCATTTTCGGCATGAAAGTATTTGAAAGGCATTCTTCCGACCTCGATGAATCGAGCTCTCGGCATGACATCCGGGACAACTGCGCTCTCCTTGTTTGCCTTCAGTCATTGAGTTGAATTTCCGACTGCTGATAGATCGAGACGCAAGAATTCCTAATCGATGACTTCATTGAACCACAATTCAAGCATGAGCAGTGTCCAGAGATGTGGCGAGTAGTCGCGCTCCGAACGCGTATGTAACTCAACCAATCTCTTGATCTCCTGCGGTCTAAAGAGACCCCGATTCAATGCTCTTTCAGAGAGAATCGTTTCCCGCAGAAAGGGTTGTAGTTTGCCGCGAAACCAATGGCCTATCGGCACACCAAACCCCATCTTGCGGCGTCCTAGATTTTCAGCCGGCAAAAGTTTCCGCAGCACGCGCTTCAACAAATATTTCGTCGTTAATCCGCGCAACTTTAGTCTCTCAGGCAAACTCGCTGCAAATTCGATGACATGGTGATCGAGAAAAGGGGATCGCGCTTCGAGTGAAACCGCCATCGTGGCAATATCCACCTTCACGAGAAGGTCGTTTGGCAGATAAGTCATGATATCAGCCTCGAGTACCGCATCCACGATTCCTGTTCCATTTGCGCCCGTGAACCACGGGTCTAGCAGGTCGCCGGAATGGACATTTGCAGTTGTGTGACTAAAGTTCTCTGAGTAAAGCTCTCGCTTGGCATTGGCATCAAATACGCTCACCCAGCGAAGGTAGCGTTCGCTCTTTGGCAAAGAGGCAGCTTGCAGAAAACGTTTGGCATCCCTTACGCGGCTGCGGCTGGTTTCGGAGGTCGGAATAAGATCGAGAAACTGCTTGACCACGGATTCTCGCAGCAAAGCCGGCAATCGATGATATTTCTGCGCCAGCTGCATAGCAGCGTAACGCTCATAACCGGCGAAAGATTCATCTCCTCCGTCGCCGTTCAGCGCCACTGTTACATGTTTCCGCGTTTCTCTCGCAACGTAATACGTCGGAATTGCCGAGGAATCCGCATATGGTTCGCCATAATGCTTGACCAGTAACGGCAAAACTTCGAGAGCATCAGGACGCACGATAAACTCACTATGATCGGCGCCCACGTGTTCCGCGATTCTGCGCGCATGCTGCAGCTCGCTGAAATCCTGTTCTTCAAAACCAATCGAAAACGTTTTTATTGGCTGGCTTGATTGCTCGCTCATTAGCGCTACCACAGCGCTGGAGTCGATGCCACCCGAGAGAAATGCTCCGAGGGGTACTTCCGACATGAGCCGCACCCGCACGGCATCGCGGAGAAGCTCCAGCACGCGCTCACCAGCTTCTTCCTCACTAATTTCTATTTTGCTGGAGAAATCCGGTCGCCAGTACCGCTCAATTCTGGTCTCTCCCTTGCGCCAACGCAGTGTGTGCCCAGGTTCCAACTTCCTAATTGCTTGATAAGCAGTGAGCGGGGCGGGAACGCACATGAAGGAGAGGTAGTAATCGAGAGCAGTTATATCTATGTCGCGACTCAGATCCGGATGAAGCAAAAGCGAGCTAAATTCTGAGGCAAAGATAAACTGCCCGTTCACCCGTGCGTAAAGCAATGGTTTTTTGCCGACTCGGTCGCGTGCCAAAAACAATTCCTGAGTTCTTTCGTCCCAGATTGCAAAAGCAAACATTCCGCGCAGATGCTTCACGCAATCAGAGCCATAACGGTCGTATGCGTGAATGATCGCTTCAGTGTCGCTATTGGTGTAAAATCTGTGACCGAGTT
>WNFA01013035.1_pt1 | contig 20434 bp, 14 predicted proteins | sample 5400481 | NCBI WGS metagenome assembly WNFA01 (sample SAMN13153340, study PRJNA577476) | soil metagenome | isolation source: 120 cm saprolite under Douglas fir tree site 2 hole 1 replicate 2 | place: USA:California | collected 2015-04-18
CTAGGAGCCTGTCGGAGAGAAATCTCCTAAATTTTGGTCGGATAGCGAGATTTTTTTTGTTGAACTATTTCCTTTCTTCACATGCTTCGCTAGTATGCGTGCATGAGCTTCCAATTCCGAGCCTGCACGTTGGATCAACCGCTTCTCCTAGCTCCCTCCTTGCAACAATGGCTTCCCGAAGGGCACTTGGCGAGGTTCCTCGCCGACGTAACGGAGCAGCTGGACCTGTCGGCCATCTATTCTGCCTACGATCGTCCGGATGGCCGGGGGCAAGCGGGATACCATCCGCTGTTGATGACGCGCTTGCTGCTGTACGGCTATTGCGTGGGAGTGGCTAGTTCGCGAGCCATCGAGCGGAAGAGCTATGAGGATGTGGCGTTCCGCTATCTGGCGGCGGACCAGCATCCGGATCACGACACCATCGCGAATTTTCGGAAACAACATCTGGCCAGGCTGGGCGAACTGTTTGTGCAGGCCTTGCAATTGTGCCAGAAGGCTGGATTGGTGAAGCTGGGGCACGTAGCCATCGATGGCACCAAGATCCAGGCGAATGCGAGCAAACACAAAGCCATGAGCTACGGGCGGATGGGGGAAGCGGAGCAGAAACTGCAGGCCGAAGTGGAAGCCCTGCTGCGCCATGCGGAGGAAGTGGACGAGGCCGAAGATAGGCAATACGGAAAGGGGCAGCGAGGCGATGAATTGCCAGCGGAATTGGCGCGGCGGGAGAGTCGGCTGAAAAAGATCCGGGAAGCGAAAGCGGCGTTAGAGGCCGAAGCTCAGCAAAAAGCAGAGGAGCAGAAAGCGGAGGCGGAAGCCAAGATCGCCGCACGGCAAGAGCAAGAGAAACAGACCGGGCAAAAGCCACGCGGGCGGGCTCCTCAGGTTGGCAACCCCGCAGAGGCCCAACCGGAATCTTCGTCGCAGCGGAATTTCACCGATCCGGAAAGTCGGATTATGCCGGATGGAGCGCACAAGGGGAGTTTCGTGCAGGCTTACAATGCTCAGGCGGCAGTGGATAGCGCGGCACAAATCATCGTTGCAGCAGAGATCACGCAACAAGCCAACGACAAACAGCAGTTGGTGCCGATGCTCCAACAGGTGATCGAGAACGTGAATGGCAAACCACAAGTGGCCAGTGCTGACACGGGTTACTGGAGCGAGGCGAACGTCACCGCGGAAAGCTTGCAAGGCATCGACCTGCATGTGGCTACGGAACGACAGCAGCACGGCGAGAGCAAGGACGTTCCCGTGAATGGGCTGCCGGAAGGAAGTGCGGTCTTACAGCAGATGCGAGACAAACTGAAGACGGAGGGCGGTAAGGCCGTCTACAAGATGCGGAAACAAATCGTCGAACCTGTTTTTGGATACATCAAAGAGGGGCGAGGATTTCGCCGGTTCAGCTTCCGCGGCTTAGGAAATGTGCGCAGCGAGTGGAGACTGATTTGTGCCACGCACAATCTGTTGAAGCTCTTCCGATCAGGTTGGAAAATGCAGCCTTTGAGCACATAACAGTGCCCAACCCGCGGTCTCCCTGTGCGGCTCCACAGCAGCGCAGTAAGACTGTCAGAGGCCGAATATGGCTCACCAAGCCGCTACCCCAACAAACTCACCATGTCTCCCGATAAACCCGATGCCTTGGACTTCGGTGCGAACTTCATTCCGACAAGCTCCTAGATAAGTGGCGAATCTTGCGGTCCTGGGGCAAGTCGAGTTGCTTGACGAGAGCAATTTCGAGTTCGCGATCCCATTTCGTGTAGAACGGACGCAGGTAACTGAGGAAGCTCCCGACAGTCATCCATTCGGGCAATTCCTGATTTTCCGAAACATAGCCGATTTCGGCGAAGGAGCGGCTCGCAAGCCGAGTTGAAGAAATTCCGAGCACTTCGCATTGGCCGCTAAAAGCACGGAAAATGTTCATCAGGATTTTGATTGTGGTGGTTTTTCCGGCGCCGTTGGGCCCGACGAGTGCGTAGAGGGAGCCCTCGGAGACTTCCAGGGAGAGGCCATCTACCGCGAGAACTCGGCGGAATCGCTTGGTCAAGCCTGTGGCATGGATAGCTGGGCTCATCTGCGGGTGCGCCCTCCTTGCGAATCTCTGTCTTTAGGACTCAGCAGCCTCCAGTGGTTGGCAAGGGATTCGACAACGTCGTCCATTTCAATTCCGAGACGTTTGGCCTCTACCACAAGAGCCTCAATCTCCTGCTCGAGGAACCGTGCTTTCTCCTTGCGACTGACTTCCGGACGAGGCGCGACAACGGCGCCTATGCCGGGACGAATTTCGAGAAGACCGCTTTCAACCAGAGTGGCAATTACCTTGTGAGCTGTATTCGGATTGATCTTGAGCTCCTTGCTTAGAGTGCGGACGGAGGGGAAGGAGTCACCAGGGCGGAGGCGGCCCGACATCATGGCTTTAGTGGCGGCGTAAACGATCTGCTCGTAGAGCTTACCGCCGGGCTGGAATTGGACGTGGAAGGGAATCACGCGTGTACTATAACGTGTAGAACAGTCAAGTCAAGATCAAGAGCAAAGAAGTGGTCAGACGGTCAGGGAGGCAGGGCTATTTGTGGACGCGGGGACATCGCCGGCGGGAAGGGTGATTTGGAAGCACGCGCCGACAGGGAAGTTGTCTTGAAGATGGATGGTGCCGCCGTGGTCGGCGATGATGCACGCGGCAATGGCAATTCCGGTGCCACCGCCCTTGGTCGAAAAATAGGGAAGCAAGAGTTTGTCTTTGTCGTCGGGAGAGATGCCGCGGCCGGCGTCTTCCACGGAGATTTTCACATTGTCTGAGTCGCTGTTGGCACGAGTGGAAACGATGATGGTTCGGATAGAAGAAGTTTCGAAACTGTTAACTGGGATGTTGGTAGTGGCAGTGGGGATCGAATTGTTGATCTAATTCCAGTGCTGTCCCAAGAAAGTCCGAGCAGTCCACCGTAACTGCTTGATTGAACGAAAGTAAGGGGCCTCTGTGAGTTTTTTCGATTTCAATTTGTTGCTTCTCTTTTGGCGCCATCCTACTGCTTTCCAGCTTGCTCTGGAGGCAGTAGATGAACCAAGGCCGAAATCCCGAACAGAGCTGCTGACAGTTGTCAGGTTTCCTACGACATGGCGGCCAAGGCGCGTCCAAATAGGCTGGATACCGAGGGGATCGCGCGAGCCTTTGATGGCCGCCTGAGGGTCGATGTCGGTCAGAAACGGACTGGCGATCATGGTAGACATCACTTCTCGCCCGCTCCTCTGACGGGCTGGATCGCAGTGGTTACATCTTGAACGCCCACGCTGGCAAGAGCGCGCTGGTACATCTTCAGCTGCTCTTGGTACGAAGGTACAAGGTCCGGTGACTAGTCGCGAATGCAAACGGCGTCTCAACCGAGCGATCTGATTTCTTAGCCTGATCCCAGAAGTCAGCCTTGGATTCCTGAAGGACGGTGTTGACGGCCAGATCCAGCACGTCGCGGAGCCGGGGTTCTTCGACGGTCAGCCACATTCCCAGACGTCGTAAGTCCTCTGACGTAGAGTACTTCTGAAGCATCGCATGCTCGAGCAAACCATGAATCAGAGTGCCCCATGCATGGCCTGCATCCGCTCGATGGGCAGGTGTGTCGGCCGCTACTACCTTCGACGGATCGTCAGGGGAGGTGACGACGGCACGAATCATGCTCGCAATGTGTCCTGCCTCAGCCGTGACTGAGCTCACTTCCCAGGACGGTTGGCTTACGAGCGAGTGTGCCACGGTCTGCCTGTTGGCGGCGTCGATCTGCATCACGCTTGTACAATCAAGTGGCGCGACGGGAGACACACTTACGGCTGACGGAATAGGCAGTTCTAGCGCTCGCACCAGGAAGCTGTTGAGAACACCCCAGGCGGGAGCTCTTAGTTTTTCCAGCGACCGACTGACGACAAGCGCCTCACGGGCGCGAGTTGCAGCGACATACAGGAGCCGATCTTCTTCGGCTTGCAGATATGGCAGTTCCGCGGCCTCGTGGGCCGGCCAATTCGCATGCTCGCCGAGCAGCTTTGCCGCGTATGAAACTTCACTCTTGCGGATAATCTTCAACCAACCAAGTGACTTCACCTCGATCCGCTCAATGTGCACGTCGACGCGAGGCGTGGTACCACCGGCGGGATCGGCGAGGAAGACGACGTCGGCTTCCAAGCCCTTTGCCTTATGGAGGTTCATCAGCCTGACAACGTCGGTGCGTCCAGGCTCAAGGGGAAGAGACTCGACATCGTTTGTCGCCTCGCTGTCCGCCTCCAGCAAATCAGCCGCGTCGGCGAGACTCCCTCCTTCCTGTACCACCTGGCGCACACGGTCGACCGCGTGAAGGACATCTCCCGCGTCGACGCCACCGGGTGTAGTTGCAGCCAGTGCTAAGTAAGCACTGTCTTCGAGGATGCGGTCCAGCGCGGCGGCTGCCGGAAGGATGCGAAACCATCGGTAGTATTGGCGCAACGCGCAGAGGGCAGAGTGTGCCCGTGACGACGGAGTTGTTGGCGGCGCACCGCTGAGCTCGTGAAATATACTGAACCAGCCACCGGCTTGCCTGAACGCGAAAAGCTCCGGATCACTAATCCCGAACAAAGGACCGCGAAGGACTGCAATGAGTGACAAAGCATCTTGGGGATCGGCAAGTGCGCGCAGCAGCACCGTCAGCGCCTTGACCTCGGCAGACCCGCCAAAAGCACCTGCTCCACTCACTTCGACAGGGATGTTCAGCAACTTCAGTGCACGCGCGTAGGGGGAAATCCGGTCTCGCTTCCTCCTAGTGAGAATCAGGAAGTCACGGAACCGGCGGCGTCCGGCATCGACTTCCGACCGAATATAGGTCGCAATCTTTTGCGCGTCCTGTTCCTGAAGCTCTGCCCCTTCCGAGTTGTGGGTGAGAGTGAAAACACCACCAGACGCGGTGTTGCTTTCGCTTGCATCGAGCGGCGCAAAACGAGGTGCGTATACTGTCGGTTCCGCCGGAAACTGCTTCTTGAAGACCTCGTTGGCCCAAGTGCACAACTGAGGCGCCGAGCGAAAGTTCAGGGTCAGTGGCACGACACGTCCGACTGCGGGGTCGCTGAAGCGCTGCCGGACGACGTTGTAGATGTCGATATCAGCTCTTCGGAAGCGGTAGATGGACTGCTTCGGGTCACCTACGACGAACAACGCGCCAGGCCGCAGCGGAACCTTCCGCCAGTCGGCCGCATCTTGCTGTTTCCTAGAGAACGATGCCGCACTATCCTCGGCCAGCCAGAACAAGATCTCCGCCTGCAACGGGTCGGTGTCCTGAAATTCATCAACGAGGAGGTATCGGAACTTCTGCTGCAGGGCTCTCCGCACCGGTTCGTTCCCACGCAACACGCGCGCAGTCAGATTGAGAAGGTCACTATAGTTCAGGGAGTTGAGACGGCGGCGCTCAGCTGCCGCCGATTCGCGTGCCTGATTCAGCAGCGTCACCGACAACTTATACACATAATGACGCCACTGCGCCAGGTAAGGACCGACGACTGTCGTGTGGAAGGCCTCGTGTAGGCCTTCGATCAAATCACGTAAACGCTTCTTTTCTGCCGCTGAATCCGCCCAGCACTTCTGGACGATTTTTGATTCACAGTCCCACGTGTCCAGCAGCGCCGCGACGATAGAAGGGCGGTCGAGACGGTATCGCGAGACTCGAAGCTGTCCCTGAAACTGTCGTGCCCTTTTCTGAACCTTGCAGGATGTGCCGGAATCGATCCTGGACGGCAAATGTTTTTGCAGTTCCGTCCAAAACTCATCGAGTGCTTTGAGCGCCGGTTTTGGATCGGGACAATCCGCTTCACCGGGGGGAAAGTCAACGTCATCATTGACGCAGATCGTCACGAAGGCTGAATCCAGATCCTTCGGTCGGACATCGGCTTCCACCAGGGCCGTCATGTCAGGGTCGCCAGCGGCGCGACCACTTGTAATAAAATCTCGCCACGCTCTCTGGCGCAATTCAAGATCCTGAACCTCGTCGAGCTCGGTGAAACCAGGAGACACCCCGGACTCAACCGGCCGCTCGCGCAGCAATCGCGCACAGAATGAGTGAATCGTACCACCGAAGAAACGCTCGAGATTTGAGAGCGCTGACTGAACTCGGGCAGCTCGATCCGAATCCGGCGCGCAGCCCGGATCAGACACCCTGCGGGCCTCTGATAGCTCTTTTTCAAGCGCGAGGTGAAACCGGCCGCGAAGCTCAGAAGCAGCCTTACGGGTGAAGGTGACAGCCGCCATATGCTCGATGTTGTAAACGCCGGCCGCGACACCAGCGGCCATCCGCTCAGCGAGCATCTGCGTCTTGCCGGATCCCGCCCCTGCTTCGAGAAGGATGTTTGTCAGAGGCTCCTCACGGATGAGTCGGCGTGACTCCTGATCGACGGCACGCGAGTCAGACATGCGCGGCTAGCCTCCGATATGCCCCGAGCTTTGAATCCGGCCGCTTTTCTGCCGCTTGTCGGTTCACCTTTCCGCCGCAAGCCGCGATGTAGTCGCAGAATGTGCAGTCGTCCTCGTCCGGTGTCCGGATGAACTGTCCATTGATGATCAAGTCCCGTAGGTCTGCAAGTACCGCTGCGATGGCAGCCTTCGCCGGCGCCGGGATGGTCACGCGCTCCTGGCGTCCCTTGCGACTCGAGAAGTAATAGACGCCAGCAGTAACCTCTGGGTTCGTGTAACGGGCTTTGAGGAGTTCGACAGCAGCGAGTCCATACAGGGCGTGCTGGAGGCGACGCCCTCGATTGAACGACCCCTGCCATTTATCTGGCCAGAAGCCGCCCGTCTTATAGTCGAGAACTTTGAAGGAAGCGGCGCCGACTTGATCAATTCGATCGATGCGACCAGCGATCTGGAAACGGATGCCGTTGCCCAGATCGACCTCTACGGCTTCCGACCGAGCTAGCGGTTCGCTGTCGTTATCCAACGGGCGTCCGAACGACACCTCAACGCCAGTTGGCGTCGACGTCAAATTACTGGATTCTGCTTCCAGAAATAACTCAACATCCGCCAAGAAATCTTTGGACTCACCCTCTAGGACCTGCACCGTCGCGGCGGGCATCTCTTCGTTCAATTTTTCAAGGCGTTCCTTCGCAAGTGCGATTAGCCAGGCGCCATCATCAATGTTCGGTCGGCGGTTTTCGTCGCGAGCGCGTCGCAAGAGCGCGGCGTACACCTCGTGCAGCTCCGAGCCGCGCGTCAGCGGATCCAGCCAGATGTCCTTGTCCCGCTCGCGTTCGTCGACGGGTCGCACTCCCAATCCGCATTTCAGGAAGAACCGAAACGGACACTCGGCGGCCTTCTCTAGCTCCGTCACTGAGAAGACGGTTTTGGGTGCACAAGGATCGAGTACGGGTCCCGCGTCAGGCACGTATCCATCGAACTCAGTGAACTCGGCAGACTCTCGCCTGCCCTCGGCCGTCCACCCGTGCGCAACGCCGGTGAATGCTGAGCTTAAGACTTTGATGCCTTCATCTCCTGTGCCCACGACGCTGCGCAGCCACCATCCGCCCGAAGAGAGCGCCGCGTTACGGTCTTCAGGTACGGCGGACTTTGGCTCTCCCAGCGTAGCCTTCATCTGGTTGTAGGACAGCGTGGCGTCTCCTCGGTGCAGCCGAAAAGCCTGCAACATGAGCCAGGAGGCGTAGGTCTCCCGGAACTCCCTGGTGTCGCGACACGAGTAGCTGAACGTGGCTGACGCAGCGGATACGGCGAGCCTCATCAGAACCGCATAAACAGCTTCGTCAATCCTATCCGTCGACAAACGCAGGTCGGCCGAGATGCGCCCGCGTTCGTCGTCCAGCAGAACGGCGTCTTCCGTCGATGACGAAAACACACGCCCTTCCTCCAGGCCGACGATGAAGAGGTGGGCTCGTCCGGCATACCCCGATTGTGAAAGCCTGCACGCGTAGAGATGTCCGGGGCGAGGGCGCTCCGCCGCAACGTAGAGCGACTGAACACGTTCGCGGATAAAGCGAAGCGACTCCGACAATGCACATGAAAATGCGCCGAGCGCGCGCAGCTCGAGGACATAATCCTGCAAAGCTGCCGCAGCACGATGATCCAGCGCGTTACCACGCGTTGTTGTGCGTTCAAGGAAATCAAGGACGGCGCTTACCACAGTCTGCAGCGGAACCTTGCCATCCGGCGCCGGTTCTGGCAGGGATGCCACCAGCGCCGTGATCCAGTTGCGAACCCGCGCTGTCACTTCTACCTTTACCAGCGCATCAGCACGGTCTTCGTCCGACGCATCCTGATCCGCGGCACGAGATTCGTAGCTCTTGTGAAGCCGTCCCAGCGCGAGGCCATATGTCGCACGCCCCCAACCGGCTTCGGCACGTCCCAGCAGACGAGCGGCTTGTCCCGCGGTGAATCCTTCGCCTTCTTCGCTCACTCCGAGGTCGCCCGACTGAAGCAAGCGACGGAAATGGCTGGCAGAAAAATCCGTTTCGACCCAGTCGCAAAGTCCGATCAGCGCTCGACCCGGACGGGTAAAGGCGGCGGGGATGCCTGGCCCAAGCGTCACCGGCCAATTGTGGCGGAGTGCCTTCTCCCAGACCAGCGCCACGTGAGCATCCGACGCGCAGGCGATTTCGACCTGATCCAAAGACACGCCAGTAGCGAGAATCCGGCGGAAGACTTCCTCGATCTCCGCTTCACGGCCGCCGGCGTGGAATAACGCGATCTTCGACTTGCGTGAAGTCCGTGCCGACGCTGATGCCGGACTCATCACAAACGCCAGTTCGTTCGTCGTGACGTCCGCCATGAGACGCTCCGTTTTCCGCGACATTAACCGCCTAGGAACACGAACGCCGAAAAGCTCGAATGCACGCGGATGGAAACGTTCGCCGCGCATCGAATCGATAAGCAAGCTCTGGAGCGGACTCCAGTTGGTATCAGGAAGCTCCGTCCAGCAATCCTGAGCCTGAATGGGACACCAGTCCGGGTGCTTCACCGCTTCCTCGTAGACGGCAGCGATGTCGCCGCGGTTATGCTGATCGAGGAAGTGTTCGTACGCCGAGAGCAGCGCAACTAACTCGGCATGCTTGGCTGGCGATAGATCGAGGAGGAGGCGCATCATCAGCGCAGGTCCAAGACCCTCTTCGGACGGATGGATGCCGCGCTCGACGAGAAATGGCGCTCCCATGCGTAGCGCCAGGTCGAGGGGCGTGACGAACCGGAGATTTACCCAATCGGTCCCCTCGAGAACCAGACGCTCGCCGAGCGTTCGTCCGATTGCGTGTGTTGGCACAAAAACCCACTTGGCGCGGGTCGGATAAACGACGCAGAGACTTTTCAACTGATCGACGAATGTGTCCAAACTACCTCTTCCGACCTGCAGATGCCTGTGGTTGGAATTGCCTCACCTCAAGATGATGACCTATAACCGCTAAAGAGATGTACCGAATTGTTCACATCGTTGGAATCAGGCATCGACGTGCTCAAAAGCCGCTACGGTCCATCCTGGGACTTGTCTCTTGCCATAACTCTGGCCGACCGCAGAATCAAGAACTTACAACAAGACTTCCAATCGTTGATCTGGTATGACTCCGCGCCATGTTCAGCCTGGACATGAAGCAAAGAAGGAACCCAATATCCAACCGCTAAACATAAGCATGGCTCTCCAGATAGGTTGTGCCTACCGAAAACTCCGCCCGAGCTTTCAACGCAATGTAACATTGTGACATCCTGAGTTGTGCAAGGGAGGTCTACGTTTCGCTTTCTTGGATGTCGCTGATTTCAAAAGCATTCGCGCCGGATAGACTTTTCGGTAGGCACAATAGCAGCGCGGCCGGACAGGGGCAAGGAAAGAAGCGCGAAAAATACTGAAATGTTCCGGCATTAGGCATCCACCGCCACGACGGGGCGATAGCGGAGAGCTACTCCGGATTCGCGAAGAAAATGGGCGTGGACAAGGCGTGGAACCTTACGCTAACCTGCGAGCTCTTTTGCGGATGAGGGCATATGGCGCAGCTTACCAGAAGGGATGTTCTGCTGGCAGGACTGGCTCTTCCCGGGTTCGCCGGCGCTCTTTACCGGGACGCGCCCGGCGACGATCGTTCCTTGAAGCCGAAACGATTCGAGGAGACCGCCGGTTTCGAACTGGCGGAGGTCGTGGAAAGCCATTTTCCGGCGATTCTGCCGCTGGGAAGCCTGGAGTTCCACGGCCCCCATAATCCCCTGGGATCAGATTCCATCATCATTTCGGGAATTGCGGAACGGGTGGCCGCGCGGACCGGCGGGTTGCTGTTTCCCATAATCCAGTTCACCCAGTGTCCGGCACACACGGCGCATTTTCGCGGGACCATCTCGGTTCGCCCCGAAGTTATGACCATGTACTTTGCGGACGTATTGCGCAACATTCTCCACCTCGGATTTCGCAAGGTCTTCATCCTCAACGGGCATGATGGCAACATCGGGCCGGGCCGCGGCGCGATCGCGCAAGTCGCCGACGAGACGAAAGACGCGGCTTTGCTCTTGGTAAGCTGGTGGGAATTCCTCCCCAGCCAAATGATGAAGACCTTGGGCATGTTTCGTCAGACCAACGGCGGTCACGGCCACGGCGGACCGCTGGAGACCTCCGCGGTTGCCGCGTTCCGCCCGGATCTGATTCATCTAGAGAAGGCGCACGACCTGCCCGAACCGCCTGACCTCTCTGGCGGAGCGCCGTATTTTCTGCAAAAGTCCGCGGCGGCTGACTGGCCGGGGTATTCTGGACAAGTAAGCGAGGCGTCCGCGGAAAAGGGAAAAAGACTGGTTGAGATCAGCGAAGACGGAATCGTGAAGCTCATCGAGAATTGGTTGAAGCACGACGAAGTCCCCGGGAGTTGGTAGGCGGGTCGGAACCAGGAACCGATTGTTTCGCGCAAAACCGAGTTCAGCTACGCTGAGTGAAGGAACGGGGAGAAGCGATAACCGTGAGGGCCTGCCGGGTTTTGAGGCGATCTATCCTGGGTACGGGCACTTCCTTGCTCTTTTGTTTCACGCTCACGATTACCGGCCAGCAGAATCAATCCTCAGCTCAACCGCAACGGCTTCCGTCCTCCGGGCCGCTCGCGGAAGCGCAATTCTCTCTTGCGCACGGAAATGCAGAGGAAGCAATACGGATTCTCTCAGGCTATCTTCAAACTCGCCCTAAGGACTCCGGCGCAAGGATTCTGCTCGGCCAAGCGTACGCCATCGCCGGAGAGAACGACCGCGCCGAGGAAGAGTTCCAAACCGTTTTGCAAAATACGCCGGAGAACTACGTCGCTCTGGCAGCACTCGGCGAGATCTACGAACAGACAGGCCAGCCGGAAAAGGCCGAGCCAATGCTGGCGCATGCGGCAAAAGCTAGCCAGGGCACCCCACAGATTCGAACGGAGTGGGCGGTTGTTCTCGCGCGCCTCCACAAGTATAAGGAAGCACAAACCGCGTTGGCAGGTCTATCGCCACCCGGTGACCGTGAAGAACGCATCGGGTTTCACCGGCTGAAAGCTTCGGTGGCTCTGGGACTTGGAAATGCCCTGGCCGCCGCATCAGAAATGGAAATGGCTCTTATCCTGAAGCCCATGGACTCTGGGCTCGCCATGGCGACGGCCGTGGCAGAACTGCAATCTGAACATTGGCAACGCGCTGCAAGTTTGGCAGAGCCAGTATTTTCCCGCACCCGCGATCCCCAAGCTGGCCTCGTTCTTCTGGAAGCACAATTGGGAATGCATGGAGATTTCCATCAAACCCTGGAGTTGCTTCGCTCGACACAGTTGAGTTCCGCAGACAAGCTGGTTTTTCTGCAGCGTTTAGCGGAACTCCTGATCTCTCATGGCCAATACTCCGAATCCATTGAAGAGCTTAAGGGGGCGGCGGAGCTCGACTCGCATCGTGCTGACTTGCAGTTCAATCTGGCTCTCGCACAATTCCGGGCGGGCCGCCCGGACGATGCCTTGGGGAGCGCGGAAAAATGCAAGGCGCTTGGCGACAACGCCGATCTCGAAGACCTGCTCGGCGACATTCAAGAGTCGCGCGGCGATAACCTCGCTGCCGCGCGGAGTTATCAGGCCGCTGTGGCCCTGGCTCCGAACGAGGAAAAGTATCGTCTCTCGCTCGCGGTGGAATTGATCCGCCACAATAGCTTCGAAGCGGCCAAGGCTGTGCTCAAACAGGCAGAGGAGCTGCAACCAAAGTCCTGGCGGATACAATTGGCGCTGGGCATGGTGGAGTATTTTGCGGGTACCGACGAGGAGGCCACCCGGTTTCTTCTGCATGCGGCCGAATTCGCGCCGGAGCCCCAGCCTGCGTTGAAGTATTTGGGAGACATTCAGATGGACCGGGCCTCCACGCCCGATCCTGCCGCGGTGGCGCAGCTATGCGCGTATTCAGACCGCCGACCGAAGGACGGCAATATGCAGTACTACTGCGGTGCTCTGCTCTTTCGCAGAGACTATGCCTCTGGATGCAAGACGCACGCCGATGAGATTCTGCGGCGCCTGGGCGCCTCTGCAGGTCTTCTCCCAAAAGACGCCTCGCCGCATTGCCAGCTTGGGAGAGCTTATCGATGGTTGGAGCGCTGGCAAGAAGCACTTGGCGAATCCGAAACCTGCGCGCGCTTGGACTCAAACTCCGCGGACGCGCACTACCGCCTTGCCCAGATTTATCAGCATCTGGGGCAACTGGAACATTGGCAAAAGGAAATGAAACTCTACGAAGGGGCCTCAAAGCGCCTTGCGGATGAGAACGCCCGGCGCGATGAAACAATGAAAACGTTCCTCTACATGATCCAAAACAAAACACTTAACCATAAGTGAATATGGTCCGGTGTCCAAGAAAGTCCGCTCTCTCCCCAACTCATCAGGGAGTGGTCTTCCTCACCGGGGTGAGGGGTGCGTGGGGCGAGAACCCAGGCCCTGAGGATTGTTCGCAAGGCTAACCATGTTGGCGAAAATGCGGTACGCGCCCGGCACGCCGTCGGGCATCTGGCGGTAGAAGGCGTAAGCATTATAAATGTAGATGCCCTTCCCGTATTTTGCATAAACAAGGCCCCCTTTTTGGGGAGCTTGACCCGGATCGTGCGTTTCCAGCAAAGGCTCGTAGGCTGCGTCCCAGCTCTCAAGGAACTTCGAGCCGCGCTCTTCCACCCAATTTTCAAAATCCTTGGTGGTGATTTTGTTGGGCCAGGTAAAAACGGGATTAGTCGGGGACAGGATTTCGACCTGGGATTGCTCGTCGGTAACTTCTTCCGGGTTGGAACCCATTTTGTAGGGATAGGGACCGTAGTTGTGGTCATACTCCGGCGTGTTGTATTGAACGATGACCACGCCGCCGTTCTTCACATATTCGAGGATGCGGCCATTATAAATTTTGAGATCTTCACGGACGGCATAGGTGCGCACGCCGAGAAGGATGGCGTCGAATTTTGAGAGGTTCCCGCTGGCCAGGTCTTCCGGCGTGAGGAAATGAACGTTGATGCCGAGATTCACGAGAGATTGTGGCATGTCATCGCCGGCGCCCACGATGTACCCGACATTCAGGCCCGGAGCAACTTTCACATTCACTCCCGTGGTGCGATAGGTGGAAGCGCGGTAAAGATTGTAGGGACGCAAACCGGGGAAGCCGATCGTGTGATAGCCCTCTTTGTAATCGCGGCCGTCGTAGGTGGCTACCGCTGTAATTGCATACGCCTTTTCCATGAGCCCCGCGGGCGTGACGTCGAATTTAAGCGTCTGATCGTCCCCGTCCTTCGATGTTGAAAATTCTTCTTGGGGCGCCTTCCAGCCTTCCGGTAAGTCGAGTTTTACCGTTCCGTTTGCGGGACCTTTGACATTACTGTGAATGTTGACTGTCACTTCAAAGGTTTTGGCGCCCAGGGGAACAATTCCTGCCTGCGGCGCGATGGAAACCGAAATGGCCGGACCTGTGATCAGCGGTTCCAGCACCGTTCCCAGGCCCGTTACCCGCTTCACGGATTGAACCACCTGTGACAATTCGAACGGCACCCCGTCGAATACGAAATGCAATCTGGCGGAAAGCGGATATGGCGCCAAGGATAGATTGAGGTCCTTCGATTCCTGGATATCATAGTAGGCCTGCTCGATGTCCGGACGCGTAAAATGGGGCCGTGTGAAGCGCGCGTTGGACGCAGCGTGAACTGTAAACCGCAAATCCGCGGACTGATTTCCGTTGAGCGCGCCGCCTGATTGCGTCGGTGGATCGATGGTCCATTGTTCGTTCATCGGAGCTTCCAATACCGCGCTCTCCAGTTGCACGGAACGATTGGTTGGGTTCGTCGCATGGACGTTCACCCAGAACTCTTGTCCGGGGATGGCCACCTGGAAGGTAGGCTGATTTCTGAAGAAGCGTGCAAAAGGCCCGGTCGGTTCTTTCTCGGGAGCAACCGTCGCAAGCACCGAAATGCCTAGCGATTCGGCGAGTGCATTGTCGAATTGTGACTGCTTGACTTTAAGTTCGTGTGCTACGTCATACTTCGTATCGGCTGTCAGGTCGCTGCTGACGACTTTTTCTATCAGCGCGCTCGTCCGTTTCAGGCCTGCCGCCAGCGTGGGCGCGATCGCTTCGGGATGCTGGGCCGAAAAATCATTCATGGTTTTTTCGACCAAAGAATTGATCTGAGAAAGACCATCCTTCAGGAAAGTGCTGTCCCCTCCTTGCGCCAGGCTCTCGATACCCATAAGCGAAATGTCGATGCCATCAAAGAAAGACGCCTCCTTCTCCGAAACGGAGACGAGAGATGCAAACCGGTGATACGGGCTCATCTCCGCTTCGGCCGGTGGTAAGCCAGTCCCGCCGCTCTGCGACTTCTGCTGGCCAAGGCCCAGGCGGGATATCTGCGTGTACGTTAATCCGAGAAGTGGGTTGTACTCGCCTTCCGGAATTTCGACGGAAGCGGAAAGCGCCCCCTTGATGACGGTGCCATCCGTATAGTTGCGAAATTCGGCGGGATAATACTTCCCGTCTGCATAGTCATAAATCCCCTTGTCGGTGATGGGGGAAAACGGTACACGGGCGTAATCCTTCATCGGCTTCCAGGGGCGCAGTCCCTCTTTGATCTGCTCGGGAAACATGGCTGGGTCACCCGCCGCCTTGAAAGCCTCCTGCGCCATCTGTCCGGCAACCTGGTGATTGCCGTGGCCGTCCGTGCGCCCTCCGACGAAGACAGAAGTAATGACGAGAGGGCGCGTCATGCGGACAACGCGTACAACATCCGCAAGCACTCGATCGTGTCCCCACTTGTCGAGAGCCTCTTCTTTGGTCTTGGAAAAACCGTAGTCGCACACCCGCGTCCAGAATTGTTGTGTTCCGTAGTAACGATCGGCCGCCAGAAGTTCTTCCGTGCGCACCAGCCCTAGCGCGTCAAAGTAATCCGAAGACATGACGTTGGCGCCGCCTTCGCCTCGGTTGAGCGTCAACAGTGCGACTCGACCTCCCTGCCCGCGCGATTCATAGGTCAACATTCCTCCGTCTTCGTCGTCGGGATGCGCCGTCACCATCAGCAGGCTGGTGCGCGTATGGAGTTTCTGCAGGCTCTGCCAGAGTGCGGCGGCGCCCCGGTCAAAAGCCAGCGGCTGGGCGGCCGGGATCGGCCGCGAACTGACAGCATTGGGAGATTGCGCTCTCACGGAAAGCGATCGAACTAGAAAAGGCACTGCGCAGCCCAACACGGCAAAAATCAGGGGAAGTAACTTGCTGGACCTTGATGCCATTCTCCCTCCTCCGCCTTTTCCGAAATATCGAATTAAATTTTCCGCAGCCACGGGGATCGCCGGCCACCATCGAGGATTTCTGAATACGCGCCGTGCATGCCGTTCCGGAATTCCGTAGCTGCCGATCAGCGATCTGCCATGTCCACATTGCGAGTGATGCGGATGCAGCGGTGAGGATCCGGTCTGCGGAGTGCGCGGTGATTCGAATTCGTCCAGGACTGCGGTCACCAAGAAGCAATTCGAGGCACGCATATTCATTCCAAACATGTAAAACTCCGCAGTAGAGGCAGGAGTTCCAAAAAATGGTAAATGGTCTTGACAACGAATTTTGCGGGTGTTACATCTCAGCGCATTGGTAACCGAATTGTTTCGGCACACTTGAGGGGTGGTTTTTTTGCAGGGAAACTCTGAGGCCGAATCCCTTTTTTTTGTTTCCGCCTTTCGTGGCGATCTGGTTGGGAATGCGTGTCAGGCACTGTGAGCTTGCGCGCGTGAACCGTCGAAGAGACCAATCATTCGGGGGCGATTGGGTTCGTCGGCGAGTTGGATTTCAGAATGCACGGGATAGGGTGGAGCGTTTAGTTTCCTTATTTGCTTCCAAGCGAGTGACGGCTGCCTGAGTGGTTTCGTACCGAACTGTGTCAATGGTTGGTGGACTGCTCTTCGAATCTGAAAAGTGGAGGCTGCAATGAATCGAGGGATGAGAACTCGGAGATTCCTTGACTGGACATTGTTGCTTGGGGCGTTGCTGGCCGTTTCTGCTCTGCCGGCGATTGGACAAATTGATCGTGGTGCAATTGAAGGGAGAGTTCTGGACTCCTCCGGCGGCGCCGTGCCGAACGCCATCGTGACAGTCACGAATAAGGCTACCGGAGTTGTCATTACCACGCCTGTCAATCAGACAGGAGAGTATCAGGTTCTCGCGTTGATCCCGGGCACTTATTCGGTAAAAGTCAGCGCCGACGGCTTTGGAAGTGTTTTGCATGATGACATCGACCTGCATGTGCAGGACCGCCTCTCCATTGATTTCACGCTGAAAGTCGGGTCGGTGAAGCAGGAAGTAGTGGTTACCGCCGGTGAACCTCTCCTCCAGACTCAGTCGGCCGATGTGGGAAGTGTTGTCGATGAGCAGCACATCAATGATCTTCCTCTTAATGGACGCCGTTATGCTGATTTGGCGCTCCTGGAACCCGGGGTGCAAAAGTTTTATGCCGCCAATAACCCCGCGCCAGACCGGTTCAGCGTCAACGGAAATCTGGAACTCCAGAACAACTTTCTTTTGAATGGCGTTGACAATAACTCCTGGTCGGAAAACCTGCAGGAGTTTTCCGTGCAGGTGGTGCAGCCCCCGCCCGATGCCGTGCAGGAGTTTCGTGTGCAAACCCGGACTTACTCCACGGAATTCGGCAATTCCGCCGGAGCGGTGATCAACGCGACCATCAAATCTGGCACCAACGCCTACCACGGAAATCTCTTTGAGTATTTGCGGAATGCCGTACTTGACGCCAACTCCTGGATTAACAACGCACAACAACCAAAACAACCGCGCGGCGGCTTCACGCAGAACCAGTTTGGAGGTACGTTTGGCGGTCCGGTATTCAAGGACAAGACCTTTTTCTTTGGAGATTTCGAATTCATCCGTCCCCGGGCAGTCCGGCTGCTATGTCGGCAATATCATCCAGTCAACGGGCACGACCGGCCAGACTTGCCTCGATCCCGTTGGGGCCAAGCTGATGACTTTGCTCCCCGATCCTAACGTGATTTCCAACTTGGTGGGTGTGCTAGGGGTGCCGGCCGGCTGGACGGGAGCTCCGAATTATCTCTTCGCGACCTCCGTGCCCGACGACGTCTATTCACTCGACGGACGTGTGGATCACAATCTAAACGAAACGAATCGCCTGTTTGGCAGCTATAGCTATCGTCATTTGAGCCGTCAGGATCCCCCGTGGACCAGCAACGGCGTAATCGGCAGCGGCAACTTCGCAACACAGTATCGCATCCACACCCAGTCCTTCGCCTTGGGTTGGACACGCACTCTTTCGCACGCCCTGGTCAACGATGCGCGTTTTGGCTTCAACCGTGATTACGCCCACAGCGATCCCATCGGCGTAACTCTCGGTAGTTCCCAGGCCCAGGCTCTGATTGGCTTGACGGGAATTCCCAATGGACCGGGCTCCGGTGGATTGCCTCCTATCGAGATCAACGGCCTGACGCGTATCGGAACGTCGCCGTGGCGGCCCCAGTACCAGATTTCGCAAGCCTGGAACATCATTGACAACCTGAGCTGGCTGAAGGGTAATCATAGCTTTAAATTCGGTTATCAGTACATCAAGCGGGCCGACAACTTCCTCGACCTGCGAGCCCCGCAAGGCGAGTTGCAGACGAATGGCATTTACACCGCTGCTGGGCGGCTCGGCCTGGCCGACTTCTTGCTCGGTGATGTCGACGGAGTGCACTTCACTACACCTCTGGTCGTCCATTATTTCCAGCCGGGGCACTCTTTCTATGCCATGGACACCTGGAAGACGACTCCGAAACTCACGCTCACTTACGGCCTCCGCTACGAGCTCTTCGCGCCAATCATGGAACGGAAAAACAACACCTCAAACTTCACGCCCGCCAACGGCGGAGGAATTGTCACTGCGGCAAGCAGTGCATCCGGTTGGTATGCCCGTTCGCTGATTCATCCGGATTTGAACGATTTCGCTCCGCGTCTTGGATTTGCTTACCAAGTGACGAATCGCGTCGTGTTGCGGGGTGGCTACGGCGTTTTCTATCAGCATAGCAACCGGATTGGCTCGGAAAGCCTACTCCAATTGAACCCGCCCGCACTTCTTGACGTGCAGCTGAATCAAAGCGGGGCCAGCACCGTCTTTCAGCTAAAAAACGGCTTCCCATTGAGCTCGATCACCGGATCGGGTTTTGATTTGACCCAACTCCAACTTCGCGCCCAGGATCCGAACCAGCGTTCCAGCTATGTCGAGCAGACTAGTTTTGGTCCGGAAATCCAAGTCACAAACGACACCGTGCTCGCGGCTACCTACGTCGGAAACTGGGGCCGGAAGATGAACCGCCTGCGTGATTACAATCAGGCGCATGTGACAGGCTTCGATAACGGCTGTCCCATTCTGATGTATCCCTACGCCAGCCTGAACACGGTAACAAATATTGATACGTTTACCGGCACCGCTGGCAAGTGTGCCTCCACGGGCCAACATGCCTTCCTGGAGTACGCCAGCAACGATGGGAACACCGCCTACAACTCCCTCGAAGTCTCCTTGCGCAGGAAGATGTCCAAGGGCTTGGGCTACTCGCTGGGTTACACCTTTAGTCATGGACTCGCCGACTTCGGCGACAACCTCACCGCCGGAGCTCTCCCTCAAAACGCTTACAACTACGCTGCAGAGATGAGCAATTCAAATCTCGACATTCGCAGTCGTTTTGTCGGGAATTTCATCTGGGATTTGCCCCTCGGCCAGGGGAAGCGCTTCCTCTCCGGTCCTGGTGCGGCTAGCCGTTGGCTCGGAGGATGGCAACTGAACGGAATCGTGACGCTGCAGACCGGCAGTCCATACAGTGTCGTTGCCGCGAATGATGGCTTGATGGGCTTTACTCATGCCGTTTATGCCGACTGCATAGGGAATCCATTTACTGGTGCGACGACCGATCACAATTCCTATACAACGACAGGTTTTCTCATCAATCCGGTGGCATTTGCGCAACCCGCTAACGGATCCTTCGGGACCTGTGCTCCCCGGAAGTTCCATGGTCCTGGGATTCAGATGGTCGACCTGAGCCTGTTCAAGCAATTCAAATTTACCGAAAGATGGCAGCTGCAATTTAGAGCGGAATTTTTCAACACCTTCAATCATCCTAACTTTGGTAACCCAAGTGCCGATATTTCCTCACCAGGTTCGTTTGGAAGGGTCTCCAATACGCTCGCGCCCATTCTGGGTACCGATTCTGGGGGACCTGGTGATCCTCGCGAGATCCAGTTTGCATTGAAGTTGTACTTCTGATGTGCCGCGCGTTCTTGATCCAGCCACGGGATGAGATCAGACGTCCTTGAAGGAGGCGGTTTGGCGTCCACATGTCGAGCTACGGCGGCACAGGCCACGATCAAGTTCCTGAAAAATCAGTATGTCGAAAGGGAGGGAGTCGTGCGTCCGTTTTTCGCAGGCTGCTTCTGGATATTTGGCCACGGCAATGTAGCGGGAATTGGACAGGCGCTGCAGCAGGATGAGGACTTTCCTTATTACCTGAGTCGCAACGAACAAGGTATGGTTCACACCGCCGTGGCCTTCTCGAAAACCGCCTGCGGGCGTTCGCGTGCACTTCTTCGATTGGTCCGGGAGCTACCAACATGGTATCTGGGCTGCTACCTGTTCTCCAACAACTCGAATCTCCGCAGACACAAGACATTTCCGTCAACGATTGCTTCAAGCAGGTCTCCTGTTATTGGGACCGCATCTCGCGGCCGGAGCAACTCCTGAGTGCCTTACCGGAGGCCGTGCGGGTCATGACCTCCTGTCCCTACCAATGATCCCGTCTGAGTCGTCAAAAGCTGCTGCGAGACACGTGCCAACTACTACGTGTCGAAAAAGTCCTATAAAAGGGAATGTCAAGAGAAATATCTCCCCTTCGGCTCGATGCCGACCCTTTTTTGTCTCGGCATTCAGCCCAACTTGTTTGAACGTGCACTCTCGATTCGAGAGTGGTCTTGCTCAGGCCGAGTCGC
>WNFA01003791.1_pt1 | contig 20424 bp, 16 predicted proteins | sample 5400481 | NCBI WGS metagenome assembly WNFA01 (sample SAMN13153340, study PRJNA577476) | soil metagenome | isolation source: 120 cm saprolite under Douglas fir tree site 2 hole 1 replicate 2 | place: USA:California | collected 2015-04-18
TCTTCGGCGGCCCAATAGCCGGCGTAGTTGACCTTGATCGTCTCAAAGGCCAGCGCGAGATCCGCGAGCGGCTGCCGGCCGGTCGCGACGCATTCCATGAAATCCTGGATTTCCTGCAAATAACCGCGCGTCCATTCTTCCTCGAGGCAGATGTATTGCCAGCCGGTCTTCCGGTCGACCTTTTCGGTGAAATAGACGCTTGCGAGCTTCTCCTCGTCGGTCTGGTAGCTCATCATGTGCGTGTTCGGCGTGATGTTGGCGAACAGCGCGCCGCCGCTGGTGTAGGTTTCGATCAGATTGCGCACGCCGCCCATGATCATGTCGCCGGAAAACACAGTCGCCTTGGTCCCGTCGGAGAAGGTGACGGTGAGCATGCCCCAGTCCTCGACGTCAACTGGATTGGACTTGAGGGCAGTTCGTTCGTCCGGCCGCAGGCACGCCGCAACGTTGCCGACGTCGCAGATCACGCTGGCAACGCTGATCGCCTCACCGCGTGCCTTCGCCTCGACCTGCTTGAGATAGAGCACGGCCGCAAGCGGATGGCATCCCATCCGGATCAATGAACCGCCGCCGGTCATGGCCCATTGCGCCGCGTGTGCCGCATGCGAGCCGCTGTGACTCTCTTCACCCTTCATGAACAGGATCTTGTCCTTGGTGGCCTTCAGGATCTCCACGGTCTTGGTCACTGCCGGCGCGTAGATCCAGTCTTCTGCATACATGAAGAGCCTGCCGGTCTTGCCGATCGCCGCGCGGGTGCTTTCCATTTCTTCCAGTACGCGCTCGTACATCAGGGCTTTGGGCACGTGCTTGCCGATTGGCACCTTGTCACCTTCTCGCCCGAAATAACCCGCAAACGGCTTTTCACAGATGACATGTTTGCCGGCCTGCATCGCATCGACGATCATCGACGTGTGCAAGTTGGGCGGCGTGCAGATGTCGACAACATCGAGTTCGCCGTCGGCGATCAAGTCGCGAAAGCTGCGGTATGCCCTCGGTATCTGGTGCCGCCGCGCAAAATCGAGAACATGCTCTCCCCTCGCCGCGACGGCTTTGACCTCGACGTCCATTCCGTAGACACGCCTGCAGGCATACATGTGCAGCTCCGAAACGAAGCCGCAGCCGGCCAGACCGATCCTGATCCTTGCCATTGCGGATGCCTCCAGTGGTCGTCGGTCAATAGCGAAGCGGGACGGCGGCCGCGGATGAGCCGGCGATGATTCGACGGGATATCGGCTCTCGGACCGGAGCTGACGGGCGTCCTTTAGCAGTTTTCCGTTTTGCGCCCAATGGTAGAAATACGCACGCGATACCGACGCAAATCTGCAGACCTGCGCTTGATCCCTCGGTCGAACCTCCCATCAGAGTCAGGTTTTGAACCGACTGAGAGATGGGAAGACGCCGACGACCTCTACGTCGGCTCGCATCGGTTGCGCCGCTTCGCTGCAATCGCTGCGATTGCTCCCGAGACCGTTGCGATTGTTGGCATTTGCAATTGCGGCACCTATAGTTTGCGCGATCAAGAGCGTTCAAGAACCAGCATCCATGCGCGTTTCAATCATCACTGGAGGCGGGTCCGGGATCGGAGCCGCGATCGCGCACCGGTTGGCAGCCCGGGACGAGTGCCTGATGTTGCATGGACAAGGGGCCGACGCGGCAGGGCTCGAGCGCTTGAAAGCAGTGGCCGCGGACTGTGAGCGCGCCGGCGCCAAGGTCGCGTGGTGCACCGGTGACCTGGCAGATGCCGGGACGGCATCCGAGCTTGTTCGCGCGGCGCGCGCTGCGTTCGGAAGCGTCGACGCGATCGTCCATGCCGCCGGGTTTGCGGATCGGCGCGGTTTCACGCAGTTGCCGCGCGCGTCGCTCGAACGGTCATTCGCGGTCATGGCATCAGCGTTTCACGAATTGGCGGCCTCCGCGTTGCCGGACCTGACGCGCGGATCGCAAGGACGCGTCGTCGCCATCTCTAGTTTCGCTGCCCATCGGTTCACGCTTGAGGCGACCTATCCGGGGTCTGCGGCGGCCAAGGCCGCGCTCGAGGTGCTGGTCCGGTGTCTTGCAATCGAGCTCGCAAGCTCAGGCGCAACGGCCAATGTCGTCATGCCCGGCTATACGCGCAAGGATGCCGGGCTATTGGGGGCATTGGACCCGCAGACCTGGCAATTGGTCGCCAAGGCCAATCCGCTCGCACGATTGGCCGAACCCGACCAAGTAGCCGCGGTGGTCGCCTTTCTGTTGTCGCCGGAGGCTGGACATGTGACGGGAGCGCTGTTGCCGGTCGATGGCGGCCTGACTCTGATGTAGTGTTTCTATGGTGGGGGCGATGTCGGATAGCGTGACAGGTCAAACAGCGGATGTCATCGTGCTGGGCGCAGGCATCGTCGGCGTGTCCGCGGCCATCGCAGCGCGGCAGCGGGGCCTATCGGTCGTCCTCGTCGATCGGCGAGAGCCGGGCAGCGAGACCTCTTATGGCAACGCCGGCATACTCAGCAGTGGCTCGATGTTGCCGCTCAACAAGCCATCGCTCTGGAGCGCGCTGCCAGCTTACATGACCAACCGGCACGCGGCGCTGCGCTGGGATCCTGCCTGGGCCATTCGGAATATCGACTGGCTCGTCCGCTTCCTTGCCAATGGGCTGAAGGCGTGGCGCAGCGACGCCGTCGGTGCGGCGAAGGAAGAGCAGGCCTTTCTGGCCGAATATGGCATCGCGAGCCAGCTTCTCGACCGTCAGGCCATTTCCGCGCTCGAGCCGAACATCGTGCCCGTCTACAAGGTTGGCCTTTTGCACACCCAGACCGCCTCTGTCGATTCGCCGGGCGCCGTGGTCAAGGCCTATGCGCGGATGTTCGCCGGCTCCGGTGGCGAGATCCGTCGTTGCGAAATCAAGGCGATCGTGCCTGACGGCGAGGGCTGGCGCGTGGTGCTCGCGGGCGGCGGGATTTCGGCGCGCCATGTCGTGGTCGCGCTGGGACCCTGGTCCGCGGATCTGTTGCGGCCGCTCGGCTATCGTGTTCCGCTGGCCTTTGAACGCGGCTACCATCGGGAGTTCAGGCCGAACCCGGCACGTTCGTTGCAACGTCCGATCCATGACGCCGAAGGCAGCTTCATCATGACGCCGATGGAGCAAGGCATCCGCGTCACCTCCGGGGTCGAGCTGACCGCCCGCGATGCGCCCTCCTCGTTCGCCCAGCTCGATCAGGTGGTGCCGGCCGCGCGAAGCGTTGTCGAATTTGGCGAGGCGGTCGGCGAACCCTGGCGTGGGGCGCGGCCGACGCTGCCCGACAGCTTGCCGATGATCGGACCTGCGCCACGACATTCCGGTCTCTGGCTATCCTTTGGTCACCAGCACATCGGCTTCACGACAGGCCCTGCAACGGGAGTTGCGATCGCAGCTATGATCACGGGAAGCGAGCCACCCTTCAACGCCGCGCCGTTTTCGCCCGGCCGCTACCTCTGATGGCCGACAAACGGCAAACAAGAGGGTTGCAGTAACCGGGAGCAGGCATGCCCTACGTTTGGGATTTCGCGATCCTCGGCAAATACAGCCACCTGTTCTGGCTCGGGCTCGGCTGGACCATCGGCTACACGATTCTCACCGTCCTTCTCGGAACCGTGCTCGGCTTGGTCGTGGGCATCCTTCGCCTGAGGCGCCTGCCCGTGATCGATTGGCTTCTGCTCGCCTACATCGAACTGTTCCGCTGCACACCCCTGTTGGTTCAGATCATCTGGTTCTACTACGCCTTGCCGGTCGTCATCGGGGTGAACATACCGGCACACGCCGCCGCCGTCAGCGTGCTCTCGCTCTATGGTGGAGCATTTTATGCCGAGATCGTCCGTGGCAGCATCGAGAGCGTGCACCGCGGACAATGGGACGCGGCGCGGGCCTTGGGACTGCAACCATGGCGCGTGCTAAGGTGGGTGATCCTGCCGCAGGCGCTCAAACCGATGTTGGCGCCCTACGTCAACCAGTCGGTGACACAGCTGAAGAACACGTCGCTTGTGTCCATCATTGCCGTTCCAGACCTCGTCTACAACGCGACGCTGATCAACGCCGAGACCTATCGGCCGCTGGAGGTGTATACGATCGTGGCCCTGATCTACTTTGCGATCCTGTTCCCGGCCACGCTTGTCGCGCGGAGGTTCGAGCGTGGCCTGACCTACGACAAGGTTTGACCGGAGCGTGGGCTCATTGGCACCCAGCCAAATTCGATTGATGCCGTGCCATCAACCCGCAACGGTCGCGGAGCCGCCAAATGCTCGGAAAATGACTTCCGATCTTGGCGGTATGGCGGACATGGCCGGACTTGCTGCTGGCTCGACCCGGTCGCGAATGACCCCCTGCAGACATGCCGAAGAATGTTTGGAGGGGTTGCGCCACTGCATGCCGCTAGATAGCGGTGACCCGCCGCGAAAGGCGAGTTTCGGAACATTGGCGCCGGCGCTTCCTCAACCCCCTATGGTCTTCGTCGGATGGATGCTCGGCATGGCCAATGGCCCCATGCGGGCATACACCTCGTTCGGCACCCCGTAGTCCTGCATCATTTGGGCGATGTTGTTGAGACCGCAGGCCTCGCGTCGCACGACGAAGAGCCAGAGCGCATATCCCGCCTGTTCGACGAGACTATCGCGGATTTTTCGATCGGAATTGGCCGTCCGCGGGCATGCGGCAAGTGCCGTCAGCGCGGCCTCAAGCCGCCGTCCGAGCGCTGACGCCCTCTCCTGGGCGATCTCGTATTCGAGAGTTGCGTATCCGGAACGAAGTAAATTCAACGCCATATAGGCGCGCTCCGAAACGTGGCCTGCCAATTATCCCTCATCTTATTGGTCGGCAGGGCGCTGTTCAAGACAAAACGCCGCGGTGCGCGAAGTTATGCGAAATGGGAGTTGTGCCGGAGAAGCCGCTCACGAATTTCTGTCATCGAGGCAGCGGCCGACATATACCTACTATGATTTTTCGCAGTTTGGCACGCCGTCGTCGCCAAGCTCTATCTCCGACGAGGAGTTGTGTTCGGGTCAGAACACGTCAATGGTCGGGAAACGAGGCTGCCCTGTGATGCAGTCCCAAAGATAAATTGCAAGCCCGACGTCGCCGGTCCAAAGCGTATACCGTCCGCGGCCAACGACGACATGAGCGCCGCGATACTGGACGATGGCTGTCATAGCGAATTGGCGTGCGCGGTCGAGCCAAATCGGGTCGTTCGTGCGGCGGTAGAGCTTGAGGAATGCGTAGCCATTCCCACCCGTTCCGTGGCAAAGGTTCGAGCCCTTAGTAAGTGGTCCGGCGGACCAGGTGAAGCGACCGGCATCTACAAGAAGTGCGTCAAATTCAGGGGTGGCAAAGGGCGCATCCGCAAATGTCGTCACCATACCGGGCGCGCCGTGACAATGCTGACAATAGATAGGCGGCTTCGCGCGCTTGCTTCTCGCCCCCCACGTTGTCCCAATTTCAGACCGCCACGCATTCGCTGCGAGTGTCTTCGGCACAAACTCGGCCACCTGCGCTTGCTGCGTCGGCGTCAACCAATCCCACCCGTGCAGCAACGGGATGGCGTTGCCAGCGAAACCGTGAACGGGCCCGAGCCAACGGTCGTTCTCACCATAAAGATCTTGTGTCCAAAGTGGACCCTGCGGCGTGTCCTCCAGAGCGGCTAACAGCCGGGCCGCCTGCATTTCGAATAGGCCGCGCCATCGCGGTTCCCTTGTCATCTCGGCCATGTGGATTGCGGCCACCATGGACCCGGGCATGCCCCACATAAGCTCTCGGATCGGCAGTCCCATATTTGCTTCTGCGCGCGCATGCACCAGATCGGCCAGGCTCGATGTGGGCGCAAGGCGCATGGCGAGAAGTGCCGCACCCATGTCGCCCTTGAGCAGCGAGCCATGCTTCGCGTAATCGGTTGGCGAATTGTTTTCGAAGGCGGCGATTGTCCGCTCCAGAAGCTTCGGCAGAACAGGGCGAAAGTCTTCAGCGACGCAGGTCGCATCGATTCTATGCAAGTAGTCTAGCGCCCAAATGACACCGGCCGCGCCCGTGTAGAAATTGGGGTTACCGTCTCCCACGCCATCGTCGCTTGGATGACCCGGCCAGAACGTGTCGGGATCGAACTGGGCGATTGCATCGGCCGCAATTTCTTCGATCGCAGCCCGGGCAGCCAATTCACTCCAGGCGTCGTGTGTAAGCGCACGATGACGACCGAGGACAATCATGCCTGAGGGCCTCCTGAGCGCGATCCATCTTGTTCTTCACACCAGGGAAGTAAGGATCGCGATTAAACGCAACGTATCCAAAAACGTGACACGCGGCAAATGAACAACACCATTCAACGCCACGGCAGGAATTGGCACATCGCGACATTTCGTTGCATCGCGGAATTTGGTCGCTATCGGAGCGCAGCGGACATCGACCAGCCACGCTGACCAAGCTCAATTCATAAATACGCGCGCTAAAGGCGGCGGTTCGGAAGTGCTCTTCGAAAACCGCGTCAGATATTGAGTTCGACCGGCACGTCTTCCGGCTTCACGCCGCTCAGCGACAGCCCCTTGGTGAACCATTCGCGCATCTGCCCGATGCCGCGGTTGTAGTCGACCCACACCGACAGGAAATCGCGCCAGCGCTTGTCGGGTTCGCGCCGGACAGCCATGCTGCTTGGGATGGCCACTGCAGGGGTTTGCAGGATCTTGTAAGTGCCAAGGTTCGGGTTCTTGGCAATGGCGGTCAGACCGAGCACCAACGCATTCACCACGCAATCGACCCGGCCCGACGACATCTCGAGCATGACCTCATCGCGTGACTTGAGTGACTTGATCGTTGCATTGGGCGCGAAGCGGCGCGCAATGGCCTCGTTGGCGGAGCCGACGTCGACCGCGATGTTGACATCAGGCTTGTTGATGTCGGCCCAGGTTCTGGCTTCCAGCCCCTTCTTGAGCATGGCGCCAAACGGATGCGGAAATACGGTTGCGCAAAAATCCACGACAAGCGCACGCTGTGGGGTCGGATTGAGGGCAAAGCCGAGGTCGATCTTGTTCGATTGCAGGTCGAGGATCGAATTTCCGTAAGTCGACTCGGTATATTCAAGTTTGACGTCGAGAAGCTTCGCGATATCGTTGGCCATCTCGATCGAGAAGCCGGACCAGTTGCCGGTAGCAAGGTCCTTGTTGAAGTAAGGCAGCTCTCCCGGCAGTACCGCGATGCGGAGCGCTTTGTTGGCGCGGATGCGATCGAGCGTGTTGTCCGGGGTTGCTTGTGCCGATGCCGGGCTTGCGACGGCGGCAGCAAGCGCTGCGCCGCTGCCGACGGCAAGGGCGTAGCGCAGCGCTTCTCGGCGATCTTCGGAAATCTTACTGTCCTCGGACTGGATCACGGGGGGCCTCCTGCACCAATTCGGCCAAGCCTAGCGCGCGCGTCGCGACGCAGCAATAGCATGAGGGTTATCCCGGCCACCGTTGAGGTGATCGAGTAGGTTGCACTCAACGCTGAGATGTCCCCTCACGGCACTTTCGGACGTCAGCTCCTCGGTAAACGTCCGCTTTACCCCCGCGCTGAGGTCGTTTCTTTTGAAAGCATTCTCATGGCCGACTTGAATGAAAATGGGGGCGATAGTTGCGGCCGGACAACACGAATGAATTGCACCAGATGCCGCCGGTGGGCGAAGGCGACGTGTCGCACAATGAATTGCAAAGGCATTGTCGACGAGAGGAGATCATAGCCTTCCGTCCGCCGAAGCGGGTCTGTCCCTCCGATCGGACGCCGGTATTTCTGCTCGACCAACATGGCAATCAGGAATAGCGTCGTGCCGCAGCACTGCGCTCCTGAACACACTCCATTATCGCGAACATCAGGATCACAACCACCAGCACGACGACCGACGCAGCAGCAATAACCGGACTAACCTGAAGAAGAATTCCGTCCCACATCTGCTTGGGCAGCGTCGTCTTCAATCCACCGCCGACAAACAAGGCAACCGTCAATTCCTCAAAGGATTGAAGAAAGCCGGTGACAAAACCAACGGCAAATCCGCCTGCGCGACTAGCCCCAAGTGTCGACGCCGCCGCATCGAGCCGCCAGTCGTGTCCCTTGAAGGTGGCCAACAGGATCACGAATACGACCGGGGTGGCGATAACCGTGTGCCCGATGATAATCCCGAGGTTGGTCGCCACCAGGGAGACCTGGGCAAACAGGTAGAACAGGGCGATCGCGATGACGATCGAGGGGACGACCATCGGGGTCAAGAACAACAGGAACACCGCACCGGCCAGCCGGCTGCGGCTGCGGGCCAAGCCCAGCGCGGCGAACGACGCGATCACCACGGTGATTGCCGCCGTCGCGAGACCGATGCCGAAGGATCGGATCATCGCGCCAAGCCACAATGGCGACGCCATGAACTGCTCGAACCACTGCAGACTGAAACCTTGAGGCGGAAATGAAAGGAAGGTCGACCGGGTGAACGCCATCGGGACGAAGGCAATGATCGGCACCAGCAGGACGGCGATGACGACCCAGGCGTAGATAGAGAGAATTGCGCTGCCGCGAAGGCCACGAATATTGCGTTTCCAGAACTCCTCGATGGCACCGAACACCAGTCCGGCGAACCGCGCCGCGGCAAGACCCGCAAGCCGCGCGAGACCGCCGGGAGATGTCTGCCGCTCGCTGCCCTCGGACACCGACGACAAACCGAAGATGCGGTCATAAACCATGCACATCGCGATTGCCGAGACGAGCAGAATCGCCGCAAGGGCACTGCCGAGTTGCCAGTTCTGCAGCTCGTTGATCTGCAGGATGATCAATTGGCCGATCATGGTCTCCCGCGGTCCCCCCAGCAGCGCCGGCGTAATGAAGAAGCCCAATGACGCGACAAAGACCAACAGCCCCGCCGCTGCCACGCCGCGCATGGAGAGCTGATAGAAGATTTGCCAGAAGGCTTGCGCACCGCTCGCGCCCAGCGTCGCCGCCGCCATGGGCAGGCGCCGATCGATTTGATTCATGACCGGAAGCATGGTGACGACGGCGAGCGGCAGCAGCGTGTGCGTCATCGCGAAAACGACGGTGGTGCGGCTGAACAGCAGCTGGTCTCCGCCCGTCATCCCGGCGGACGCCATGATTTTCGCCATGATCCCGTTCCGCCCGAGCAGGACCAGCCAGGAAAAATTCTTGATCAATGCGCTGGTCCAGAATGGCAGCAAAACAAACAGCATGGCGATGCGCTGCTGACGCGGCGACTTGCAGCACAACCAATAGGCCAGGGGATAACTGAGCGTCAGGCACAGCAGCGTCGTCCAAAAGGCAACGGAGAACGTCGTCGACAGGACGGCAAGATACGGTCCGCCGTTCCAGATCCTCGCAAAAGCCGCAAGGGTTAGCGCTCCCGTGACCTTGTCGAACAGGCTCCTCGACAGCATCTGCGCCGTCGGCAGCAGCAGAAACAGAACCAGGAACACGACTCCCGGAAGAGCAAGCCAAAGCGGCTCGATCCTCAGCTTCCGCTGCCGCGCGAGCGCAACGGTCGCGAGAGACACGCTATCGGTCATCGACCTGGCATCTTGGCGGGAGATGATCGAGCGGCATGGCTCAGGCGCGTTTCGCGATCGACGCGGCGCGCGCCTGCGACACATAGCGGTTCTCGGGACGCTTCAATCCCAAATGATCGCGTAGCGTGCGGCCGGCATAGTCGGTACGAAACAGCCCGCGGCGCTGAAGCTCCGGCACCACCGTGTCGACGAATTCCCTGAGGCTGCTTGGCAATGCGAGAAAAGAGATCATGAAGCCGTCGCAGGCGTCCGCCGCCATCCAGGCTTCCATATGGTCGGCCACCTGCAGCGCGGTGCCGCAGAACGTGGCCTTGCTGCGATTATAGCGCATCGACATTTCGCGCAACGTCATCCGTTGGCTGATCATGCCGACAATCTGGTCGAAATACGCCTTGTGGAAGTTGGACGACTGAGGAATCCGGTGCTCCGGGATCGGCTCGTCCAACGGCAAATCAGACAGATCGGTTTCGAGATCCTGTCCGAGACGCAGCACGCCGACATCGGGATGGATGAGTTCTTGCCAGCTCTGGAGCTTGTCGCGGGCTTCCTGCTCGCTCTCTCCGATCACCACCGAGATGCCGGTCGCGATCTTCAACTCGTCCGGCTGGCGGCCGAATTTTCCCATCCGCCCCTTGAGATCACGATAGAAAGCCTTTGCCTCGTCGAGCGAGGCGCCGGACCCGAACACCACTTCGGCGGTTTCAGCGGCGAAATCCCGGCCGGTGTCGGAGGCGCCAGCCTGGATGATGACGGGCCGGCCCTGCGGGGAGCGCTCGATATTGAGCGCGCCCTGCACCGTGAAATACTTGCCCTTGTGCTCCAGCCCATGGAATTTCTCGGGCAGAAAGCTGAGACAGGCATCCCGATCATAGACGAAGGCGCCGTCCTCCCAGGTATCCCAAAGCGCCTCGACGACTTCGACGAATTCGCGCGCCTTGGCGTAACGCTCGCCATGAGGTGGCAGGCGATCGAGCCCGAAGTTGCGCGCGGCGTAATCATTGGCCGACGTCACCACATTCCAGGCCGCCCGCCCATGTGAGATGTGATCCAGCGAGGCAAACTGCCGGGCGAGGTTATAAGGCTCGAAAAAGCTGGTCGACGCCGTCGCGCCAAGGCCGATATGGGTGGTCGCACCTGCGACCGCGGACAAGAGCGTGATCGGCTCCAGCACGTTCATGAACAGGGGCGACCGGCTCCAGACCCGAAGATTTTCAGTACGCGCGGCCGGCGTATCGGCGATGAACAAGAAATCGAACTTTCCCCGCTCCGCCAATTGCGCGATGCCGCGATAGTAATCGATGTCGGTCGACGCATGAGGGTGGGCTTCCTGCAATAACCAGGACGCCGAATGAGATCCGTTGGCATGAATCAACGCGCCGATCGTCATTTGCTTCTTTTTGTTCATCGTCATCCCCTTGGAATTTTCTCAAATGCGGCGCGGCTTATGGACACACCATCTCAGGTCTTCTCTGCCGAAGCAGGCGTCAGCGATGTCCGCCCATCAGCAGCCATTCCTGAAAGCGGTCGGAGACTGCGGCGAAATTTTTCCCCCAAAAGGCAAAATCACGCTCGGTAAGGCCTTTGAGATTTTCAGGGTACGTCGGCAGCACCTTGGCGCGTGCCGGGGCAATGAAATTATAGGCCTTCAGATTGCTGGGTCCGTTCGCAACCATGCTCGAATATGCCCCCTGCCGTTCGGGATGCATGCAGAACCGCACGAACGCGCGCGCCTGCTTCAGCTTCGGAGTCCCAAGCGGAATCGACCAGCCGTCGATCGAATAAAGGCCGTTCCAGACGATGTTGACTGGAGCGCCTGAATCGATCGCCGCGAAAGCGCGCGCCGACCACGTATCCGACATGTCGATTTCGCCGCTCTGAAGGATCTGCGTGTTCTGCGCACCGCTGGTCCACCACACCGCGACCTGAGACCGCACCTTGTCGAGCACGGCAAAAGCCCGATCGACGTCCAGGGGGTAGAGATCCTTCGGCGCCACGCCATCGGCCAGCAGGGCGGCCTCCAGCACGCCTTTCGGACTTCGATACAAGCCTCGGCGTCCGGGAAACTTGGTGGTGTTCCAGAAATTAGCCCAGCTCTTCGGCGCTTCGGTTTTGTAAACGTCGCTACGATAGGCCATGACGATCGCGTAAACCGAAAAGCCGAGCCAGTTCGGCTTGAGTGCTCCCGGAATGAGATCCTGGTCTTCGCTTGGTGCGATATCCAGAGATTCGAGATAGTTCTTGTCAGCGGTCAGGCGCGCGACGTCGTCCGGCGTGACCATGCAGACGTCCCATATCTTGCTGCCGGTATCGACGACCAGCTTGAATTGGGTTACCGGATCGGATTCGTGCGCAACATTGATGACGCGGATTCCGGTCTCCTTTTCGAAGGGGTCGTAAAACCCCGCCCGCAGCGCCGGAGCGGTGGCGCCGCCCACATCGGCAACCGTGATCTCTTCGGCAGCGCGCGCCCTCTTGGTCCAAACCACCGGCATCGCGACGCCGGTCGCAGCGACGCTCGCGGCTTTCAGAAGCTTGCGCCGCGTGATCGTCTCAAAAGTCGACATCCTGTTTCTCCTCGATTCGCCTGGGTTCGCCGTCTTTGCGCGTTCGCTTCTGCTGCTCCGCGCACGAAGCTCGTCTCTGCAAGGTCAACCTTCGCGAAGGACCTGCGGAACATGTCCTCACTCAATCATCGAAACCAATCCGGTCTCCAAAAGGCGTGCCTGTTGCTTGTCCCATCGGATAGAGACGTGCTCCCCGATCGCCACGCCGGGCAAACCTGCCTGCCGCCGCACGGTGATCAGTGTGCCGCTAGGCAGCCGCACCAGCAGCTTGGTCTCGGATCCAGCGTAAATCGTTTCCTCGACGCGCCCGGAGACGAACGCTTCATCGATAGCGCAGAGCAACATCTTCTCCGGGCGGACGATCAGCGCACCGTCCTCGCCGGCCCGCGCCTCGCAGCCGTCGGGGAGCGGCAGACTGCCGTCATCGGTCCGGATCATTCCGCCTGACTGGACCCTGCCGCGCATGACATTCGAAATGCCGATGAAATCGGCGACAAACGCGCTGCGGGGCTGCTCATACATGTCCTCGGGCGTGCCTAATTGTTCGATCCGCCCTTCATTCATCAGACAGATGCGGTCCGCCAATGCGAGCGCTTCTTCCTGGTCGTGGGTTACGAAGATGATGGTTGCGCCGGTCTCGCGATGCAGCCGCTTGATTTCGATCTGCATGCTCTCCCGCAGTTTGCGGTCGAGAGCCGACAGGGACTCGTCCATCAGGATCAGCGAGGGCTGATAGACAAGGCACCGGGCGAGCGCCACGCGCTGCTGTTGGCCGCCGGACAGTTCTCGCGGGAAGCGGCTGCCGAAATCGGACAATCCGACCATGGCGAGCGTCGCTTCAACCTTTTCCCGGAGATCCGCTGCCGCTATTTTCCGCATCTGCAACGGAAACGAGACGTTTTCCCTCACGGTGAGGTGGGGAAACAATGCATAATTCTGGAATACAACACCGATGTCGCGCTTGTTGACGGGCTTGTCGGTCTCATCGCGCCCGTCGATGATCAGACGCCCGCCCGTCGGTTCAATCAGACCGCAGATGACTTGCAACAGCGTGGTCTTTCCTGACCCGGAAGGCCCCAAAAGCGCCAGCAATTCTCCGGAATAGACCTTTAATTCCAGAGGCTGCAGCGCCATCGAGGCCCCATACGCCTTGGACAGGCCCTGCGCATGCAGTTTGATCCGAGACCGCTCTTGCCCTGGTGAGGAAGTCACCTCGGCCGACCTGGTCTCCAGCCTGTCCACGGCGGCCTGATGCTCCTCTTCGTTTCGCGTAAACACCCACGGCAATCGAAACGCCGCCGCACGGCGGGTTCGAAGGGACGAGAGGGCACTGATCACTTGCATCGCAGTCCTACAAAAGCACGCCTCTGGAGAGTAAGCGGCGCGGGCCGAGAGGTGTAAATTACGAAATCCGAGCCCTTTGATTAGACCCCGCCTAATCGAAGGCATGGTTCGATCAAGGCGCGACGCAATTATTGTGCCGGATGAGCACTACTTGGGCACTGTGTCGAGAGCATCGGAGCACGGCCGCTGCCTTGGCATATCGGCGGCGGCGGCGACCTGCATGCCTCGGCTGCCCGCCAGATTGCCGACAATAGAATCGAAAACCGCGGGGGCCGAGCATCTGCCCTGGCAATGGTCTCGTCATAGTCTCCGGCTAACCAGTCGCCATGATTTTCATATTTTACAATCCGCCGAGGCCGCTTAAACAAGCCAACTGTCCGGTGGCGTTTTGCGACCGTTATCCAGCTTCGGACGGTTTCCCGGACGGCAAATGGATCAAATGACTTCCATGACGAATGAGCACGAGCTTCGCGTCGACCTCGCCGCCGCCTTCCGCATCATCGCCAAGCTGGGAATGCACGAAGCCGTCGCCAATCATTTCAGCGCCGCGGTGTCGCCGGACGGGCGCAAATTCCTGATGAATCCCAAATGGCGCCACTTCTCGCGCATCAAGGCGAGCGACCTCGTCCTGTTCGATGCAGACACCCCGGACGACGCGAAAGAGCGGCCGGACGTCGATCCGACCGCATGGGCGATCCACGGCCAGATGCACAAACTGTTGCCGCAGGCACGGGTCGTCATGCATCTTCATCCGCCCTTCACGACCACGATTGCGACGCTTGCCGACCCGCAGGTCAGACCGATCGACCAGAACACCGCCCGCTACTTCAACCGGCTTGCTGTCGATGGCAGTTATGGGGGAATGGCTGACAGCGCGCAGGAAGGCGCCCGCCTCGCCAGGCTGCTCGGCAACAAATCGCGGCTGATGATGGGCAATCACGGCGTTCTCATCACCGCGAACACGATCGGCGAGGCTTTCGACGACATGTACACGATCGAGCGCGCCTGCCAGATACTGGTGCAGGCTTATTCGACCGGCCAGCCCCTCAATGTGCTGCCCGACGACATCGCCGAGAGGACCGCGCAGGACTGGGAACAGATCACGGATTTCTCGATCGCGCATTTCGAGGAGATGAAGCGCATTCTGGACGCGGAAGATCCTTCCTATTCGCACTGAGCGCACGATATCGACGAAAGCTTTCGATATCAGACTCCAGAGTGACAGCCGTGGTTGCGGCCGCGGCGACACCATGTGCTAGATGTCTCCATCCGTCTCGGGCCTGACGAGTGCTGAGGGGATATTCCAGCGGCGGCCCGCTTGCAGGCGGCTATGACCGTCATCTTCGCGTGCAGCTTCTCGTCGCCGCGCGGGCGCCCGCTTCGGTCACAACACCGGTGCATCGGACGCGGCTAAGCAAAGCGCCGGAAAGTCCTATTTTTCAACGAAAAGGCAATACGCAATAGTCGCCAAGAGGTCTTGCCCCCAAGGAAAACTGCAGAGGAGCGGAAATGATACGAACCGGCGAAGACTACAAAGCCTCCATTCGGGAAAGCCGCGATGTCTACATGAATGGCGAGCGCGTCAAGGACGTCACCGCGCATCCAATGTTCAAGCCGCTGGTCGATATCCGCGCTCGCATCTACGATCTGCAGCACGATCCGCTGACCCGTCATCTGATGACCTATCAGGAGGACGGCGAGATTCATGCGATCAACAACAAGCTCCCCATCAGTCAGCAGGATTGGTGGGACAAACGCAGGGCGACCGACACCGTCCTTGAGGATATCGGCGGCGTGGTGACGCGCGTCGGGGACGAGACCGTCGGGGAAATGTGGTCGTTGTTCGATGGACAGGACGTGCTCAACGAGGTTGATCCGCAATTTTCGAAGAATATCCGCGAACATATCTTCAAGGTGCTCCATACAGACCCGTTCCATGTCTCGGCGAACACCGATCCCAAGGGCGATCGCTCGAAGGCGCCGCAGGACCAGGATCCCGACATGCTCCTGCATGTCGTCCGGGAGACGGACAGCGGGATTATCGTGCGCGGTGCGAAATACGAAACCGCTGCAGCCTATGCGAACCAGGCCTTCACCAAACCGACGATCGCCAACTGGGGCGATTCCGCCTATTCCGACTATGCGGTGGGGTTCATCTGCGATCTCAGCACGCCCGGACTCAAATTCATCTGCCGCACCGGCTTTTCAGGCCGCGCCCCTCTCGATGATTATCCGTTGTCCAACAGATTCGACGAAATCGATACCCTGGTTATCTTCGACGATGTCCTGATCCCCTGGGAAAACGTGCTGTTCTATCGGCACACCAAAGCCGCCGTGTTCATCCGCGCCACGTTGCATCGCTATTCGGCCTTTGCCTTCGTCCAGCGCAGCCTGAAATTCGCCGATATGATGATCGGCGCGGCGCTGTTCAACGTCCGCCAGACCGGCCTGGAAAAGCAGCAGGCCGTGCAGGAAAAACTCTCCCAACTCGCGGTCTATCGCGAGGGCATCAACGCCCACCTGACGGCGGCCATCGCCTTGCCCGAACGCAGCCCTGGCGGTCTCATGATGCCCAACCAGTCCCTGCTCTATACCGGGCGGGTGCTCGCCGGCTCGCAGCTGCCCCAGATGATGCATCTGGCGCGGGAGCTGTGCGGCGGTCAGATCTGCGTCACGCCCGATAAAGCGTCGTTCGACAACCCCGAAACCAAGCCGTGGCTGGAAAAATTCTACACCATCAACGATGACTGGGTTGCCGATGACCGGCGGCGCCTGCTCGCCTTTGCGCGCGATCTGTTGAACTCGGACTATGCCGGCCATCGGCTCACCTTCCAGCTGTTCGCGCAGTCTCCCCCCTTCGCCAACCTCGCGGCGGTCTACCGGAACTTCGAATGGAGCGGACCGCTCGACTTCGTCCGCAAATCCGCCGGCCTGTCCGAAAAGACGCTCGGCAAAACGCCGCGATCCGCCGGCGATCGCGCCGTCAATCAGTGGTTCGCCGTCAGGCGCATCCAGGACGCTGCCGAATAGCGCACAGATCTGACGCCCTTGTGGGGAGACAGGAGCACTCCATGCCAGAGATCGGCGTTCGAAAGAACGTGCCGGATATCCGCGCGCAGTTCATCGACGGCATGAGCCGTGCGGCAACTTGCGTCAGCGTGGTGACGACGGACGGCCCCGCCGGCCGATTCGGAGTTACGGTGTCCGCGATGTCGTCGATATCGGCCGACGGAGAGCACCCGACGGTGCTAATCTGCGTCCACCACCAAAGCCGATCGGCTGCCGCAATCATCGAGAACGGCACGTTCTGTATCAACGTCCTGCGCGACGACCAATCCAGCATCGCCGACTGCTTCGCCGACCGGATTCGCCGGGCCGACGGCGACAAATTCGGCTGCGCTCGCTGGGTTCGGGAAAGCACGGGTGCACCACGCCTGGCCGATCCGCTCGCGGCGTTCGACTGCCGCGTCCTGTCGACGGAACGGGTCGGCACCCATCATATCTTCATCGGCGCGGTGGAAACCGTTGTCACCGCAGGCCCGGGCGCCGCGCTGATTTATGCCGACCGGGCGTATGGCACGACGCAGCGGATAGAGGCGCCGCGCCCGAAGACCGCTGGTGCCAGGCCGCAACTGACAATCGGATGCAATCAGGTTTTCGCGCCCTACGTGATGCCCGAGCTTCTGACGCGCATGTCGGCCTCGCATCCGGACGGCGTCGCCAGTCTGGTGGACGGCGACCAGCGCCGCATCCTTGAAAGCTTGAAATCGGGCGAAACCGACATCGCGCTGCTGTCTGATTTCGAACTCGGAGCTGGAATCGCGGCCACGATGCTGGCCGAATGGCAACCTTACGTCCTGCTGCCAACCGCACATGCGCTGGCGGAGCGGCGCACCCTCGCCCTCGCCGATCTCGTCGCCGAGCCGCTGATTGAACTCGGTTCATGTCCGAGCGCCACCTATTGCCGAACCTTGTTCGAGGCGGAGGGATTGTCGCCACGGATTGGAATAACCGCCATATCTCCTGACATGGTGCGAAGGCTTGTGGCTCACGGTTTCGGATATAGCCTTCTGTCGGCGAAGTCGGCGGACGTGCTGGCGCAAGACGCGCTGGCGCTGGCCGCTATCCCTCTTTCTAAGCCCGTCGTACCCTGCCGGCTGCTTCTTGGCCGCCGAACCAGAGATGTGGAATTCCATCCGCTGGCCCAGACCTTCCGCGATATCTGCCGATCCTATTTCGCCTGAACTTCCAGCAAGGACCATTGTGCATGGCTCACACCCGCATCCGGAAATTCAATACCAAGGACACCTATCCCGAACAGAGCCTCGATAACGATTTGTGCCAGACCGTGGTAGCGAAAGGCAGCATGGTGTTCGTTCGGGGCCAGGTCGGCCAGGACCTCGACAGCTCGAAAAGCGTTGCGATCGGCGATCCGACTGGCCAGGCCGAACAAGCGATGGCCAACATCAAGACGCTTCTCGAAGAGGCCGGAGCAAAGCTGGAACACATCTGCAAGATCACGATCTACATCATCGATCCGCGCTACCGCGAGCCGGTCTATCGCACGGTCGGCAGGTGGCTCAAGGGCGTGTTTCCGGTGTCGACGGGACTGGTGGTGTCAGCGCTCGCGCGCCCGGAATGGCTGGTGGAAATCGACGCCATCGCCGTGATCCCCGATGAACGCTGAGAGGGCGGCATGACTTTTTCCCTGACCGCTCGCTGCACCAAAACCGGCATGTTCGGGATCGCGATCTCCTCCTCCTCGCCCGCGGTTGCGGCGCGCTGCGTGCATGCCCGGCCCATGGTCGGCGCAATCGCCAGCCAGAACATCACCGACCCGCAATTGGGCCAGATCGGCCTCGATCTCCTGGCGCGAGGCTTCAATGCCGAAGAGGTGCGCGCCGCGCTCGTTGCATCCGGCCGCTTCATTATCTACCGCCAGCTCGCCATCGTGGACTCGACCGGCGGGACCGCATCCTATTCCGGCAGCGGCACGCTCGGCATCCATGCGACCTGCACCGGCGACGGCGCGGTGGCTGCCGGCAATCTTCTTGTGACCGACCAAGTTCCTGCCGCCATGATCGCGGCCTATCGAGCCGCGCCCGGCGCGCTGGCGGAACGGCTGTTGTCGGGCCTAAGGGCCGGCCTCGATCAGGGCGGAGAGGCCGGGCCGGTTCATTCTGCCGGCCTCTATGTGGTGCGGGATATCTCCTGGCCGATCGTGGATTTGCGGATCGATTGGAGCGACCGCCCGATCGCAGCACTGCATGAACTGTGGGCCGTTTACGCGCCGCAGATTGAAGACTACGTTCGGCGCGCGCGGCAACCCGTCGACGCTCCCGGTTTCGGGGTGGCGGGCGAGGCGTAGTACAGTTGCGCTCTCGCCATGCGGACCGGAAAACCACGTTCGATTCCGGATCGTCTCTCTTCGCTCTGGGAATCGACGCATGAGATATACGCTTCGCCAGATTGAGTATTTCATCGCGACGGCCGAAACCGGAAGCATCACTCTGGCGTCGGAACGGGTCAATATATCCCAGCCATCGATATCGACCGCGATCGCCCATCTGGAAGAAGAACTCGAGACGCAGCTGTTCGTGCGGCGTCACGCCCAGGGGCTCTCGCTCACCTCCGCCGGCCGTGTGCTTCTGGTCGAAGCCAAGCGGCTCGTCGAGCAGGCGGAGCACATGTATTCCATCGCCTCCGAAGTGGGAGAACGGGTTCGCGGGCAACTGTCGCTGGGTTGCCTGGTGACACTGGCGGCAATGGTGATGCCGGAGCTTTCGCATTCGTTCACATCGGCCTATGCCGAAACACGCATCGTCCACATGGTCGGCGACCATGAACAATTGCTGGAACGGCTTCAGCATGCTGAAATCGATGTCGCGATCACCTACAACCTGCTGATCCCCGATGGCTTCGAGTTCCTGCCGCTGGCGAGCCTTCCGCCGCACGCGGTAGTCAGCGAGGGCAGTCCGCTGGCACGCGATTCTGCCGTCAGCTTGCAGGAACTCGTCAGCGAACGGCTCATCCTCCTCGATCTACCGATAAGCCGGGATTATCTTCTGGGCTTATTCATGAAAGAGGGACTTGAGCCCCATGTGGCGACGCGCTCGACGCATCCGGACGTGATCCGGACCATGGTTGCCAATGGCTATGGCTATACGCTTGCGAACGTGCGCCCGAGGTGCGAGGTCGCGCTGGATGGGCGGCGTGTTGTCAGAGTTCGCCTGTCGGGCGAGCACAAGCCGATGACGATCGGAGTCTTGACCTTGAAGCAGGCGAGAAAGTATCGCCTTGTGGAATTCTTCCAGCAGCATTGCCGCAGATTCGTCTCCGACGCCTACATACCAGGGATGGTCGCGCCGGCGCTGGAGCGTCGGACTTTCTTGGGTCAAACCGCCACCGAGGTAACGAAGCCTGGCGATCCGATCGACCGTACACCTCCTGTTTGACTAGATCGCCATGCAGCGAATTCATGAGGTGCTCGCTCACGCCTGATCGTACGTGCACGCTTTCGGTGGCGTTCCGCACATAACGCAACCTCGGAGCCATATCGGTCAGGCTCACGAAGGAAGATCTGAATGCGCTCGACGCACGTGCAGGTCGCGACGAGTTAGCCTTAGGGCTTCCGTAGATGGCGCAGGCGCAGGCTCGCCAGGCAGGCGATCGCCGCCGGCACGACGAAGCTCGCCGGCACCCAGAAGGCCACTTGCATCATGCTGTCATCCGCAACTCCGGCGGAGAAGCCACTGGCGTTTGCAACCACGCCCGCGAGTGCCGCGCCCAGGGCGAATCCCGTCTGCTGGACGGTCGGGACCGAGGAGGCTGCGACGACCTCATCACCCGCTTTTGAGCCGCTCATGATCCGGTGCGCGACAAAGGGCCAACATTGGCCGATGCCCATCCCCAGCGCGACAATGGCCGGGACCAAGGCCAGAGCAGGCGCAGAGCTTGGGAGAAGCAAGGCGATGGCCATCAGGCTAACGCCCAT
>WNFA01001271.1_pt1 | contig 20417 bp, 18 predicted proteins | sample 5400481 | NCBI WGS metagenome assembly WNFA01 (sample SAMN13153340, study PRJNA577476) | soil metagenome | isolation source: 120 cm saprolite under Douglas fir tree site 2 hole 1 replicate 2 | place: USA:California | collected 2015-04-18
GTCGAAGGGCACCTTACATGTGTGCGGACATGGACCTTGATCTATTCAAGGTCAAAGCGGTGGGTACGACCGCACTTCGTGCCCATTTTTCCTCCCCATGGCTGGAAGCCGGGGGTATCCAAAATGGAGAGACTGATGACAGGAGGAAGCGCTCGCCTCTCTGCCGCTATGGGGAGGGGTTCTGCGCTGATTACCCAGTGGAAAAACAAATACTTGTTGTCGATGATAAGAATGAGCTGCTTCACCTGATGCGTAGAGTCCTGGAGGATGAACAGTATCAGGTTTACATTCTGCAAGAGGGCAGAGACGCCTTTTCGCGGGTCAAAGCTCAATTGCCAGATCTGCTGATTCTAGATTTGAGGTTGGGCGATATTTCTGGACAGGATATCTTGAAGCAATTAAAGGATGATCCTGTGACAGCAGACATTCCCATTATTGTTTACACTGCGGCGGTACTTGAAGCAGAAGAGGTAATCAGGTTGATAGAGAGCGATGCAGATCGCTATCAGAGGGTACACGTGGTGCAAAAACCTTTCGAGTTGGAGAGTCTCCTCGAACTGGTAAAAAGGACACTGGAAGAACCTGTAGACTCACTTTAACTGGTCACCTCGACAGAAGGTTTGCCTGACTGGACTCCCTCCAGTCTTTTTCATGTCGTATATGCAGTAATTGAAATACTTGCGTTGTTTAGTGAATTTGTAGAAATGGAGGAAAAGCATGAAATTCTTGTGGGGATTACTTGTAGGATTTGCGTTGGGTGTAGCTGCTGGTTTACTGCTCGCGCCCCAGTCGGGTGAGGCCACGCTGGCCCAGCTCAATGAGCAGGGCGTTACGCTGCGCTCGCGCACCGGGGGGCTGGGAGAACAGCTCCGCACTCGTGCTAATGAAGCGATGACCCAGGGCCGCGAGCTGTACAGCCGCACCAAGGAAGAACTGACCGAACAGTACAACAAGGCCAAAACAGGCCAGATGTAGGAAGCTCGAACATCCAGCTTCTGGATTAGCCTGGCATCTTTGAAGGTGCCAGGTTTCTTTTTGAGCTGCTTCAACCTACCTCAAGTTCCTCCTGTAGCTGAGAGAACTGCTCATTGTAGAGCCGGGCATAGAGGCCATCTTGCTGGAGCAGCTCCTCGTGGGTGCCACGTTCCACGATTTCGCCCTTATCAACGACCAGGATGATATCAGCAGCCAGAATAGTCGAGAGACGATGGGCGATGGCCAGCGTGGTACGATTCTTCATCAATGGCTCCAGAGCGGCCTGGATCAAGCGCTCCGAATGGGTATCGAGGGCGCTGGTGGCCTCATCCAGGATGAGGATTCTCGGGTTTTTCAGAATTACGCGAGCGATGGCAATGCGCTGCTTCTCACCTCCAGAGAGCTTAAAACCGCGCTCGCCCACGATAGTATCGTAGCCGTCATCAAGCTCCATGATGCGATCATGGATAGCTGCTGCCTGGGCTGCCGCGATCATCTCCTCCTCTGTAGCGTCGACACGAGCATAGAGCAGGTTTTCCTTGATTGAGGCATTGAACAGGTAGGTTTCTTGTGTAACGACACCTATGAGTTGGCTCAATGAAGCCAGTGCAATATCCTTGACATTATGTCCATCGATCTCTACCGAGCCGCTGTCCACGTCATAGAGCCGTGGCACGAGGTATGTAATGGTGGTCTTGCCAGCGCCGCTTGGTCCCACCAGAGCCGCCAACTGCCCTGGTTTGATTTGGAACGAGACATCATTGATCGCGGTAGTGGCAACTGGTTCCTCAGAGAAGGCTATTGGATTTGGTGAGACCGGGCGTTTCATCTTGCCGTTGCCGTTCTCAACGTCCTGCTTATCGCTCAGGCCGCTTAGCACACGGGGTTCGTCACGTTTATAGGCGAAAGTAACGTTTTTGAACGTTATTTCGCCGCGCGCCTTGTCTGGATTGAGACGGAGCGCACCAGGCGCGTCCTGAATTTCAATGGGTATGTCAAGATACTCAAAGATGCGATCGAACAATGCCAGCGCGCCCTGTATTTCTACCTGGATGGTGAGCAACTGGCCGATGGGGAAGAAGATTCTGCTTTGCAGCGTCGTGAATGCAACGATACCACCCAGGCTGATGCCTGCATGCAGCGGGTCACGTATTATCAGCCACCCGGCTAGCAGGTAGATGATGGCGGGCATAATTGAGAAGAATGTGCCAATGAACATAAAGAACCAGCGCCCGATCATCTGCTGGCGTACCTCCAGGTTAGTCAGTTTCTGATTTTCCTTCTCAAATCGCTGCTCTGCATATTTCTGGCGCCCGAAGGTTTTGGTCAGGAGAATGCCGCTGACCGAGAGCGTCTCCTGCATCATAGCAGTGAGCGAGGCCAAGCTTTTCTGCGTCTCTTTGCTGGTTGTGCGCCGTACATTGCCTACTTTATAGGTAATCCACAAGAAGAGAGGCAAAAGCCCGAGTGAAACGAGCGTGAGGATCGGGCTGATGAATATCATCGCGATGATTGTGCTCAGCACCGTTGAAACGTTTGAGACAATGCTGGTAGCAGTGTTGGTGACAACGCCCTGCACGCCGCCGACATCATTGGAGAGACGAGACTGGATCTCGCCGGTACGCGTCGAGGTGAAGAAGCGCAGCGATAGACTCTGCAAATGAGTATAGAGCTTGTTGCGAAAGTCACGCATTACATTCTGCCCAATGACATTATTCAGGTATGTCTGCCCGACACCGATAATCCCCGTGACGACAGGCATCACGAACATGATAGAGACGAGGATGATGAGCAGGTTCAGGTTGCGTTTGCCGATAGCATCATCAAAGACATATCGGATCAAGAGCGGGTTGACCAGGCCCAAAACGGTCGTGAGAAGGATGGCGATGAGAACCAGTATTACCTGTATTTTATATGTGCTAAAGGCCTGGGCAACCCGACGCACAGTGCGTATGTCGGTTTTGCGCCCGCGCTTTTTCATTTCGTCGGCATAGTCTTCCAGTCCACCGCGCATTCCATGAAATGCCATATCGTGTGTACTCCTGATATTTGATACGAGAATGTTTGCTCTCGCTAATACTTTCTAAAATGAAGTATATAAGGTTGTTGTGATACTGTCACTGTTCATGCGAACGGTTTACGCACCTGTAGATTCTGACAGGCACAGGCGATGAATTAATCCTGCCAGCAATGCGCCGCGCAGCGGTAACGATTCCACGCGCAGGTATTCCCGGTGAAGGTCATGCATACCACCACCTACCGGTCCAAGGCTATCCAGAGCTGGAATGCCTGATTCCGCCAGGAGGTTTGCATCCGAGACGCCGCCTTTGCTTTCAGCCATAAGCTGGAGACCAAGACTTTTGCCTTCTGCCTGCGCCATTTCTACCAGGCGCGTTATGCCGTCGGTTGCTTTGTAGGGCGTTCGCCCGCGAGTACGTGCCAGGGTCGTACGAGTGCCAGGGATACTACATCCCGCCCTGATGGCTTCTAACGCTGCCGCTGCCTGGTCGAGGCCATCCTCGTCGAAGGCGCGTACGGAAATGTGGCAGTGCGCCATATCTGGCACGACATTAAGCTGCTCGCTGCTGCCGATTCGCGTCACGTTGAAGGTGACGCCCCGGAACATAGTATTCAGGTTATGGATGGCGATCATTTTATGCGCCAGTTCGATGACGGCCGAACGCCCCCGCTGCGGCTCTGCCCCCGAGTGCGCGGGTACGCCCTGAACATCCAGGATATACCTGTCCGCGCCTTTGCGCGCGTTGGTGACGATTTCGGCGGAACGCGATGGCTCCAGGACGAGGGCCGCATCGACCTGGCGAGAGATTTGGCGCAGGAAGGGCGCGCTGCCCAGGGAGCCTATCTCCTCGTCATTATTGATAAAGATGGTCAGTTCCCCATATTGCTCAAAGCCCGCTTCTATGAGTGTACGTAAAGCGTAGATGCCCATCAACACGCCAGATTTCATGTCGATGACGCCGGGACCGTAAGCAAGTCCATCTTTAATGTAAAACGGCTGGACTACGGTGGCTCCAGGCTTGTACACGGTGTCAATATGGCCGACTATGAGCAGGCGGGCATGGCCATTTCCTCGACGTGTCGCCACTAAATTGTGTCCATATTGCCCGGCATTGTGCAGCTTGATGGTGAAGCCGGTATCGTTGAGCCACTGTTGCAAGTGGGCGATGATGTTGTCGATGCCTTCCCTCTGGCCCGTGCCCGAGTCAATGTTGACGAGCAACTCCAGCCGCTGGAGTAATTCATCCTGATAAGTCCAGAGGAGCGGTAGATAGGTTTGTGCATAAGTTTGCATCGATGCGTCCTGGAATGCAAATTGCGGAATCACGAAACTACAGGATTGAAGCAAGGATGTTTTGTATTGTATCACAAGTCCTGTGATCCGGTATGCCGGAGGCACCGAAACAAATGGGGCACAATGAATTGCGCCCCAACACTTGTTCATCGCTCGCTAGTAGGGTGGAAGGCGTGGGTAACGGGGCCGTCCCAGGCTGATGCCAATCACCAGGCCGATGATGAAGATGATCAGCATGATAATGATAAGCGTTTGTGGATCTATAGACATGCCTGTGCTCCTTTCTGCTCGCTTCCTGGCACGAAGCGCGCGAGCGAAATCCTGCATTCATCTCTTTGCATGAGCAATCTACGATTGTGCAACGACTACGAACGCCTACAAGGCGGATGCCGCTATTGATAACGAGCGTAAGGGCTATTTTTCAAAAACTAGCGATACGAGAACGTCTTGACCCGGTTGAACGCATGATTCGCCAGTGAATTGTGCCGGTTACGCAGCTTCGGATCAGCCGGTTTAAGCCCCTGGTAGTCAGCAAGTCGAATACCCTGCTGCAGGAACGCTTTTTGCAAGGGCGTTGGCTCGTCATCAAAGCATGTACGCTCTGCCAGTTCGATCAGCAACGCTTGACGGGTTTTCTGCGGGAACCGCGCGATATCTCTCGCTACCTTCATAAAGATCCACTCCTGGTACACCAGATTCAGCGCAACTTCTTCGGGGTTGAGAACCCAGGCTCGACTCAGCGCATCTTCAGGCACTCCGTCATCCAAAGACTGGTATAGTTGCATACGTCGCTCTTTTCTCCACCAATCCCGGCAAACGTTCAGCGCGATAGTGTATCCAAATCGCTCAATCGAGTCGATAGGAGCAACATGACCCTCTGCAGCACGCTTCACATACTTGAAAACACGTATCACAGCCTCTTGTAGCAAATCTTCGACGACATCGTTTTCCTGGCCTTTGCTCAAAGAAAACCTGTGGCTATATACAAATTTTCTAACACAAGGGTGTAATTTATGATATAAACTCTTCCAAGCGGCTTCGCCACTTGCATCATTCCTGCCTGAATTAAACTCTTTTGGCTCAGATCTCATGTCTGGTTCCCTTTCTTTTCCTTGTTTTCTCAGAAAATCTCTGGTGAAAGCACAATTCATTACCAATTCGATATATTAACTCTCTGTTAAGATAGGAGATCGAACAGGATAAACATGTTTCCTTAATATATAGTTAAAAATTCTTCCATCAATTAAATCATAGCATGAGGATATCTCAGGTGTCAAGGTTTTTTATTATCAACTTTTCGATGATGATAGAGAACAATCTTATATATTTGAGACTAGTAGCACTGATCTGACGTAGATGATATAAAAATATTTGTACTTTACTTCTTACTCTTGACAGGTAATCCCTTAGAGTTTACAATAGCATCATCGATCTCTGGCGCGGTAGGACTTTTTTCCTATACATTTTCCTGAATCACATCGGGCGTTAATTAAGAACTTCTCGGACGTTTTATTCATGAGAATATGTTTCTTAATATTGAGCAAGAGCGATTAGCACATAATTTACAATGGAAGCATCATCTGTCGTCTAGCTTATAGATGCAGGTGAGATAGAGGGTTATGTCGATAAGGAACCTTGTATGCAAGAACAGGACCTGGATGCCATCAAAGAATACCTGCGACGCAAAGATGCTCAGGAACGCATCCAGCAGAGCATTGAGCATGCACGAGCAGGGGCCACAGTGACTATCGGGCGCATGGCCAAGTTGTTTGATATGAATGAGAGCCGCATTCGCGATCTCGAGGATAGGCATCTGCTCAGCCCCTGGCGATCGAAGGATACCACCGGCCAGCGACAATATTCTCCGAGCGAGTTAGAAAAGCTCGCGGTAATTAGAGAATTGCTCGACCAGGGTCGTTATAGTATCGGCGCGATTCCAGAAAATATCGCTGATATCTGGGCCTCTGTTGTACAAAAAATGCCGGCAGTACTGCCTGGCGCTGGCCAGCGCGAGTTTGTGCGCAAAGCCGATAGTATGCCTATTGACCGGCGTGTCGATTATGCGTTATACGAGGAACTTTTTTGGCGCTACTATGCCTCTCACGTTCTCTATCTCGCGCTTGCTATGATTTACGAAGAAACTCGCTTCACACCACGAGCAGCATTGGTCCTGCCACTCCACACACCAGATGCATATTTGAAGGTCCAGGAAACCCAGGATTTGCTCACGATTGGCGAATCGCTTGTAGGCTGGCTTGGGCAAAGTCGCTCCTTCTATACATTCCTTTCTACAAACCCTTCATTTCGATATCCTGATACGTTTCGTGTCATACCGTTGAAGATAATAGAAGAAGGAATATCCAGAGAAGATAAGCCCCTTGACAACACGTTACTGGTTATCCCACGTCTGGGGGACGATGAGAGTCGTCTCACATTGAGCCAGCCAACGGTAGAAGTGATCAGGCGTTTGCTGGAGCCACTCTATGAAGTGCCAAATTGGAACTTTTATCTTGGGCCAGGGATGCGCGATATCGTCGATCCGTTCCTGGATGATACTATGAATCCAACCACTCAAGACACTATTCTGAAAAACCTTGCCAACATGGTAGTACGCCTGGGAGGAGTAGAGCAGCGCCGCTGGAAATTCTGCTGTATTCTCACGCCGGATCATGACTATCTGCCGTTCCAGAAGCGCAGCCTTGTTGTGCGAGCGAAGAGTCGCTACGCTCCGTCAAGCTATAAGATAGGCACAACCCTTGTTTCTCCTACAGACACAGTGATCAGCATCAGCCTGCGAGCCTACCAGGGGGGTCATGTCATCTATCACCATAGGGTGACTCCCGAGGACAAGGCAATTGCCAATCGCGAACTGGAAGAACCCGGCTCGATCATTGCTATTCCCATCGGCGGAGAAGATGATATCCCAATTGGCGTACTTTATGTGGCGGCAACCGATCCAGACGGCTTCAATGACAAGGATCAGCGCGTACTGCGTATCGTCGCGCGCATAGCCCAGGAGTTGCTCATGAACTATCGCGCCCGCCGGCAAGTCTCACAGAAGTTTCTCTCCCTGCTTAGAACTCCTGGCACTGTCGATCCAACCTTTCGCGTATTCGCTTCCGAGACCGACTTTATCTCTGACGTCGAGTCTCTCCTGCGGGACATCCAAGGCATGGAGAGCCTTAAGCCATTCGCCAAAGGTGATGAGCGACAGTATACCACGAAAGAGGCTGTCTCCTTCATTGCTGTCGATATCGATGGACAATCCGACCTCACCGACAAGTACGGGGACCGCGTGGCGAGAAACTTAAGCCGCTCCGTTGGGCAACGTATCGAGAGGCAGATGTCCGCGCTCTCAATGAATCCTCCAGACTGCAAGCTCTACCATGCTTATGCTGATCGATACTATCTGCTGTTGAACAAGATTTCGCTTGAAGAGGCACGTACAAAGGCCGGGCTTCTAAAACTAACCCTGGATGATTCCTACCAGGTCGACGCCGTGCGCTTTACCCTCGAACAGCCGACGCCCGAAGAGAATCTGATCAAGTCTCCTGGAGTAACCGTACGGCTGGGGGTAAACTCGTATACGCATGCTAAGCTTCAGAAGGTGCTAGAGCGCTACTCTACAATATCAGCGCGTTCGTCAACCACAGCGTTGATTATGCAATCGCTCGATGAAGCGCTCAGGACGGGGCAAGACTTGGGAGGGAACAATATCATGAGTTGGGACTACCCTGTTTGGGGATGGAAACTGTGGTTGCCAGACTCTTCAGAAGAGGAAAAAGCAGATCATTGATTTTAGGGCTATAGTTACTTATAGCAATTTTCAAACGTTTTAGCTATTATCAAAAACATAAAGCGCTTTTCCAGCGTTTTTGTTTTCTGAGATTATCCTGTTTTTCTCGCGTTATTCCCGGCATTATTTATTGTTTGTGTAGTTTTCAGCAAAGAGGCGTGTTTCTATGGAACAGATTGTTTTCGTACTGGGGCTTCCTGGCAGTGGTAAGTCAACTGCCGCTCGTTACATCGAAATGCTGGCGCGTGACTATGGTCGGACCGCTTGCCTGCTGCAAGATTATCGTATTTTATACGATATGTTTCTAGCAGATAGGGAGGGTATACGTTTTAGTTCCACTCTGCCTGATGGGTACGATGGTTTCGATGTCCATGATTTTAACGCATTCGACGATGCCTTGAGAGAGTTAGTACGCCAACTGCCAAAAAAAGAGCACACTGCTGAAACGAATACAGTAAACATCATTGAGTTTGCTCGTGACGATTATTGTAAAGCATTAGAGCTTTTTGCTTCCGTACCGCTGACTGAGGCCTTTTTCATTTTCATCGATGCTGAAGTTGAGACATGCAAACAGCGCATCAAGGCTCGCGTAGCAAACCCACAGACGCCTGACGATCATTACGTCTCAGAGTATATTTTCGAGGCTTACTATAACGGAGACCATCGTCAATATTTGACCTTAACCACCACTTGTCTTCGAGACCGTTTTCATATTGTCAAAGATAGAATAAAGGTCGTCAACAACACGAAAGTGGTTACCAGGCAAGCGTTTTTGGCACAGATTACCGAGTTTGTTACTCCCATCTTGAACGAAGCCGCCGTCTCAAGTCAATCATAATTATCCATGGCAACACGTTTTTCAGAAAAACGTGTTGCTGCTCCAGACATGCGATCGAGTTGCTATACTCAAACTAGCAATTACCTCTTATCCGGTCACTTTTCCCTTGTGTGATTTACAGTTTCATGATATATCTTAATGTATCAAATAGTTCCAAAATGCTTCGATCCGCGCAAGGGGTATGTATCTTCATGTCTGTGAAACTGTTTATTTTAGGATTACCTGGTAGTGGAAAATCCACTCTTGCTCGTCACATTCTTGATTATGTAGGAAAGAAAAAAAGCGATTGCCATATAACACGTATCAACGACTATGATATCCTTTACGCTATGTACAGGGCTGACAAAGTGGGGAAATCTCGCCCCGCTGGGCGTGACGGCTTCGATGTCCTTGATCCTTCAATGTGTGATAATGCCTTAAGGACAGTGGAGTACGAAGCAACCAGGGCAGAGCAGACGATTAATAATCACGTTCAGGCTGTTTTCAAACCTATGCTCATTCTTATTGAATTTGCTCGCGATGATTATGGGCGGGCCCTCCAACAGTTCACTCCCAATTTTTTACAGGGCGCTTATTTCCTTTTTCTTGACGCTGGCATCAAGATATGCAAAACTCGTGTTCGAGAGCGCGTCGCTCATCCGCGCACGAAGGATGATCACGAGGTCTCAGATTATATCTTTGATTCGTATTATAATAAGGATAGCGCCCATATTCTATCCTCTAATGACATTGGAGATCATGGTACCGAGCAACAACGTGTTAAAGTGCTTGACAACAATGGAGCATTTGATGATATTCGTGACGAAGTTGAGAGCTTTGTTGATGCTATTGTCAAACACCTACCAGGCAAGATACACTGATACATAGCAACATTGCTCGCACACATAAAACTGACTTGAAGGACAAGGAACACATTGTGGCACAATCATCGCCAACGCCATTCGACAAGCTGACTCCTATTCATCCCAACCGGCGCATCACCTTAGAGACCGGCCCGGCGCCGCTTGCTACGCGGCTGATGGATATATTTGTGCCGCTGGGCTTCGGGCAGCGGGCGCTGGTTGTGGCGCCGCCGCAGGCGGGCAAGACGACGATTTTGCGCCAGGTTGCAGCCGCTGTACTCAAGAACTATCCCGAGGCGCTGCTGTTTCTCTGTTTAGTGGATGAGCGGCCCGAGGAGGTGACGGAGTGGCGTATGGAGGTGCAGGGGCCAATGGTGAAACTCTATGCCTCCAGCTTCGACCAGCAACTGGCGCGGCATGGGCGCATTGTCGAGCAGGCGCTGAACGATGCAAAGCGCCAGGTCGAGCAGGGAAAAGATGTGGTGATTTTGCTCGACTCGCTGACGCGATTGGCCCGGGCTCACAATTTGAGCAGCGATATGTGGAGCGGGCCGCGCAACGCGCGTGGAGGCTATGGGAGCCGCACGCTTTCCGGCGGCATCGATGCGCGTGCGCTTGAAGTAGGACGACGCGTCTTCGGAGCTGCCCGCACTCTCGAGGAAGGGGGCAGCCTGACTATCGTGGCCAGTTGCCTGGTTGAGACGGGCAGTCGCCTGGACGAGGTTGTTTACGAAGAATTTAAGGGAACGGGTAACCTGGAGATGCGCCTGTCGCGGGAATTGGCGGATCGCCGCATCTTTCCGGCCATTGACCTGGCCGCGTCGAGCACTCGCCAGGAGGAGCGCTTGCTGTCACCCGAAGAACTGCGCGCAATGGCGATTCTCCGGCGCAAGCTGGCGGATTTACCTCGACGGGAGATTACCGAGCAGGTGATCCATCTGTTGGAAAAGACGCCGTCAAATGCCCGGCTGGTGGAGGCGGTATTGAGGCAGGACTAGCGCAATTCCTAAAAGGCGATGGCAAAGGATAGGGCGACCAAAGGACAGGGCGACCGCAAGGGTCGCCCCTACATTTAGGACGACGCAGTTTGCAGGAAGTCTAGCATAAGCTGGTTGACTTTATCGGGCTGCTCTTGCTGCACCCAGTGGCCGCTGTCAGGGATGCGCCGGATTTGGATGTTGTCTACCCATTGCTCTAGGCCGTTGAGCAGTTCAAGGCCTAGAGCGATGTCTTGTTCCCCCCAGATTATCAGCGTGGGAGCATGCACACGAAAGCCGTTACTGGCTGCCGCGACAGACCCTGGCGTCCGGCGGAAAAGCTGGCGATAGTAGTTGAGCGCGGATTTCATGGCTCCAGGCATGCTCATGGCCTGCTGGAACTTTGCCGTCACTTCAGGCGGGAAGACTGCTTTTTGCGCGGCAGCACCGCGCAGCATACGCCCTACCTCGCTGGCATTGTTGCGCAGGAGCATGTATTCGGGAAGCCAGGGAAGCTGGAAGAAGAAGATATACCAGCTTTTACGCAACTGCCGGAATGTCCGCATTTCACGTTGAAACGCCAGGGGATGCGGGGCGTTCATGATGATTAAGCGTCCGGTCATCTCGGGATAGCGAGCGGCAAAGATCCAGGCCACCGCTCCACCCCAGTCATGCCCGACGATAATGGCCTTTTCCTGTCCCAACCCCTTGATCAAGCCTTCGATGTCACGAGTAAGCGTTGTAGTGTCGTAGCCTTTACGGGGCTTATCGGTTTCGTTGTAGCCGCGCAGGTCGGGGGCAACGACGGTGTAGCCATGCTCTGCAAGGAAGGGTATCTGGAAACGCCAGGAATACCAGAACTCGGGGAAGCCATGCAGGAGGACGATGAGCGGGCCGCTGCCCTGGGTTACGTAGTGCATGCGAATACCGTTGGTGATGACATCGCGGTGCTGCCAAGTTTCTGTTATTTGCATCAAGTCTTCCTTAGTTAACACCTTGTGTGAGTTTTTGCTGCCGCCTGCGGCGGCACGAGAGAGAAGAAAGAGCATGGGGACACCCCATTCCCCGGCAGGGGGACTGCGTCCCCCTGCACCCCCTATTGCTCGTTGTAAACAATGGCGCGTTTGACCTGTTCGATCAGGTCGGTTACATGGATACCGCGCGGGCAGGCATCGGCGCAGTTGAAGATGGTACGGCAGCGCCATACGCCTTCTTGCTTGCCCAGGATGGCGAGGCGTTCGGTCCTGGCCTGGTCGCGACTGTCGAAGACGAAGCGGTGAGCATTCACGATGGAAGCCGGGCCAACCCAGTCGGGATTGCCCCAGATCGAAGGACAGGAGCCTGTACAGGCGCCACAAAGGATGCACTTGGTGCCTTCGTCATAGCGAGCGCGCTGTTCAGGGCTCTGCAGGCGCTCCGTGCCGGGCTCAGAGTCGTAGGTGATAAGATAGGGTTTGATCGATTCGTACTTGGCAAAAAACTGGTCCTGATCGACAACCAGGTCCTTGATGACTGGGAAGCCAAGCATGGGCTCGATGGTCACCTTCTCGCCCACGTCACGCGCCAGGACCTTGCAGGCCAGGCGATTGCGGCCGTTGATACGCATGGCATCAGAACCGCACACGCCGTGCGCACAAGAGCGGCGATACGTCAAAGAGCCATCCTGCGTCCACTTGATGGTATTCAACACATCCAGGAGGCGATCGATAGGGTCAGCTTCGACGCTATAGGATGCCCAGTAAGGTTTACTGTCTTTCTCGGGGTCGTAGCGTTTGATACGTATAAGCAATTTCATATCGCAGCTCCTTAGTACTTGCGTTCCTTCGGTTTGAAAATCGGGTCATCGATCAGGATGACATCCTTGTAGTCCAGGCGCACATCGTGGGCCTTGGCGCCCTTGTAGGCGAGGGTATGCCTCAACCAGTGCACGTCGTCACGTTGGGTGTAGTCGGTACGATAGTGCGCACCGCGACTCTCCGTGCGTGCCAGCGCGCCGTGTATGGTCGCCTCGGCGCATTCAAGCAGGAAACCCAGCTCAATAGACTCAACCAGTTCAGTGTTGAATACTTTGCCCTTATCCTGTAATTGCACCTGTTTATATGCGTCTTGCAGGCCGTCGAGCGTCTGCAAAGCAAGGCGCAGGCCCTGCTCGTCGCGTTCAACGAACACCTTCTCATCCATAACGTTTTGCAGCGTATTGCGTATGTGTGCCGCCGACTCGCCACCGGTGGAGGTGTAGAGGCGATCGAGCAGCTCGCGAGCGAAGGACTCGGGTTCGGGTAGAAGAGGGATGTGATCGTTCTCTGCGATGAACTTTGCCATGTGCTTGCCTGCACGCCGTCCAAAGACGATCAGGTCGACCAGTGAGTTGGTGCCCAGGCGATTGGCGCCATGCACAGAGACGCATGCCACTTCTCCAGCAGCGTAGAAGCCTGGCAGCGGCGTCCACCGTGGGTCCATTACCACGCGGGCATTGAGATCGGTGGGAATGCCGCCCATGGCGTAATGGGCGGTCGGCTGGATTGGTATAGGCTCGGTGATAGGTTCGACGCCGAGATAGTTACGAGCGAAATCCGTGATGTCCGGCAGTTTTTCATTGATGACCTTTGCTCCCAGGTGCCGCAGGTCCAGGTAGACGTAGTCCTTGCCGTTGACGCCTCGTCCCTCTTTGACCTCCTGGATGATACAGCGAGAGACGATATCGCGGGGAGCCAGGTCCTTGAGAGTGGGCATGTAGCGCTCCATGAAGTACTCGTTCTTGCCGTTGAGGAGTTTGCCTCCTTCGCCCCGTGCCGCCTCGCTGAGTAGCACGCCTACCTTGTAGAGGCCGGTGGGATGGAACTGGTACATTTCCATGTCTTCGAGGGGGATGCCCCTGCGGTACGCAATAGCCATGCCGTCGCCCATACAGGCAAAGGCGTTGCTGGTGACGCGCCAGGCGCGGCCATAGCCGCCGGTGGCGAAAAGAACTGCTTTGGCATGAAAAGTATGCATCTGGCCGCTGCGAATTTCTATAGCGACGACGCCACAGGCTCGCCCCTCGTTGAGCAGCAGGTCCAGGACGAGATATTCGTTGAAGAAGCTCACCTGGTTCTTGATGGCGTTCTGGTACATCGTTTGCAGCATCATGTGCCCGGTACGGTCGGCGGCGTAGCAGGCACGACGGACAGCGGCTTCACCGTAGTTGCGTGTATGTCCTCCGAAGCGGCGCTGGTCGATGCGCCCATCGGCGGTGCGGTTGAAGGGCAGGCCGCGATGCTCCAGCTCGTAGACGGCATCGATGGCTTCCCGTGCCAGGATTTCCGCCGCGGGCTGATCGACCAGGTAGTCACCGCCCTTGACGGTGTCGTACATATGCCATTTCCAGTGATCTTCTTCCACGTTGCCCAGCGCGGCCGCCACGCCTCCCTGCGCTGCACCCGTATGCGAGCGCGTGGGGTAGACTTTCGTGAGCACGGCGACGCTGGCTCCAGAGAGCTGGATCGCGGCCATCAATCCCGCACCGCCCGCGCCGATGATGATGACATCGAATTTATGGTACATAGTGTGTCCTCCTCCTACGATAAATCGGGGATCTCCCACGATAAATCGGGGAGCTACTAGTGGAACTGGACGCAGTGTGGTCCAAGTAGGCTGGCCGGTACGTTCTGGAACGCGATGATGGTGATCGTGCCCAGCATAAAGAAGGCCAGGGTCAAAATCCCCAGTACAGATAGTATCCTGATACGCCAGGTACGAGATGGCACATAGTCGTCCATGACCACACGCAAGCCGTTCATGCCATGTAAAAGGGCCAGTGTGAGCAGCAGCCAATCGAAGAGCCGCCAGAGTGGATTGGCGTAACGGGATGCCACGAACTGAAAGGTGGTGCAGGCGACGTCAGTGGTGACGTGCATGACGAGCAAGTGTATGATGACAAGAAAAATGAGTGCGATGCCAGAAACGCGGATAAAGTACCAGGAAAAGGCTTCAAATCCGCCGCTCGCCGGGCGAGGGCCATATCCATTCGAAATACGCATGAACGTTCTCCTCTTTTCGGTCTTCATGAAAGGCTACTTTGCAGAGGCAAGGTGAAAGAAACTAGAAACGGCCGGCGCAATTACAAAGTAGGCCATGGGAATGAAGCAGACGACGGCGAGCGCCAGGACGATATAGAACATGACTTTCTGGTAATGCGCCCCCTTGCTCAAGAAGTCGATGAGCATGATACGTATGCCGTTGAACGCGTGAAATAGGACGGCAGCGATCAATGCCAGGGAGAGAAGACGCGCAATCCAGAAGTCAAAAAGACGTATGCCATCATCGTAGACTGCAGGGCCGAAGCCCAGCAGCGAAATATCCACAATATGGATGAGCAGGAACAGAAGAATGCCTATGCCTGTGACGCGGTGCAGGAGCCACGCCCACATGCCTGATTGACCTTTGTACATTTTCTGCCTTTCAAAACGTGTTCAGCAGGAACACAAACGATCATAGACGTGTAAAGAATGAAAGACGTTTCGTCTCCTCCTCGGTGCCGGTAGCGGGAGGCGGGCGTAAAGTGGCTACAGTTGTATGCTTATTATACTGCACGGTAGGATATCGCGCAAACCGTGACAAAGCGGAAGGCTTTTAGGTATACTTGGGTCAGTCCTATTATTGACCAGGCGGCGGGCAGAGAAAGGAGCGAGCTATGGCGCATGGGTTTTTAGTGCATTGCAAGGAAGACGATGTAGGAGTTGCGGTTCGCGACCTCGCAGCGGATGAAACGGTAGAAGGGGTATTTATGGATACCGGCGAGGGCGTGACGCTGACGATGATTTCGGTCGTTCCGCTGGGGCATAAAGTGGCTCTACGAGACATGGCCGAAGGGCACGAGTGCCGTGAATACAACGAGGTAATCGGGCGGGTGACGGCTGCGCTCCGGCAAGGGGAGCATGTACATGTACACAATATCAGGTCTGCGAGGTGGTCACGATGACGACTTTTCTGGGCTACCGGCGCAAGGATGGCACGGTTGCGACGCGCAATTATGTAGCTATAATCCCGGTAGATGATCTCTCTAACGCGGCTGTGGAGCGAGTTTCGCATGTCATCCAGGCGACGGTACCGCTGCTGCACCCCTACGGGCGCCTGCAGTTCGGGGACGATCTTGATTTGCACTTCCGCACGTTAACCGGCACGGGGGCCAACCCTAACGTGGCCGCGGCCGTGGTGATCGGCATCGAGCCAAACTGGACAAAAGTCGTTGTAGACGGCATCGCAAAGACAGGGAAGCTGGTTGCCGGGTTCTCTATCGAAGAGCACGGTGATATCGACACGATAGCACGCGCGGCGAAGGCTGCACGCGAGTTTGTGCAGGAAAGCTCGGAGGTGCAGCGCGAGGCCATACCAGTGCGCGAGGCAGTTTTCAGCATCAAGTGCGGGGAGTCGGATACGACCTCGGGGCTGGCATCCAACCCTGCCCTGGGAGTGGCGGTAGACTGGCTGATCGAGCAGGGGGCGACGGTGATGTTCGGCGAGACGTCCGAGATTACGGGGGCCGAACATCTCATCGCTGGCCGCATGGCAACGCCAGAGTTGCAGGAGAAGTACCTACAAGTGCATCAAGCCTACCAGCAATTCATCCTGGATACGGGTTTCGATTTGTTGGGATCGCAGCCTACGCAGGGCAATATCGCGGGCGGACTGAGCACTATCGAGGAAAAAGCCCTGGGGAATATCCAGAAGACGGGCACGAAGCCGATCAATGGCGTGCTGGCTCCGGCTGAAGCTCCCAGTGGACATGGACTCTATTTCATGGACACCTCTTCGGCGGCCGCCGAAGCCGTGACGCTGTGGGCAGCCGCCGGGTCTGTCTTCCATTTTTTTACGACGGGACAGGGCAACGTGGTCGGCAATCCCATTATCCCGGTGATGAAGATCTCGGCCAATCCCAAGACGGTGAACACGATGGGCGAGCACATCGATGTAGATATCAGCGGACTGCTCAGCCGCGACCTGACGTTGAAGGAAGCTGGCGTAGAGATCATAGTGATGATGCAGCGTATCGCGAGCGGCAGGCTGGCGGCGGCTGAGGTGCTGGGACACCGAGAGTTTGTGTTGACGAAGCTGTATCGCAGCGCGTAATGCCTTAGAATCTATCTGTGATGCTATGGACCCGTTCCGATAGGGAATGAGGAGTAATTTTTATGAGGTCATAGCCGAAAGAGGTATATGTTTCTAAATGGATTTTTTCGAAAATGAGAGACTCTTCAAAACTTATTTTTCTTGCTTCAGTCGGCTTACAGAAACCAAGATTTTCAATAAAAAATACCTGCCTCTGGTAAATGTCCTCACGCTCAATTCTATCCATTTCCTCTAAAAGACAAGCCGATGGAGGATATCCAAGATAACGGCTTAAGGCATATGTGCAAATTGGCGAACGGTCATAAAATTGTAGCTCATAAGGATAAGTCGATGTTTGGATTTGCCTCTGTTTTTGTAAACGTACAATTTTATCAATGAAGTCAGGCTGCATCCAAGGCTCAGGATTGTCATTCATCTGCTCAAGCGCAATGACATCTGTTGCGGCCTCCTCCATAACCGAATAGCCCTGGCTTTTCAACTCATGAATGATTGAGGTTTTTCCTGAACCTGATGTGCCAGTGAGAATATATCGTTTCATGGAAATCCTCTCATTAGATGTTCCAACTGCACGAGAGTTCTTCTTTTGCTTTATTCACAGGGAGCATCCGAACCTAATAAAAGAATCCCTGCCAAACCCCCGACCCAACTTCCACTTCAGTAGCCACAGACCACAAGAAACCAATAGCTACTCTCCCTTCCACTCTATCCGACCACTCACCAAATTGTCAATTTCCACCCACCGAATGCCTGGGAGACATCTCTGTAGATATGTTCAAAGGCTGCGTTTGTCATGGGTTTTCTCCTGAGGGAATTTTATTTTAATCTATATAAATAAAATATTTTACTCTAATGAAATTATAAAGGCAGAGTAAGGGCTTTGTCAAGTGAACTGATCCCCTTGTTGCTCTTCAACCTGCATCTGGAAAGTACGCGTATACAGGCGATGATAGGCGCCTTCTCGTGCCAGGAGTTCCTCATGCCTGCCCTCTTCAATGATGCGGCCCTTCTCGATGACTACGATCTTGTCCGCGTTCTGGACTGTGCTCAAGCGATGGGCGATCACAATCGTGGTACGATCTTTCATCAAGCGTTCGAGCGCTTGCTGTACCAGGTGCTCGCTTTCATTGTCGAGCGAACTGGTCGCCTCGTCGAGGATCAGCAGGCGTGGATTGCGCAGCAGTGCCCGTGCAATGGCAATGCGTTGACGCTGCCCACCCGAAAGCTTCACTCCGCGCTCTCCGACCAGCGCGTCGTACCCCTGCGGCAAGCGCTCGATAAATTCGCACGCATTTGCTGCCCGTGCGACTGCTTCTATCTCTTCCTGGGTCGCAGTCAGTCGCCCGTAGGCAATATTTTCGCGAAGAGTCGTGCTGAAAAGGATCGGCTCCTGGAGCACGATGCCGATCTGGTCGCGCCAGCTTTTCAGTTGGACATGCCGGATATCACAGCCGTCAATGGTGATGCGCCCACCCTGGATGTCAAAAAAGCGCGGGATCACGTTTGCGATGGTAGTTTTCCCCGCGCCGCTCGGCCCCACGAGCGCGACGACCTGGCCGCGTTCAGCCTGGAAGCTGACCCCATGAAGCACCTGCGTCTTGCCATCGTAGCTGAAGTCAACCTGCTCCAGGCGCACATCGCCCTGCACCGGTGGCAGGGGAAGCGCCCCCGGCTCATCACTGATGGTGATGGGCTGGTCAAGCAGCTCGAAGAGACGCTCGGCGGCTCCCAGTGCGATCTGAAGCTGGGTGTAGAGCCCTGCCAGGGAGATAAAGGGCTGAGAGAGTATGGTAAAGTAGATGACGGTCATCGTCAGTGTGCCGATGCTCAGGGTTCCATTCAAGACTGCTGTCCCGCCATACCAGAGAAAAACAGCCACGCCACCAACCCCCAGCAGCGTGGTGAAAGCCCCAATGGCGCTATTGGCCCGCACCCGCTTTCTCGTGATCGCGAACTGCTGCCAGGCAAGCGTCGTGTAGCGTGCGATCTCGTAGCCCTCGCGTGTAAAAGCCTTCACGATTTTTGCATTGCCGAGCGTTTCTTCTGAGGCCGCAGTCGTCTGGCTGAGCAGTTCCAGTTCCAGGCGCATCAGCTTGCGGACATAGGTGCGCGTGAAGATCGGCAGGAAAGCAATAGGGATGAGCGCGACGGCCACCAGGATGAGGACAATGCCAAGGTTGATACTGCTATGGGAGACGGGCAGGTGGATGTTGAACTGATTGGCTTTCGCCAGCAGCGTGTCCGGTCCGGTAATCACAATAGCCAGACCAAGCAGAAGGGTGATGACATTCTGGACGATGCTGATGATATTGGTCGTGACCGCGGCCTGCACCCGCGTCACATCATTGGTCAGGCGGCTCAGGAGTTCACCGGTACGATTGTCCTGGAAGAAGCTCAATGGTAAGTGTTGTAAATGGCTGTAGAGCTGGATGCGTAGTGTGATGACAATCCGTTCACCAAGAGCGCTCATCCAGAAACCCTGCCCGAAACTGAGGATGGATTGTAACACAGCCAGGCCAAGCAAGAAGAACACAATGGTATGTAGTGCCGTGACGTTTCTCGTCACGACGCTATCGATGATGGTACCCAGAAGCGCGGGATAGGTCAGAGTGAGTGCACTGGTCACAAATGCTGCTGCCATCAGCAGTCCCAGTTGCCACCAATAGGGCCGGGCGAAGCTGAGCAGACGCAGCAGACTCTGGCGAGTGGGTTTGACTTTCGGCGACAGATGAGACTGATCTTTGCGCAGACGTGCATAGGCGTTTGGGGGTGGATTGCTAAACACGTTTTCCTTCCAATTCTTTATCAAATGAAAAATGCTCAACAGGTTCTCAAGAGGAATCTACGGCCAAAAAGGCTGGGAGGTTCCGCAATGGAAGGCAAATGTCAGGATTGCGCAAGTAATGTAAGACCCAACTTATTGGCTTCGGCTGCGTCGAAACGAGAACGAATTCGTTTCACGAGTGCCATCACAATTTGCAACCTCTACCAATATTTCTCAGTCATACTATATAGAGGTGTGGTAAAGCACCGAGGAATGAGAAGACATGGATCAGAGTGACGCCGATCTGCTCTCACTGCTGGCTGCAGACCTGGATCGCGATTTCAGGCAACTTGTGCTGTGCTATCAGCAGCGACTATATGTCTTTGCCCTGCGCCTGGCGGGCAGTCCACACGATGCTGAAGACATCGTGCAGGAGGCGTTTCTACGCGCCTATCATGCCCTCAAGAGCTACCCTGTGCTCAAGGTACGCGCACTGCGCCTGCGGCCGTGGCTGTACGCGATTACGCTGAATATCTTCCGCGACCGCAAGCGCAAGCCTGAGCACCTGTCCATCTCACTCGATACCTCGGAAGATAGTCCAATGCTGGACATAGAAGACCAATCTCTCGGGCCCGACGAGGAGGCGTACTGGCACGAGTGGCGAGATGAGCTTGAGAGGCACGTGGCGACCCTCCCAGAACGCTATCGCGTGGCGGTCACGCTCTACTATTTTGAAGACCTCAGTCATGCTGAGATCGCCGAACTGCTCAATCAACCTGTGGGAACAGTCAAAGCGAATGTACATCG
>WNFA01001272.1_pt1 | contig 20415 bp, 20 predicted proteins | sample 5400481 | NCBI WGS metagenome assembly WNFA01 (sample SAMN13153340, study PRJNA577476) | soil metagenome | isolation source: 120 cm saprolite under Douglas fir tree site 2 hole 1 replicate 2 | place: USA:California | collected 2015-04-18
CGCGCCGCCATGGGCTCGACGCTTTTGCGTTCACCGGGAAGCAGTAGACCCGTGCAGTACGATTTCAGCGGCACGGTTCGATCCAGGTGCCCTGCGGCCCGCGCCAGGCTGTCGAGATAAGCCGCAAAGCGTTGATGTTACGCGCCTGGCGCCGAAGAAGAGGCGCTCATGCGCCCAGACTATCAGCCGGAAATGGAATCCTGCTCTACAAATGTTGGGGTTGTGCTATTTTATGACACAGTAGTATTAGGCGGGCGGGCACAAACTGAATCATGGCCAACACGCAGCGATTGTCGGACTATCCCACTTGAAGGAAGTGCTGGACATTTCGCGTGATTGGGAAGATAAGGAGACAAAAGGCCAGCCCTGAAGTCTCGCTAGGAGGGCAATCATGCGAAAAAACAAAAAGTTAGTTGCTTGTGCGATCGCCATGCTGATTACTGCGTTAACGCTGACTGTGACGACCGCAGCAGCCGATCAGCTGTCGGGAACGTGGAAGATGAATCCAGAAAAGTCAAAATATAGTCCGGGACCTGCACCAAAGGATCTCACCGTCGTGGTGGAATCCGACGAAAACAACTACAAGTTGGACGCAAGCGGAACAGATGGTGACGGAAAGCCGATGCATGTTCAGTACAGTGCGAAATTTGATGGAAAGGACTACCCAGCGGCCGGCATCGCGAATGCCGACGCAGTTTCCCTCAAGCGGATCGATGCAAACACTATCGAAACTCTGCAAAAGAAAGACGGCAAAGTGGTAATGACCATTACGACCAAAGTGTCTAAAGACGGCAAGACGAGGACATCCACGTGGCATGGGAAGAATGCCGAGGGCAAGAACGTTCACAACGTCGTGGTGTTCGACAAACAGTAAGCGGGGAGTGAGCCGCCGCTGCGTTCTAAGCCCTGATCGACAGCATAAATCGAACAAGCAGGGGCCAGTAAGGCGACTAATCGGGGCCTACGTGCTCATCGTGCTCATTTGGACGCTGTTCAACTGGTGCCAGTAGGTGTAGGCTTCTCCAAAGGCAGCCTTCGCTATGAGACAGCGCCTTCTGTTCTCGTTCTTTATCGTCGCAACGTTAGTGCCGCGTGCGATACCTCAGATCGATCATTTCGCAGGATGGAATTCTTGTTGGCGCGGGACCACCGCGCTATCAACAAAGATTGATTCCTTGGGACGAGATCACAAAAGTCACCTGTAACCTTCCACCGAGGGAGAATTGGATTCGAAGCATCACGATCCACTCGCACGATTCCCAGGTGGAACTCGGGAATGCTGGACTTGCCTGGGAAGGCGTTCTCGCGGTTGCGATGATAAGAGCCCCGCGCGGCACAATTCGTCCGTGCGAACACCGCGCGTTAGATCATTCATGGTCTAACTAGGCGGAGCTATTTAGGTAACATCAGCGGGCTGCCCGAACATCAGCGCGGACCGTAACTGATTAACGCAAATCGGAACTGTGGATTTCGGCATTGGCGGCGGGGAGTCTGTCTATTCAAATGCAGAATGATGAGCAGTGAACCGTTGAGTGAGCTTTTTGCGGAAGTCCGAATCCCGGATGAGTTTTTGAAGTTTGCGGATGTAGACGTTCCGTAGCTTCTCAGTATCTTTCCCAGCCTCGAGAGCACGTGCGGTTTCCCACTCTGTTTCGAAGAGCAGTGCACCCAGAACGTGCTCGGCATGATGGGCTGCGGTCCCGGTGGCCAGCATCTTTTCAAACGCGGCCCTTACCAATGGATCCTGCTCGAGCTGGCCTTTGACGGCCGCATGCGCAGTCAGGTGGGCCAGCGGGTTCACAGGTTCACCTCCTACTGTGATCTCATAGGGCTCGCCTTCGCGAAGGTCTGCAAATTCAAGGGCATTGTGAATGTGCTTCAGGTGCATGTGTTCTTGCATCGCCTTCGCGAAGAGCTGGCTCTCATGCGGGAGCTGGGCCACCCTGTCCGCTTTGACAGCTTCGTAGACGATCTTTTCATGCTGGCCAACCAGCTTGCGAAGTTCTGTAAATATGGGATCGTCCATTTCCGGTACCCCTCTGAGGGCCAATGCTACTACGCCGTAGCTTGCTATGTCGCGAAAGGGGCGGTCGTCCAGTCGCTTATGAAATGCACTCTCCGGTTAGGCGAACTTACCGAGAGTTGTGGTCTCCTCCCGCTTCTTTTATGAACCGAAGTTTCGAAAGCTGGCGAGCGGGATATACGAGCTATCTGAAAAGTCGCGACATGTACTGGCCAGCCACTACAAAGCGCGTGGATGCGCAGCAACGCCAAAGAGAGACTCCGCGGGATAGCGCCTACATCGGTACACTTCGGCAGGTGTTCTTTATCCTTGAGAAAGCCTACGACGACCGAGCGTGAGCTGTACGAGCAGATCGAAAACCCGTATTCACTCGATCCGGCACTGCGGACCCTCGACGTGCTGGCGAACACGCTGCCCCGCCAGCTCACCTACGCGCTGGCCAGGCGGATGCGCGGCGGACAGTTTGGCTTTCTCTCCGACAATCCCCAGGACACCATTTCCTTTTCGCGTTTTCCATGCTTCGATTTCCAGCAGATGAGCCGATACCAGGAACGTCTTGAACCGCTCCTCTTTTACATCCTCCATCGAGCGAATGAGTCATCGCCAATCGCAACGTCTCGTCCGTGTTCAAGGCGTTTTTCATCGATGAAGCCTGGGTGTTTCTCCGCAACCGTACGGCCGGAGTGTTCGTTCACCCACTGGTCGGTTTGCCCTCGGACTCGAACAACTCCGTTTTATTAACTAGCAATGTTTCCAACAAACTGAGCATCTGCTTTTCGCCCAAACATACCTCGGTAAATGGAAAAGAGGGGATTCTGGCATAGCTACGGCAGGAGCGAATGCATTCAGAACACATTCGGTTCGGAGACCGAATACTCTTTTTTCCATGAAAACATGGAGCTCCGGATAGCTTCCTTTGCGGCTAGAGAGCCGAGGAGACGGCGGTGCCGGCTGCGGCAAACACCGTGTTCATATCTGCTTCGGCAAAGGTCAGGAAACACTGCACAACAACTGGATCAAACTGCGTACCACTTGACTCGATCAGACGGCGGATTGCTTCCTCCGGGGGCAGACCATTTCGATAGGGGCGCGAAGAAACCATGGCGTCGAAAGCATCGATTACCGAGACGATGCGTGACACCACCGGGATCTCCGTCTCCCTTAATCCCGCGGGATAGCCCGTTCCGCCATAATTCTCGTGGTGATGAAGGATGTCGAGTGCCGCGCGTTCAAATCCCGGTAGCGAGCGCAGCACCGCCCAACCGTACTCCGGATGCTTTTTCATCAGCGCATATTCCTCGGCGTCCAGCTTCCCGGGCTTTCGCAGGATCGCATCGGGAATGCCCACCTTACCGATGTCGTGGAGCAGAGCGGCCACTTCCAGGTTCTGCAGTTGTTCTTCCGAGAGGCCAAGCTCTTGTCCGACGCGCATGCCCCATTCTGCAAGGCGCGTGCTGTGCACGCCGGTATTCAGGTCCTTCAGATCCAACAGCTGGTTGAACGAACAGATCACCGAACTGCGCAGCGCGGAAAAACGCTCTTCAACCTGCTTGATTCGCAATGTTTCCGCGGCGCATTGGACAATGGTGTTCACGGTTGTTACCAGCATCTCCGAGTTCGCCTCGGAGTCTAGTTGCAAAACAGCAAGCAAGTGCTCTGGTTCGCCGAAGTGGAACTCGAGCTATTTATCCACGCCGAAAGCGCCTGATAGACGTCCAGGCGTCCGTGATTCAGGTCCGGCGTGAGCCGGATGGCATGCGAAAACGCGTTGGCCGCATCCGCTTGGTGGAGGGAAGGTTTGGCTTGCAGAAGCAAAGCCGCGCTGCCTGCAACCAGTGGCGAACTGAACGACGTGCCGGACGCGCTCGCGTAGGTCCCGCCAGGGAAGGTGCTGATGACGTACTCGCCGGGCGCGGCAATCCACACGTCGGTCGCGCCGTAATTCGAAAAGGAAGAGCGCTGGTCCCAATCGGTGGTCGAAGCGATGCCCATTACGTTGCCTTTGAGTGCAGCAGGATAGACAGCTGTGCTTGTGCTCTCATTTCCCGCTGCTGCCACCAGAACCACACCCTTCTGGTTCGCATAGGCAACCGCCTGGCTGAGCGCCGAAGAAGGGCTGGAAACATCGAAGCTCATATTCACCACATTGGCTTGATGCTGCACGGCGTAATACAAGGCCGCGACGATGTTGGAAAGGTATCCAGTGCCATCCGAAGTGAAGGCTTTCAGCGGCAGAATCTTGGCTTTCGGAGCGGCCAGGTGCACCAATCCCGTGGTCATGGTTCCGTGACCAAAGGCAGCATACGGCCCACCATCCAGAATGGCAGCCGAAGACTGATCCAGGATGGCAGCGCTCGATTGCTGGACAATCACGGGCTGCTGATCTTGGCTGCTCTGGGTGGTATTTCCGCTCTGCAACTGCGGCACATCCAGGAATTCGGATGCGCCGGGTTGATTCCGGGTGAAGTCGTAGCCGGGGAGCAACACGGGAACAAGAACAGGGTGCGAGGTATCGACGCCAGTATCGATGACCGCCACAATCCCCGTCCCGCTGACATTAAATCCGCGTTGCGCATCGCCCAGCCTGGTGATTTGCGTTGCGGGCTGCACGGCGTAGCCATGCCAGACCACCGTACCGTAGTAATTTACTGGAGCGTTGTCGTTCAGCCCTGGCGGTATCGTATTCAGCGGCTTCAGGGGTATCGGCAACAGCCGGTCCGCCTCAACGCTTTGGATTCCCAGCAAGCTCTCCAGCAGATTCAAGGTTCCGTTCAGGAGATTGGTGAGCAGGTTTTCCGTGGAAGTGACCAGAAACGTCTGGCCGACCTGGCCGTCCAGCGACCCTTGCACCTGGCAGTTCGCACTCAAGCACAGTCTGAGGACCGAGCTCAGACCCCCGTTGGTTCGGACAATGTAGCGATTTTGTGCTGCCGCCGGACGGACGCCAGCGGTGGCCATCAGGGCCAGGATTACGAGGGCTTGGAGCGTGCGTTTCATGAAGTAGTCCCTTCTAGGATTCCCAAGTTCTCTTGCTTCTTTCATTCCGCCACCGTCAAGAGGAGATGTTCCGATAGTCTGGGGAATTCATCCATTCTCGCCAATGGTACGAGTGAGCTTTCGGTATCAACCGGTGGAGCTATTTGCCCTTGGTACTTGCGTACCATTTCGACAAACAGAGGCAAACTCGAACTCCTGCCCGCCTTCATGCTCTGCCTCCGGGCCAGTCGCCGAGTGCGTTGCGCAGCGAAATGCTAATGGGCTTCCCTGTTCGCCCTGGAACGGACAGCTCCAGATCTCCTGAGTTGTCCATTTCGCAGCGGAACTCGCCAAATTCATTGGTCACCGTGTGGATCACGTTTTCGCGAAAATTCGAGAGCTTGATCTGCACTCCGCGACTCACGATTTCCGGAGTGCTGACGTCCATCATCTGGCCAGTGACGACCACATGGTTGCTTCCCGGCTTGGGCTCGATCTGCAGGTCGATCTGAAACGAATCCGCTCGGTACAGCATTTGTCTCGCTCCCGTGACCCTTGACCTTGCTCCAGCAACTTCCGGCTGCAAAAAGCTGTCGAACAACACTTCAACCAGGGACTTCGCTTCTCTGTCATGACTGCCCGTTCTTGCTGGTGCATATTCAGCTTTCACCATGCGGACCGCATCCGCCGGTGGCTGGTATTTGGCCTCGGATGCCGCCGTGCTGCGAACTTTTTGCCAGAGCGCAAATTTTTCCTCGCATCCCTCGCAACCGCTTGCCAGGTGCTTGCGCATGGCTTCCTGCTTCTTATGCGGCGTCATCTCATTCACAAAATCAATCCATTCCTCGGTCGTAAAATGCTTCATAGCCGTTCCCCCGTTGCTGTCTCCGCCGCCCCCGGCGGGTGGGTGTATGCAACTTCACCCAGGTCATAAGGGCAAGTGGAGGGGCAAAAGATATAGGCAGGCTATAAACTAATTAAGTCTATTATTTTCAGTGACTTTGCCAACGAGGACAAAGGGCGCCCAGAAGTACGGGTGGGGGTTTTCTTCACGAATCTGCTTCATGGCCGCTTGCAATGCGGCGGCTAATTCCTGCCCGGCAATGTAGTTTTTGTAGAAAGCTTCCATTAGTTTTGCGGTGCTCTGGTCGTGCACGTCCCACAAAGACAGGAGCAAGGAACTGGCACCAGCGCAGAACAGACCGCGCTGCAGCCCGAGGAGTTCATCGCCGGCGGACACAAAGTTCATCCCGGTGGCACATCCACTCAGGGTGACCAGTTTCGACGGCAACCGCATCTGGTAAAGATCGTACAAATTCAGATAGCCATCGCCCATGCGAATGCTGGAAAACATCGGATTGTCCTGCCGGTAAGAACCGTGCGTAGCGATATGCAGAAGGTTACTCGTCAATCCTCGCTGGCGAAGCACCTCGGTCGTAGCATCTCCGCCGAGGAACAGTTCCGGAAATGGCAGCAGCGACGCAACGGACTTTACCTCGGCCAGAATCTCCGGCGCTCGCTCGTCGGGAATTCCCAGCACCAGAGAATTACGCAGCTCCTTGCCGGTTTTCTCCTGGCAGAGGGCGAACACTGTCGCGCTGGGTGCGTAAGAGACCGTGTAGGAATCGCATAAATATCGATCGGCGTTGCGCAAGACGTGGAAGGGCAGAAAATGCAGCGCGCCATGGGGCACAAAGATCAGGTGCTTTGCGTTGAGGCGCCCCTCGAGCGGGGCCACCAGCTCCGCGTGCAGGGCTTGCAAGTGACTTTGCGTCGCCTGCAGCATCGGCCGTTCGAACTTTTGTGCGTAGGCCGTTCCCATGCGAAATTTCGAAATCTGAAATCGCAAGAGATGCAGGTAATGAAGAGCCCGCGACACCAGCGAAACAGGAATAATCTCAATATTTTCGCGCGTAACGACCGCCGCAATCAGCTGCTCTCCGGTTGAATAATATTCGATCAGCGCGGCGTCCTCCGGCACGGCGGCTTGCAGCCGCTGCAGTGAAAAATCCGCAGGTCCTTCGAGAGTTGCGTTTTCCCGCTCGTGGGCCGGCAATTCTCGAAGCGTGCGCAGTAGTTCTTTCTCTTGCGACACCGCTTTTTCCTGCAATTGCTGCAATCGCTTGGGCGAGTTCTCCTCCGGGCGCAATTGCTCTTGTTCGATGCGGTGGTAATACCAGTTCAGCTCTTCTCGTAAATCGCGGATTCGCCGGACCAACTCACTCTGGCCCGCATCGCCCAGGGGCAAGGTCTGGCCACTCTGAAAAATCATTTCCGTCATGCTGCGGGATTTTGCCGCCTCGATCCAGCCGAAGGCCTCCGCGGCGGAAATCTCTCCCGGCGGCCCACTCAAGTGCAGTTCGACCAGCGCCTCGAACACTTGCAAACGGTTTTTCACGAAGGAGATTTTCAATTCCTCGGAGTGCAAGCGGCTGCGCATGGTCTCAAGCCAGCTGCAGGCCTCTCGGTAGGCTACGAGAGCGGCGCCGCGATCACCCCGGCCTTGCGCGAGTTGCCCGCGCAGCAGGTGCGCTTGATAAGCAAGCACCGGCGTCTGCTGACCTTTCATTTTAACCATGGCGGCTTCGGTCTCCTCGGCTGCCAATTGCAGCTCGCCGACCTCGAGCGCGATACGTGCGAGCAGCAGATGAGCCAAGGCAGCTCTGCTGGGCACAATCGTTTGATCGAAGAAAGCTGCCGCTCCGCTGCAAAGCCTGCGCGCTTCGAAATAGCGTCCTTCGTGGAAGAGCAGCAGGCCCTGGTATAAATCCAGAAGCCAGGGCCATACCTGATTCTTCTCGCGGGCAAATAATTGGCGGGCCCTGGTAAATAGTTCCAGCGCCTGCACGATTTTTCCCTGCTGCCCATGCGCAATCGCTTCGTTGGCCAGCGACTTTGCGGCTTCGTAACCCATGCCGAGTTTCTCGAACCGCTGAAAAGCTTCTTGCGCCATTTCCCGCGCCTCTTCGCTCAAATTCAGTTCGAGATAAATTTCCGACAGGTCCATGTGGCAGAGCGCGAGATGATAAGCGTCGCCAGTCAGCTCGCAAGCCCGCCGCGTGGCAAAAAGCATCTCGATGGCCCGGCTATATTCCCCGCGGAAGTAATACAGATAGGCGATGTTGTAGTCTGCCTGGTCGCGCAACAACGGCATTCCGTAACGCACCGACAGCTCGCGCGATTTCTGATAACAATCGAGCGACCGGGGAAAATCATTCAAGCTGATCAGGCACATGGCCATGTTGTGCAGAGTGATAGCCACGCGCTCCCAGTCCTCATACTCAGAAAGCGTATTGTAGGCCCGCTCGTAGTGTGCCAGGGCTTCTTCGAATCGGTCCTGGCGATGGAAAATATTCCCGACATTATTCTCGAGACTGGCGATGCGCCGCGGTTCGCCAAGTTGTGTGAAAATCTCCCTGGCGCGCTCGGAAGCCTGGAAGGCTCGGTCGTATTCTCCCAGCAGAATCAACGGTTGGATGGAACTGCTCAGCGTGCGCCCGGCTTCTTTCCAGATTTTCAGGGACTGGTAGAGTTCAATAGCCTTCTGGTGATGCTCAACCGCCGCGCGGTTATCGCCACAGGCATAGAGCGCGTTGGCCCGCGCCCGCAGCCCCAGCGCCAAGTCTTCCTTGCGGCGCAACTTGCGAGCGATCATCAACGCTGCGTCCGACAGCGCCAAAGCGTGCTTGGTGTCCACTCGGATTTTCTCGACAACCAGATCAGCCAGCTGTTTGACCACTGCACTGCGCAGAAGTGTTTTGTGGTGCAAAAGAAATTTCCGGAGAGCCGCATCGCTGCCCAGCCCGGCCAGCTGCAAGAATAATTCTTCCCTGGAGATTTCTTTACTTGCGGCGGGCATTAGCGGAAACCCAGTTGATCAAGATGCCGGCGCAATCTCTCGATGCATTTCTGCCGCGTGAATCCGATGGAGCCGACCGAAAGCCCGAGCTCTCTGGCGACCTCCGCATACGGTCGCGCCGGCGTCTCGAAAAACAAGAGCTCCACCAGGCGCCGGCACTGCGATGTTAGCGCCGCCGTCGCCTCGCGCAGTATCTGTTCTTCCTGCGTTTGTTGAATCAGGCTCTCGGCAATGGCCGGCGTCTCCGGCACAGGCAGGCCGGGCTCCGCATCGCGACTGACCGTCCGCCTTTGTTGCTGCTTCCAGCGATAACACTGATGATGCGCCACTTGCATCAACCACTTGGGCAGGGCCCGAGGCTCGCGCAACTCAGGCAACCGCGCGAGCAATTCCACGCAGGTGGCCTGAAATACATCGGCGGCTTCATCTGCGGGAAGTCCGTACTTGACGGGAATGGAATAGATCAGCGCTTTGTACTTTTCGATCAACAGCGACCAGGCTTGCTCGTTTCCAGAAAGGCATTCCTTCACCAGGCGTGGGTCGCTCCAGACGCCCGAGGGCTTGCGGGTCGCTTTGCTAATCACAGGGCTCATCGCGAGGCGTTCATCGGTTCGTTCCGCAAATAAAGTTGCTCGACGTTCCAGAGAACGTACGGCTCGAGAACAGCCGGATGAAAGTTGCCGATGGCATTCTTGGCGCCTGCCAGAATGTTTGGGCTGGCCAGAAAAATCATCGGCTGATACTCGGCAAGAATCTGTTGCACGTGGTCGTAAAGTTTTTTCCGCTGTGCAAAGCTGGGTGCGGCGAGTTGCTGCTCCATCAGCCCGTCAATTTCCGCTTCCCACCGCGTTGCCGGATGCGCCTGCGAAGGATTCCATAAATGCGTTCCGCCGTTCGAGAGCCAAACGTTGAGATCGGAATTTGGATCGGCGTCAAAACTTGCCAGTCCCAAAACGCAAGCGTCGTATTCCTTGCTTTGTGTCACGCGATCGATCAGCGAACGGAACTCCAGCGGAACGACCTGAACGTGCATGCCCAATTCCTTCAGATCGTCCTGGATGATGGCCGCCATCTTGGTGCGGTCCGCATTTGAAGAACTCGTCAGGATGGAAAATTCCACGGTCTTGCCCGCGGAATCCAGCAGACTTGACTCGCCGTTCGGGCCGGTCTTCCAGGAAAAGCCCGCCTCTTTGAGGAGTGTACGCGCCTGCTCAAGCGACCTCGTGGGATGCGGAATGGATGCATTTACCCAGCGGCGATTTCCTGGCGTCACTGGCCCCCACAACGCGGCCCCCCTTCCCTGGTACACCAGGCGCACGATCGCCTCGCGGTCGACAGCTGCGGAAACCGACTGGCGAAATTTCACGTCGCGGAACCATTGCGACTTTTGCGCTATCTCCGGGGTAGCTTTTTCTCCAAGGTCATTCAAATTGAAAAACAGAAAATTGTACTCGAGGCCGGGGCCGGCATCGGTCATGGTGAAGCCACGCTGCTGTCGCGAGAGCACGGAAAAATTTTCAGCGCCCAGCCGGCTGATCATGTCCGTCTCTCCCGATTGAAACCGCAACACCTGTGCATCCGCACTGGGCACGAAAAGAAATACCAACTCGTCCAGATACGGCAGGTTCTTGCCGGTCGTGTCCGTTTTCCAGTAGAACGGATTCCGTTCCAGCACCAGCTTCTGTCCGGGCGTGTACTCCTGCAAACGATAAGGCCCTGCTCCCGCCCATTGCTTCGCGGGCGTCGCAAGTGTCCCGGCCTGAGCCAGCTTTCCTTCCTGGTAAGCTTTCTCCAGCAAATGCCTTGGCAAGATGTCCAACCCGTCAAAGAGCCGCTCGCCCGCACCGTACGGCTTCGCCAGTTGAAAAACGATCGTGCCCCCGTCCAGCTTTCGCACGCTGATCGGCTTCCCTCCGACGATCAGCAGGTCTCGCTGCGTGGCGTGCACGCTCTCGTCGAGATAAACGCGCATGGTGAAGATGACATCATCGGCGTCCAGCGGCTGTCCGTCGGAAAAGCGCAGCCCTTTGCGAAGCACCACGGTGTATTGCAGGCCATCCGGAGAGACTTTCCAGGATTTCGCCAGGGCCGCTTCCGTCATCTGCGTTGCGCGATTGATGTGGATCAAGTCCGCTTGCATGGTGCCGATCACTTCACGCGATGGCGCATCCACCGCCGTCAGAGGGTTCAAAGTCTTTGGCTCGGCGCGCAGCGATACCACGGCGCGCCCGCCAGCCCGTCCGATTGTTCCCGGAACGCTAAGCACTTCGCGATTGACATTCGATTGTTGTGAAATGGCAACGGCAGGCAGCAGCGATGTGCCACAGGCCAAGAGAAGTGCGTAGCCGATTGAAGTGCGCGGGAAAATAGCTCTTTCCGGTCTCATGATGGGACTCCACGCTTTCCTACTATCTTGTCCGCCGCGACATCCAGGTTCAATGCATTCGCAAAGCCCTGGTATCCGACAAAGAACGGTACAATCGCCACCGCTGGCAGGTACATCCACCAGTACGATACCAGCACGCTGTATTGCTGCAGACTCGCCAGCAGATTTCCCCAACTCGGCGCTGGCTCCGGTATGCCCAGCCCGAGGAAAGACAAGGTCATTTCCGCAAGTACGAATTGCGGTATCAGAATGGCTGCCTGAGTCAAAAGCACACTGGATGTTTCCGGCATAATGTGACGCCGCAGCAGGTATCCGTTGCTGGCGCCAAATCCCCGCGCGGCGCGCACAAAATCGCGCTCCTTCGCACTCAACACCACTGCACGCACGAGCCGCGCCGGCCGCGCCCATCCGACCGTTGCCAGGACAACAATCACCAGAAGGAACGCTTTTAGCGGAGAGACCGCGAGCGGCAAAAATGCCCGCAGGGCAAAGAGCAGGTATAACCACGGTAGCGCGAGGAATAGCTCGGCGAGCCGCATCAGCACTACGTCCCGCCATCCACCATAAAAACCTGCGACCGCGCCGATTATGGCACCCATAAACAGCGTGAATCCCGCACCGAGCAAACCGGAAAGCAATGAGACCTGCCCGCCATACAGGATTCGTGAAAACTGATCGCGGCCAAAGCCATCACTCCCCAGCAAGTACAACCGAGTGCCCGCAGTGCCGAACAAGTGCACGCGACACGGCAGGAAACCAAGCAATCGGTACCGCGCGCCAGTCGTGAGGAAACCCAGTGGGAATGCCTTTCCGGTATCCTCATCAAATTGGTTGACCGATCCTTCCCGGACCCGAAGCGCATAAAAAAACGGCGGAAGATGCAGATGACCGCGCTCATCCACAACGTGAACTCTCATGGGCGGCAAATAAGGATGCTCACGGTCTTGTTGCACCGGATCGTAAGGAGCAAAAAATCCCGCGCAGGCCACCATCGCGTGAAGCGCCCCCAGCACCAGAAGCCAGCGAAGAATCTGGCGCCGTTCTATCATCGGGCTCCCGCCATAGTACGGATCCGTGGGTCAGCCCAGTACAGCAGCACGTCTGCCAGAAAATTCCCAGCGACGAGAAAAACCGTGGAGAACAGCACTCCGCCAATCACCACGTACAGATCGCGAGCCAGTATGGCCTCCAGCAAAAGCGGGCCAATTCCCGGCCAACTCATGATGATTTCCACCAACAGAGAGCCGCTCAAGAGCGTACCCACGCTGAAACCGAACAGAGCAATCAGCGGATTCGCGGCGGCGCGAAGCGCGTAACCATAGAGCAGTTTTCGATGGGGAATGCCGTGAGCGGCCGCCGCTCTCAGATGGGGTGCGCCGAGCACTTCCACCATAGCAGCGCGTATGTGCCGGATCAGAAGCGGCAGAGCCGATAACACCAGTGCAGTCACCGGCAACGCCATGTGCATCAGCAAGTCGCTTAGTTTCCTGATCGGCGACAAATTTTCAAAACCAACGCTGACCAGCCCGCCAGTCGGGAACCATGCACTCCGCGCTGTCAGAATCAACAAGCCAAGACCGAGCACCAGATCCGGAATCACCAATAATGTGGATGTGGCCGAGGAAAGCGCACGGTCTGGCAAACGTCCGCGCCTCTCCGCGCTCCAGATTCCCAGTGGCAGAGCCAGGGCCCACGCGAGCAGCGTGGCCGTTATCGCGAGCAGTAGAGTGTTTCGTGCGCGAATCCACAGCAGCGGCGCCACCGGACTGTTGTAAGCGAACGAGTAGCCCAGTTGGCCATGCGCAATCGAATTCATCCATCGCGCGTAACGGATTGGCAGCGGCCGATCCAGCTGGTACTGCGAGCGCAAGGCTGCCAATGTCGCGGAAGAAATTTGCGGATTTAGCCGCATTTCATCGAGATAATTCCCTGGCGCCAGTGTGGAAAAAAGAAACGTAAGGAAAGACACTCCGATGAGGAGCAGCACTCCCTGAAGCAGCCTGCGCAAAAAGTAATTCATCAGACTGCCTGCGGTTCAAGTGCCGAGTTGCTGACGCCGGGTGCGGCAAGAAGTAATCGCCGCGTGACCGCGTGCTGTGGCGCGTTCACAACACTCCGCGCGGCTCCCATCTCCACGATCTGGCCGCGCTCCATCACCGCGATTTCATCGGCCAAGTGGGCTGCCATCGCGAGATCGTGGGTGATGAACAGGTAAGTCAGGCCAAGCGAAGCCTGCAGATCAATCAAGAGGTTGGCCACTTGCGCCTGAACCGAACAATCCAACGCGGATAGCGCCTCGTCCAGAATCAGGAGTTTTGGTTCCAGCGCCAGCGCGCGCGCTATCGCGATGCGCTGTCTCTGTCCGCCGCTGAACTCATCCGGCCGCTGCGCCGCTTTTTCTCGCGGCAGACCAACTCGTTGCAGCAAATCGCGGGCCCTGTCGCGCCGCTCCGGTTTGTCGAAGCGCTTCTGAATATGCAGCGGCTCTGACACCAGTTCGAACGCGCTCATTCGCGGATTGAGCGAACTCGCAGGATCCTGGAATACCATCTGGATACTCGGCCGTATCGCGCGTTGCCGCTCTGCATTGAGGGCCGTAACCTCAGTCCGCGCGAACCAGATTCTTCCGGAACTCACCGGCTCCAGGCAGGCCAGGCACAATGCCAGCGTACTTTTTCCAGAACCCGATGGACCCACCACTGCGAGCGTGGTTCGGGGGAAAATAGAAAACGTTACTCCCGCCAGAGCGCGAACCTCCTGCCTGGACCCGAACGCACCACCGCTCTCGAATCGTTTGGCGACGTTTTCCGCTCTGAGCAGTGGTTCCAACGGTTGGCCTCTACTTCCACTAATCAACATGCTTGAAACACGAAGCTGCGTGCGTAGGGTTGAGCTGAATCATCTCCGGCTCGCGCTCCGTACAGATAACCATTCGCTCCATGCAGCGAGGCTCAAACAGGCAGCGGCATCCTTCTGCAGCAGCAACCGAAACGAACGCTTCTCCAGGAATCACCGGAAGACATTGCTTGTGATTTGCCAGGCCACCTTCAATGCTCGGCGGCAGGCATCGTAGCAGCGCTTGGGTATAGGGATGACGCGGAGACGAAAGCACGCTGCTCGCCGGGCCGGTTTCAACAACTCGGCCTGCATACAAGACCAGCACGCGATCCGCGAATCCCTCCAACAATAGCGGATTGTGCGTGATCCAGATGACCGAGAGATTGAACTTCTGACGTAGAGCCCGAAAAAGCGCAAGAATTTCCTGTTGCGTTTCCGGATCGAGAGAAGCAGTTGGTTCGTCGGCCACAATCAGTGACGGCCCGCACGATATCGCTTGCGCAATCAATACCCGCGCCCGCTGGCCCCCACTCAGTTGGTGCGGATAGGAATTGGCGATTCGTTCCACTTCAGTTGGAAAAACGGCCGCCAGAATTTGCCGCGCCTGCTCCCGCACGGCCCGCCGGCCAAAAGATTTATGCGCCGCGATCACGTCACCAATTTGTTCCGCAACCCGAATGGCCGGGTGTAGCGCCAATGACGGTTCCTGAAAAATTAGCGCCAGGCGGTCCCCACGAATCTTCTCCAGCTCGCGCGGCGTGGCTCGCAGCAGGTTTCGTCCTTCAAAATGAACGGCACCCTGTTCGATTCTTCCCTTTGCCGGAAGCAAGCGCAGCAGCGCAGCTGCCAGCGTGCTCTTGCCCGAGCCAGACTCGCCAAGTACTCCAAGCGTTTCTCCGGGCTGCAGCGCAAAACTCACCTTGGCCAGTGCCGTCAAACACTGCCCAGTTTGAGCAGCGTACGAGACACGGAGATTTTGCACGTCTAGAAGGGGCGCCATTGGGTCGAATAGGAGCAGAGTCCCAGATCCCTTTCTGCTCCTCTACCATGGTGTTTTAAGCGAACCCGAGTGAGCAAGGGAGACGTGCTGCCAGGCGCTCGAATGGTAATCGGGCAATATCGCGCCCATGATCCGAAGCGCCCGCACCAGTCTTTTGCGACACGACCATCCGGCCAGTCGAATTCGCGCCCTGGCCACTGGACGCCGCGATCAGTTGCAACTGTTTGATGCCGTTTTAGAAAGCGCTGACGTCACTCACTCAGTATCGCCCGCAGAGTGTTTCTCTGGCGACGGCGGATGGGCGCAGATCAGTGTTTGGCGACAGGGGAGGTTCTTGGCGTCACTTTAAAATACGACGTTGGTGTGGTGCCCAACGCTTTCCTAAACATGGAAATGAAAGCGCTTGGTGTGCTGTAACCAGATTCCAGAGCAGCATGCGTCACCTTTGCGCCTTCCGCTAAGAGCCGCATTCCCTGCATGAGTCGAAGTTGCTGTCGCCATTTTCCAAAAGTCATTCCGATTTCTCGCTGAAAGAGTCTTTCGACGGACCTCTTGCTAGCACCGCTAAGCCTGCAAAGCTGAGCGAGCGTTTGAGCATCCCGAGGGTCTTTCGTCAACGCTTGTGCGATCCGAACAAGCCTTGCATCCGACAAATGCGGAAGTTGCAAAGGGACCATTTGCACCGTTTCCAACTGATGGAGAATAACCGCGATCAACTGCTCTTGCCATTTCACCGTCTTTTTCAACGCACGTAGACTACAGGCGTAGAGAATGAGTTCTTTGAGCAATGCCGAGACATTGATGACGCAACAGTGCAGCGGCAACCCCTTTGCGAGCCGCGGTTTGAAATACAGAGTTCGCATCGCCACGGAACCTGACATCGTGATTGTGTGTGAGATTTTCGCCGGTATCCAAACCGCGCGATGCGGCGGGACAACCCAGGTACCGTCACAGGTGCGAACCGTCATTACACCGCGGGAGGCATAGACCAGTTGCTCTCGATCGTGGAAATGCAACGGTATGACGTGGGCAGCTGGATAGTCGCGAGTGAAAGATGTGATCGCCGACTTCCGATCATCCAACCGATGAAAGATTGCCTTTTGCCGCTTTTGCGACATTGATTGTCACTTTATCGAAAGCGCGCAGAACTGACAACCAGTAGCCTAACAGCTAACTTCAACCGTTAGGGGGGACATGAATCTCTTGCATCAATGGCTGTGCCGCTCAGAGCTTTGGCGTGCCACCGTTCAGCAGCGAGTGCCTTGGGTCGTAGGCGACACCGACCTAGGACCAAGTGTCTTGGAAATTGGCCCTGGGCCGGGTTTGACGACGGACCTGCTGCGGATGTCGGTCACACAACTGACGGCTCTGGAAATTGATTTGAAGCTGGCGAGTGCGCTGACTTCACGCCTGCGAGGAAGCAACGTACAGGTTATAGAGGGGGACGCGGCTGATATGCCTTTCGGGGACTCAGAGTTCTCGAGCGCGGTTTCATTCACCATGCTCCATCACGTGCCTTCTCCCGAACTGCAAGACCAAGTCCTGCGCGAGGTGTTACGAGTTCTGAAACCCGGTGGCTTTTTTGTTGGCAGTGACAGTCTTCAGAACTGGCTCATGAGGATCATTCATATCGGCGACACATTGGTTCCCGTAAATCCCGATACTTTCGGCATTCGGCTCCGGCGTGCGGGATTCGAAGCCCTGGAGGTGCAGAAGAACGCACAAGCTTTCCGATTCCGCGCTCGACGACCAACAACAGAGTCGGTCAAAACACAAAACGGTTAGCCAAAAAAATCAGCCAGATGATTTCGAATGGAGGAATTTACATGTATACGCGAACGACAATTCTCAGGTGCAATGTTCTAAGATCCATTTTTCTCGGAATTCTGATTGGCCTGGTCCTCACACCCAGCAGCTTCGCAAGAACTGATGCGGCTCCCTGCGCTGCAAATTCGGAGAATCGGCAACTCGATTATTGGCTCGGCAATTGGAAGATTGGGGCTGCGGGTTCTTCTGGGAATGCTCACAGCACGGTGAGCTTATCGCTAGACAAGTGCCTGGTTGTCGAGAACTGGGATGGCGGAAGAGGCCACTACGGACAGAATATCTTCGGCTACAGCGCGGACGACAAGAGCTGGTATGGAATGTTCGCCGACAATGAAGGCCGCGTTCATGTGTTTACCTCCGGCAAGGTCTCGTCAGGCTCAGCGGAATTTGAAGGCACAAGCCGTGGACCAACCGGAGAGAGTCTATTGAATCGCGTGAAGGTGATACGAGTAGGTCCGAACAAGGTCGAGCAAACCTGGGAGAAATCGAGCGATAACGGGGTCACCTGGAATGTGGTATTCCGCGGAGAATATTCGCGAGCCAATCCTTAGCGCGACGGTCGCGCAGATGAGAGAGGTGTTTTATGCGGCTGAACTTGGCCCGAACTGCAATATGGCTGATTTGGTTTCAACTCAGTTGTACCGGCGCCTTTACCGCACGGGGCGAGCGACAGAAACCGACCGTCAAGGTCCAGAGCGGCTTGCTTGCAGGCATCCATTTTAGTTCAGAGCCGAATGCAGCTGCGTTTCTCGGCGTTCCGTACGCAGCGCCGCCTACGGGTGAGCTGCGGTGGAGACCTCCACAGCTGACGCCGAAGTGGACGGGAACCCGGAAAGCGATCAACTTCGGTTCACCTTGCCCACAACTTCCGGCGCGATGGTTTCAGTACATTGAGGGCAATGAAGACTGTCTCTATCTGAATGTCTGGACCACTGAGCTTGGATCCAATGCAAATCGTCCAGTGCTCGTTTACTTCCACGGCGGTAGTAACACTCAGGGCTACAGCCAGATGACGCCGCTTGGTCCCCAGCTTTCGCGACTGGGATTGGTCGTCGTGAGCGCCAATTACAGACTGGGCGCGTTCGGGTTTCTGGCTCATTCTGCCCTATCGGCAGAGTCGGAGCATCACTCTTCCGGGAACTACGGGCTTCTGGATCAACTGCAGGCGCTGAAGTGGGTGAAAGAAAATATTCGAGAATTTGGCGGCGACCCACACCGCATCACGGTCATGGGTCAATCGGCTGGGGCTGTGGATATTTGCTTGCTGATGGCATCTCCACTTTCGCAAGGAATGTTCCGTGGCGCAATCTTGGAAAGCGGGGAGTGCCAAGATACACTCAATGAAGACATCCGTATATCGATCAAGTACAACTTCATTGACACGACAGGTGAGCACTCGGGAGAGCGGCTGGCAGTTGATCTCGGCGCCTCCAGTGGCCGAGATGCTTTGCAGAGGCTGCGCAAAATTCCAGCCAACGAAATTTTGAAGGCGTGGAAGAACGATCCCGGGCTGCACTTCGACGCTATCGTTGATGGCTGGATCATTCCCAAACAGCCGGCCCAAATCTTTGCAGAAGGCAAAGAGATGCACATTCCAATTCTTGTTGGGAGCAATGCCGATGAAGCCACGGTTTTTGGCCACAACAATTTGAAAACGATTGATGACTACAGGCGGCATCTTCAGCAGGACACCGGCGAGTACTCCAACGAAGAATTCCAAGCTTATCCGGTGAGCTCGGATACTGATGTTCCCATCCGGTCGGTACAGTTGGAGAGCGATGAGTTTGCCTGCGGAGCTTATTCGATAGCACAGGCCATGACAAGAGCGGGCGTAAAGTCATACTTGTATTACTTCACTTATGCCGTCCCTGGGAAGCGGGCGCGGCTGGGCGCGTATCATGGCGAAGAACTGTTCTTCTTAAGCGATTCATTTCCTGCTGACTGGGAGCGCACGGACAGAGACCAAGAGTTGGGAAAGCTGATGCGGAGTTACTGGGTGGAATTCGTCAAAGCCGGCGATCCCAATTTTGATGACGCTCCTCATTGGCCTCCTTGTGAGGGCAAGTCTACACAGTTCTTCGAACTCGGAAACCATGTTGGCCTTCGCCCAGTTCCTGAAAGGATCCGAACTCTTGCGACCATCATGCAGCGAGTAGTTGCGCACAGAACCGGAACTGATGAATCGCCTGCTCGGTGAGCTTCTGGCAAGTGATAAACAGCTTGCACATTTTGGGTGCTATCAATCAGCGGATGGTCGGCAACCCTTAGTGCGACCTGGAAAGCTGCTGAAAATGATTGTCTGGAGAGGAGGAACTCGATCAGACCGTGCGTCCAATCGCACGTAGCCTACAAGGCAGAGCGGGGAGGTAACGAACTGTTCTGGAGCCCTTGGAAAATGTATCCACGCTCGCAAGAGCGGCGCCGAAACCGTGAGGCCACGGTGTATCTGCCAGCATTAGGTGGAGCGGGCCTAGGCTTGGTCGTAGGGGGTCAGAATATTCAAATGCTCGCAAGCGTCGTCAGCCGAAGAGAGCCTAAAATGCTGCGCGGCTCTTCTTGCAGTGAGCACAGAGACTTAAGGGTTCTCTGTCATGGGTAATCAACACTGCCGGCGTAGAGAGTAGATCTAACCGATCGTGTCATTTCAGCGGAACAGGGTAAGCCCGTAGCGCTCCTCGCAAGGGGAAAGTCCATCGCAAGATGGCACCGATGGCGATGCGGGTAACGGAAATGGGAGCAAGCGCAGGCTGCCCTGTAACGGGGCAGATAGAGGTTGCGTCGTCTCGTGGGGACAAGATCACCTCGCCGGAAACGGAGCTGACTTCCTGTTGGTGCTCAACTCGAGAACTCTTGAGGAACCGATGCATGAAGCAAAGCAAATGACGACGGGGCAACCCGTTGGTGCAGCTTCACACACGCCGGTGGATTTTCCACCGCCGCGCGAATCGGCAGCAAGTCAGTATCGAGTAGGTCTGATTCGTTTTGAATCAGACCGCGTCCTCGTTTTTCATGGGGGCGTTTTTGGGTGCTCGAGCCGGATGAATGGGAAACCTTCAAGTCCGGTTCTTAGAGGGCTGGGCGCCAGCAATGGCGCCCGGCTACTCGACCCTTGGGATTATTTCAGGTTGTCCGTCATCCGAAAGCAATCCGCAGTTTAGCGCACAGGTCGGAACTCCAACACCAACTGACACTGCTGCAAGAAGCTGCGGGCCACGAGCCCGTGTGGCACCGATAGCGATCTCATCCTTCGCTCGGATTTGGTCACGTGCGCCCGTCCCGGCCTACAACTCTTCCAACCCCGCTCTCCGTCAGGTGCAATTCCCACGTCTGGGACAACAGATCTTTGCCGAACTGACGGTTGGCCTTCTCTTCCACGAGGCGGAATCCCGCTTTTTGGTAAATATGACGAGCTGCCGCGAGAATGCTTTGAGTCCAGAGGGTGATCTTTTTATAGCCGACTGAGCTAGCGAAGTTCACGCATTCTTCCACCAATGCAGATCCTAATT
>WNFA01003786.1_pt1 | contig 20378 bp, 18 predicted proteins | sample 5400481 | NCBI WGS metagenome assembly WNFA01 (sample SAMN13153340, study PRJNA577476) | soil metagenome | isolation source: 120 cm saprolite under Douglas fir tree site 2 hole 1 replicate 2 | place: USA:California | collected 2015-04-18
ACGACGATGGTCTGGTCTTGATCGACACCGGGATCGGCAACAAGGAGGACACCAAGTTCAAGGACATCTACGGCGTCGACAACGCCGGGCAGGGCGGCCGCACCCGCTTGGAGGACGCCCTAGCGGAGCTCGGGCACGCTCCAGCGGACGTGCGCTGGGTGATCGACACCCACCTCCATTTCGATCACTGCGGCGGCAACACCTACCGCAACGAGGGGGGCGAGGTGAGGCCGAGCTTTCCCCAGGCCCGCTACGTGGTCCAGCGGGGCGAGCTCGAGTTCGCGCGGCACCCGAACGAGCGCACCGCGGGGAGCTATTTCGCGCCCAATTTCGAGCCCGTCTCCTTCACGCTCGTCGACGGCGTGGCGGAGCCCCTCGCCGGCATCCACTGTCTGCCGACCCCGGGGCACGTCCCCTACCACCAGTCGATTCTGGTCGAGAGTGCGGGCGAGCGGCTGTGCTTTCTGGCGGACCTGGTGCCCACGGCGGCCCATCTGCCCTTGCCCTGGATCATGGGCTACGATGTGGAGCCGCTCGTGACGCTCGAGACGAAGCGGCGGGTGTATGCGCGCGCCGAGGCGGAGGGTTGGCGCTTGATGTTCGAGCACGATCCCGCGACGGTCGCGGGTCGGTTGGGGCGTGTGGGCAAGGGGTTCGGGCTTGTGGACCCTCTTCTGGCCGGCTAACTTAGCGCGGACAATACGGCAAGCGGGCGCCGCGTGCGCCGCGAGCGCCTCACCCGCATTGCCTCTCCACGCTGGTGGTGGAGAGTGCTCCAGGGTTCCGAGTCGTGGACTGACCCCCGCCCGGCGATCGGGTTGGGGGCGAGGTCGGGCGGATTCCGGGACTGGAATCCGCTTTTGCTTTCTTCAGCGGAGGAGACCGACACCTGGCGATCGAAAGCACCAACAACAAGGCGCCGCGCATCCGGGTGAACCGGCAGATCCGGATCAGTCCGATCCGGGTGATTGCGCCGGACGGAGCGCAGCTGGGCGTGATGACCGTCGACGAAGCGATCGCGGCAGCCCAAGAGCGGGGCCTCGACCTGGTCGAGGTGGCGCCGCTCGCGCGACCCCCGGTCGCGAAGATCATGGACTACGGGAAGTTCAAGTTCGAGCAGGCGAAGGCCGCGCGGGCGGCCAAGAAAAAGCAGCACGTCATCCATCTGAAGGAAGTGAAGTACCGCCCGGGGATCGACGATCACGACTTCGCGTTCAAGACCCGCCATGCCCGGGAGTTCCTGCAGGACGGCAACAAGGTGAAGGTGACCATGATGTACCGGGGCCGCCAGATGGCCCATATCGACCTCGGCCGCCTGGTGCTGGACCGGGTCGCGAACGAGCTCAAGGACGTGGCCAAGATCGAGCAGGACCCGAAGCTCGAGGGTCGCAACATGTCGATGGTGTTGGCCCCGAAATGACCTAACGCCCCGCACCGCCCCGGGGAGGATCAGATGCCGAAACAGAAATCGAAGCGTGCGCTCCGCAAGCGGGTCCGGCTCACGGGGAGGGGCCGCCTGCGCCGCTACCACGCGTACAAGAGCCACATCCTCACGAAGAAGTCTCCCAAGCGGAAGCGCCACCTGCGTAAGGCCACGCTGGTCGCGCACGCCGATGAGCGCCGCCTCAAGCGCCTGCTGATGGCGTAAGGAGCGATTCCATGCCCCGCGTCAAAAGCAACGTTGCGCGCCTGAAGCGCAAGAACAAGATCATGAAGCTCGCCAAGGGGTACTGGGGCGGGCGCAGCAAGCTCTGGAAGGCGGCGAAGGAGTCGGTCGAGCGGGCGCAGAAATACGCCTACCGCGACCGCCGCCGCAAGAAGGGCGACTTCCGGCGGCTCTGGATCACGCGCATCAACGCCGCCGCCCGGTTGCACGCGCTGTCCTACAGCCGCCTCATGAACGGGCTCAAGAAGGCCGGGGTCGAGATCAACCGCAAGGTGCTCGCCGATCTCGCCGTGCGCGACCCGGTCGCGTTCGGGGAGCTGGCGGAGGTCGCCAAGCAGGCGCTCTGACCATGCGCGACCTCCTGGCAGCCCTCGCCGAGCTGCGGGAGCGTCTGCAGGACATTCCGCAGGCCGACGAGCGCCGGCTCGCCGAGCTCAAGACCGAGCTCCTGGGGCGCAAATCGGGCGCCCTCACCGCGATTCTCGCCCAACTACCCGGGCTCGAGGCGGCCCAGAAGAAGGCCGTCGGGGTCGAGGGGAACGCCCTGAAACGCGAGCTCGAGGCAGCCCTCGCGAGCCGCGAAGCCGAACTCGTGCGGGCCGCGGCCGGCGTGACGGGCGTCGATCTGACCATGCCTGGCCGCGCGGCGTGGCAGGGTGGGTTCCACCTGGTCACGCAGGTCGTGGACGAGATCTGCGACATCTTCAAGGAGCTCGGCTTCACGCGCGCCGTCGGCCCCGAAGTCGAGACCGAGCGCAACAATTTCTTCGCGCTCAACTTCCCCAAGGACCACCCGGCGCTCGACGCGCAGGATTCCTTCTACGTCGGCGACGGCCTCGTGCTCCGCACCCACACCTCGCCGGTGCAGATCCGCACACTCGAGCGCTACCCGCCGCCGATTCGCGTCGTCATTCCGGGCCAGGCGTACCGGCGCGACCCGTTCGACGCTTCGCACGCCCCGGTGTTCGAGCAGATCGAGGGGCTCGCGGTCGATCAGGGCATCAGCTTCGTCGACTTCAAGGCCACGCTCGCCGCCTTCGCCCGGCGCTTCTTCACGGCCGACACGCGGGTGCGGTTCCGGCCGTCGTTCTTCCCGTTCACCGAGCCCTCGGCCGAGATGGACGTGCAGTGTCAGATCTGCCAGGGCGCCGGGTGTCCCACCTGCAAGCAAACCGGGTGGATGGAGATCCTCGGGTCCGGCATGGTGCATCCGGCCGTGCTCGAGAACACGGGCGTCGACAGCGAGCGCTTTACGGGCTTCGCCTGGGGCATGGGCCCGGCGCGCATCGCCATGACGCGACACGGCATCCCCGACATCCGGCTGCTGTACGAGGCCGACGTGCGCTTCCTCGCGCAGTTCGCGGGAGGGGTGCGGTGATCGTCTCACGCCGCTGGCTCGAGGCGCTCGTCGGTCAGCCGCTCGATGCGCGCGACGTGGCCGAGCGCCTGACGACGCACGTGGCGGCGGTCGACGCGGTGATCGCGCGCCACCAGGATTTGGGCGACATCCTGATCGGCCGGGTGCTCGCCGTGAAGAAGCATCCCAACGCCGATCGCCTGTCGCTCTGCGTCGTCGAGGCTGGGGCGGGTCCCGTGGAGGTCGTGTGCGGCGCGCCCAACGTCGCGGCGGGCAAGACCTATCCCTACGCACCGGTGGGCGCCGTGCTCCCCGGCGGCGGGAAGCTCGAGCGGCGCGCGATCCGCGGTGTCGAGTCGAACGGCATGCTGTGCTCGGCGAAGGAGCTGGGCCTGGGTGAGGACCATGCCGGCATCCTGGAGCTCGACACCACGGCGGTGCCCGGGACCCGGTTCGTGGACGCCGTCGCCGTTGCGGATCACCAGATCGTGATCGACGTGCCGGCGAACCGCCCCGATCTATTGTGCCACAAGGGGGTGGCGCGCGAACTCGGGGCGCTCGTCGGGGCGCCCGTGAAGCTGCCGCCCGTCCCCTCGTCACGCGGCCTGTTCCTGCCGCCGTTCACGCGCGAGCGCACCGCGGGCGTGGTCGACGGCGTGCGCGTGCAGCTCGACGACCCCGAGGGCGCGCCGCGCTATATGATCGCGGTGATCCGCGGTGTGCGCGTGGGGAAGAGCCCCGCCTGGCTCGCCGACCGCCTCAGCGCCGTGGGCCAGCGGCCGATCAACAACGTCGTCGACGCGACGAACTACGTCCTGTTCGAGCTGAACCAGCCGCTGCACGCGTTCGATCTGGCCCAGCTCGCCGGACCGGCCGTGATCGTGCGGCGCGCCGCGCCGGGGGAGCAGATCGTCACGCTCGACGGCGTGACCCGCACCTTGACGCCCGACATGACGGCCATCTGCGATGCGCGCCACCCCACGATCGTGGCCGGGGTGATGGGCAGCGCCGGCTCCGAGGTGAGCGCCGCCACGACCGACCTCGTGCTCGAATGCGCCTACTTCCAGCCCCCGCGGATCCGGCGCACCCGGCGCGCGCTCGGGCTCGCGAGCGAGTCGAGCTACCGCTTCGAGCGCGGCATCGACATGCTCGGCATGCCGGACGCGCTGCGACGCGCGATCGAGCTGATTGTGGCGGTGGCGGGTGGGGCGCTGCGCGAGCCCCCGCTCGACTTGTGGCCCGAGCCGCGCGCCGAGACGACGCTGTTCCTGCGCCCCGAGCGGGTGGACGCGCTCCTCGGTCTGGCGATGGCGCGCAGCGACGTCGAGCGGCTGCTCACGGCGGTCGGGTTCTTCGTGGCGCCGAAGGAGGCGCGGCTCGCGGTGCAGGTGCCGGGCTGGCGGCCGGACGTGACGCGCGAGGTCGACCTGATCGAGGAAGTCGCGCGCCTGAAGGGCTACGATGCCTTCCCCGACGAGCTCCGCCCCTATCGGCCGAGCGGCGTCCCCGACGCCCCCGAGGAGGTGGCGCGGGCCCGGGCACGCGAGGGGCTGGTGCGGGCGGGCATGCTCGAGGCCCGCACCCTGCCGCTCGGGCCTCCGGACGGTCCCGACGCGGTGGCGATTCTCAACCCGCTCGCGGCCGACGAGGCTCACCTGCGGCGCCGGCTCCTCCCGGGCCTGGTGCGGCGGGTCGAGCACAATTGGGCCAATCGGAACCGCGACGTGCGGCTGTTCGAGGTGGGAAGTGTGTTTCGCCGCGGGGGCGGGGCCGGGGCGGCGGCGAGCCCGGTTGAGGAGTGGACCGCGGTCGGCGGCGTCCTCACGGGGGCGCGGCGGCCACCGCATTGGTCGGACGCTGTGAAAGTACCTGATATAGACATATGGGACCTAAAGCACCACTTTGAGTTAGCGCTCGAGCTCGCCAGCCCGGGCGCGACGCTCCAGCCCGCAACCGAGGGGGGCCCAGGCTGGGTGGCCGTCGCCGCCGGTGGCGGGATCGTGGGCCAGGCCGGACCGCTCGATGCGGATCGACCGGTGTGGGCCGGGCCGGTGTTCGGCTTCGAGGTGCGGCTGGGGATCATGGAGCGCCCGCCGGTGCGCTACCGCGCCCTGCCGCTGCACCCCCCGGTCGAGCGTGACCTGGCGCTGGTGCTACCGCCGGGTGTGACCGCGGCGCAGGTGGCGGCCGTGCTGCGGCGGGAAGTGGGGCCGTTGCTCGAGCGGCTTGAGGTGTTCGACGAGTACCGGGGCCCCGGCATTCCGGCCGGCCATCGGAGCGTGGCGTGGCATGCGAGCTTCCGCGATCCGGAGCGCACGTTGCGCGAGCGCGACGTCGAGGCATGGCTGGCGCGTGGTGTAGCGGCGCTGGAGGGTGCGTTTGGCGTACGACGGCGAGAGGGCTGATGCGCAGGTGGTCGACCAGCTCGAGACGATCCTCCGTCATGTGGCGGACGAACTGGCGACGTGGCGGGCGCGCGCCCTCAAGGCGGAATCCGAGCTCAAGGAGAGTGGGGCGCGCGGTGGCAACGCGAGCGCCAAGCCCGATCCCGAGACCCGCGGCCGCGTCCTCGACCTAGAGCAGGAGAACAAGGCCTTGCGCCAGCGCGTCGAGGCGGCGCGCCTGCGGGTGCACGATCTCCTGTCGCGTCTGACCTTCCTGGAGGAGCAAGCGCGCGAAACCGTCGGCAATGGCGGCGGTCGCGCTGGGGGAGCGTCCGGGCCAGCAGGCACGGCGGGGAGCGCGGCCGGCGGTGGGTCCGGGGCTGGGGGTGGGGGTGGGGGTGGGGGTGGGGGGGGCGCTCGATGAGCACCAAGAAGCATGCGGTCAAGGTGATGATCGGCGGCGAGGAATACACCGTGCGCTCCGATCTCGCGCCCGAGTACACGCGCGAGGTGGCGGCCTACGTCGACCAGGCGCTCAAGAAGGTGTTGTCCCAGGGGCCGATCGTGGAGACGCACAAGGCGGCGATCCTCGCAGCCCTCGACATTACCAACGAGCTGTTCCAGGCGAAGAAGGGTGAGCGCGAGGTCGCGGTGCGGCTCGCGGCCCTAGCGGATGACTTGACCAAGCTGTTGCCGCCCGGCAAGCGCAAGGCGGTCGTCGGGCAACTGTAGGAAGAGTGTCTCGCTCCGCCATCCACGCGGAGCGGTGCTGGAGATAGATCCTATGACGGACTGGCTAGCGAGTCTCTCAGCCCTCGCGGGCGGCAGCGTGACCGCGGGTGCGCTGTTCTACGTGGTGGGACGTCGGCTGGAGCGCCGCGCGGCGGAGTCCGCGGCGCGCGCGGCGGCGGCGGAGAGCGAGCGACTGCTCACGGACGCGCGGCAGCGGGTCGTGCTCGCCGCGAAGGAAGAGCTGCTCGAGGCGCGCCAGGCGTTCGAAGAGGAAGCCCAGCGGCGGCGCCACGAGAGCGAGCGGCGTGAGCGGGTGCTGGAACAGCGGGTGAGTGGGCTCGAGGACCGCGCCAAGAGCCTCGAGCAGCGGAGTCGGGGTCTCGACGAGCGGGAGCGCGCCCTTGCTGCTCAGGAATTCGAGGCGCGCGCCCGGCTCGAGCGCATCGCCGGGCTGACGGCCGAGGACGCGAAGCGGGAGCTATTGCGCGGGCTCGAGGACGAGGCTCGTGCCGAAGCCGCCGCCTTGGGCCGCGAGCTGAAGGAGCAGGCGCGCCGCACCGCCGACAAGGAGGCCAAGCAGATCCTCGCGCTCGCGATCCAGCGCCTCGCCGCCGAGTCCACCGTCGAGACCACGGTCGCGGCGGTTGCCCTCCCCTCCGATGAGATGAAGGGCCGCATCATTGGCCGCGAGGGCCGCAACATCCGCGCCTTCGAGGCCGCGACCGGCGTGGACGTGATCATCGACGACACCCCCGACACCGTGGTCGTCTCGTGCTTCGACCCGGTGCGCCGCGAGGTGGGGCGGCTCGCGCTCGAGTGGCTCATCGCCGACGGGCGGATCCACCCCGGGCGCATCGAGGAACTGGTCGAGAAGGCGCGCGCCGAGGTCGAGGCGTCGATCGTCGAGGCCGGTGAGCAGGCCGTGTACGACACCGGCATCAAAGGGATGCACGCCGAACTCGTGAAACTCGTCGGCCGGATGCGCTACCGTACCTCATACGGGCAGAACATCCTCGAGCACTCGAAGGAAGTCGCCTGGCTCGCCGGCATGATCGCCGCCGAGTTGAAGCTCGACGTGCAGCTCGCCAAGCGCGGGGCCTTGCTGCACGACATCGGGAAGGTGCTCACGCACGAGCACGACGGCACCCATGTCCAGATCGGCGTCGACGTCGCCACCAAGTACGGCGAGCATCCCACCGTCATCAACTGCATCGCCGCCCATCACGATGACGTGCCTCACGAGTCGTCGATCAGCGTGATCGTCCAGGCCGCCGACGCCGTCTCGGGCTCGCGCCCCGGGGCGCGGCGCGAGGCGTTCGAGACGTACGTCAAGCGGCTCACGCAGCTCGAGCAGTTGGCGGGGGAGTTCCCCGGCGTGGAGAAGGTGTTCGCCATCCAGGCGGGGCGGGAGGTGCGGGTCGTCGTCACGCCCACCACGATCGACGACGGCAAGGCGGGCGAGCTCTCCGAGCAGATCGCCCGCAAGATCGAACGCGACCTCCAGTACCCGGGGCAGATCAAGGTCGTCGTCATCCGCGAGACGCGCGCTGTGGACTTTGCCCGCTAGGCTCATCGACGGCACGGCCGTGGGGCAGGCCATCCGCGCGGCGCTCCAGGGCGAGCTCCGCGCGCTGGCGGCCGCGGGTGTGACCCCCGGCCTCGCCGCCGTGCTGGTGGGCGACAACCCCGCCTCCGCCACCTACGTCCGGATGAAGGGGAAGGCGTGCGAAGAGACGGGGCTCTACCACGAGACGATCCGGCTGCCCGCGAGCACCACGGAGGCCGCGCTCATGGCCGTGCTGGACCGACTCAATGCCGATCCCAAGATCCACGGCATCCTCGTCCAGCTGCCCTTGCCCCAGCAGATCGCCACCCAGCGCGTGCTGCACCGCGTGGCGCCCGCCAAGGACGTGGACGGCTTTCATCCCGAGAACATCGGCAAGGTGGCGATCGGCGATCCCACGGGCTTCCGCCCGGCGACGCCCTACGGGGTGCAGCAGCTGCTCGTGCGGAGCGGGATCGACACGACCGGGGCGCATGCGGTGATCGTGGGCCGCTCACAGGTCGTGGGCCGTCCGCTCGCGGCCCTGCTGCTCCAGGACGGCCCCGGCGGCAACGCCACGGTCACGGTGTGCCATTCGCGCACCCGCGAGATCAAGTCGATCACCCGGCAGGCCGACATCCTCATCGTCGCCATGGGCAAGCCCCAGTTCGTCACGGGCGATATGATCAAGCCCGGGGCGGTGGTGATCGACGTCGGCACGACCCGGGTGGACGACCCCACGGCGAAGCAGGGGTACCGGCTGGTGGGGGACGTCACCTTCGCCGAAGCGGTCCAGGTGGCGAGCGCGATCACCCCGGTGCCGGGGGGCGTAGGTCCGATGACGATCACGATGCTGCTCGTGAACACGGTGCAGGCGGCGCGGCAATGGGCCAAGGCCTAGATCTCTTCGCGGCGGTCTCGGCCGAGGGCGCCTGGACCGTGACCGAGCTCGCGCGCCGCGCCCGGGCTGTCGTCGAGGCGGGGCTCGTGCCGTTGTGGGTGCGGGGCGAGATCTCGGGCTTCAAGGCGTGGCAGAGCGGCCACTGGTACTTCGCGTTGCGCGATCGCAGCGCGCAGGTGCGCTGCGTCATGTTCCAGAAGGAAAACCGCCGCTTGCCCACGCCCCCGGCGGACGGCATGCAGGTGTTCGCGTTTGCCCGACCGACGGTGTGGGAGGAGAAGGGGGAGTTCCGGCTCACCGTCCTCGACCTGCTGTCGACCGCGGCGGGGGGTCTGTGGCAGGTCGCGTTCGAGCGCGCCAAGGCGGCGCTCGTCAAGGACGGGCTGCTCGATCCGGCGCGCAAGCGGCCGCTGCCTCCCTACCCGCGCCGCATCGCGGTCGTCACGAGCCCCGATGGGGCGGCGCTGCGCGACATCATCGCCGTGGCCACGCGGCGCTGGCCGCTCGCCGAGTTGCTCGTGATCCCGACGCGCGTGCAGGGGGACGGCGCGGAGGCCGAGATCTGCGGCGCGCTCGCCCTGTTGACCCGGGTCGCGCGGCTCGACGTGGCGATCATCGGCCGGGGCGGGGGTTCGCGCGAGGATCTCTGGACCTTTAACCACGAGCGGGTGGCGCGCGCCGTGGCGGCGGTGCCGGTCCCGGTGATCTCCGCCGTCGGCCACGAGACCGACGTCACCTTGTGCGATCTCGTCGCCGATTTCCGCGCGGCCACGCCTTCGGCCGCAGCCGAGGCGGCGACCCCCGATGTGCTCGAGGTGCAAGGCGCGCTCGATCATTTGGGCGTGCGGCTCGCCCGCGGCCTCGCGGCGCGTTCGGGGCGCGTTGCCGAGCGCCTCGACCGCAGCTTCGACCGCCTCGCGGGGCTGATGGCGCGGCGGCTCGAGCGACACCGGCACGAGCTCGCCACCCTGGCCGGCCAGCTCGACGCCCTGTCGCCCCTGCGGATCCTCGAGCGCGGCTACGCGCTGGCGCGCGATGCCGACGGGCGCGTGCTCAAGCGCGTGGCCCAATTCCCACCCGGGCTCGTGTTCCGGCTGCGGGTGACGGACGGTACCGTCGCCGCCCGCGCCGCGGAGGTGTGATGGCGCGCGCGCCCGAGCCGTTGAGCTTCGCCGCCCAGCTCGAGCGGCTCGAGGCGATCGTGCGACAGCTCGAGGGGCAGGACCTCGATCTCGACCACGCGCTGAAGCTGTTCGAGGAGGGGGTCGAGCGCCTGCGCGAAGCGCGCGACCGGCTCACCGCGGCCGAGGTCAAGGTCAAGCAGGTCCTCACCGACCAGGCGGGCAATCTCAAGGTTGAAGACCTCGACCGCTGACCGCGCCCTCGAGGCCTACCTCCGGGACGCGCGCCTCCGGGTAGACGCGGTCCTCGAGGCGTGGGGCAAGCGCGCCGACCGCTGGTGGCGGGCGCCCTTGCCCGCCGCGATCCGCTACAGCCTGCTCTCGGCGGGCAAGCGGTTGCGCCCCACGCTCGTGTTCGCCGCAGCCGATGCGGCGGGAGGGGCAGGGGACGGGCCGCCGGGGGCGCCGGGCGCGCCGGCCGCGCCGGCCGACGGCCTCGCCGCGCTCGCCGCTGCCGTCGAGGTCGTGCATGCGTATTCGCTCGTGCACGATGATCTGCCCAGCATGGACAACGACGACCTGCGGCGTGGTCGTCCCACGACGCACCGTGCCTTTGACGTCGCGACCGCCACCGTGGCCGGCTACCAGATGGTCGCGCTCGGGGCGCGGGTGCTCGACGCGGGCTGCGTGGCGCTGGCGCTCGAGCCGGCGCGGCAGCGGGCGATCGCCCTCGAGTTGTTCCGCGCGGCGGGCGCGGGCGGCATGATTGGCGGGCAGGCGCTCGACCTGGAGGCCGAGGGGCGGCGCCTCCCCGTGGGCGAGCTCGCGGACGTGCACCGACGCAAGACGGGCGCTCTCATCGCCGCGGCATCGGTGATCGGCGGCCTCGCGGCCGGGGCTCCGACCGCAGCGTGCGAGGCGCTGCGCGGCTACGGCGCGGACGTCGGCCTCGCGTTCCAGATCTACGACGACGTGCTGGACGCCACCGCGACCTCCGCCCAGCTGGGCAAGACGGCCGGCAAGGACGCGGCGTTCGCCAAGTCGACCTTCGTCACGCTCCTCGGCGTAGGCGCCGCCCGGGCCGAGGCGGAGCGCCTCGCGGCGAGGGCCGTAGACCATCTGCGGCAGGCGGGGTTAGTTTCTGCTACGCTCGTCGCGCTGGCCCACTACATCGTCACCCGGCCCAACTGACATGGCCCTGCTGGAACGGATTCGCGGACCCGAGGACATCAAGGCGCTGCCGAAGGACCAGTTGCAGCCGCTGGCCGACGAGGTGCGCCGGCGGTTGATCGACGTGGTCTCGCAGACCGGGGGGCATATCGGCGCCGGGCTCGGCGTGGTCGAGCTCACGGTCGCGCTCGGCTACGCGTTCGACTCGCCTCGCGACAAGATCGTGTGGGATGTCGGGCACCAGGGCTATCCCTGGAAGATTCTCACCGGCCGCAACGAGCGGCTGCCGACCCTGCGCCAGGCGGGGGGGCTCTCCGGCTTCCTGCGACGCAGCGAGAGTCCGCACGATCAGTTCGGCGCCGGCCATGCGGGCACCGGGCTCTCGGCGGCGTTCGGGATGGCCGCGGCGCGCGACCTGATGGGGGAGCAATTCAAGGTGGTGGCCGTGGTGGGTGACGGTGCCCTCACCTGCGGGCTGCCGTACGAGGCGATGAACAACGCGGGCCCGTCGGGCCGCGACATCGTCATGGTGCTGAACGACAACGGCATGTCCATCGCCCCGAACGTCGGCGCCATCAATCGCTATCTGGGCTCCATCATCGCAAGCCCGATGACGGTGCGGATCCGCGAGCGGGTGAAGGGGCTGATCGAGTCGGTGTCCCAGGTCATCGGCGGTCAGAAGCTCGTGGACTTCGCCAAGACCTTGGAGGAGAGCATCAAGAATCTGTGGTCTCCGGGGATGCTGTTCGAGGAGCTCGGGTTCCGCTACTTCGGGCCGATCGACGGGCACAACATCGCCCAGATGATCCAGACCTTCGAGATCGTGAAGACGCTCAAGGGGCCTCGCGTGGTCCACGTCATCACGGAGAAGGGCAAGGGATTCCCGCTCCCCGAGCCCGACACCGAGAAATACCACGCGCGCGCGCCCTACGACCCGATTACCGGCGAGTTGCGGCCTGTCCAGGCCGGCCCGCCGCAGTGGACCAAGGTGTTTGGCGAGGCGCTGACCCAGCTCGCGGGCGAGTATCCCAAGCTCGTGGCGATCACGGCCGCGATGCCGTCCGGGACGGGGACCAATCTGTTCCAGAAGAAGTGGCCCGATCGCTTTTTCGACGTCGGCATTGCGGAAGCGCACGCCACGACGTTCGCCGCCGGGCTCGCCACCCAGGGCATCCGGCCCGTCGTGGCCATCTACTCGACGTTTCTGCAGCGCGCCTACGACAGCATCATCCACGACGTGGCGATCCAGGAGCTCCCCGTGATCTTCTGTCTCGACCGCGCCGGCATGGTGGGCGAGGACGGCCAGACGCATATGGGGCTGTACGACATCGCCTACCTGCTCGCCGTCCCCAACATGACCGTGACCGCGCCCAAGGACGGTGCCGAGCTGATCGGGCTGTTGCGCTGCGCCCTGGAGCATACGCGCGGGCCCTTCGCGATCCGCTATCCGCGCGACCGCGCCCCCGGCGCCGCCCCGCCCGCGGCCGAAGTCGCACCGCTCCCTTACGGCACCTGGGAGGTGCTGCGCAAGGGGCGGGAGTGCGCTCTCCTGGCTGTCGGTGCGATGTGCCCGCCGGCGCTCGCCGCGGCCGAGTTCCTCGCCCGCGACGGGTTCGATGTCACGGTCGTGAACTGCCGCTTCCTGAAGCCAGTGGACCGCGAGCTCCTGGATGCGCTGTTGCGGGACCATCGCCTGCTCGTCACGATCGAGGACGGCGCCGGAGGTCCGCGTCGTGCCGCTCGGGGCGCCCGATCGTACCTACGAGCACGCCCCGCGCGCGCAGCAGCTGGCGGAGGTCGGGCTCACCGCCGGCGGCATTGCCACCCGGGTGCGCGCGCTGGCCGCGGAGGCGTCGCTCACCCACCCATGAACGTCGGGGTGGTCGGCAACCCGAGCTACCGCGATCTGAAGAGCATCCTCGCCCACATTGCGGAGGTCGCGCCGCGGCTGGGCCTCAGCCTCTTTACCGAGGCGCCCATCGCCCCCTTGTGGCCCCCGCCCGGGCCCGCGCCGCTCGGGGCGGGGCCGCCGCTCGATTGCCTCATCACGCTGGGCGGTGATGGCACGTTGCTCCGGGGCGCCCGCATCCTGAACGGCGCCCGCACGCCGATCCTCGGTGTCAACCTCGGCCGGGTCGGGTTCCTCACCACCGCCAACGCGCAGACGCTCGACTGGGCGCTCGACGTCCTGGTGCGCGGGGCGTATGTGACGGAGTCCCGGCTGGCGCTCGCGCCTTGCATCGAGGACCGGCACGGCAAGACGCGCGCCGAGCCCGGGGTCTTGAACGACGTCGTGGTGCACAAGGGTGGCGTGGCGCGGGTAATCCGGTTGCGCGTCTCGGTGGACGGCGACGAGGTCGGCCAGTACTCGGCGGACGGCATCGTGGTGGCAACGCCCACCGGGTCGACCGCCTACGCGCTCTCGGCCGGCGGGCCGATCATGGTCCCCAGCGTCGACGCGATCGTCGTCGCCGCCATTTGCCCCCACACGCTGGCGGTGCGGCCGCTGGTCGTGCCGTCGCAGGCGACCGTGACCGTGGAGCCCATACCGCCGTGGACGGAGGACGTGCTCGTCTCGTTCGACGGTCAGGTGGGCACGACGATGCACGCGGGCGAGCGGCTCATCGTCAAGCGCGCCGCGCAGCCCGTCCTGCTCGTGCGGCTCGGCCCCGAGGGCTTCTTCGCGCGCATGCGCACGAAGCTCCAGTGGGGCGACCTCTCCGACCGCGAGCGCACGTAGGGTGGGAGTGGGAGGCAGGATTCCAGCGATCGGCAAGCGCTGGCGTCGTGGCCGCAATCCTACGTTATCGGGCGCCCACACATGGCCCTGATCCATCAGAACCTGGCCGTCGCCGTGGGCGCTGCGAAGGACCAGGCCCGGGCGCTGCTCCACGAGTTCGAGCGCCGCGGCGATCCCCTCACGGGCCGGTCCAGCGCCGTGTATCTGGCCCTCGTCGTGATTCACGAGCGCCTGTTGGCCGCGGACCCACCCCCGGTGGCGCACTTCATCCCTGACCTCGAGCACCTCAGTCGCACTTGCAGCGCGAGGCTGGCGTCGGTGCGACCACTGATCGAGGCCGCGCTCAACGTGGCGCGAGCCGGGGCCGACCAGACCTGAGCTCGCCGCACGCGGCCGCGCGGCGTCGTGCCCGGCCTTCGCAGGCGGCGCCGTTGACCGGCCAACGGGCGCACGCCATCTTCGACCGCGATGAGCGTGTGGACCAGCACGACCGGCGCGCCGCGCATGCGGGCGTCTGAGCCCGTGCGAGCGCGCGCGGACCGCGAGGGCCCAGCGTGCTGACGGAGTTGCGGGTCCGCGACCTAGCCGTCATCGCCGACGTCACGCTGCCGCTCGCGACCGGCCTGAACGTCCTCACCGGCGAGACCGGCGCCGGGAAATCGATGCTCGTAGACGCCCTGGCCCTGCTGCTCGGAGAGCGCGCCGCCGGGGCGGTCGTGCGTCCGGGAGCTGAGAAGACCGTCGTCGAGGGCGCGTTCGAACTCGCCCCGGTCACCCTCGAACGGTTACGGGTGTCCCTGACCGCGCTCGGCGTCGAGGCGGGTGATGGCGTCGTGGTCATCAAGCGCGAGGTGTATGCCGAGGGGCGCTCCCGCGCCTGGGTCAACGGCAGCCCGACCACCGTCGGCGTGCTGGCGCAGCTCGGCAGCCTCCTCGTGGACCTGCACGGCCAGCACGAGACGCAGTCCCTGCTGCAGCCCGACACCCAACGCGACATCCTCGACGCCTACGCCGATGCGCAGCTCGAGCGCACCGCGGTGCGGGACGCGCACGACCGACTCCGCGAGCTCGAGCGTCGGGAAGGGGAGCTCACGGCGGCGCGCGAGGCGGTGCGCAAGAAGGCCGACTACCTGCGCCACGTCGTGGACGAAATCACGCGGGTCGCCCCGCGCGCCGCGGAGACCGAGGCCTTGGCGACCGAGGCCAAGCGCCTCGCCCATGCCGACGAGCTCGGCCGGCTGGCCCGCGAGCTCGAGCAGGCGCTCGCCGGCACCGGCCTCGCCCGCGTCGCCAAGCTGCTCGCCAGCCTGTTCCGGCTCGATCCCACCGTCGCCCCCTGGCAGGAGCAGCTGGACGGCGCGCTCGCGAACCTCGAGGAGTTGGGGCGGGCGGCGCGCGACTACGCCGGCACCCTGGACAACGATCCCGACCGGCTCGCGGGCCTGGAGCAGCGACGCGACCTCTTGTACCGGCTCACGCAGAAATACGGCCCCGCCCTCCCCGACGTCCTCGCCACGCGCGACCACGCGTCCCACGAGCTCGAACTCCTCGACACCGCCGAGTGGGACCTAGGCCAGCTCGCTGAGCGGCGCGCCACCGCGGCGGCCGACTTCGCGCGCGCCTGCGCCGCGCTCGGGGCGCGGCGCACGGAAGGCGCGCGGCGGCTCGGGGCGGCCGTGAACGACCTGCTCCCGGCGCTCGGGCTAGCGGGCGGCCGCTTTGAGGCGGCCCTGTCCCCGCTCGCCACCCCGCGCGCGGATGGGGCGGAGCGGGTGGTGTTCCAGGTGCAGTTGAACGTCGGCCTCGAGCCGCGCGCGCTCGCCAAGGTGGCGTCGGGGGGCGAGCTGTCGCGTCTGATGCTGGCACTCAAGGTCGTGCTGGCCGCGCACGACGCCGTGCCGACGCTTGTGTTCGACGAGGTGGATCAGGGCATCGGGGGAGAGGTGGGGGGACGCGTCGGCGAGGCGCTCGCGCGCGTGGCCGCCGGGGGTGCCGGGGCCGCCGGCGCCACCGAGCGGCGCCAGGCGCTCGTCATCACCCATCTCCCCCAGATCGCCGCCTACGCCGAGCACCACCTGGTCGTCGCCAAGGGCGCGCGCGGCGGGATCGCGACGAGCGACGTGCAGGTCGTGGCGGGCGAGGCGCGCACCCGTGAGCTCGCCCGCATGCTGGGGGATCCCGACATGCGGACCGCGCTCGGCCACGCGGCCGAGCTGCTCAAAAGAGCCGCCGCACCAGCCGCAGCACCAGCCGGTACACCGTCGCGCCCGGGACCCGCCCCGCGCCGCTGACCGTCTGCTCGACTGAGAAGCCCCCTTCCAGGGTGGGGCCGTGGTAGGTCGCCGCAAACCCCAGCCGCACCCGGCGCTGGGACGTTCCCTGGTCGAGCACGCTGGCTGCGGTCGGGGCCCCGAGCCGGGTCGCGAGCGCGACCGAGTCCTGCGGGGACAGGAACGCGTAGTGGTCGGGTGCCTTGGTCCAGTAGCCCGCCGTGAACCCCGCGGCGAACTCCGGAGCGAGCTGGACGAGCGGCGCGATATCCACACCCAGGTAGTCGCCCGGCTCCCAGCGGAGCGTCGACGTCGCGGCCGCCGGAACGAGAAACGCGTCGGGTGGGGCCACGCGGCGTACCCGCGTGCCCGCGCGCGCGTGGCCGGCGCGGATCGCCACGTTCAACCACGCCGGGCCCGCGAGCACCTCCTGCGTGAGCTGTCCCTCCAGATCGAAGCGATGCTCGCCGGTCGCCCGGCGCAGCAGGTCGGAGTCCGAATCCGGGGCGCTCGTCGGCAGCCGCACGAGCGCCGCGAACGCCGCCCGGTAGTGCGGCCCCGCCATGAAGCGGTATTTGGCCGCGAGTTCCACGTCGCCGAGGCCGTAGTGGTAGTCGTCGCGGAACGGCAGGTGCGTGTACCCGAAGCCGATGGCGCTGTCCACGATCGCCGCGGCGACGAGATCGCCCGTCAGGCTGTCCGTGGGCAGGAGAAAGGGGCCGGAGAAGCCTCCCACCCCGAACGGGGCCGACGCCATGTCCCGCCCGATCCGGGCCACCGTACTGTCGATCGCCCGGCCAGCGACAGTGCTGTCGAGCGGCAGGAACGGTGAGCCCGGCGAACCCGGCGGTCCCACCCCGTAGGCCATATCGTGCAGCGCGGTGAACACGCTGTGCCAGTAGACTGAGCTGTCGCGCGCCGCGCACTGGGCATTACCCACGCAGCCGTATTGCCCAGCACTGATGTTCTGATCGAGTTGTTGCAGGCTCGCCTGGAACTGCGTGAAGAACGTCGCGTAGGCCGCGTCTGCCCCCTTGTTGAGCCGCGGATTCAGACCAAGGTTCTGGCCGACGCGCGAGAGTTGGAACGCCGTGCGGGTCGCCACCCGGACGATCGGCACCATCAGGCCAAGGGAGAGGCGTTGGGTGAGTCCGACCTCCGCCTTGACGGGGTAGGTGCGGCGCTCCTGGTACGCGCTCAAGAGCCCCGCCCCGAGGTTGGCGACGAACCCTCCCAGCCCGCTCACGAGCCGCACGTTCTGCTCGAGGCGGGCGACCACGGGCATGGAGCGTGCCCCGATCGTGTCTCCCGAGAGCGGGGCTCCGAGCCGCACCCGGCCGTGGTCGGTGAACTCGTCGTTCCACGTCATGATGCGGGGATCGAACGTGACGCGCAGCACGCCGCGGGCCGGGACATCGGTCCGCTCGACCGCCTGCGCGGCGAGGCCGGCCCCACCGAGCAGGGTGGCGCCGGCGAGCAGGCAGTTGACGAGCGGGAGGGTTCGCATTAGCAAAACGGCATCCGTCGCGTGGCGGATGCCGTGTTCGCTACCCCGCGGCCGGCGCGGGGTTCGCCTCAGGGCACGGCCGGGATGGACGAGCCGTACTTGGCGTTGATCGCCCGCACCAGCTTGCGCGCGATCAGCCGCTGCGTCGTCCCGGCCGGGTGGAGACCGTCGCAGCTGAACGCCAAGCCGAAGGGCGAGCCGCTGCACGCCGCGGGCGCGCCCGGGAACGGCGCGAACTGGTTCGGCACCCCGGCGAGCGAATCGAGCGTGCTGTTCACGCTGTCGGTGAAGGCCCACGAGCGCGCCGCCGCCTCGGCTTGGATGATGGCGTTGTACTCGAGCTGCAGCCGCGTGAAGAACAGCGTCTCGCGCGGCTCGACCACGGGCGCGGCGGTGCAGTCGAGCGTAGCGGGCGTCCCCCCCTTCGCCGCCCCCAGCAGGCCGAACCCGTAGGGGAAGCTCACGAGCACCGTATCGCCCCGCGGCGGGGCGCAGTTCGTCGTCACCGTGAAGGGGGCGGGGGCGAAGGCGCCGCTCAGCCACAGTCCGTACCACGTGGAGCCACGCGAGAAGAACGGCGGCGCCACGTTGTTGGCGAGGTGGCCGAGGCCCACGGCGATCAGCAGTGCGCTCGCCCCGGTCGCCTTGATGGAATCGAGCACGTGGGCGTAGTTCGCATGGAAGGTGGCGGTATCGGTGGCGAGCGTCGTGTCGCCGGCCTCCGCCGCCCCGAGCAGGTCGTTATTGCCGAACCACACGCTCACGAAGGTGGGCTGCGCGGCCTGCATCGCCTGCGTCTGGGTGCGGCCGCCGAGCATCAGCAGCGTGAGGGCGTTGGAGTTCGTCCCCGGCCCGGGCCCGTTCTTCAACGCGTCGAGCACGCTGGCGCCCGGCACGGCTACGTTAGTGAGAAATGGCGGGATCGGCGTGCCCCGCAGGGCACAGGTCGTGGCAGTCGCCCCGGCGAGCCGGGTCGGGGGATTAGTGAAGATGTTCGTGATGGGCGGCGGGCAGCCCGGCAGCGCGAGGCTCGGGTAGTAGAACGGCGACCCCATCGCGGCTGCCACGAGGACGGCGTAGGACTGCTTCTGCGTTGAATCGTTGATCCCGCCCGACTGGAACCCCGCGGTGAAGCTGTTCCCCATCGCCACGTAGCGCAGGAACAGCGCGCCGCCCGTGTAGGCCGGCACAGGCGGACTGACCAACTTCTCGTCTGAGCAGGCCGTCGCGGCGAGCGCTACACTCATGCCGGCGGCCAAGAACACAAGGCGGTGCGTCATCGTCGGGTCCCCTTTAGTACGCGTAGCTGAGCGACACCGCGAATAGGTGAGCGTGGAGGGTGTAGAGGCCGTTGTTCAATCCCGTGGTCGGCACCTGGTTGAAGGTCGGCTCGCGGGTCCGGCCGCGCCGGTCGTTCTGGCGGACGTACTGGTAGGCGAGATCGGCCGAGAGCCCTGGGCTGAGCTTCACGGTCGTGCCGGCACTGAACGTGTTGCGTTGGCCCTCGGGCAGAAGCGGCGTCACCGTTTCCGCCGGGGCCGCTCCGTCGTGGCGGACATAGCCACCGCGGAACGTCCACGTCGCGTCCCGCACCCATTCCGCGCCGAAACGGAAGCCGTTGGTGTTCTGGTAATTCTGATACAAGGTCCGATTCAAGACGCCGGAGGCATCTTGCGGGAAGGTTAGCACGAGCTGCGTGAACTGGTTCCAGAAGGTGAGCTGGTAATCGCCCAACAGCGTCCACCCGTTCGCAACTTTATAGGCCACGCCCAGCGTCAGCTCGGCCGGGTTCTTGAGGGTCGTCGTCGTCGGCTGCGTTCGGAACACGCCCCCAGTGGCGTTGAACAGGTCGAAACCGACTCCGCCGCATGCGGTCGTCGGCGCGCTGAGCAGTGCATCGACGGGACAGCCGGCCGGAATCGTTAGCGCGCCCACGGGCAGATTGGTCGGAATGATCAGGCCGGTCGGCACCTGGGTGAAGCTGGCGGTGCCAGAGTAATCGAGCCGAGCGAGCGTGAGGAAGTTGGCGCCGAACGACAGCTGGTTGTTCACCTGGATGCGCGCGCCGACGTGTCCGGCCACGGTGGTCTTCGTGGCCTCGAGGTGGGCGCTGGCGAAGTCGGTCCCGTGCGCAATGCCGAATTGGCTGAACGTCATCCCGGGCGGCACGCCGGGCAATGGCACCGGCGCGTCCGCCAGATCAACTCGTTGGTTCAGCTCCGCCGAGCCGAGCACGATGTCGACGCCGCCGCCGAGGGACAACCATGGTGTCACCTGGTAGGCGAGCGTTGGCTGGATGTAGACAGAGCGCAGAATGTTCTTGAAGCCCGAGAACCGTCCGTCGAACGACAAGGGCCATTGTGTTTCCAGCCCGTAGGGGACGAACAGCCCGATGCCGAGCCCGAGCTTCGACGTAGGGCCGTAGGATATATAGAGTTGCGGCACGGGAATCAGGGGATCATTGAGGTTGGTCTGGCGCTGGAAGATGTCGTCCGTAAATCCGCCCTGCACGTCGATCAGCGTCACACCCACGGTAGCGTGCTTGCCCGTCAGGCCGGCGAGCCCAGCCGGATTGAAGAACATCGCCGTGCCATCCGGGCACGGCAGCGCCACGCCCGTGCCGCCGCGTCCCATGGCGCACGCGCCCTGCTCGAAGATGCCGAAGCCCTGCCCAGCGAGGAGGGTAGGCATCCCGGCACACAGCCACAGCGCGTATCCTAGGGACCGCCGCATACGTTTGTCTCCGGATCGCTTTTGGAGAGGTGGTGGAACGGGCTCGCCAACGGTAGCATTGGCCCGAACCCTTGTCAAACCCATGCGTGACAACGTGTCAGCGCTGTTCCGGACGACGTTCGGCGTCGCCCCCGAGGCCGCAGCCTCGGCGCCCGGCCGGGTCAACTTGCTGGGCGAACATACCGACTACAACGGCGGCCCGGTGCTCCCGGTGGCGATTGCCGAGCGCACCGTGGTCGCGGTGGGGCGTGCCG
>WNFA01001278.1_pt1 | contig 20373 bp, 18 predicted proteins | sample 5400481 | NCBI WGS metagenome assembly WNFA01 (sample SAMN13153340, study PRJNA577476) | soil metagenome | isolation source: 120 cm saprolite under Douglas fir tree site 2 hole 1 replicate 2 | place: USA:California | collected 2015-04-18
CTGCGGCGAAATTCGGTCGACCTTGGCCGCGATGCCTTGAGAGCCCCCGGGGAAGTACGCCGTGTAAGAGGCAGCGAACGCGATGGTACCTCGGTCGAGAAGCTGCTTCAATTCCTCGTCGCCCCACCAGGGTTCGACAACGTGATGATTCGTCAGGAGTCGCCCATCGCGTGCTACAAGAAATCCGGTACCAAAGAAATCCTCCTGCAGAGGCGGTCCAGTTCCGTCTATTTCGAGAGATACCATTCCCTTGCTGTCCACACGCGGCTTACCCGTGGCATCCATCGAGATACGAATTAGTTGTCCGGAATCTTTCTCCCGAAACTCCACAACCACGTGCAGCAGGCAGACGCTGGGCCCGTAGGTGTGAACAACCGTTTCCGCGATACGGCCTTCATTCTCCAGATGGTTCAGGCGATTCTGCGTCTCCTGAAGCTGCTTCTTGAGGGATTCGCCATCTGTGTCGCCGTCCGCCGCCATCTTTTTGCGAATCTCTCCGGATTGCGCTTTCAAAGACTCGCGAGTTGCCGACGTGTCGTTTGCGGTCAGGGACGCACGCGCCTGCTCTGCGCGGCGCAGGAGTTCTCCGTCTTGCAGGATTCCGCCGTTCAGCCGCGCAACCTCCGCTTTGAGTTGGAGCGTATCCTTCCGGCTGTGCCGATTCGAAATAATCGTTGCGACTGCTGCCAGAACAAGAATCGCCAGAATCAGCCAGAAGCGCCGTTTCGCGTTCGTGCCGCCACCTAGGGCTTGCACAGCAGTCTCCGCCAGGCGCTCTTTTTGCTGCGCATCTTTTAGTTTTGCTTCCAGTTCCAGCTCTGGTTGTCTCTCACGAAACTGGGTCCTGACCCTGGCTACGAATTCCAATGGCTCAAACGGAAAGGAGATGACGTCGTCGGCACCGAGGTCCAGGGCGCGGGCCCGTTCCAGCGCGCCGCCGTGAACAATCATCAGAATGCGAATAGTTCGCGGATCTGGACTTGCCTTGATTTGGCTGATCACACCGCAACAACTGAGGTCGGACGGCGTTGCTTCCGTGATCAGGACTTCCGGGGAGAGAGCGAGAATCTTCTCAACCGTCAGCCTACGGTCGGTGGTGATTTCATAGCCTTGACCTGATAAGGCCTGATTTACCTGTTCGGCAGACTCCACACCGAGATTGAGGAGAAGAATGCGCATCGCTGTCAATGATCACCGTCTTTATTAATGGATGAAATCCGCTTCGAAAGGGTTCCACCTTGTCTACATATACAAAAGAAATCCGCCAGATTAAATCTTACCGGCCGATGGAATTCTTTGTGTCACGGCTTCCACAACCCGTTCCATAACACAATCGCGAGGGCTGACGCGCTCATGAGCAGAAGATTTATCCTCGCGTGATCTAGAGTGAAGCCTACGACGGAGACAAAGAACAGCGCAAGCAAGGTTATCCGCGTCGCCATCAACTCAAGTCTCCGGCCGAAGCCCGGTCTGATCCCGGCGCATGGTGGGAAACGCCCGGGCGGTTAATTGCCCAGGCGTTTTGGGAAGGAGGGGCTTGCGAGCGCCGCTTTGGGGGAAGAGTCGGCGCATCTTCGTGCCGGCGGAGGCAGACGCTCGCAAGCATGGCGGGATTAGGCATCCTTAAGACCAACCTCAACTCCGATTCGTACCAACCACGACAGCCAATTCTTCTCCAAATCAAACAACTGGTTGCGCTGCAATCTATTCCACCCCGACGGAAATCACGAATCCAGTCGCGGTTCGAACTGACCGGTTTCTCCCATTCAAAAGTGAACCGCTAGAACGGGGCAGGGCCCCAACTGAATGACCCTGTAGGTCGTCGAACCAAACACCGCAAGATTCAGGGCACCACGTCCGCGCACGGCCATAATCACTATGTCGGGTCGCGTTTCCAAGGAGAATTGGATGATCTGCTCGTAAGGGCTTCCCTTCCGCACCATGGACCTGATCGTGCCCGCTTTAAGCTTTTCCGGTGGAATCAGGTTATTCAGTTGCTCCATCGCTATCGCCTCATCGATGATGGACGCGCCGGGGATGTCCTTCAAAACGTGCAGCAGGGTGAGCTCGGCGTTGTACTCTGCAGTCAAAGAGAGCGCATAACTCAAAGCCTGCCGCGAATTTTCAGAGAAATCCGTACAAAAAAGAATTCGGTTCAGGCGGATGGGATCCTGCTCGCGTAAACTGAGAAAGTCGCGTGACGGCTTATGTACTGCCAGTACTGGACACGAGGCCTTTCGCAGGACCCGTTCCGTCACAGACCCTACCATCAGCCGGTCAAACCCTCGCCGACCGTGAGTTCCCATGACGATCAGATCCACTTCCTGCGCCTCGGCAAGCGCGAGTATTGCGTCCGCCGCGATTCCCTGATCCACCACCGGTTCCGGCTGAATTCCATTGTTTGCATGGTTCTTCACAAACCTTTGGAGCTCCTCCTCGCCTTTATGGAGAAGGTGGCTGCGGAACTCGACATAATAATGTGCAGGGACAAAGGCCGCCTCGGGATGTTGCCACAACTCTACGACGTGTTCTACGAACAGCTTGCCTCGATAGTGTTGGGCTATTGATAGGGCATAGCGAAACGCGATGTCCGAGAACTCTGAGAAATCAGTGGGACAGAGGATGCGTCTAAGATCTGCCATGTCTCCTCCTTGTGGGATCGATGAGGTTAATTAAGGTTGAAGACTTCATTGCTGCCAGCCTCCGCCAAGATTTCTGTAAATGCTGACAAGAGCTACAAGCTCATTCGACTGAGCCTGAGCGAGTCCAAGCTCGGCATCGAAGTAATTGGTTTCGTTGGTCAGCACTTCGAGGTAACTGGTGGCTCCACCTCTGTAGCGCATCTCAGAAAGATGTGCCGCGTCTTGAGCCGAGAACGCCAGTTGCTCCTGGTGCTCCCGGAATTCCCGGTCCTTGTGATACTCAACTAGCGCGTCCGAGACTCCACGAAAAGCCTGCTGGATGGTCTGCTGATAAGTCAGCACCATTTCCTGTTGGCGCGCCTCACTGAACCTCACGCCGGAACGAATCCTACCCCCGGTGAAAAGGGGCTGTACCAGCGATCCTCCAAAACTCCACAGCCCCGCCGGACCGGTAAACAGGCTGGTAAGTGCTGAACTCTGATATCCGGCGGCCGCGGTCAAATTGATTTGTGGGAAGTACGCTGCTTTCGCCACTCCAATTTGAGCGTTGGCTGCGATCAACTGCGCTTCCGCCTCGCGAATGTCCGGTCGCCGCTCAAGCAGGCTGGAAGGAAGTCCCGCCGGAACATCCGGCGCGTGCGGTTGCTCGGTCAACTTCATTCCCCGCGCGATGGGGCCGGGGTTGTTGCCCAGAAGCGTGCTGAGGAAGTTTTCCTGCTGCTCGATTCGCCGCTCCAGGTCAGGAATGGTTTCAGCGGCGGTGTCCACCAACTGCTCGGCCTGCCGGACATCGAGCATGGAAGTTGCTCCACCGTTGGCCAGCGTTTGCGTGAGTTGCAACGAGTCCTGGCGCGAAGCCAGCGTTCGCCGAGAGATTTCTAGCTGCAAGTCTAGCGCGCGAAGCTCGAAGTACGCTGTGGCAACATCACTGACCAGTGTGCTGACCACCGCTTCGCGTGCCCACTGATTGGCTAACAGGTTGGCGCGCGCCGACTCGGTGGCGCGGCGATACTTCCCCCAAAAATCGAGTTCCCAGGCCAGTGAGAGATCTACCTGGTTTGCGTTCGTTTCATATGGCGAAAAGAATTTTGAACGCGGATTGCGTTGATTCACAGCCTGAGCGCCGCCGCTGATCGTTGGCAACTGGTCGGCGCGCGTGATGCCCAGCTGCGCTTGAGCTTCGAGGATTCGCGTTGCGGCAATGCGAACATCGTAATTCTGCTGAAGAGCAGTGTGGATCAGGTCTTGCAGTTCCTTGTCTTGAAAGACCTCCCACCATTTTTGGTCTCCGAGCGATTCTGCTGCAGGCGGCGCTGCGTCTTGCGGCACAACCCCGCGGTAAGTACCAGGAACGTCCACGATCGGCCGCTTATAGTTCGGTCCCACAGCGCAGCCCATACTCAGGAGCATGATCGGCAAGAGGCCCAGCAGCAGGGCTGTTAGTTTTGTCACCTTAGTCTCCTTCCGACGGGCTTAGCTGCGGAACAGTCGCATGAACGGGCGCCTCGCTACTCCAGCGCGCCGAGAGACGCTCGACCAAAACGAATAGCGCCGGAATGATGAATATGGCAATGCCGGTAGCGGCCAGCATGCCGCCAATCACCGTCGTGCCCATAATCTGACGAGCCACCGAGCCCGCGCCGGTTGCGATCCATAGCGGCACGCAACCGAGAATGAACGCGAAAGAGGTCATCAGGATCGGCCGCAGTCGGAGCTTCGCGCCTTCGAGCGCCGCATCCACCAGAGGCTTGCCTTTTTCGTACGCTTCCTTGGCAAACTCGACGATCAGAATCGCGTTCTTGGCCGCCAATCCGATCAGCATCACAAGGCCGATCTGGGAATAAACGTCGTTGTCGATTTGCACCATGTAAGCTGGATAGAAGGCGCTGAGCAGCGCGCGGCGGAGCCCCAACACTCCAAAGGCGCCGAAGACCGCGACCGGCGTGCTCAGCAAGACGCTGAAAGGTAATGACCAGCTTTCATAGAGGGCAGCCAGGATTAGAAACACGAACAACAGCGAGAGGCCGAAGATGACCGAAGCCGGGATTCCTTGACGTGCCTTTTGCTCTTGATAAGACATGCCCATGTAGTCAAAGCCCATTTCGGCAGGCATCGTCTGTTTGAAAACGTCTTCCAGTGCCGCCGTGGCTTGGTCTGAGCTATAGCCTGGCGCAGCGCTGCCGTTAAGCTGCGCCGACCTGTACTCGTTGTAGCGCATGGTAAATTCGGGGCCGTCACGCGACTCGAACTTCGTCAGTGCGGTAAGCGGCACCATTTCCCCTTTGTTGTTGCGCACGTAGAACTGCCCCAGGTTCGCGAGATCCGACCGGTAAGGAGCTTCCGCTTCTATGTACACTTGCCAGGTACGGCCGAAATCGTTGAAGTAGTTGATGAACAGGCCGCCCATGAAAGTCTGAATGGCCTGGTAAACATCGCTGATAGCTACTCCTTGCTTCAGCACCTTTTCCTGGTCCACCTGCACGAATTGTTGTGGCACGCTGGGTAGAAACGTGGTGCTGATCGCGCCAATTTCGGGACGCTTGCGAGCCGCCGCCAGAAACTTGGCCAGATTGTCGGACAAGAACTGCACGTCCCGTCCTGCACGATCTTCGAGCACGAACTGAAATCCGCCGGACGTGCCGACTCCAGGGATGGCTGGCGGCGAGAAACTGAAAGCGGTCCCTTGCGGAAGCTTGCTGAGTTGCTGGTTCAAGCGCGCCTTGATTTCCTGATACTGTTCCGCTCTGGTTGTGCGGTCGCTCCAGGGTTTGAAATTGACGAAATAGAAGGCGTTGTAGCTTGTCCGGACATAGCTCAGCAAGCTGAAGCCAATCACGCTGCTGTAGTACTGAACGCCCGGCGTCTCGCTCAGGATTTTTTCGACCTCTTTCGATGCTGCCGCTGTCCGCTCCTGCGAAGCCGCATTCGGAAGTTGCATGTTGATAAAGACATAGCCGAGGTCTTCATCGGGCAGGAAGCTTGAGGGCAGGAAGTGAGCAAAGACCAAACCGGCAACACCAAAAATCGCGAGTATTGCCAGTGCCAGCGCGCCTTTCCGAATCAACCCTCCCGACACGCGGACATAGCCCTCCGTGGCGCGCGCGAAAACCCGATTGAACCAGGCGAAAAATTTTGCGAGTAGCCCGCGGCTTTCTTTCTTTGGCCGGAGCAGCAGCGCGGACAGCGCCGGGCTCAACGTGAGCGCGTTGAAAGCGGAGAGGATGACCGAGATCGCGATGGTCAAGGCAAATTGCTGGTAGAGCCGTCCGGTAATGCCTGGGATAAAGACTGTAGGCACGAAGACCGCCGAGAGAACCAGGGCGATACCAATGACCGGGCCAGAGAGTTCCTCCATCGCCGCTCGAGCCGCATCCTTCGGAGCCAACCCCTCCTCGATGTGGCGTTGTACGCCTTCGACGACGACAATCGCATCGTCAACCACCAAGCCGATGGCGAGCACCAGTCCGAACATGGAAAGGGTATTGATCGAGAAGCCGAACAGCGGGAAGAGAATAAACGTGCCCACCAGCGACACGGGCACGGCAAGCATCGGGATCAGGGTAGCGCGCCAGTCTTGCAGAAAGAGATAGACCACGAGGATCACCAGCACGATGGCGATCAAGAGGGTCTGAATAATCTCCTTCATGCCTTCGGTCACGGCACGCGTCTGGTCAAGCGATACGGCGTAATCCACGTCTTCGGGGAAACGCTGCTTCATCTCGACCATCAGCTTGCGGACGCCCGCGGCGGTTTGGACTGCATTGGAACCGGGCAACTGATAGACGGCGATGATTGCGGAGGGCTGGCCATTCAAACGGCCGACAATGCTGTAATCCTGCGTGCCCAGTTCGACGCGGGCGACGTCTTTCACTCGGACGATTCCGCCATCCGGAGCTTCACGGACGATCACGTCTTCAAATTGCTCGGGCGACGTCAGACGGCCTTGAGCGAGCACGGAATACGTAAATTGCTGGTCCGCGGGGGCTGGTTCGCCGCCCAGTTGACCGGCCGGATTCACCCTGTTCTGCGCCTGGATCGCGTTGACGATCTCAGTGACGGTGATCCCCAATTTCGCCAATTGGTCAGGCTTTACCCAAAGCCTCATAGCATACTGACCGGCACCAAAAATATTCGTCTGGCCGATACCGTACAAGCGCGCAACGGGATCATTCAAGTTGATGTAGGCATAGTTGGCCAGGAACTTCGAATCATGAGTGCCGTGCGGCGAGAATAAAGCGATCAGCATGAGCGGCGCGGTCGTCGACTTCTTGATGGTGACCCCATAGTTGTTAACTTCGGGCGGAAGCTGAGCGGCGGCCAGCTGCTCGCGCGACTGCAGGAGAATCAGATCCATGTTGGGGTCTGTTTTGAGATCAAAATCAGCAAACAGGGTCGTCTGCGAATTGCCCGTGGCGTTTAAGGAATACATGTAGTCCATGTTGTCCACGCCATTGACCTGCTGCTCGATCGGTGTGGCCACGGCTTGCTCGAGGGTCTTTGCGTCCGCACCGACATAGGTGGCCTGCAATCTGATCTCCGGCGGGACAATGTTAGGAAACTGCGCCACCGGCAGGCTCTCGATGGTGACCGCGCCCACAATCACCATAAGGATGGCGATCACCATGGCCACGATCGGACGGTTAATGAAGAACTTCGACATACCTCAGCGCCCTTCCCCGGAAAGATTCGCGGGCTTCGGAGTAACGAGAGTTCCTTCTTTGAGCTTCTGCAGTCCTTCGACGACAACTTGCTCACCCGGATTGAGGCCACTGTCAATCACCCAATTCGTTCCGACCGTCTCGCCGGGTTTCACGGCGCGCATGCTGACTTTGTGATTGCTGCCGACAACTGCCGCCTGATAGCTTCCCTGCAACTGCCCAACGGCGCTCTGAGGTACCAGCAGGGCGCCGCTTTTCATGTTGGTTTCGACCCGCACACGTCCATACTGGCCGGGACGCAGAATGTTGCCGGGATTAGGAAAGGCAGCAACGATGCGAATTGTGCCGGTGCTCGGATCCACTTGCCGGTCGGCCAGCAGGATTTTGCCTTTATGAGGATAGATACTGCCGTCAGTCAGGGTGAGTGCGAGGGAGTTTCCGAAAAAACTGATCGCGTGTTTGGTGGAGCCGGCGCTGTTCTGTTTTTGCGCGAGGACATATGCCTGTTCGCTAATTGGAAAATAGGCCTTGATGGGGTCGACCTGTGAAACTGAAGTCAAGATAGAATTGGGTCCCACAAGATTGCCGATCTGGACTTGTGCAATCCCGGCAATTCCATCCAATAGCGACGTGACATTGGTCCACTCAAGGTTGAGTTCCGCCTGCTCCACGGCCGCCTTGTTCGATTCGACGGCGGCCTGGGCGCCGAGCTTGGCCTGAATTTCGTTATCCAATTGACTCTTAGCGATGGCCCTGGCTTCGGCAAGCGGTGTGTCGCGCTCTACATCAAGAGTGCTTTTGCCAAGCTGTGCTTGCGCCTGCGCAAGGTCGCCCTTAGCGCGGTCGAGCGCGGCTTTGAAGGGCCGCGGATCTATTTCGAACAGCACCTGGCCTTTGCGGACGACCGAACCCTCTGTGTAGTTTTGCTTGATTATGTAACCTGAGACCTGGGGCCGGATCTCGGCGTTCACGTAGCCGTCCAATGTTGTCACCCATTCGCTGTACACGGGAACATCCTGCTGGATGACGGGCGCAACTCTCACTTCGGGAACTGGCGGCGACGCGGCTGCGCGGACGTTGCCTCTGCCGCACGCCGTCGCCATGAGCAGCAATAGCAGCACGGCGGGAAAGCCAAGGCGTCCGTCTCGAAAAATCAGGCTAGGTCTCAACGTCATTTCCATTTCCATCCTCGTTCTGAAGGGCGCTTTGCTTACGCCAAAGTTGCTAAACGTGTAGCAAGTTGCAATTCGAGTACAGCACGGCAGTTGTCATCCAATGCCGGCTTCCATGAGCCGACATTGACCTGCTGTTCAATGTGAAGCTCCATCACACTTCCGATTTGCTGCAAGGCTCGAATTCGCGCCGCATTCACGTCCCGCCGCGAGCAGGCCAGGAGAACTGAACAATCCTGATCGGAATAGCGCTCAAGAACCGACATGACATAGACAAAGCGCTCGAACGGTGCGAGTTCAAGAATCGCGCCAATCTCTGCCGGCACCGCTACCAGCGTTTTGGCGCTGCTGCAGAAGCTCGAAGGGACGTTTTCACCCATTGGGCGCGGGTTGACGACTCGCACGGCGTTGTGAATGATCGCGCGCCGAGCCCATGAACGTGCCCATTCCTTGAAAACGCGGCTCCCGTTGAGCGAATCCTCCAGTCCGGAGACAAAGCACTGCTGAGCCGTGTCACAATCGGCGGCCAGCAGGAACGACAGCTGGTACAAGCTGTCTGTCTCTTCTTGGAAGATGCGACAAAAATCACCGTTGCTCGCGTATGACGTAGGGCCCGTGATGCGCTGTGCCTCTGGCATGTTCACCTCCGTGGTAATTCCTGCTGTTTCTTCCGTGTAAGTTGTTTCAGCACGTGTCTGGTAAGAATGCCGCCGCGCGAAAACTTTGCACCCTCTTTCAACAAATCGAGGATCCCGGCTTCTCCCTCGATACTGATGACAGTCACGTTGCTCAGGTCGATGACCAGTTTGCGTCCGCTTAGCTCCTGGCTTGCCGTTCTCCAGGTTGTGCGAAGCTCAGCGACCCAGGATCCGATAAGGGTCCCTTCCACGACTAGCGTGCGCTGTGACCGCGTGTCGATGGTGGAAATCTTGAACATTTTGCTCTTGCTACAAAAACTGTTACGGAATCTGGATACCGCAACACTCTTGCCAAAGCCACGTTGCTCGGCACCGTAGCAAACGCTTGAATCTATTGGCCACGGGGAAACCGAGGCGATGGATGTGTCGAAGAATGTCGAAATCAAAATCGACAATTGTCGAGACTTCAGACCGCCAAATCGACCTTCACCTTGGACGCCAACACATACGAAGGACATAAACTTATGCTCGTCGCGACAACTGGCCAGGAAAGCGCCGCATTCGACATTAGGCCGCCAAGAACCGCTGAACTGTTCGCGAACTGGAAAATTACGCGGCCCGGCCCAAGTCCGGCAAATTGTGCTCCATCGAAACAGACGCGGGAGGGGTTCTCTCCCGTCTGCTGCTGAATCGAATCCGAGGCTTTTTTGCTTCTCTGTGGAGAGCACGCAAAAATGTCAACATGAACAAAACCGCAACGCCGCAAACGCCCATGAATGCAGTTAGTAAGGTCAAAATAAGCTCCGGTCTACGTTTTCAATACGCCACCCGACACCATCAAATCGGAACCAGCGCGTTCGCGGTTCCATCGGAGGGCCTGGCAGTATGCGTCAGCAACAATTTGGCGGGGCACGTCCAGCAGAAGCACGCAATCGGCAATGGAGGCGTGTTGTATTCCCCGGAGCACCAACGCGGAACGGGCCAGAGGGTCTAGTGCGGCAACGATATCTCGAGGATCGACGCGGCGAAGGGACACGATCTGGTCGCTAGAAAGAACAACGGAAAGAACCTCGGAAGGATCATCGTGGTCGGGGGTTTCGCAGGACGAACCCGAATAGCGCTTCGCCGACTGAGAGATGAGATCGTGGACTGCTCTGACCGCTGCCCGCACAGTTACATGGTTCGCCCATCCGATTACCCAGTCGCGAAATTCACCGCTCCAGTGCGCGGATAGATCGCTTGCGTTTGCCATAGCTTGCTCAGCCATGGCATCGTCTCCGGTGGTCACCAGCGAGGTCCAGTACAGGTAATCGCGTTGCTCAGCGAAAACCGATTTGATCTCTTGGCTCGAAACAAGGCTCGAACCAAGGCTGTCACGACGGCGCTCTTGCCGTTCCCGCTCTGTCGAATGCGGACATTTCATGATGCAACCTCCTACATTTGGAAAATCGTCCCGCGCCTTTCCCTCCGTGGACGGGGCGAATATCGGTGGAGCATCATCTCTGCCATCGCACGGATCGCCTGGTCGGAATCATCCAATGCGGCGACGAGTTCCTGATGAGCTCCAAGACTTTGCCGGTGACTCCATTCCACATGGCAAGCAAACAGGTACAAGAGGTCTCGGTGTCCAACAGTATGGGAATGGTCCGGTAACCCAGTGCGCACCAAACCACTGGCAGTTGCATTCAGGTCCCCCTCCTCTCGATCTACGTCTTGCTTTCCTTCGGTTCGCATGACCCGTTGCCCACTCGCATCGCGGCACTACATCGCCGAATCACCAGAGTCTTAAAACGTCCGCGAACGCGTTACATCGCCTGGGGAAGAGCTTCGACGCGTTTCCGCGCCATCGGCAAATGCAAGCGTTCGCAGACGTGGAGGGGGTAGCAGTTCTCAGCAACAAACTCCCCTCCAATTCGCCCCAACCATGACAACACCTCTTCGCCGACCGCATCGACGAACGTCACCTCCGATAGATTCACGACAAGCCGTAGCGGAATCTTGCAGCGCGTCACCAGATCCCTTGTGTCATTGGCAAATGGCCCGACGAACCGGCCTTCCAGCCGCATAGTCACGATGTTCGCAGCATCATGGAATTCGACACGCAGCATTGGTGATCTCCAATCCACAGGCAGCATCAGTAAGTACCGTTGGCGAGCCTTCCTCAATCCCGCCGCCCGTGATAGTGCAACTCGCGTGCCAACGGAAGTTGGCTGTAAGTTGTTGGGGACGCCAGCGCGAGCGAGGTGATTCGAGTGGTTGTCATGCCCTATTGCGGGCGGTGCCTGAATGTGGGCAGAGTGGAACGCTGGCCAAAACCTGAGGGCGGCCCAGATTAGTTCAGGCCGCTACGCCTAGTTCCTTTGCAGCCGAGGCCACTCGTTCATAGGATCGTAGGCGGTCGGCATGGTCGTAGGTGTCCGTCACCACGATTACCTCGTCGGCTGCTGTTTCGGACACCAGCTTTTCCAGGCCCGCTTTCACCGTCGCATTCGATCCCACAATGGCCGCGCTTAGTCTCGTCTGCACCGCGGCCCGTTCCGAGTCCTGCCATAACTCCTCCATCGAATCGACCGGAGGCAATAATTCCACCGGTTGGTTGCGGATCAGTCGCAGGAATCGTTGCTGGGGCGTTGTAAACAAGCGGCGCGCCGCAGCATCGGTCTCCGCCGCAATCACCGGCACGGCCACCATCAGGTAGGGCCTGCGCAACACGTCGCCCGGGCGGAAACTCGCGCGGTACAGGCGGGAGGCCGCGTACAGATACTCGGGGGCGAAGTGCGCCGCGAAAGCAAAGGGCAGGCCCAGCGCCCCCGCCAGCTGGGCGCTGAAGCCGCTCGAACCCAGGAGGGTGATCGGCACATTGCTTCCCTGTCCCGGTATCGCTTTCACCGTTTGCCCGGGCTTGGTTGGACCGAGATAGGTGCGCAACTCTTCCAATAGTTCGGGGAATTCATCTCCAGTCTGGCGCAAATCCCTCCGCAGCGCCCTCATGGTTTGGAAGTCGCCCCCCGGAGCTCGTCCCAGGCCCAGATCGATTCGTCCGGGATACAACGCTTCGAGTGTTCCGAACTGCTCTGCCACCACCAGCGGGGCGTGGTTGGGCAGCATGACACCGCCGCTGCCCACGCGGATCGTCTTCGTGGCGGCCGCGACATGGCCGATCAGCACAGGCGTCGCCGAGCAAGCTAGCCCTTCGATCGAATGATGTTCTGCCAGCCAAAAGCGGGTGTAGCCCAAACGCTCTGCGTGCTGCGCTAAGTCCACCGACCGGGCAATGGCGGTGCTTGCAGGCTCGCCGGTGTGCATCCCGACCAGGTCCAGAACGGATACTGCCAATTCATTCGTCATGTTGTGTTAGATAACTCCGGCGGGGCCAGCGATGCGGAAGCGTGGATTAATCGACTCAACCCGCAAGTTGCCATTGCTTGCGACCACCATGTCTTTCCCCGTCCGGCTGGGCAAGACGGCGCTCGATGGACATCGTCTCGAGTGAATACTTGAACGCGGTTCCACAGTCGCAGCACACGCGATAGGTTTGGCGTCTGATCGTAAACACGCGGCTGAGGTTGCTGTGATGACACCCGAAGAGGAAATCGAAAACTGTTGCGAGGTCTTGCATAACCACTTCTTGTTCGCGTTATCTCGCGGACTCTGTTGGCAGGCCCTCCGACTCCGCCACCTCGGATAGTGCAGATCACGTGCCACTGAAGATCCGCGTAACCGGGTGATTGCACTCGCGGTTTCTGGAACCCGCGCCGGGCTGTATGCCCTTATGTGGGCACTACCAGAAATGTCGACAATTTTTCCGATTCTGGACTGGCGGATCAGAAGGTGAAAACCAAACCTGCGGATGGCACGGCGGCGTGAGTGAATTTGTCCATTCGCAATGAGCTCAGTCCGAAATCGGGAACTTTGTAGACGAGGCCTCTGTATTCGGCCCGAATTGCCATGTGCTTTGCGAGAGGCAAATCAGCGCCCGCTCCATATACGAACGATCCTCGGGTCTGCTTGCTCACGGAGTTGGTATCGCGGGGATCGAAGATCACCGCACCGCCACCGGCTAACGCGTAGGGCCTCAGATAGTACTTCATCAGACCTGAAGTGGGAATCTTGAAGACCGCGAGCCCGGTAATGGAGTGCACGTTCGTTGGGGCAAACGTCGATCCGGAGGAGTTCGAATACTTTTGCGAATTGCGGAAGTAATCGTAGTTCCCTTCTACAGCCAGCCATTTGTTTATGTTGAAGCGGTATCCGGCGAGGATCCCGCCGGAGTATGTCGGCTTACTCGTGATCCCTGAATCCGTCGTTTCTTTAGGGAAGAAACCACTTCCTTGCATGGTTACTTCCTGTCTTACCTCCTGTGCCCATGCGGAAAGACTCAACAACAGAAGAATGCACCCACTTACAGTGAGTCGCTTCATTTGTGTTAGCTCCTTTTATTCGAGTTATACGATGGAGCGACGGGCGTCCTCGCCCCGTCCCACAGTTGACTATGTCGGGCGGAGACGCCCGGCGCTCCACGAACAACGCGCAGTTGCAAGTGGTGCACGTCGATTGCCTAACCTTCAATCCTGGTGAGGGCATTCCAGCGTCGTGAGTTAGCGGTGGGGTGGCCGTACCGGAGAGTGCGCGAAGTCGCCCGAAGTTGCCCTCCGAGGGGCAAGCGACCACATACGGGCACGGTTGCCGATTCGTTCGGGCCTCAGTAATCGGCTTTCGCGATATTGAGTCGCCGCATTTTGTTCTGCAGGGTTGTACGCTTCAGCCCGAGACGTTCCGCAGCCGCTCCCCTGCCGGAGATTCTTCCCGATGCCGCTTTCAACGCCTCGATGATCGCCTGGCGCTCCGCTTCATGGAAGGTCGATACTGGAGCAGCATTCCGGGCCGCCGACTTCTTGAATTCCGCCATGGGTACGTTCAACTCGTCTCCCTGCGTGAGGATGACGGCGCGCTCAATGAAATTCTCCAACTCCCGTACGTTGCCGGGCCATGGCGAATTGGTCAATGCATCCATTGCAGGCTTGGGGATTGACTTGATGCGCTTCTGCATCAGGCGCGACAGCCGCGAAACAAAATAGTGAACGAGAAGTGGGATGTCCTCCCGCCGCTCGCGCAGCGGTGGTATCTCAATCGGAAAAACATTGAGCCTGTAAAAAAGATCCTCACGGAATTGATTGTTGCGAATCATCAGCGACAGATCCCTATGCGTCGCCGCGATCAGGCGAACGTCGACATGGATAGTCTTGTTGCTGCCCAGCCGTTCGAACTCTTGTTCCTGCAACGCGCGCAACAACTTCGGCTGTAACTCTGGGCTGATGTCTCCGATTTCATCCAGGAACAGTGTGCCGTGATCGGCAAGCTCGAACCGGCCGCGCTTCTGCATTAAAGCGCCAGTGAATGCGCCCTTCTCGTGTCCGAAGAGTTCACTTTCGACCAGCCCGGATGGAATGGCCGCAATTGAGCCGCACAAACGTCCGGTCTCGTCTTGGACTATGGCTGTGAATTGCACGTGCAATCAGCTCCTTCCCGGTGCCCGTCTCACCGCGCAGCAAAACAGTAGATCCCGTCGGAGCGACAATCTCGACCTGGTCGAGGACTTTGCGCAGGGCGGGGCTCTTGCCCACAAGATCCTCAAAGTTGTATTCCGCGCGGATTTCCGATTCGAGATATAAGCGCTCGTCTTCCAGCCGATTCCTCGACGCGCTCAGCCGTCCGTACGCGAGCGCGTTGTCCAACGCCAGCGAAATCTGCGCGCTGATCTGGGACAAGATGTCGAGATCTTCCTGTCCAAACTTGTTAGGGCGCTTGCTCCCCATGGAAATGAAGCCAAACGGTCCGTTCGAGGTCCCCAGGGGAGCAACCGCCAAGGTGGCGATCGATTCAGCCTTCAACCGTTCGAGAACCGCCGGCGGGACCTTCTCGATCTCCTGCTGCGATCGGATCTCCGGCCTTCGAGCGCGCATTCTCTCCAGGTCCTGATCGGTGAGTTCAGCGATGGGAGTATCGGCAAGAAAGCCCTTGCCGCCAGGGAAATCGAGAAGCACAAGTTCCAGCTTATTGGACTGTTTATCGATGAGCCAGAAACCGGTGAAGTCATTGGCAAAGTATTTGCGAATCGACGCTGAGGCGGAACGGAACAGCTCATTGACGTCCAACTGGGTTACAACCTGATTGTTGATTTCGAGCAGCAGCTGAAGACGATCGCGCTCTTGTGCCAACTGCCGTTGATACCGCTCAGCGGCATCGGTCGCGATCGCGCTCTCCAGAGCAACCGCAACATGCGATGAAACAGAAGTCATAAGTTCGACGTCGTCGGGGCTGAATTGATCTCCCTGCGCAATCCCAAATGCCAGAGCGCCGAGTTTCTTCCCCGATGTCGAGACCGGAAAAATGTACGCGCTATGCGGAGTGCCTAACCTGACTTTCTTTGCCAGTTGGGGAATCCTTGAAATCTCGGTCTGCTGGTCAGGAACGTATATCGGTTTTTGTTCGTCGATGGCTCGTCCAACGGCAGTCCCCGCGTGCGGCACCTCGGTGCCAATCGCAACTTCATAAGCTTCCGGACCTCGGTCAAGTGCTATGAGCTGGACCGAGTTCCCGTTGTCGGACAACAGCAAAAGGCCAATCGAGTCGAAAGCAACAACCCTGGATAACAAACGGCGCAAACTCTCCAGGACAGCCTTTAAGTTGGGCTGCGCTGCGATGGCGCCGGAAACCTCGAGCAAGGTCCGATACCTGCCGTCCGCCGCACTTCTTGATTCCATCTCACTAATCGGCATATTCAGAAGGGACGCTTGCGGGAAGGTTACGATACTTTTCGCGGATCGATCCCGAGCTTCTTCATGCGCGAGATCAGGGTCGTGCGTTTGATCCCCATGCGTGCCGCAGCCCCGTTGGGGCCTGCTACGCGCCCGTTTGTGATTTTCAAGACGCGGATCGCCTCATCGCGTTCATTAGCTTCGCGCGTCCCAGCCACTGGAGTGGTCCTGCCATTATTGCTCAGTTCCCCAATCGGAGCTTGCAGCGCCGTGCCGTGAGTAAGGATCACCGAACGCTCGATGAAATTCTCCAGCTCACGAATGTTCCCCGGCCAATGCCAAATCGAGAGCTTCCTCATGGCCGCGGCGGGAATAGATTCGATCTGCTTGTTCATTCGCCGGCCGTGCTTCTGGATGAAGTAACGGGCCAGCAGCGGAATATCCTCCGGGCGTTCGCGCAGAGGCGGGATGCGGATCGGGAACACGTTCAGGCGATAGTACAAGTCGCTCCGGAACTCGCGATTCTCCATCATTTTTTCCAGGTCGCGATGGGTGGCCGCTACCAGCCGCACGTCGACCTTCTTGGTTCGGTTGCTGCCCAGCCGTTCAAACTCACGTTCCTGCAACGCGCGCAGCAATTTCGGCTGAATCTCGATGGGAATATCCCCTACCTCATCGAGGAACAGCGAGCCTTGGTCGGCCAGTTCGAGGCGTCCAGTCTTCTGTGCAATAGCGCCTGTGAAGGCGCCTCGTTCGTGTCCAAAAAGCTCACTCTCGAGCAGTCCGGTCGGAATCGCGGCGCAGTTGAGCTTTACGAAGGTCCGCTCTTTACGCCGGCTGCGTTCATGGATTGCACGCGCAATCAATTCCTTTCCCGTACCGGTTTCACCGAGAAGCAACACCGTGGAGTCGCTGGGAGCCACCGTTTCCACGAGATTCAAAACATGGCGGAGTCCCGAACTCTGCCCCACAATTCCTTCAAAGTCCATCTCGCCACGAATCTCATCTTCCAAATACAGCTTTTCCTGTGCGAGCTTGTCTTTTAATTCGGCGATCTCACGATAGGCCAAGGCGTTCTCTATGGCGATTGCCACTTGCCCCGCAGCTTGCAACAGGAAATCAACGTCTTCCGTGCTGACTGAGTTCTCAATCCGGCTACCGAGTGTCAGAACACCGACTGTCCGGTTTCGGCTGATCAGGGGCAGAGCGCAGCCAGACTCGAGGGCTTCCGCTCGAGCCATGGGAGTTGACCAATCACTCACGAAACCGGCTCTTGTTCGTACGACATGAGGCTCTCCGGTCTTGAACACCCTGCCTAACTCGGTCCCTTCCACCGGCAGCTGCCAATCCTCCTTCACGAATCCCTTGCTTTCCGGGAAGTCCATAGCAAGCTGGCGCAAATGGACCTTCTGCGCATCCGGCAACCACACGCCAACGATGTCGCAGCGCATGACTTGTCGAATACTCGCCGAGACCGTGCGAAGCAGATCGCGACACCCTAAATTCGAGACCAGGGTATTTGTTATGTCCAGGAGTAACTTCAGTCGATCGCTCTCGCGCTGCAGTACCGGTCTTGCGCTCGGCGCTTCCTGTGGGTGGAGTAAGTGGTCCGGCATCAGCGAAGAGCCCATGCTTTAACCTCCCCAAGTTCAGTGTCACAATCGCTGCACGCGCCAATCGCATCGACCGCGCGTACCAGCGACTTCACAGCGTTGCGTATATGCCTCTGAGACTGTTGCCCACAAAGTGCGCATAGGGCATCGGTTGTCACGCTTGTTTACAGACTCGTCCTCCATTGCTATCGCAGCGACGGAGGAACGACTGCCCGACAGCGGATATGTTTGATCAGATGTTATGAAGAGGTAGAAGGCTTCGAAAAAATGTCGAAATGTCGTCATCTGTCGAATCGTCTGTCGAGAGCTCGACAATCCATTTGTGCAGTCTCCTGCTCCCGTTGCGTAACTTTCGTTCGCTCAAGTATTTGACGGCGGCGCAGGACAAACGCCACTCTGGCATCTCAAATGCCCGTATTGAATGCGAAGGCGATTCATGTTTGCGGACCATTGCGGCTGGAATCGTAGGCACACATTCAAGAACGGAGGATTCAGATTTTGCGACGAAGTGCGATTGTGTTTGCAAGTTTTGTCATGTTGTTAACTCTTGGCGCCGCAGCTCAGGAAAACCGCTCGGACATCAGTCTGCAAGGCACAGGCTTTTTCACGAAGGATACTAACGGCAACGGAATCTCGCGGACTACTTCAGACACCGGTGGATTTCAGGTGGGATACCGTTATCACATCAACCGTTGGTTCTCTGCGGAGGGGGATTATGGCTTCGGCCGAAATACACAAAAATATTTTGGTAGTTTCGGAGAACCCGGAGTCCAGGCCGACGTGCACTCGGTCACGGGCGATTTGGTGGTGAACCTGCCACTGCCCATTAGAAGGATCAGTACTTACGCGCTCGCTGGGGGCGGCGGTCTGATCTTTGATCCCACTGGCAACGGTGGTGGATCGGTTCCCGGCGCGAGCACTCAGGCAAAAGGCGCCTTCCTGTACGGAGCGGGTGCTGACTATGCCTTGACGCGGCATTTCTCTTTGCGTGCCGAATACAGAGGTTTTGTGTACAAGAATCCGGATTTCGGACTCGCATCCTTGCACACTGACAGCTGGACGCACACGGCGCAACCATCCGCTGGAATCGTTTTCCGATTCTGATCGTTAAGCGACACATTCAGTGTTTGGTCGTTAGGAAGATCTTCACCACGAAGCTAAACGCTGGAATCGGCTCTGCAACTTTTAAGCTGTACAACTTCTAAAGGAGGAAATTATGAAATCGAAATACTCGCAATACCTGGCAGTTCTTTCGACTTTGGTTCTGCTACTCCCGGTCGCCGCATTGGCACGAGACAAGGCACACTCGGTCGAGATTCCTTATGTCGTGCAAGTCGGCAGTACGCGAATCACAGCTGGCAACTACAAGGTGGAGTGGCAAGGGACGGGCCCTGCGGTAGAGGTGAGTTTCTCGCAGTACGGGAAGACTGTGGCCACGGTGCCAGGAACCTTGAAGACGAATGACGACCAAGTCACACAGGACGCCATCGTGACTGAAGCAACAATCGCGGATACGACATCGCTCAAAGAGATCGATTTCGGTCATCAAAAAGAGGCGCTAGTCTTTGACCAGGGCCAGAACCAGGGCGGTCAGTAGTTGCGGAAAGACAGATTGGACGTCGATCTGGAGCTGCGGCCTCATCGGGTTCTTTGAGGAGCCAGGGAGCTGCGTTCGGAGGGCCGGGAGCTCTTCAGAACGCAGGCTCCATGACTTATCTGTGGGCCCATTTAAATATGCGAGCTTCGGGCAAACGCAATTAGAGACGGAGGGACCAGCAAATGCTGGAAAGCACAATTGTGTTGCTGGACGATCTATTATTGAGCGCTCTGACTTTATTGATCGGTATTTGTGTCGTCGGTTCGATTGTTGCGGCCGTACGGGCGGTCAGCCGTGGAAGCGCTACTGCGAGTACGAGGAGGTGAAGGCGAGGATTTGTCGATTCTCGATGTTGGATATTACGATTTCAAATAGCTCGCACGACAAATAGCTCGCACGACAAGGACCTCCAATGACCACGAAAAGTGCGCCGCGCCCAGACTCCGCTAAAGTTGTTCCGATAACGAGCAGTCCAGCGAGTGTTTCACAGCTTCTTCACCAGTACGGCTGTGGCCCGATTCCGTTTCTCGGGACCGAGAACGCATTTTACGAACGGCATCTGATTTTTGACCGGGTGATCGATCCCAAGGTGGCGAGTGCGCGGGAGCGCTTTGAGGCGTTCTCCCGTTCGATACGCGACATTCTCGCGCAGCGCTGGGTCCTGACCAAGACGACGTACGAACGAGAGAATGCCAAACGCGTTTATTACCTTTCCATGGAGTTCCTCCTCGGGCGTTCGTTGGCCAACAATGTTACGAACCTCTTGCTGGATCCTCTTGTACAGCGGGCGGTTCAGGAAAAAGGTATCGACTGGCTGGAACTGATCGAGCAGGAACCAGATGCGGGCCTCGGGAACGGAGGCTTGGGCCGCCTCGCCGCATGCTTCCTCGACTCTATGGCGACCATGCAGCTGCCAGCCACGGGCTATGGTCTGCGTTACGAGTACGGTATGTTCAAGCAATCCATAGTGGATGGCTGGCAAAAGGAAAACCCCGACAACTGGCTCCGCGACAACGATCCCTGGGAGGTCGCTCGGCCCCACGAGCAGGTGGAAGTGAAATTGAATGTTACCTTCCAGCTGCGCGCGGGCAGTTTTCATGTCATCCCAAACCGGCCGTCCAGCCTGATCGGCATACCCTTTGATCGTCCTGTGGTTGGTTATGGAGGAAAGACGATCAACACTCTCCGGCTCTGGGCCGCGGCTGCGCCGGATTATTTCGATTTTCAGGAATTCGGCACCGGCGATTTTGTGGGCGCGCTGGGAGAGACTCTTGAAGCGGAATCACTTACCAGGG
>WNFA01003414.1_pt1 | contig 20373 bp, 19 predicted proteins | sample 5400481 | NCBI WGS metagenome assembly WNFA01 (sample SAMN13153340, study PRJNA577476) | soil metagenome | isolation source: 120 cm saprolite under Douglas fir tree site 2 hole 1 replicate 2 | place: USA:California | collected 2015-04-18
GGGGTGGTCGATAGCACACGCGTGCCGGAGATTGCGAGCCGGCTCCGATCGGCGACCACGGGCGCCGCCCCCTTTACGGTGGAGGTGACCGGGGCAGGGGTGTTCCCGTCCGTTTCACGACCCCAGGTTTTGTGGGTCGGTATCGGCGGGGATGACCGGCCCAAGCTGGTCGAGCTGGCGGGCCGCGTGGCCAGCGAGCTTCGGCAGGTGGGCCTTGACCCGGAGAAGCGCGCGTTTCATCCCCACCTCACATTGGGGAGAGTTCGTCGGCCGCCACGCCCGACGGAACGGCAGGTGTTGCGCCAGTGGCTTGCCGAGTGGCGCGATCGTACCTACGGCCAGCTACCGGTCTCCGCGGTCAGCCTGATGCGAAGCCAGCTGTCGAAGGGACCATCAACCTACACTCAGCTGCAGACGTTCCGGCTAAACCCGGATCCACCGAGCGGAGGAAGCAGATTGGGATGCGGGGCGAGATGAGCCGAAGGCGGCGACGAGCACGCGAGCGCGCGCACCCGTCGGTGCGTAACCGAACGCGCGCAGGAGCCAACGCACGGATCGCTCGCATCCGCGCCCAAGATGCGAGTTCGTTTCGGGTGGATTCGGGTTAAACTAGGGCTCCGCGTGCGCCCATAGCTCAGCCTGGATAGAGCACCGGGCTACGGACCCGGGTGCGGGGGTTCAAATCCTCCTGGGCGCACTTTCTGCCGCCAGATCGGGGGTCGAACGGGCCACCCAGCGACCCTGCGGCAGCAAGGAAGCGAGGGTTAGGACCCGCCGGCCGCCGCGCTCATCCCTTGCCAGATTAGAAATCCTTACTGTTTCCACTCCAAGAATTGACAGGGAGTGTCCCCGAGAGTAAAAGAAAGGGTACACGCCGCTGTCGCGCTTTGTGCGGCGGGGCGGATGGCTCTGTGCCCAGTTCCGGGCGGCTCCGGCTTTAGCTTGTGGAGGTGGAAGCAATGCTTCGACTACGGTTGGGACTTGTGCTGGGCGTCGCCAGTACCCTGCTATTGGCCGCCTGCGGTGGCGGCGGGACGAGCAACCAGGCTTTCGATCCGACGACCGTCTCCGGGACGGTTCGCCTGAGCGGGTGGACGTCGAGCCCGTCAGAGGACAAGCTGCTGACCGACGAGGTGGCGGCCTTCCAGGCGAAGTACCCGAAGATCAAGGTCAACTACGAACCGGTCCCGAAGGATTTCACCGACAAGCTGAAGGCCCAAATGGCGGCAGCCACGGAGCCGGACGTCTTTTACGTCGAGCTCGGTGAGGCAGCCGGCTTCATGCAGAAGCACGCCCTTCTCGATTTGCGTCCGTACATGGCCAAGACCAGTACGAATGTCTCGGACTTTGCCGGCCCGCTGATCGGCGCCTTCAAGCAGGGCGACGCGGTCTACGGGATTCCGAAAGACTTCAACACGCTCGCGCTCTTCTACAACAAGGACATGTTCAAGGCGGCCGGCCTGAGCGAGCCAACCAAGGACTGGACCTGGCAGGACCTGGCGACTGCGGCCAAGAAATTGACCACCGGGAATGTCTACGGATTGATGACGCCCCCGGACGTGGCGCGCTGGGCGCCGTTCGTGTACCAGAATGGCGGCCAGGTGACGACCGCCGACTTCTCCAAGTCGAGTCTGACTGATCCGGCCACGATCGAGGCGACGAAGTTCTACACCTCCTTCCAGCAGAACGGGAGTGGGACGTATCCAGCGAAACTCGGCGCGGGCATTGGCTGGGCGGGCGACGCCTTGGCCAAGGGACGCGCCGCCATGGTGATGGAAGGCGGGTGGCTCATCCCCTTCATGGGCAACTATCCGGCCATCAACTGGGGCGCGGTGGAACTGCCGCGCGGGAAGAGCCAGGGTAATCTCTTCTTCACTGTCGCCTACTCCATCTCGGCCCGGACCAAGGCCCCGGATGCGTCGTGGCTGCTGCTCAACTACCTGACGAGCCTGGAAAATCAGAAGGTTGTGCTCAACTCCGGGTTCGCCCTGCCCACCCGGGTGGCGTTGAAGGACGACCCCTTCTTCTCCGCCCATCCGGCCTCGGCGGCGATTTTCAGCGGGTACGCCTATGCGAAGCCATTCACCTGGGGGATCCACACGGGCAAGGTCAATGACGCGGTGAACGCCGCCCTGGAGCGGATATTGCTCGGCAAGCAGTCCGTGGAGGATTCGCTGAAACAGGCGGACAAGGAAGTCAACGACGCGCTTACCGGTTAGCGACTGACACTGCTCGGGAGGAGGCGCCCAGGTGGCGCCTCCTCCGTCGTGGGGAGGAGTCGATGGCGATAGACGTCCGTGCCGATGTCGGAACGCAGGTGAAGGTGCCGGCTGGCGGGGGCACCCGGCCAAAGCGGCGGCGTCCATACGGGGAATGGCTGACCTCGTATGCGTTCCTGATCCCCGCGATCATCGTCATTGGCGGATTCACCTTCGTCGCCATGGCGGTAGCGCTGGTCCTGAGTTTCTTCAAGTACGACTTCTTCAGCCTGCAGTGGAACGACATCCACAACTACATCAAGGCGTTCGGCAACGCCGACTTTCACAAGGCGATGCTCAACGTCGTCTACTACATGGTGGTGGTAGTCACCCTGCAGACCATCCTGGCGTTGACGATCGCCCTCGTCCTCGACCGGATCATGGCCGGGCGCGGGGTGTTTCGGACTGTCTACTACCTCCCAGCCATCACTTCGTCGGTCGTCATGGGGCTGATCTTCTCGTGGCTGTTTTCGCCGGGAGGCTGGGTCGGGACCGTCGTCGGTGTCGTGTTCCCGGGCCTTCGGAACTTTGGGTGGCTGCTCGATCCCGGAACCGCCCTGCCCGCCATCATGACCACCACCATCTGGTCGACCGCCGCCACGTTCATGATCGTGTTCGTGTCCGGGCTCCAGGATATTCCGGCCCAGCTTTATGAAGCGGCGCGTATAGACGGGGCCGTCGGGTGGCGGTCGCTCTGGAACATCACGCTCCCGCTGCTCCGGCCGACTATCTTCCTGGTGACCGTCCTCGGCACGATCGGGACGCTCCAGGTCTTCGACCAGGTGTACGTCATGACCAACGGGGGCCCCCTCAAGTCCACCCTCACACCGGTCTTCCTAATCTATACAGAAGCGTTCAGGGACTACAGTGTGGGACTCGCCTGTGCCGAGGCCTTTATCCTCTTCCTCATCATTTTCACGTTTACGCTGATCCAGCGGCGATTTATTGACACCACCATCGAGTACTGAGGACTGAATGATGGCCACCGCTGTCGCAATGCGTAAGACGCCGGCGAGAGGTTTGGCGATAAGGCAAATCCTGCTTTATATCGCGTTGACCGTCTTCGGTATCCTCACGCTCGGCCCGTTCATCCTGTCGATTCTGGGGGCGTTCAAGAGTGAAGCCGAGATCGGCATCTATCCGCCGACCTTCCTTGCCCAGGTCTGGCACCCCGACAACTTCATCCAGGTGTGGAAGCTCTTTCCGCTCTTCCCTCGCTGGTTCCTGAACAGCCTCGGGCTTTCGGTAACGGTTATGGTGCTTAACGTCCTCTTCTGCTCCATGGCGGGCTACGCGTTCTCGCGTCTCGATTTCCCAGGCCGGAACATCCTCTTCCTGGCGGTCCTCGCCACCCTGATGATCCCGCTGCAGGTGACCATGGTCCCGAAGTTCATCATGCTGGCCAGGCTCCACCTGGTCAACACCTATCCCGCCGTCATCCTGCCGAACATTTCGACCGCCGCCGGCATCTTCCTCATGACGCAGTTCATGAAGGCGATCCCGAAGGAGCTCGAGGAGGCAGCCCGCATCGACGGCGCGGGGAAGTTCACCACCTTCTGGCGGCTTATCCTGCCCCTCTCCGTACCGGCCATGACGGCACTGGCGATTTTCAGCTTTCAGGGGCAGTGGAACGACTTCCTCTGGCCCCTCATCGTCCTCACCTCACCGCATTTGTGGACGCTGCCCCTGGGCCTTGCCGGCTTCGGGACCGAGTACGCATCGCACACCAACTGGGTGCTGGTGGGGTCAATCTTTACCACCATCCCGATGGCCATCCTGGTCTTCGTGTTCCAGCGCTACATCGTCAAGAGCGTGGCGACGACCGGAGGCAAATAGACCTGGCGAACCGTCGTCGCTAGCGCGGCGTCGTGCAGGGCCGGCCTGCCGAGGCCAACGTCCAACACTCGTCGCCCGCGCGCATGGGTCGTCCACAGGCCTGGCACACCGTTTCCGAGCGGCCGCCTTGGCGGCGCGCCGGGTGCCCGCAGTTGGGGCAGGGCCATGCGTCGTGGTACGGCAGGGGAGCGAAGGGAACCAGCGGGACGGGCCCAGAATCGGCGAGGCTTCTCGGACATCCCGCACCTCAAAAGCTGGTCTACGCCCAATCGTTCAGCGGTGAACGGACTCGCCCATAATGTCGGCCGTGCCCACCGGGACGATGGCCCGTAGTCCACATCCGCCCAGAGCCCGGCTATCTCGGGCGACCGTGGTTCAGCCAGACGGACGGCACGTCTATCTGTACGGCGCTTCTCAGCCCCCGCCCGCGTCGTACGTCGCTCCCAGTCTGACCAGTGGCGAGTGGCAGCAGCGGTGGAATCCGCTCCGCCAGGAGTGGGTCATGTACGCGTCTGGGCGGCAGGGGCGGACTTTCTTACCCGAGCGCGCGGCCTGTCCCCTCTGCCCCTCGACGGAAGGCCATTCGACGGAGATTCCCGCCTCGGCTTACGACGCCGCGGTGTTCGAGAACCGGTTTCCCGCCGTCCGCAGCGGAGCTCCGACCGGGCCTCTGCCGCCAGGAGCGAAGCCGAGCGCCGGGGTCAGCGAGGTCGTCGTGTACACGGACCGGCACGAGGGTTCGTTCGGAACGCTGCCGGCCGACCGGCTGGACGCGCTGGTCGAAGTCTGGGCCGACCGCTGTCGCGAGCTGGCCCGGCGATCCGATGTGCGGTACGTCTTCATCTTTGAGAACCGGGGCGAGGCCGTCGGGGTCACGCTCCACCATCCACACGGCCAGATCATGGGCTACCCGTTCGTCCCACCGGTCCCGGCCATCGAGCTGGCGGCCGCGGCTCGTCACCAGCGCCGGACGGGGACCTGCATGCACTGCACGCTGGCCGCCGACGAGCGCCGAGCGAAGGTCCGGGTGATCCTGGATCAGGACGGCATCGTTGGCTACGTGCCGGTCTCCGCCCGCTGGCCGTACGAGGTACACGTGGTGCCGGCCCGCCACGTCGGCGCCCTGCCCGACTCCTCGTCGGCGGTCCGCCGCGCCCTGGGGCGCACGCTGCAACAGGTAGCGCGCGCATATGACCGGCTGTTCGACGCGCCGATGCCCTACATGATGGCGCTCCATCAGCGCCCGACGGATGGGCGCGACCACCCCGAGGCGCACCTGCACGTCGAGTTTTATCCCATCCTGCGGGACGCCGGGAAGCAGAAGTACCTGGCTGGCTCCGAGTCCGCGGCCGGCGTCTTTGTCAACGACACGCTTCCAGAAAACACCGCCGCGACACTGCGAACCAAGTTGTAACAGGCGGCCGCGGCGGGCTGGCGAATCGCTGGCGTTCTGGCTTGCGTGGGGCCACGGATCGCGCTGGCGGTGTTTGCCCTGCTCAACAGCGTGTTCTGGGGATTCCTGGCCGGCTGCTGGCGCTGGCGCCCGGAGCTGGTCGAACGCCTGGCTATCACGCTCGGCACGCGGCGGGGCCATGAGCGCTATCTGAAGAGTGCACCTGCCTGGGGCCGGCTGGCCGCCGTCCTCACCGGCTTCTGGATCGCGGCCGCGGCCCTGTACCTGGTCGGCGACCGGACCAAGAGTCCGTTTGCGGTGATCGTGCTATTTACCATCGCCGCCTGCTTCCTGATCATGGCCATCGTCGCCGGGGGCATTCTGGTTCGGACGGTCGGCTTCGGCGACGGCTCAGCGACGGATTCTGGCCAGCAACCGGTCTAGCTCTTGCGCCGTCTCCGCCAAGGCAGCGGCTGACTCCTGGAGCGCGCGAGCGTCGTCGGGTGGAAACTCGCCGGCCAGCAGGCGGAGTCGGTTGGATGCGCCCATGACGGTGTTCTTCAGGCGGCGGAGCTGTTCGAGCGTGTCCGCGTCGCTCACTAGGTGAGCTCCACCGCGAGTCTGGCGGCCAGCGAGGCGTTGCGTCCAAGGAGCGCCAGGTTGGCGTCGATCACCGCAGGGCCAAGCCGGTCGCGCAGGACGGCCAGCTGCGTGGGGGTAACCTGCCAGCCCGTGGCGGCGTCGGACTCGAGCGCGGCCAGGGCCGCTGCCAGCTCGTCCTCCGGAAGAGCCAGCTCTTCAGGGAGTGGTTGGCTGATCAGCACACCCGCGCCGCCGAACGACCAGTGGTCGCGCACGATGGCGGCCAGGTCATGCACCGTTTCCGCGCGAGCCGTGACTGGAAGGTCGGTGAGGGAACGGTAGAACCCGGCTAGCCGGTCCGATCGCCAGCCGATCACCGGCACCCCAAGCGTCTCCAGTCGCTCCAGCGTACGGCGCACGTCCAGGACCGATTTTGGCCCGGCGCAGACCACGCCCACTCGTCGCCGCGAGAGTTCGAGCAAATCGGCCGAGACGTCCTCGACTTCGCCGGGATGGACACCGCCGATGCCCCCCGTGCTCATTACCGTGATACCGGCTCGGGCGCAGGCCATCAGGGTGCCGGCGACGGTGACGCCCCCATAGCCGGGGCTGTGCAAGGCGGCGGCCAGGTTCCAGGGCGAGACCTTGGCGGCCCCGTCGCGGCGCATCAATGCGTCGGTCTGCCCGGGCGTCAGCCCGACCCACAGCCGACCCTCGTGGACGGCCACCACCGCCGGCACCACGCCGTGCTCCTGGCATGCCTGTCGCTGGCGCCGGAGCGCCTCGCGCCCGGCATCGGGGGGCAGTCCATGGGTAAAGACGGCCGACTCCAGGGCCACGACCGGCCGCCCAGCTCGAAGCGCTTCGGCAACATCGGGGGCGATCTCGAGCTGGCTCACTCTAACTTGACCGCTTGACTATAGTCATGGGCGTTGCGGGCGTAGCCGAATTGGTACAGGCGCATGCTTTAGGAGCATGTGGGGCAACCCGTGGAGGTTCGAGTCCTCTCGCCCGCAGTCTTGAATTGCGGATCGCGCCCCTCCTAGTGCCCCTTCGATAATGGAAACGAGTCGCAGCAGCCTTTGGCGAGGAGAACCGGAATGAAATTGCTCGGCCTGCAGATCCCCAACTTCACCTTTCCCGGAGTGCCGAACGATCGCCTCTTCGAGCGGGTGGTTACCCTCGCCACCGCGGCGGAGAAGGCCGGGTTCGACTCCGTCTTCCTGATGGACCATCTCTATCAAATCCAGGGCGTCGGGCCGCGCACCGACCCGATGCTGGAAGGCTACACGGCGCTGGCGGGGATCGCGGCGCGGACGACGAAGGTCCGGCTGGGCACCCTGGTGACCGGAGTGACCTATCGCAACCCCGCCTTCCTGGCCAAGGTGGTCACGACCCTCGACATTGTGTCGGCCGGTCGCGCCATCCTCGGGGTCGGCGCCGCCTGGAACGAGGAGGAGCATCGAGGCTACGGGTATGAGTTTCCGCCCGTCCGCGAACGGCTCGACCGGCTGGAAGAGGCGCTCCAGATTTGCCGGGCCATGTTCACCCAGGAAGCGCCGAGCTTCGAAGGCCGCTACTACCGGATCCATGAAGCGCTCAATCTCCCCCGCCCCATTCAGCCCGGTGGCCCACCGATCATGATCGGCGGCGGCGGCGAGCGGCGGACCTTGAAGCTGGTGGCCCAGTACGCCGACATGTGCAACTTCTTCGGCGATCCGAAGACGGTCCGCCACAAGGTCGACGTCCTGGAGCAGCATTGCCAGGCGGTTGGCCGCGACCCCAACACCATCGTCAAGACGCGACTCGGGTCCCTGATCATTCGCGACACGGACGCCGAGGCTCAGCGGGCCCTGCAAAAGCGCCTGGAGGTGCCGGGTGTCAACCCCGAGTGGGTGCAGCGGAGCTATCTGGTCGGCGGTCCGGACCGGGTGGCCGAGGAGGCCCAGAAGCTTCTCGATGCAGGCTTGGATGGACTGATCTTCAACATGCCCCACGTGGAGGACGAGCATGCGATCGAGCTGGCCGGGGCGACGTTCTCCAAGTTTCTCGCGGTGACCGCCGCCCGCTGAACCGGTCGCCGGTGGGGGGGATGCTAGCGTTATAGCCAGGATGGCAGTCAAAGTCGAAACGGAGAAGAAGCCTGGCTCCCAGGTGATCGTCAGCGTGGAGGTGCCGGCCGACCAGGTGGGGAGCTCCATCGAGCGCGCCTACCAGCGGCTTGCGTCCCGGGTCCAGATTCCGGGCTTCCGTCCGGGGAAGGCGCCCCGCCCGATGGTGGAGCGGGAAATCGGTTGGCCGGCTCTCCGGCGGGAGGCCATCGACCTGCTGCTGCCGGAGGCCTACAACGCGGCGCTGGACGAGGTGGGCCTGGACCCGATCGACCTGCCGTCGGTTGAGGTCCAGCAGTTCGATCGCGGCCAGCCATTCAAGTTCACCGCCACGGTGAGCGTCCAGCCCGAGGTCACGCTCGGGGATTACCGCGATATCCGCGTCGCCCGCCCCAAAACCGACATCGGCGAGGACGACGCGGACCAGGCCCTGGAGCGGCTCCGGCTGCGCTTTGCCGAGCTGCACGACGTGGACCGGCCGGTGCAGCAGGGTGACTTCCTGGTGGTCGACACCCACATCATGAAGTCGGGCGCCATCCTGATCGGGGAAAGCCAGACCAACGCCCAGTTGGAAGTCGACAAAGAACGGCTGGTGCCCGGGCTGGCCGAAGGCCTGATCGGCCAGCGGCTGAATGAGACCCGCGACATCCGGGTTAGCCTGCCGGAGGACTATCCGCGCAAATCGCTGGCCGGACAGGACGTTGTCTTCCGGGTCACCCTGAAGTCCAGCAAGGAGCGACGGCTGCCAGCTCTCGACGACGACTTCGCCAAACAGGTCGGCCGCGGCCAGACCCTGGCCGAGCTGCGCCAGGAGGTCCAGGACGACCTGCAGGAGGCCGCCGCCCACTCCGACAAGCAGCGGTTCGAGAACGACGTGTTGAAGGCGCTGGAGGAGCGGGTGCAAGTCGAGGTGCCCGAGGCTATGATCGATCGCGAGGTCAGCCGGCAGGTGCGCGACCTGGAGCTCCGGCTGCAGACGCAGGGCATCCGCCTCGACCGCTACCTCGAGTACACCAACACCAGTCTGGACGTGCTCCGGGCTGAGCGCCGGCCCCAGGCCGCCCAGAAGGTCCGCCTCGAGCTGGCCCTGGAAAAGGTGGCTGAACGGGAAGGGATCACGGTGTCCGATACGGAGGTCCAGGAGGCGGTCCAGAAGGCCGTCCAGGAGGATCCCCACCCCGAGCACCAGCGGGAGGACTTTCAGACCGCGGACCCGGTGAAGGCCTACTTTGGGCACCAGTTGCTGATGCAAAAGACCGTTGACTATCTCAGTTCCATTGCCGCGCAAGAATCTTCCGATACAATGGGATCGCCCGCCGCACCCGTCTCCGACACCGCGGCGAGCCGGTCTAAGCGCGAGGGGAAGCGAAAGGTTGACCGACCTGGAACTCGGAAAACGTGAGTCCCAGGGGGACTGGTTCGTAAGGTAAGCGGCATATAATGGCCAGCAAACAGGAGACTTCGATGAACATCGATCGCCGTCCCCGGCGTCCGGAAGCTCTCATCCCGATGGTCATCGAGACCACCAACCGGGGTGAGCGCGCCTTCGACATTTACTCCCGCCTGCTGAAGGACCGGATCATCTTCATTGGCACGCCCATCGACGACCAGGTCGCCAATGTGGTCATGGCTCAACTCCTGTTCCTGGACAGCGAGGATCCGGACAAGGACATCAGCCTCTACATCAACAGCCCGGGTGGCATGGTCACCGCCGGGCTGGCCATCTACGACACCATGCAATACGTCAAGCCCCGCATCGTGACGGTGTGCATGGGCCTGGCCGCCAGCATGGCGACGGTCCTGCTGGCCGGCGGCAGCAAGGGGATGCGGTTCTCGCTCCCCAACACCCGGATCCTGATCCATCAGCCCTCGGGCGGCTTCCAGGGGCAGGCGACGGACATCCAGATCCAGGCCAAGGAGATCCTGCGTCTTCGGCAGACGCTCAACGACATCCTGGCCAAGCACACCGGGCAGCCGGTGGAGAAGATCGAACGGGACACCGAGCGCGACTTCTTCATGAGCGCGGCCGAGGCGAAGGACTACGGCATCGTGGACGACATCATCAGCAGCCAGGTCAAAGACGGCCCGGGCACCAGCAAGGATGGCAAGCTGGAAATCGCGGCCGGCGCCGGCATCCGGCCCAACGTCCAGCCCGAGCCAGAGCGAGAAGGACCCAAGACCTCGCGATGAACGAACGCGAGGATCGGCGCCGGCACACCCGCTGTTCGTTCTGCGGAAAGGACCAATCGCAGGTCCGCAAGCTGGTGGCCGGTCCCGGGGTCTACATCTGTGATCAATGCATCGACCTCTGTCAGGAAGTCCTGGAAGAGGACACCAAGACCTCCTCCCAGAAGCGAACCAAGGGCGGGCTGATCCCCAACCCCAAGACCATCTGCTCGGCCCTGGATCAGTACGTGGTCGGCCAGGACCATGCCAAGCGGGTGCTCTCGGTCGCCGTCTACAATCACTACAAGCGGATCGCCCACAGCAAGATGGCGGGCGATGTGGAGCTGCAGAAATCGAACGTGCTGCTGGTGGGCCCCACCGGGTGCGGCAAGACCCTGCTGGCGCAGACGCTGGCCAAGATCATCGACGTGCCCTTCTCCATCGCCGACGCCACCTCGCTGACCGAGGCCGGCTACGTGGGCGAGGACGTGGAAAACATCCTGCTCCGGTTGATCCAGGCGGCCGACTTCGATATCGCCCGGGCGGAGCGGGGCATCATCTACATCGACGAGATCGATAAGATCGCGCGCAAATCCGACAACCCCAGCATCACCCGTGACGTCTCGGGGGAGGGCGTGCAGCAGGCCCTGCTGAAGATCCTGGAGGGCACCGTGGCCAACGTGCCGCCCCAGGGTGGCCGCAAGCATCCGCACCAGGACTTCATCCAGATCAACACCACCAACATCCTGTTCATCGTCGGCGGCGCCTTCGACGGCCTGGAGCGGATCATCGAGCACCGGATCGGGCACAAGCAGATCGGGTTCAACTCGACCGTGATCGGCCAGCGCAACAAGGAAACGAGCAAGATCCTGAAGGAGCTGCAGCCACAGGACCTCCTCAAGTACGGGCTCATCCCCGAGTTCGTGGGCCGGCTTCCTATCGGGGTCACTCTCGACTACCTGGACGAGTCCGACATCATCCGGATCCTGACCGAGCCCAAGAATGCGTTCGTGAAGCAGTACCAGAAGTTCTTTGCGCTGGACGACGTGCAGCTGGTGTTCGAGCCGGCCGCCCTGATCGCCATTGCCCGCAAGGCCCTGCAGCGCGGCACCGGCGCTCGCGGGCTCAAGAGCATCATCGAGGACATCCTCTTGAACTCCATGTTCGAGGTCCCGTCGCGCCCGGAGGTCAAGCGATGTGTCATCACCGAAAAATCCGTCCTCCTCAACTCGGAGCCCGAGATGTTCATCGAGGAAGACCTCGAGGAGATCGCCCCCGAGCAGACCGCGTAGGCCTACGCTGAGCTCGTAGCTGCCGGTCCAAGTCCGGAGTGCCGGATCCGAGCTCCTTTAGACTGGTCCCCACCATGGAGATGGCCAGTCGGTACGATCCCAAGAGCGTCGAGAGCCGCTGGTACCAGACGTGGGACGAGCGCGGCTACTTCAAGCCGCGGCCCGGCCGGACCGGCCAGACCTTCACGGTCTCCATGCCACCTCCCAATATCACCGGGGAGCTGCACATGGGACACGCCATGTACACCCTGCAGGACCTGCTCATCCGGTGGCACCGCATGCTCGGTGATGAGTCGCTGTGGGTGCCGGGCACCGATCACGCCGCCATCGCCACCCAGAACGTGATCGAAAAACAGCTGGCCCGAGAGGGGACGTCCAAGGAAAAGATTGGACGAGACGCGTTTGACCGGCGCGTCCAGGAGTGGTACGCGAAGACCGGCGACACCATCCTTCGGCAAATGCGATACCTGGGCTTCTCCGCCGACTGGAGCCGCATCCGGTTCACCATGGACCCGGACTATGTGGCGGCCATCCGGCGGGTCTTCGTCGACCTCTGGAAGGAGGGGCTCATCTACCGGGGCCCGCGGATCGTCAACTGGTGCCCCCGAGACCTGAGCTCGATTTCCGACCTCGAAGTCGAATACGAGGAAGCCGATGATTTCCTCTACTTCCTGCGCTACCCGATCGAGGGCGGCGGGTCGATCTCGGTGGCGACCGCCCGGCCCGAGACGATGGTGGGGGACACCGGGGTCGCGGTTCACCCCGAGGATCCGCGCTACCGCGCGCTGGTGGGCCGGACCGTCGTGCTCCCCATCGTGCAGCGGCGGGTCCCTATCGTCGCCGATGCCGCGGTGGAACGGGACTTCGGGACCGGGGCGGTGAAGGTCACGCCCGGCCACGACGCCACCGACTTCGAGATCGGGGAACGGCAGCACCTGGAGATCCGGAACATCCTGCATCCCGATGGCCGGATGCAGATCCCGGAAGTGCCGGCCCTTGACGGCTTGCCGCTGACCGAAGCGCGGGCACGGATCGTGGAGATGCTGCGGGCCGAGGGGGCGCTGGAGAAGATCGATCCGTACCATCACTCGGTCGGGCATTGCGATCGCTGTGGGGCGGTCATCGAGCCGCTGGTCTCCGACCAGTGGTGGGTCAAGATGAAGCCGCTGGCCGGCCCGGCCATCGCGGTGGCGGAAGGGGGCGAGATCGGCTTCCATCCCGATCGCTGGAAAGAGCAGTACCTGCGCTGGATGCGCAACATCCGCGACTGGAACATTTCTCGCCAGATCTGGCTCGGTCACCGGATCCCGGTGTGGACTTGTGCCAACGGACATCAGCTCGCCTACCTCACCGATCCCACGGCGTGCAGCCAGTGCGGAGATCGCCAGCTCACGCAGGACCCAGACGTGCTCGATACCTGGTTCTCCTCGGCCCTGTGGCCGTTCGTGACCCTGGGCTGGCCGAAAGACGCCGACGACCTGCGCCGCTACTACCCAACCCAGGTGCTCGACACCGGTCGGGACATCCTCTACCTGTGGGTGGCGCTACGGGGCCGACGCCACGCGGGCCTGGTGCGTCTATAACGGGACCACCGGCCAGGATATCCGGTTCTTCGAAGACAAGATCAAGGGGTACCAGTTCTTCGCCAACAAACTCTGGAACGCCGCCCGACTGGTGCTGTCCAAGCTTCCCCCCGCGCCGCTGCCCGCCCTGGAGGTCGCCAGGCTAGAGCCGGCGGACCGATGGATCCTGGGCCGGCTGTCCCAGCTCACCGCACAGGTCACGGGCGCGTTTCAGCAGTTCGAATTCGGCCCGGCCGTGCAGGGGATCTATGACTTCGTCTGGCACGAGTTCGCCGACGATTACCTGGAGTTGATCAAGGCCCGGTCGGACGCCATGGGGCTGTCGGTGGCGGCGCGGGTGCTGGAGCAGACGCTCAGGCTGCTGCACCCCATCATGCCGTTCATTACCGAAGAGCTATGGCAGCGGCTGCCGCACCAGGGGGAGACCATCGTGTACGCGCCCTGGCCGGAACCCGAGCCCGCGCTCGAGGACGAGGGGGTGTTGGCGGAGATGGCGCATCTCCTCGACGTGGTGCAGAAAATCCGCAACCTGCGCCAGGAGTCCGCCGCCGGCGTGGGCCGCGCCCGGGCCAGCCTGACGTCGACGCATCCCCTGCTGGGCCAGCCGGTCGGCCAGCGCTACGTTGCGACTCTGGCGCAGCTCGACCTGGATGGCACCGGGACCCTCAAGGCGGATCAGCGGATCGTGGTGGGCGAAACCCAGGTGGCGATCGAACTGCCCCAGGCGAGCGGGCCGCAGGAGCGCGCGCGGCTCGCCCGCGAGCTCGAGCAACAGGAACGAGAGATCGATGGGCTGCGCCTGAAGCTGCAAAACCCCGGTTTCACCAGCAAGGCGCCCAAGAACGTCATCGAGAAAGAGCGGGCCCGTCTGGCGGGAGCCGAGGCGGCCACCGAGCGGCTCCGCCGACTCCTGGATGAGTTAAGGTAAATGGAAATCGTGCCTGTAAGGAGGCTTCGGTGCCCGACCTGAGATCTATTCGTCCGTTTCTGGTCATCGGCGGCATCTACGTCGTGGTGTTCTGGCTGGCGCTGTCGTACTGGGCATTTCGCGACGCCCGCGAGCGCTCGCCCAACCTGGTGTTCCACATCTTCGCCACCGGCATCTCGTTGATGCTGCCCATCTTCGGCTTGTTCATCTACATGATCGTTCGGCCGCCGCTCACCATGGCCGAGCGGCGCGCGCTGGAGCTGGAGACGCAGGCGTTGTCGGAGCCGGGCGGTCCGATCCGGGAGCTGCGCCCATGTCCGAGCTGTGGCGAGCCAATCGATTCCCAGTACGTGCTGTGCCCGCATTGCAAGACGCAGTTCAGCAAGCTGTGCCCCCGCTGCAACAAACAGCTCAAGCTGGGCTGGAGTGTGTGCCCGTACTGCGCGGAAGAGGTGGGCCTCGACACGGGTCGGCGAAAGGAGACCGTGCAGGTCTCGACCTTCCGTAGCAGCGGCGGCTAGCCCCGCACCGATCCGACACACAATGGGCTAAGCCATGCCCCTGGTTTACCAGGCGCTGCTCCCATTCGCCATCCTGCTGGGCGCTGCTGGCCTGGCCTCGTTACCCGATCTACGGCAGCGGGTGGGGGCGATCGCGCCGGCGGCGACCGGGCTCGCCGGGGTGGCCGCCCTGGTGGTGCTCCTGGAGCTGAAGCCCAGCGAGCGGGTGGACCTGGTGTACCTGCGGGCCTTCCCGGGCGCCGATCTCGCCGTCCGTCTTGACGGGCTGTCGCTGGCCTTCGGGGCCGTCCTGCTGGCCTCCGCCACCGGGCTGATGCTGGCACGGCTCCGGGCCACGGGTGACCGCCGGAATCCCTGGCGCCGTTGGTTGCTGACCGCCGCCGCGGCCCTGGGGGTCGTGCTGGCCGGCAACTTGCTCCTGACCTACATCGCCCTCCAGGTGCTGACCCTCGCCTGGAGCGGGGCGCTCGACGAGGCGGCACCTCGCACTCGAACGCTCCGCCTGGTCCAGCAGGCCGGCGACCTTGCGTTGCTGATCGCGGCCGGGTCGGCCATTCGGTCCGCTGGCACCAGCGCCTTCGCTGGGATGCCCGCCGACGCCATCGGGCCACTGGTCCTGCTCCTGCTGCTGGTGCCGGTGGCCACCCGGGTGGCGACCGTGGTACTGGCACCGCCCCCGCCCAGGGGAACGGTCGCGTTCGTCCCGGCCGTGGCGTGGGTGGCACCGGGGGCGGCTCTGTTCTTGCGCGTCCTCTCCCTGGCCGCCGGCCGCCCCTTCAACCGGCCGGTCCAGGTCGCCGTGTTCAGCGCCGCTCTGCTGGCGGCAGCCGGCCTGAGCCTGCGGGCGGCATCCGCTCAAACTTGGCCGCGCTTCGCCACCGCCATGGTGGGGGCGCAGGCCGCGCTGATCGTGGCCATCGGGGTGCTGCAGAACCCGCTGGCTACGGTGGGGTGCGCCTGGCTGGCCCTGCAACTGGTGCTGGTGGCGGGCCTCGCCTCCATCCAGCCCTCGGAGGAGTCAGCCGCCCGCGGCATCGCCACCCTGAGCCTGGGCCTGATTCCACCGGCGACGGCCTTCACCGGCGTCTGGCTGGCCGTCGCCAGTTTCTCCGGAGGCCGGTTGCTGGCGGTCGGAATCCCCCTCGCGCTGGTCGCCGGGCTGGCCACCCTGGCAGTCGTCCTGCCGACCGGGCGCACGGTGCGCTCTATCCCGGCGAGCACCGTTGGGATCGACTGGTTCGGACTGGTCGCGGGTGGCCTGCGCTGGCCCACCCTGCTGGTGGGGATCGCCGCCCTGGCGGTGTGGGCCGGGCTGGCCAGAGTGCGGCTACCCGCCTTCAGCGGTTTACGTCTCGGGCTGGCGCTGCCCGCCCTGCCGCGGCTGACGAGGCCGGTGCCTCCCGCGGGCATTTCCTGGCTGACCGTGACCTGGGTGGCCTACGCCGTCCTGCTGGTGTTCCTGGTGCAGCGATGAGCACGCTCATCGCCTGGGGGTGGCTGGCGCTGTTCGCGGCGGGATTCGCCGCGTCGATCCTGAGGGACCGGTGGGTCCGGCTGATGGGCACGCTGGCCATGTTGGGGGCGGCCACCGGGGCCTTGTGGACGGCCATCGGTCCGGTCGCCGGTCTCTGGGTGGTGGGCCCCGGGCTGGCCACCGCGGTGGCAGGCCCAGGCCCGGCCCGGCGACGACTCGTCTTCGACCCGCTCGTGCGGCGGGCGGCGATCATCGGATTCCTGGCGGCGGCGGCCACCCTGGCCGCCCTCAAATTCCCGATCGGTGATCTCCCCCGGACGCTGGCCGTCGTTCTCTGGAACCTGGGCGCCCTGGGAGTGAGCTGGATGGTGGTGGCCGAGGACGCTCGGGAATCTTTGTCGGGCACGGTGCTGGCCATCGCCGGGGGTGCTGCCCTCCTGCTCCTCGGGTCGGCTCCAGGGGGGCTGACCGTCCTGTTGGTGGGGGCCCTGGCGGCGGTCCCGGTGCTCCCGGTGCCAGGGAAGGTACGCGGGCAGGAGTCCGCGCTGTTAGCGGCCGCCGGCCTGACGGTGCTCCTGCTCCTTTGGGGTACTCCGTCTGCTGCCGGCGTCGGTGACCTCACCTTCAGCCTGCGCCCACCGGCGCTGCTGGCCGTAGCCATCCTCTTTCTGGGTGCCTGGGCACTCCAGCCCGGCGCCCGGGGCTTGGCCGTCCTTCCGGCTGCGCTCATGCTGCTAACCACGTCCCCGGCCCTCCGATGGGCGGCCCTGGCCGCCGCCGTGGCGCTCCTACAGGAGCCCGAGGCGCGCGACCGGCAGCTGCCATGGGCTGGCCTGACGCTGCTGGCCACCAGTGTCGTGCTGGGCGGCGCCCTCGATTCGGCGCCGCGGCTGAGGCTGGCCCTGGTCGGGCTCGCGGGTGGCTGGCTGTTGCTGACGGCCGGCCGTCGGACCAGCGTGCTCCAGGCCACCGTGGCCACGCTGTTCTTGCTCATACAGACGTCGTCGGTCGCCTCCGGCGCAGCCGAACGCTTTCAGCTGCTGGCGGCCGCCACCGCGGCGCTCCTGTGTGTCCTCCTGCTGATTGAGCCAGGGGACCGCCGCCGGCGAGGGTCGGCGGGCCTGACCATTGTGGCCCTGGCGACCCTGACGCCGACCGGCACGCTGGCCGCCATCTTGCTCGTCCTGGACGCGATCTTGATGGAGGCGACGGCCGACGCGGGCGGCGCGGGTGCCTGGCGCCATCTTCGAACACTGTCTCGCTCGGGATGGCCGCCCACCATCGCGTTTGCTGGTCGCACCCTGGCCGTTCTGGCCGCCATTGAGACCAGCACCCTGCTGGCGGTAGTTTCCCTGGCGCTGCTGCTGGCCTTGCTGATCGTGCCGCTGTTGGAGCCACAACCGGCCCCGGGGGCGGCGCCGGCGCCGCGGCGGGGGATGGTGATGGCGGCAGCTTCGCTGGCCATCGGACTGGTCCCCGGCTGGCTGGGACGGCTGGGCCACCTGTAAGGGGCTTCGAGCCATAGGCTGCGACACCCTCCCCTACCACTCCCTGGAGGGAGGGGACAACATGATCGCAGCCCCTCCCCTACTCGTCGCCGGGGGACCGCGAACAACCTTAATTTCGCTTAGCAGTACAATGGGCGCGCCCTCGCGGCCGACGTCATCCATCAACGCCGTCGTCCTGAAATGACTGTGAGGTAGCCCAATGGTCGCACGCGGACAGCAGACGTTCCTCCTGGTGTTCTTCCTGCTGGGTGGCGCCCTGGTCGGCAGCATCCTCTCCGAGGCGCTGGCCCGGTCCTTATGGATCTTCGCCAGGTCTGCCGAAGCGGGGCTTCGTCCCTCGACGTTGAACCTACTCTTCCTCAACGTGACCTTCGGCTTTCAGCTGCGGCTCAGCCTGGGCACCGTGCTCGGCATGCTGTTGGGGCTGCTGCTGTTCCGCAGGCTGTAAGGGCCGGGGACCATCAAGCTGGTCCTGGCCTCGTCGTCACCGCGGCGGTTGGACCTGTTTAGCAGCCTGGGCCTGCCCTTTGTGGCCATCGATCCGGCGGTCGACGAGCGGCCGCCCCGACCGCTGTCACCGCTGCAGCTCGCCCGGTGGGCGGCGGCAACCAAGGCCGAGGCCGTCAGCCGGCGGCATCCCGAAGCCACGGTGGTGGCCGCGGATACGACCGTCGCCCTGGACGGCCGGGCGTTCGGCAAGCCCACCGGCCCGGCGCAGGCGGCGGAGACCCTGCGCGCTTTGCGCGGCCGCACCCACCGCGTGTACACAGCGGTCACCGTGATCAATGGCCCGGCGCGACGGCGGGCCAGCGGCTATTCGCGCAGCCAGGTCACCATGCGGAAATTCTCGATGCAGGAACTCGAGGCCTATGCCCGTTCTCCAGAGGTGCGAGACAAAGCCGGGGCGTACGCCATCCAGGGCGACGGGGGCCGGCTGGTCGCCCGGGTGGACGGGCCGGTGGATACGGTCATCGGTCTGCCAGTGCACCTGGTCCGCCGGTTGCTGCGTGAGGTCTGGGCGTGATGCGGACGCTCCCTCGGCTGGCGCTGGCCGGCATCCTGGTGGCTGGACCGCTGGCCGGCTGCGGCGCGACGGGGACCGCCCACCTGGTGGTCACCCAGTCGACCGACGCGGCTCTCAACTCGGCCGACCACCTGGGGCACATGGCGCCCGCGACCTTTGCCGGGATCACGATCTCCATCAAGAACATCGGGACGGGCCCGATCCGCGGCTTGACCGTCACGGACATGCTGCCGGCGGGATTCCATTTCTACCAGGTGACGACCGTGACCGGGAACGCCATTCGAACCGGCACCCAGGATCCAAGCGGGCCGGCAAACCCGACCTGGGGACTGTGGACGCTGCCGGCGCCGACCAGCGGGAAGGACAGTGAGCTGGTGCTGAGCTTCAAGGTCCAGGTGGCCACCAAGCCTGGCTCCTACGACAACACCCTCCGGATCAGCGGGGTGAACAGTGGCGCGATCGATCAGAGCCCGCTGACGCTAGTGGTCGAACCACGGCCCTCACTGACCGTGGCCACGGCGGCGGCCACCGGCCAGGTGGTCACCGGCGGGACGGCCACCTACGTCATCACCGTCGCCAACGTGGGGTCGGCGGTAGCCAAGGGCGTGGCCGCGTCGGTCAGCCTGCCCGGTGGATTCCTGTACCTGTCGACCACCGGCTTCGAGGGCAACAGCGCCCGGGTGGAGTACGTCGACCCCACTGGCAGCAGCCTGTTGCCCGTGTGGGGCACCTGGAACGTGCCCGGGGCGGTCAACGGCGCGCCCGGGGTCCTGCGGATCACCTTCCAGGTGCGGATCCTGCCCGGAGTGCAACCCGGCATCTACGATATGACGACGGCGATCACCGCCAGTGCCGACGTGCCGGTCCAGGTGCTGGGCGGCCAGGCGCCGCTGGCCGTCGGGAAGGGCACCTCCGTCCCCATCAGCATGCAGGTGGGCGCCACCAGCCTGTACGCAGCCCGCGGCGGGCCGGTGATGTATGTCATCACGGTCGAGAACGACAGCATCGATGCCGCCCAGAGCGTGACGGTGACCGACTCGCTGCCGTCGGATCTCACCTTCGCCAACACCAACAGCGTCACCATCAACGGCGCCCCGGTCGGCTCCAACCTGGTCCCGGCGCCGGGCAGCGCGACGCCCCAGTGGGGGCCGTTCACCATCCCGGCCGGCGGGTTCGGCGGCTCGATCCTGGTCATCACGTTCACCGCCCGGGTGTCGGGCTCGGCCACCCTTGGTCCGCATCCCAACGTGATCTCGGGCAGCAGCAGCAACGCCCAGATCACCGGGGGGTCGGACGCCACCCCGGTAACGATTACCGCTGGCTAATTCCTGGACACAGACTGGGGGGCAGATCCCCCCAGCTGGCCGATGTTGCGGGCGGTCAAAAGCCGCCGCGGCTACTTCTTTTGACCTCCCGTACCGGCGCTGCGTGGATCGCAGCGCCTACCGGCCGCTCCCCCCTCGGCCTAAAGGCCGCCCCGCTCCGCTCGGGCTTCACGCGCGGATCGTTTGCGTAACATGAACGGGTAATGTCGAAGCCGGAGCGAGAACTCAAGGCAATGCGGCAGGCCCAGCGCGCGGAGGCTGCCCGCCGTCAGAAGGCCGCCGAACGGCGCAGCCTGCTGATCATCGTTGGGGTGCTGGCGGCAGCCGCCCTGGCGATCTCCATCACCGCCCTCTACCTGTACAACTCCACGC
>WNFA01001940.1_pt1 | contig 20371 bp, 18 predicted proteins | sample 5400481 | NCBI WGS metagenome assembly WNFA01 (sample SAMN13153340, study PRJNA577476) | soil metagenome | isolation source: 120 cm saprolite under Douglas fir tree site 2 hole 1 replicate 2 | place: USA:California | collected 2015-04-18
TGGTCGTCTGCTTAGAGCACAGGCAGAGCGCAAGAAACAGTTTGCGCTGATCCTCCCGATCCTGGAACAAGGAATGATCCAGCCACAAACGGAATCGAGGAGAGCAGGCAAGAACCGGAAAGCTATTCGAGAGGCACTGACCGATTTGCGCAAGGCGAACGAAGATGGCGGTAATTACGCCGCTGCTCTCAACATTGCCCGCTTAGGTGCTCATTTTATTACCCATTACCTCCAAACAGGCCGGTTTTCTCATGCTTCGATTGCAGACACAGCAGTCAAACCGCTTTCCTATATGGGAAGTGGTGCGGTGCTACGGTTGCCACCGCCGATCCCTCGGGGTCGTCTGCTTTATGCAGGAAGAAGGTTCATCAATGGTTGGAAGCGATCTGTAGCTCTGTGTTCATCCTATCCATCAGAGACCATGTTTCGGCTCTGTGGATGAGCAATTTTGCAAGCGTTCGTTACAGATTGCATAACCTTGTTGTCCTTTCTGGCAACGGTATGCTCGCCGTTGAACCATTCTCTTCAAGGAGGAAATGATGAGAATACTTACGGCCATCTTCGGGATTGTGCTGATCCTGCTGGTCGCCCAGGACGCCTTTGAGACAATCATCTTGCCCCGCCGAGTGGCACGACGCTTCCGCCTCGCCCATCTCTTCATTCGTGTAATCCGGACAGGGTGGAAATCCCTCGGCCACCTCATCCGATCGAGCGCAAGACGGGAGTTCTTTCTGAGCTATATGGGGCCGCTTTCCTTGCTGGCATTGATCGGGTTCTGGGCTGTGCTCTTCGTCTTCGGATTTGGGCTGTTGCTGTGGGGATTGGCTCTTCCATTGAACGCCCCTGAGAAGACGATCAACTTCACAACGTATCTCTACCTGAGCGGAACCACGTTTTTCACCCTTGGCCTGGGTGATGTCACCCCCATGCCAGGAGTGGGACGCTTTCTGGTGGTCTGCGAGGTCGCGTTGGGGTTCGGCTTTCTGGCCCTGGTAATCAGCTACGTGCCCATCATCTACCAGGCATTCTCGCGGCGTGAGCTGAGAATCTCTTTACTGGACGCCCGCGCAGGTTCCCCGGCAACTGCAGCAGAGATCCTCCGCCGCAATCACGCTGGCAAGAACGTCGAGGAACTGCGCATGCTCCTGCATGAGTGGGAAGTGTGGTGCGCGGACATTCTGGAGAGCCACTTGTCCTATCCCATCCTGACCTACTACCGCTCGCAGCACGATCAACAATCCTGGGTGGAGGCCCTGACAGTCATCCTGGATACGTGCGCGCTGATCCTGACGGGCATTGAAGGCATACCGGTCGAAGCAGCCAGATTCACTTTTGCTATGGCCCGTCATGCAGTCGTCGACCTTGCCCAGATCCTTGATACCTCACCCACAACCGGAGTGAATCGGCTGTCACCGGCCGAATTTGTCCTCCTGCGAGATGTGCTTGCGTCGTCCGGCATCCGCTTGAAGGAGGGAACGACAACCGAGCAGAAGCTGGCTGAGCTACGAGAGACGTATGAGCCGTTTGTGAGCGTCTTGGCGCAGTTCCTGCTGGTTTCCCTGCCACCCTGGATTCCCCCAGAAAACTCTCTCGACGATTGGCAAACCAGCGCATGGGATGATCTGTTTCCATCAACCCGTCAGACGCTCATCAAGGTGATGCACCAGGAATGAATTGGAAATATTGTCGCCATGACAACTTGACTTACTATTGACACGATACCTTGGCTGTGCTGTAATAAACCCATTGGAGCAGAGATTCAAGCAACAAAGGAGGCAATAACATGGCTCTAAGGGAAGAAGACCTCGATAGTAATAAGGGTCAGACAGTCCATACGCCAAAACGTTCGCGTATCACCATCGACGTCAGCCCCGAATTACGCCGTCGAATAAAACTCGCTGCACTGCAAAATGATCTTTCGATCAGCGAGTATGTTGGAGATATCCTCGAAGAAGTTGTCCCTAAAGAAGCAAGCATCGAACAACGACAACATCGTCCTATAACCCCTGAAGCAATAGAGCGATTGAAGAGGATAAGTGAACAGATCATACAAGATCGAGGTGGGAAGCTTTTTGAAAATACAGCAGAAATGATTAGACAAATGCGTGAAGAGCGCTCAAAATATCTGGAGGAACTGTGAGAAACGTAGTGGTTGTTGACGCAAGTATTGCTCTCAAATGGGTACTTAGGGAAACTGACTCAAAAATAGCTTTTGCCTTGCTGACTGAATGGAATGATAGAGAGATAATGTTGCTTGTACCAACATTGCTTGCCTACGAGATTACCAACAGCCTCTATCGGAAGGCCCATAGTGGCGAAATTACTCTCAATAGAGCTAAAGAAGCTTTAGCAGAAATATTACTTGCAGGGCTTCAATTCGATTTTTCATCAGATCTGGCTCTCAGCACGCGGGCAATAGAACTAGCGGACCAATACAAGCTACCAGCAGCATATGATGCACACTATTTGGCATTGGCAGAGCGCGAAGGCTGCGAATTGTGGACTGCTGATATGCGATTGTGGAATACTTTGAGAGGGAAAATTAACTGGGTGCGCTGGATAGGCGATTACGACTCTGCCAAGCAACATACACCTCCAAGCAAGTCTGACCCTAATAACTCCTGAACACTTTGAACTATAAAAACAAAAGGTAGGTCAAGCTATGACTGAGGAGATCATGAGAGACCGCGGGGAAAAGCTTTTCGAAAATTCTACAGAGATACTGCGACAGCAACGCGAGGAGCGCACACGACAACTAATGGGGGAGTTATGAAGTTCGATCTGCAACGTGCTCGACAAGACACGCCGGGCTGCGAGAACGTCTTACATTTTAATAACGCAGGCGCATCACTGATGCCGCTCCCAGTGCTCAAAGCTACTATTGCTCATCTACAGCTCGAAGCGCAGATTGGGGGCTACGAGGCAGCGGAACGTTCGCATGATGCTGTGGAGCACGTATACGACGCGGCTGCTACACTCATTGGTTGCTCCCGGGACGAGATAGCGATCATCGAGAACGCCACCCGCGCCTGGGATATGGCTTTTTACTCCATTCCTTTCCGCCCCGGAGACCGCATCCTGACGGCTGTCGCGGAATACGCGAGCAATTATATTGCCTTCCTGCAAATCGCCAGGAAAACCGGTGCAACGATCGAAGTTATCCCCAACGACGAACATGGCCAGATATCGGTTGCTGCGCTGCGGAATGCCATCGATGAGCGCGTGAAGCTGATCGCCATTACGCACGTCCCGACCAATGGCGGCCTGGTCAATCCTGTTGCCCAAGTCGGCAAGGTAGCACGTGAGGCGGGCGTACTCTACCTGGTGGATGCCTGTCAGTCTGTTGGACAAATGCCCATCGATGTCAACGTCATCGGCTGTGATATGCTGTCGGCGACCGGGCGCAAGTTCTTGCGTGGGCCACGCGGAACGGGCTTCCTGTACGTCCGGCGCAGTGTGCTTGAGCGACTGGAACCGCCTTTCCTGGACCTGCACGCGGCAGACTGGGTGACACGAGACCACTATGAAATGCTGCCGGATGCTCGCCGCTTCGAGAACTGGGAGACGAACTATGCAGGCAAGATTGGCCTCGGCGTCGCCATTGATTATGCGCTGCAATGGGGTCTTGATACGCAGTGGAGGTGCATTAAAACTCTTGCTTACAATCTGCGTGCTCGACTCAGTACGCTGCCCGGTGTCATAGTGCGAGATCGTGGGGTGACCCAGTGCGGCATTGTGACTTTCAGCGTCGACGGCAAAGATCCCGAAGAGATCAAGCGCAGACTGGCGGATCAGCACATCAACGTCTCTGTATCGATACTAAGCTCGACACGCCTGGATATGGAGGAGCGCGGGCTGAATAGTCTTGTGCGCGCTTCGGTGCATTACTATAACAGCGAGGAGGAAGTCGAGCGGTTTTGTGCGGCGTTGGCGTCGATTATCTAAACTCTTTGTCTCATCTCATTTTTGCTGACTGGGCAGCCTCTGTCGAGTGGCAAGGCCGTCTCTTAGATACCCTCATTCGTGCCCATATTGCTACGAGTGCATACCCACTGACGGTGCTTGATTGCGCTTGTGGCATTGGCACACAAGCCATCGGCCTTTGACAATGCCATCCCACACCTGCTCACCGATGCAGACCTGCAGCAAGCGGCACAGGAATTGCGAGCCAAAACCCGCCCTGGTGGGCTCCTACTCTCCAGAACCCTCCATTATGATGCCCTGCTTCAGGAGCGTCCACAGGCCACCCCGCATCGCATCATCGAAACTCCAGAGAGGAATGGATGCTCTGACTCCATCTGAAACGAATCCTAACCAGTCTGAAAAATGTTCACGATCAGTTCGTGAAAAAAGGAAATACTTAAGAGCGAAAGGAGTCTTTATGACAACCACATCCATAGCTACGCTGCCACGTTCGATCTACATCGAGCCGACCAGCCGGTGTAATGAACTATGCCAGCAATGCCCACGCACGCTCCTCTCGCGGGAAGATGATCGCGACCTGAGCTTTGACAACTTCCGCTTTATTGTAGATCAATTCCCTGCGCTGGATCGTGTCGTCTTACACGGCCTGGGCGAGCCACTGCTCAACAAAGACCTGCCCCGTATGATTAGCTACCTCAAGGCGCGAGGAACCTACGTGCTCTTCAACTCCAATGGTATCGCGCTGACTGCAAAGCGGGGCCAGGAATTGATCGATGCCGGTCTGGATGAATATCGGCTCTCGATGGACGGCGCCACACCTGAGACGTATGCCCATGTGCGCGGCGTCGATGCCTTTGACAAAATCTGGCGTAACATCCGTGCCTTTATTGCCATGCAGAAAGAGCAGAACGCCAGTAAACCGGCTGTCTCGCTCTGGTTCACGGCTATGCGTGAGAACCTCCACGAGCTTGCAGGCCTGGTCGATTTAGCGTACGAGAATGGCATACGCGAGATCCACCTGCAACGCCTCGTCTACTTCGAGCAAGGACTGGCCCACTCGAAACAGGCTCTGTTCCGCCGCTCCACACGCGAAGAACTCGAACTGGTGCGCCGTTGCGAACAGAAGTGCCAGGAGCGTGGCATCACCTTTACTGCTGCTGGCTCCGCCACACCCCTGGAGAGCCTGGTACGGGCAGATTTTTTTCGGGATGGGGATCGTCCCTGGTCTGGTTGTCGTCGTCCCTACACACTGACCTACATTACCTCGAGCGGCAATGTGCTTTCTTGTTGTTTTGCTCCCTTTGGACATAAAAGTGCAAAGGAATACCAGGAGGAACGTGTAATAGGCAATGTCTTTCAGGAACCAATTGAAGCCATCTGGCATGGTGAACGGTACGAGGCATTTCGCCACGCATTCGAGAGCGACCATCCTGCTAAACATTGCTCGCAATGCGGCCTCAACTGGAGTTACTGAAAATAATCATTACCTCATGAGGAGAACTTCCCTGGGTGCCTTGGATCGGCGATTATCAGCCCACTTCCACTCTCACTGAGTAACAGTATAAAGTAGCCTGAGAAAGCAGGCTCAGCAATAGATACGCTCCTCAGTTAACCAGGTAAGCAATGAGGGATAGGTAGCAGGTGGTATAATTATTCCGTAGAACATACCTTTTCCATACGTGTCATATTAGAAGGAGCCATACCATGCATCTAAAAGGAAAAACTGTTGGCATCTTCGTTGCCGCCGAAGTAGAAGATTTAGAGTTCTGGGTGCCTGTCATGCGCTTGCAGGAAGAAGGCGCCAAGGTGATCGTTATCGGTCTCTCAACTCAGACCATTCGTGGTAAACATGGTCTGGAAATGACCCCGGATGTCAGCATCGATGAGGCTCCCAAAGCCGATGCACTGGACGGGATCATCACCCCTGGCGGTTGGGCACCCGATAAGCTACGGCGTAACCAGAAAGTCCTCCAACTTTTGCGTGATGTGCATGCACAGGGCAAAGTGGTTGCTACTATCTGTCACGGCGGTCTGGTACCCATCTCGGCAGGCATCATGCGTGGCCGCAAAGCGACCGGCTCAAAGGGCATTAAGGACGATATTACGAATGCAGGCGGCATCTGGGTCGATGAAGCGGCATTCCGCGAAGGGAATATGGTGTGGGGTCGCGTGGTCGAGGATATTCCCGATTTTTGCCGCGAGTTGGTCGCTGCCCTCGCTGGGTGAATGCGACTGCTAATGAAAATAGAATTTTTAGGGTGAGTTGGTAACATAGGTGAAAGTGCGAGATGTTATTAAGCGGATTGAAGCTGATGGCTGGTATCAGGTTGACATGGAAGGAGATCACCGTCAATTTAAGCATCCAACAAAGCGAGGCCGTGTTACTATTGCGGGACATCCCAGCAAAGAAGTCCCTCCAGGTACCTTAGCAAGTATTCTCAAGCAAGCACAACTGTCAAGGAGGAAATGAGATGTATCGCTTTCTTGTTATCATTGAAAAGGGAAAGCAGAACTACGGTGCCTATTCTCCTGATTTACCTGGATGCGTCGCAGTAGGCGATACAGTAGAGGAGGTTGAGAAGAATATGCGTGAAGCAATCAGGATGCACCTGCGGGGGATGATCGAGGATCACGAGCCGATTCCTACACCACAAACCACTGCTCGCTATCTGGAAATTGCCTTTCCTAACTCAGCAGCTTGATCTGCCAGCTTAATGCCGGGAAGCCAGGAGGGATACATGAGCCAATTCCTTGATGCTCTCGCACATCGTGTGCTCATCTACGATGGCGCGATGGGCACCAATATACAACGCTATCAACTCAGCGCAGAGGACTACGGTGGCCAGGCCACCGAAGGCTGCAATGAATACCTGCTACTCACCAAACCCTCCGTCATCGAAGAGATACACACCGGTTTTCTTGAAGCGGGCTGTGATGTGCTGGAAACAGATTCATTCACCGGCAGCCGTCTCAAGCTCGACGAGTATGGATTGGGCACCCTCACGCACGAAATCAACCTTACTGCCGCACGTCTTGCACGCCGACTTGCCCTCCGCTACAGCACACCGGAGCAGCCGCGCTTCGTCGCCGGCTCAATCGGCCCCACAGGAATGCTCCCATCGTCTGACGATCCCCTGCTCAGCAATATCACGTACCAGCAACTCGTCGAAATCTTCCGTGAGCAGGCCGCTGCACTGTTGGAGGGCGGTGTCGATATGCTGCTCATCGAAACCAGCCAGGATATCTTAGAAGTGCGAGCCGCCATCACGGGTATTCGACACGCCATGCAGCAGGCAGGGCGTAGCGTTCCCATTCAGGCACAGGTCTCGCTGGATACCAGCGGACGGATGCTGCTCGGCACCGACATCGCGGCGGTGATGACGACACTGGCCGGCCTGCGCGTTGATATTATCGGCCTGAACTGCTCCACAGGCCCAGAGCATATGCGTGAACCTGTACGCTTCCTGGCGGAACATTGCCCGTTGCCTATCTCGACCATTCCCAATGCAGGTATTCCGCTCAACGTCAACGGGCTGGCCGTCTATCCGATGGAGGCGGAGCCAATGGCCGCAGCATTGCGTGAGTTCATCTACGAATTTGGCGTCAATATCGTTGGCGGCTGCTGTGGCAGTAGCCATGAACACTTACGCGCTATCGTCAAAGCCTGCCGTCACGCGCCTCGCCAGCCACGTCCCATTGCAGACAACAACCTGCGTAGGGACCCGATTTATCGCGTCCGCGGGGTGGGGCGTGGGACGTTCCTTTCGCTGCCAGTTGTTTCTAGCAGCACTCGCGCAATGGCATTACAGCAAGACCCCCCTCCTCTACTGGTTGGCGAACGAGTCAATGCACAGGGTAGCCGTAAAGCGAAACAGGCATTGCTCAACGAGGATTATGATACCTTGCTGGCTATTGGACGCGAACAGGTTGAAGGCGGTGCCCATGTCTTAGACGTGCAAACAGCCTTGACCGAGCGCACCGATGAACTGGAACAGATGGCAAAAACCATCAAGAAGCTCTCGATGGGTGTCGAGGCCCCACTGGTGATCGATTCAACCGAGCCGGACGTGATTAAAGCAGCAGTGGAGGTCTACCCCGGGCGTGCCATTATCAATTCCATCAACATGGAAAATGGCCGCCAGCGTATCGAGAGTGTGATTCCCTTGGCGCTTGAGCATGGCGCAGCCGTTGTCGCCCTCACCATCGACGAGATTGGCATGGGTAAGACGACAGAACGCAAAGTCGAGATCGCACATGCCATCTATGATATCTGTGTCAACGAGTATGGGCTGGCACCCAACGCACTGATCTTCGACGCGCTTACCTTCCCTATCACCACGGGACAGGAAGAGTTGCAGACAGCCGGTATCGAGACGTTGGAAGCGATCAAACGTATTAAAGCAGAGCTGCCTGGCGTACTCACCATCCTGGGCATCAGTAACATCTCCTTCGGCTTGCAGCCGCATGCTCGCGCCGTGCTGAATAGCGTTTTTCTGTATCATGCTGTCAAGGCAGGACTTGACGCCGCCATCGTCAACCCATTACACATCACACCTTATGCCGAAATAGATGCTGAACAACGCCAACTGGCCGAGGACCTGATCTACAATCGACCCGAGGCGTTACCTCGTTACATCGCTTACTTCGAGGCACACGGCCCACAAAAGGATGAGGCAAACGCAAAGGTTGACCCTACAGAGGGCATGAACACGGCGCAACGCATCCACTGGCAGATTCTTCACCGCCGCAAAGAGGGCATCGAGCCGCTGATCGATCAGGTCATCGAGGAACGCGCCAACGAATTGGGCGTCCCCGAGAGTGAGGCGGCCGTCAACGTCCTCAACACCGTCCTGTTGCCGGCGATGAAAGACGTGGGCGACCGTTTCGGCGCCGGGGAACTGATCTTGCCCTTTGTGCTGCAATCCGCCGAGGTGATGAAACGCGCCGTCGCCCACCTGGAACGTTACCTGGAGAAGAAGGAAGGCTATACGAAAGGCAAGGTGGTGCTGGCAACCGTCTTCGGTGATGTGCATGATATCGGAAAAAACCTGGTCAACACAATCCTGACCAACAATGGCTATACTATCTACGATTTGGGTAAACAGGTGCCGCTCAACACGATCCTGGATAAGGCCATTGAGGTGAACGCCGACGCTATTGGCCTCTCTGCTTTGCTGGTCAGCACCTCGAAGCAGATGCCGTTATGTGTGAAAGAACTGCACAAGCGCGGACTGAATTTTCCTGTGATCATTGGCGGAGCTGCGATCAATCGCTCCTACGGGCGGCGTATCCTTTTTGTCGATGAGCAGTCGCCAGAATCAACTCCCCTTGCGTACGAACCCGGCGTCTTCTATGCTCGCGATGCCTTTGAGGGGCTGGAGATCATTGATAAACTCACCAATTCTCCTGAGCAGCGCGCGACGTTTGTGCAACGCATCAAGCAAGAGGCACTCCACGAACGCTTGAAGAAGGCGACGCCAGGTGGAAAGGTAGATTCTGCAGGTACAGGCGAAGCTGCCAACGCACCTTCCGCAAGTATAGGGTCAGCTGTCTCGATACCTAAGCCGCCATTCTGGGGGCCGCGTGTGCTTGAGCGCATTGGCCTTGAGGACGTCGCGACCTGTATGGACCTGAATACCCTCTACCGGCTGCATTGGGGCGGCAAGGCACACGGTGCAGCGTTTACGCGCCTGGTGGAGCAAGAGTTTCGCCCGCGCCTGGAGCGTATGTTGCGCGAGGCCCGTCAGCAACGCTATTTGCAGCCCAGGGTTCTCTACGGCTACTTCCCTTGTCAGTCTAGCGGCAACGAACTGATCGTTTATGACCCGCAGGAGGCAGGTAGTGCAAGACGCGAAGTTGTGCGCTTCGCTTTCCCGAGACAACGAGAACGTGAACGCTTATGCCTCGCCGACTACTTCACATCGGTGGAGAGTGGCAAAATCGATGTAGTGGCGTTCCAGATGGTGACGATGGGAGAGGCAGCAAGTGAGGCGATGCAGCGTTTGCAGTTGGCGGGCAATTACGCTGAGGCTTATTTCGTGCATGGGTTGGCAGTCGAGATGGCTGAGGCGTTGGCAGAATACACCAACCGTGTGATTCGCCAGGAACTTGGCCTGGAAGGACAACGCGGACGACGCTATAGCTGGGGCTACCAGGCTATTCCCGATCTTGAGGATCATGAGAAGGTGCTCCAATTGCTCCCTGCTAGAAGCGCCATTGGCGTCGATCTCACCGCTGCTTACCAGTTTGTGCCCGAACAGTCAACCGCCGCTATTGTCGTGCACCACCCGCAGGCCGTGTACTTTGCGGTGCGGGCCGAAGCGGCGGAGACGGTGAAAATGTCGTAAGATTAGTGCTGCCATTGCTTATTCTCGGGCGGTGGCGGTGGTGGTTCAGGTTCATCGTCATAGGGGCCTATTCCTATATGACAATCTTCCTTTTCTGGGTCATCGTCATTAGGACCTATACTGAAGGGTGATGATATGAATGTTACCTTCATGAGGCGCTCTCCTTTTTCTGCGAATACACTATCGGTATAGTGCTCTAGATATTATTGCGTCTTCCTAGTAGACGAATTGCTACAATAAAAATTAAAAATGATGATCATCAAATTCTTTGTTTCTTGTACATCATGCAATCTCCTTTCTTTTGATTTTTTATCGATATGATCGTGTATCGACTGATTCTGAATTGCCAGGCAGGACTGGTCAGTTGTTTGAACGCGCAAAATACAGTAATTTGGTGGAGATATTTCTTAGGAGGCTCTGGTGAGTTCCGCAGACCTCTGCTGGCAGTCTTTGGAAAAAGGCAGGGTGGGGTTCAGATTTTGCATTCTTCTTGTTCCTTCACGCTATACATGATATACTTCCTGAGAATCGTTACGTTACTGTGGAAAGAACTAGCTAGCCAGGAACGCACTCATGGGCCAATATCAGCAATGGCTGCACTATCGAGAGGTTGACCAACGTCTGCGAGCTGAACTAGAGGTGCTTGAAACGGAGTTGGCTCAACTACAAGATCAAGTATGTCGCTTAGAGCAGACTTACCCATACCCAGATAACCAGGTTATTCGTGCGCTGGCAATTAGCATGCAGCGGGAAACTCAACCGACCAGCGCCTTGCCCTCAGATACGAGTATGGCTGCGAATCCTCCAAACGGACTACCGGATACTCTTGCGTTTTCACAGGTGCTTTCGTCTTCCCTCCAGCACTGGGGTGCATTACCGGACTTTAGCCCACGGGAGATGCAGGAATCGTTCCAGAACGGGGAGGAGTCAAAACCACCGTCTACCCCACATTCTGAGATGATACTCCTGCCAGAAGATTTCATCGCCATTTTTGAGGAGTATAATCGGACTGAGCCACAGCTTGAACTTCCCTGGTGGCTACGCAACATCATGGTTTCTACCGGTACTCTTGATCGCACCAGCCCAATCGACCAGGAAAGCATTCGCACGAACCGCCTGGTACAACGCTGGCTAGAACGCTGGGGGCGACGGCCTTCAACTCAGCAGACGAGCCAGGAGGACGGTCTCGATGAGTGATATTACGCAGCAACAGTTCCCAGACGAACTCAATCACATCTACGCAACACTGAACCAGCACGATGTTGAGCAATTCTATGCTGGTTATCAACTGTGGTACACTCGACAACGGATTACCACCCTGCAAGAGCAAATCGGTAGTTTGCATCAACAGATCAGCGAAAATGCAGAGCGATTGCAACAGGTTCAGCCCCCAGCCGTTGCCTTCGCAACACTGGCAAGGCTGCAAGCAAATGGCGTCAATGAAATTGGACTCCTCGATCGTATGCTCGAGCGCGGCGAGGAGTGGCTCGACCTCACGATGCAGCGCCTGGACTACTGCGAACAACTAGATTTCATCCACGACAACTATGCACAATGGTGTGAGCACGCATTGGAAGGTGCTTATGATTGGATCGATTCGATGCGCGATGCCTATGACGATACGACGCCGCAACCTGTAGTCACAACTGAGGTTGACGAAGTTAGCGTTGAGGCCACGGAGGAACTGCTGCTACGAAAACTGACCAGTGAGGAAGAGGAAGAAGTGACGCTCAAACGACCGGCAGTGTCACTTTCACCGTCTGTGCCCGTCACCGCGGAAACACCACCTGAGCCAGGTCTTCAAGCCTCCCCAGAAGAAGAACCTGTTACCGCATTAGAAGCACAGGAAGCCGGATCACCGCAAGGGTTGCCCCTACAAGGGCCGGAAATGGCATTCCCTGCCGAGACAAACGCTGAGCCTGATGCCGGCACATCCTTTGTTTCCACTGAGCAAGCTGATGAGAGCAAGTATGTCGAATTTGCTCCTGCCGTGGAGGCCGGGACAGAAGAAAGCGGGTCACCGCAACGGCCGGAGATGTCGTTCCCCGTCCAGGCAGACGCTGAGGCTGATGCCAGCACATCCTTTGTTTCCACTGAGCAAGCTGATGAGAGCAAGTATGTCGAATTTGCTCCTGCCGTGGAGGCCGGGACGGAAGAAAGCGGGTCACCGCAAGGGCCAGAGATGTCGTCCCTTGTCCAGGTAGACCCCCAGGCTGATTCGTTGCCTGCTTCTAGCGAGCAGGTGGGTGAGGGCGAGTATGTCGAGTTCGCGCCTGCCATTGAGGCAGGGATGGAAGACACTGGACAAGCGCAAGGGTCGGATTTGTCGTTCCCTGTGCAGGCAGACATGGAGGCCGACTCATCCCTTCTTCCTGGTGAGCAGGTCGATGAACAGGAGTATCTCGAATTCGCGCCGCCCGCCGAGTTCGAGACGGAAGAAGCCAGACCAGCACAAGGGGTGACTGTACAAGAGTCGGAAATACCGCGTCCTGTCGAGACAGTCGCCGAGTCTGATTTGTCCCTTACTTCTAATGAGCTAACTGATAAGGATGAGCACACCGAATTCACGCTTCCTTCGGAAACATCTCCCCATACTAAAGCAAATGTTGATACCGAGTTACCTCCAGTTCCTGCCGAAGAGACACCTTTACAAGAGCATACAGACCATATTCCTACACGAGAAGCTTCTCTTCCCGCTGAAGCAACCCCTACTGCCGACGCATCTCCAGCCCCTGTCGATCAGATCACTTCATTGGAGCATGTAGAACCTGTTCCCCTTTCAGAGAACTCCTACCTGGATACACCCGCGTGGATGGATCTGGCAGCTACTGATGTAGAACAGGAAGAGGCGATACCATCCAAAGCTGATACAACCCACGACCAGATTGACGTTCAGGTAAGCATACCAGAGTATAGGGAGCTGCCTGCACCAGAGGTGAAATCACAGCGAGAACGCAGCTTCTGGCGACGTTTGTTAGCAATCTTCTGGCCATAGAGCGTCGGGAGAAAAACAAGGCATAGATCACCTCGGTACCCGTAAATGCACCACTACATTTTTAGGCTTCTGGTATGAAACGTAGTAGACCCCCGATTTATCGTGGGGTTGCCCCTTGCGGGTACCAGGGGGGTGGAGTGGGAGACTACGTCTGTGGAGGAGAAGATACTTCAGGTAGAGGGACATTCGAAGACGACCTGGTCCCGCGCAATGGACCGCTTGGTGCTTTTGGCAGTGGGCCACTTGGTGTTCTTGCAGCCGCCTGCTCAAGCTCCATTATTCTCCTCCGCAATCTTCTCACCTCGCGGCGATCGTGTACCGCCGATAGTAGCGATATAATATAGAGAAACAACGCCCCCAGCAGGAATGCAACAACGACGAGTAGACCGGGTGGTACACGTGGTGTCGGCCAGATGAAGAGCATAAACTGCACCTCGGTCGTCAAGTTTTGCAGCGTCACTATAGCCAGCACACTGCCCACCAGCAGGCAGAGAAATAACACAAGGTATACCATGGAAGCCTCCTTAGAAACGCTTTTTTTTGGATGCTCGATGCTGAGCAGATCACAGCTTCGAGTGTGCAACATCATATGCTTCCTGTAGCACAAGCTAGATTATTCTAAAGACTATTGTAACATTACAAAGTGGCTATTCCCAACTCGCCCAGGCGACTTGCAGTTGACGACGAGCCAGGCTCAAACCGGTGGCAAGTGCAATCAGGATACCCCCAAGCGCCGCCAACGCCAGTGAGGGTGGAATAAAAAACTGTGGCAAGAAGAGTGCATGCAGAGCCGCTACAACAACCAGGCCTGCACCACTGAGGATAAACGTGCGCAAACGGGTCCCCAAACCCAGCAGCAGCAGGGCCAGAGCCTTACCCGCCAGGATCAACGTTGGCAACAGGTTAGCAGCACCGAAACTCAGCCAGAGCGTTGGCAGCAACAGGAATGCAGCACCCACAATGGTGCTCATCTGTCCAATACGCTGGCGATACGGTATCGACTCGTCACGCTTGAGAATTGGCGCTATCGCTGTGAGGTAGACAGTCGGTGCCAGCAGCAACCATTCTTGGTACGTCACCCCAAATGCCAGCAATGTCCAGGAAACTACCAGGCTCAGCAGCAGGCCTGCAACATAATAAGACCAGCGCCGCAGAGGCGGGACGTGTTGCAAACGCCCATACCAGAACAGCAGCAGTGCCAGCACAAGCAGTGTCCCAGCCCCTATGTGGGCCAACGACAGTACCAGGGGTCCCACATGGGCTAATGCTGGAGAATCGGCAGAGAGACCGTCCTGCTGGATGACGAACAGCACAACCAGCGCCTGACCCAGCAAAGCGAAGAGGCGATGCAACCGTGTCGCAGGCAACCAGTTCGTAGCAGGCGGGATGATCTTCCAGATGAACTGAGAGGCAAAGATCAGTATGCCGAGCAGACTGAGGGTGAGCGCCAGTAGCCACGGAGCCCAAAGCTCGTCAGTGACCAGGGCTACCAGGCCAATCAGACTACCCAGGCCAATAGGAAACACCAGCAGCTCCGGTGCTCGCTCTACCAGCATAATCACCACGCTCAGTGCCGTAATGGCTAGCAGGCCATACAGAAGGAAGCTTACCACCGGTTGCTCGACAGACAAGAGTGGCCAGACACCCATCACGGCAGCTGCGACCAGTGTCGTCAGGTACCACGGCCATCCCCAGGTGAAGCGTGCCAGAAGCTGTCTGAATGTGGCCGCCCCAACAGGTATCGAGGGGCGTTTCACGACACGACCGACGAGCAACCCCACTACCCCTGCTCCGAGGCCGATCCCAAGCACATAGTAGCCACCCGTCTGTAGCGCCAGCACTGTTCCCCAGATGGCGAAACCGGCCACCAGCCCCAGCCACCTGGGTTGACGTTCAAAGATCAAGACACCATACGCCACCAGTGCATAGACGAGCATGGCATCAGGAATGGCTCCGGGGAAGGGATAATTGACCCCACCGAGTGTACCATAGACGCCCGTCAACACCGCTGCGGCAGTAGCTGTGGCGTAAAACGGCAGAGCATACCTGAGCAAGCTGTTATATCTGGAGCGAAAGACAGACGGTAGGGAGAAATTGAGCAGACCAATCCCCACACCTAAAGCCGCACATAGCAGCGCAACCGTTGGCGGACGGTAGAGATCACCCCGCAAGGCAGAGTCGATGACCGACCAGGTGGCGAACACTGGTGCAATCCACAGAAACAGCGCCAGGTCCTCTATGACACCAATGCCATAGATGAGCACAGCGAAACCAAGCAAGACCCAGCTAGTAGCCAGGAATTGATCGTGTTCGTATCCCCTTATCCCCATCATTAGCGCAGAGAACAGCGCAATGCTGTACAGTGGCCATGCCCAATCTCTGCCAGTGTAGCGGCTGATGCCCAGAGCCAACACCGCCGTCACAAAAGCCAACACGGCCAATACAGCGAAGGGATCGTCAGGTAGCAACAGACCGGCAACGGCAAAGCCTACCACCACAAAGAGCCACCATTTGATCCGTGCCAGCGCAGCAGACCCATACCAGACCAGCGAGAAGACGGCCAGTTCTAACGCCAAAGAGAACGGCACATGTGACCAGTTGTACACTGTGCTTGTGGGCGAGTTTAGATCAAACAAAGAGACCACGATGCCACTGAGCAATGCGATCGTGAGCAGCGGCCACTCCCAAGCAACTGTCACGCGCCGACCGGCTGAACCACCAGTTCGCAACGCTACCGACATCACAGGCATGAAACGACGGACAACTACCGCCGCGAACGGTAGCACTATGCCCAGCAAAAGTATCATCTGGAGACGCGAGAAGACTATGAGCAGTAGCAAGTCCCACAAGGCAAAGATGAGCGGCAAGAAAAGCCAGTTTTGACGACGCTGGTAGAGCAGTACGCCATAAGAGAGGGCCGCGAAAAACAGCGGCAGAGGCCATATGCTGTCTGGATTCTGGCTCAGACTCAGACTGAGGGTGAGGATCGCTTCACCAAGAGCCAGCAGGTCCACGGGATTCGCCCACGCTGCCCCAAAGCGTCGGCGCACAATCACAGCACCTGCCACCATCAGCACAGTCAACCCCAGGAACCACCAGACCGGTACAGCACCTAGTACCAGTACCACGATACTAAAGTCCCAATTCAGTAACACGCCACTCAACAGCAGCAACCACGGCCACGCATTTTGCCGTGTGGCAGAGGTTCCTAGTAAATTAGCACGCCTGAACGCCACGCTTAGCGTGAGCGCCAAACCAACGCCTACAGCAATGAGTTCGGTTATGATCTTCCAACTTGCGCTGAATTCCAACTCATATGGAATGTACGCTCTCTCGAAGAGTTGCGACGGCAACTGTGGTGAACTGATCAGAGGCACGAGAGCGACGAGAATCAGCGCCAGTTGATCCAGGCGCAGGCCGAACTTACCAAAGGGCTGGAGCAGACGGGGAGTGAAACGGTTAAGCCCATGATAGAGCACGGCAACCACTGTCAGTGCTACTGCATAGCCAATTTCCTCGAAGTGGAGGGCATAGCAGAGTGCCAGTACGCTTGCTAGAAACAGATAGGCCAGCAGAAGTAACCTATTTGTGCGCCTGGTTAGCCAGAGGTAGAGGCTCGCCCACAAGAGCAACAGCAAGTCATTACCGAAGAGGTCGAGCAAGAAGGAATAGAAGGTCGTGACGATAATGCCCAGAACACAGGCGGCGATGATTGTAAACATGAGCACGCGCACCGGTTCACGCAACAGCGCCCACGTACCGACGAAGGGCCAATTGTTAGGAAAGGCGGGGTTAGCAGAAGGACGCGGAACGACGATGAGTGCAAGCAAAGCCAGCAGTATCAACATGCTGGGCCACCACCAGTAGTCAAGCATGAAGAGACGAGCGAGCGCAAGGTCTACAACTACCAGGGCCGCCGCTCCCAGGTAGCCGTAGGCAACAAAGCGTTGAGAGACCGCCAGCGCAGCATAGACGATGGCGGCATAGGCCGCGGCAATCGCGATGAGTGCTGGGGCAGGAAGCTTTATGACATGTTCTTGTATCAGGTTGTAGCCAGCATAGCCAACCAACGGAACGAGGAGGACAGCAATGCTGGTGTACAGACGTGAGACAAAACGCAGGCTGGGAAAACGGTAGGTACTGACGCCAATACCCCCAAACAACACATGCAGCCCCAGGATAATGAGGAAGGTCAGAAATGGACTCTGCGCAGTATTTGTGACAATAAAGGCCAGGGCACCAATCAAAAGCAGAAACGCACCGAGCGAGGCCACAATCGTAACAGACTGGTCTACCAGGAAAGATCTCCAGGAGAAAATGCGCTGAGGGGAACTCGCAACGGGCATGGGAGCAACAGGCACGAGAGGAACAGGTTTCGGCACAGGTGCCATAGGCGCAATTGGCGCATCGGCAGCAGCTACCGCGAGTGGTTGTTCCGCAGGTAGCGTCGGTGCATGAGTATCTACTACTGCAAGTGGTACCTCCGCAGGCAGCGTCGGTGCGTTAGTGGCCACTGCTGCACTTATCTTGAGGTGGCGCAGGAAATTGAGGCGCGTCTGATAGCGCTGTATCAGGCCGGCGACGGTGATGTTGGCTCCGCCATAGGTAGCAACACGCCGAAGATCACGCAGGGTCGATTCTAAGAAAAGCTCTTCTTTGGGTGGACTGATGGGATAATTACATCTTGGACAGTTTTCTCCTACCTGTGGGTCGATGGGCAGGCCACAGCAGTTGCAGTGCGATGTAGGTGTTTGTAGCATAAGATGACTCCCTTCTTTAGTGAACACTCTCGAATGTTATGAGCTTTTGCCTTATAAACTCTTCATGGGCCAACCCCCTGTCCACCATCACGGTGCCACCCACACCTGCACATTACCGTTCGCCGAGGCGATGCGCTTGCCATCGGGCGACCACGCTACCGCATGCACAAGAGCAGAATGCCCACCATAGGTGAAGACGTTGTTGCCATTGGCCGCATCCCAGACCTGCACCATCCCGTAGCTCCCCGAGGCGATGCGCCTGCCATCGGGCGACCACGCCACCGTCCGCACATAATAGGAATGCCTCCGGTAGGTGTAGAGTGAGAACTTCCACTCAGCAATACGCCTTCTCACTGCATCCAGCACACTCTTAACCGGCTCAACAACCAAATCTACTAACACAACCCGCCCTACTAACACAACCAACCACACAAGAGACACAAGCCACTCCACGATGACTCTCCATTGTGAGATCAGACGTCGAGCAGCAGGTGTCACCATCTGCTGCCCTGTTGGAACCGCGTACCTCGGACTGTGAGCAAGTTTGTGAGCAGCGGGCACCCTCGGTAACGGCTCCTCTTTGATGCGTAGCAGTATCCGTTTCACTACCTCTATGCTCGCTGGCCTCTTGCTATCGTCCAGGTCGAGCATCTGTACCAGGAGCAGTTCTAGTTCTGCTGGTACCTCCTCTGCATACGGTGACGCATAGCCAGAAGTTGGCTCCAAGGGATCCTTGCCCGTGAGCAAGGTGCGCAACGTTGCGCCCAGACTGTAGATGTCGGATTGCACTGTCGTCTGGGCCTTGCCATATTGCTCAGGCGCAGCATAGCCTGGCGTAAAGTGACGAGCGATGCCAAAGTCGATCAGGTAGAGTTGCCCGCCAGACGTGCGCATGATATTGGCGAGCTTCACGTCGCGGAAGATGATCGGCGGCTGATGTGTGTGCAGGTAATGCAACACCGTGCAGAGTTGCATGCCGATGTCGAGGACTTTGTCAACAGGCAGCTGCGTTCCTTGTCTGCGGTCGAGATACTCTTCCAGTGTCTCCCCTTCGATGAAATCCATCACCAGATACCACTGCTCGGCATCGGTGAAGTGGTCATAGATGTGCGGCAGGTTGGGGTGCTCCAAGCCAGAGAGCAAGCGCACCTTGCGATTGAAGGCATCAGTCGCCTCGACGACCTCCTGGGAGCTGAGGCCGCCCAGGTTGATCTCTTTGATGGCAACGAGTGCATCGTTGCGCTGCACGTCTTCCGCTTTGTAGACCGCGCCGAAGGCCCCTTTGCTGACCATGCTGATGAAGTGGTAACGCCCGGCGAGGAGAGCATTTGATCTCTTCAGTTGTGGTTGCTCTTGCTCGTTCATTGTATCCACCTTTCTGTAATTGGATCCGTCCAGTACAGCATAAACGAAGGCACACGCAAAGTAGGAGTGTCATTTGTCCCATGTATGGCAACTTGCCAAGTCGAATTGCCAGCTTTGTCATGAACCTGTAAGGCAAGTGACAGCGCAACACTAAGGGTTGCAGTACTAGTTGATTGGAGCCGGTCCCGACTGCGCATCAGGCTGCTGCTGGCGTACCAATCCATCCACCATATTCATCACCTGGCTAGAGAGGCCGATCTGGCGCAATACCCCAAGCCCTGCAGTAATGGTGAGCGGCCACAGCATCGGAACGACCAGACCGACGACACCAGCTGCTGCCTTATCGATCCACTTTTCTTGGCCAATCATCACGAGTACACCACCAACACGACGCTGCATGGTCACCGTTACTGCCGACTGCAAGCCAACGAGTGCCTCAACATCGCTGCCCTTGCGCAACTGTATGAGCTTCTGCTCCTTGTTACCAAGCTGCTGTACCTGGTAGCCTTGGAGACCGTAGATGTTCTCCAGGTCATTGGCAAGTCGTTCGATATCTAGTTTTTCCGAGGCGTAAAATCTGGTTTCCATTGGCTCATCCCTCCTCTTTAGCTCAAAGCATTTGTGTGCCTGGAGAGCGGTTCCGATCCTCCCTGTCGACTGGAACCGCCCCCCTGATAATCAGAACTGCTCTACGAAGACAGAACGGTCAGACGTGCATGCGGATTCGACTTCAGGCCTACAAAGTGCGTTCCCGGCCCTGAAGCGTTAATGTAGGAAGATGGAAACAATACAAGATCCCCTGGTAAAATCGCTATAAGCACCTTTCCTCCGAAAAGAACCTCCTGGGTCACGTTTGTCAAGTTGGTGAAACCAATAAAGCACGGGTTTGTACAATGGACTACAGTTGGGCTGAACACAGCCTTGCCGTGCTTGATGACGATATTTACAGTGGAAACATCAGCCGGAACCTGGCTGGCCGC